>Ga0187893_10002835_pt1 | contig 36960 bp, 29 predicted proteins | sample MA1701074metaG_FD_139574 | JGI IMG/M metagenome (GOLD analysis project Ga0187893, IMG submission 139574) | White microbial mat communities from a basaltic lava cave in the Kipuka Kanohina Cave System on the Island of Hawaii, USA - MA170107-4 metaG ... | reverse complement strand
GGAGCGCGGGTCCTCGAGCATCCGCCCCACCTCGCGCTCGAGCACGGAAATCTGAGAGAGGCGCTGCGCGGACGCAAGATCGAGGAGCGCGGCGTCCGGAGCCGTCCCCCAGAGGAAGAAGATGTTGTCGAAGCTCCCGAGGTAGGTGTCGGCGGGAAGCCACCGGCTCGCGTCGACGTCGAGAGCGAGAAGGTCCTTCACCACCCGCTCGTACTCCTTCCGGTTGAGCCTCTGGAACCGGCGGGCGCCGGGGTTCGGATCTTCCGCGGCGGCGCGGTCCACCACCGTCTCGATCGTCGTCACGAGGTCCCCCAGGATTTCCGCGGAAGGACGGGGCATGTCGGGAGGGGGCATCATCCCCGCGCGGAGCTTCACGATCATCTTCTCGGCGGTCTCGGCGCGCTCGTGGGCGCGGACGACGTCGAAGCTCTCGAGAGAGAGGTTTCCCAGGAGAGTGGTGTCGTTGTGGCAGGTGATGCAGTACTCCTGGAGGACGGCGTTCAGGTCGGAGGCATGGGAGCGCCCGCTCGTGGCGCAAAGGGCGAGAAGGACGGCGCCGAGAGCGCGCATCACGGGATGATTGCAGAGCCGGAGGGCGGAGGCAAGCGGGCTAACGCCAGACCGAGAGTCCCGACCCGCCCTTCGTCCGATCGCCTTCCCTCCCCTCGAGCAGGGGAACCGACGTCAGGATCGAGAACGGGCTGAAGCGGAAGAACCGTTTCTGGTCCCCGAGGTCGAGGCCCTTCACTTCTCCCTTCCGCACGCGCCGAAACGCGTCCAGAGCGCGCGCCAGGTTCGCCGGATCCGCGGAGACGGTGTTGTGCGCGGGAAGGAGGCGCTTGAGGCCCGGCGCGAGCGCGGCCACCCGGGCCATCGATCGGTCATAGGCATCGAAGTCCGTTTCGGGAACGAAGAGCCAGATGGTCCCGTCGTAGTAGGAGTCGCCGGTGAAGAGGAGCCCCCGCTCGCGATCGAGGAGCATGAGGGCGTCGGGGGTGTGGCCAGGGGTCTGAAGCACCTCGAGCTTGCGGCCTCCGAGATCGAGGATGTCGCCGTCGGCGACGGTTTTGGTCGGCCGCCACCGGCGTGTGTGGAAGGCCGCGGTGTCGGCACCCGCCGGAGGTCCGGAGCAAAAGGCTTCGGGCGCGACCTCTCCCGCGAGATCGCTGTGGGGAAACCCGGCCTGATTCTCGGCGGTGTACGGGGTCGCGACGGCAAGGATCCGGTCGAACTCGGCGTTGCCGCCGGTGTGATCGTAGTGGGAATGGGAGTTGACCACTTCGACGGGGAGCGAGGTCAGCCGCTCGACGATCGGTCGGATCGGCATGAGCCCGATGCCGGTGTCGAACATCAGCGCGCTCTTCGTTCCCACGATCAGGTACGAGATCGCTTCCTGAAATTGCTTCGCCTCGACGAAGCCATAAATTCCGTCCTCCACCCGATAGATGTCGAACCAGTCGGTGGATTCGGCAACTCGCTCGAGCGCGGTGTTCGCGGGCCGTGGGATTTGCGTGCACCAGCGCCTGGGGTCGGGGGCGTCCGGCGGAGGTTGCGGTTGCGCCTGCCCGGTGGCCCCGATGAGCCCGACGATGACGGGGAGCAAAGAGAGTTCGTGATTCACGAGGTGTAGCGTCGCCGCTCTAGCGGACCGTTGTCAAACAACGTCTCGCGCTCGCTCCCTGGGATCCAGGAAATCCCGGAGGCCATCCCCCAGAAGACTGAAGCTCAGAACCAGAAGCGTGAGGAATGCCCCCGGCGCGATCGCCGCGACCGGAGTCGACCGCACGAGCTCCCTCCCCTTGCTCAGCATCGCTCCCCACTCGGGATAGGGCGGCTGGACTCCGAGGCCGAGAAACGAAAGGCCCGAGGCGATGAGGATCGCGGTCCCGAGCTGGAGGGTCGAGGCCACGACGATCGGGGTGAGGGCGTTCGGGAGCACCTGTCCGAAGATCACGCGGGCGGCCGAGGCCCCGAGGGCCCGCGCGGCCACGACGTGATCCCGCTCGAGGATCGAGAGCGCCGAGCCGCGAACGAGTCGGGCGAACGTGGGAGTCGACATCACGGCGACGGCAATCGCCGTGTTCTCGACTCCGTTTCCAAGGACCACGACGACCGCGATCCCGAGGAGGATTCCCGGAAAAGCGAGAAGCACGTCCATCAGCCTCATGAGCGCGGCATCGGCGAGCCCGCCGTAATAGGCGGAGAGGAGCCCCACGCCGGTTCCCACGACGAGAGCGAGGCCAACGCTCGCGAAGGCGATTCCGAGAGAGACGCGCGCGCCGAACAGGAGCCGGCTCCAGACGTCGCGGCCGAGGTCGTCCGTGCCGAAGGGATGCTCGAGGCTGGGCCGGGCGTAGTTGTTCTCGAGGTGCTGCTCGAGAGGGTCGAAAGGAGCGATCGCGGGAGCGAGAAGAGCGAGAGCGGCGATGACTCCGATGACGAGAGCGCTCGCGAAGGCGGCCTTCCTCATTTCGACCCCCGGATGCGGGGATCGACCACCGCGTACAGGACGTCCGTCCCCGCGTTGACCAGGATGAAGAGCGCGGCGACGAACAGCATCGTCCCCTGGATCATCGGGTAGTCGCGCCAGAGGACGGCATCGACGAGAAGGCGCCCAACGCCCGGTATCGCGAAGACGCTCTCGACGAGGACGGCTCCGGCGATGAGGTTTCCGAAGCGCAGCCCCACGATGCTGAGGACGGGGATGAGAGCGTTTCCGAGAGCGTGGCGCAGGATGACGCTCCTCTCCGTTTCTCCCCGGGCGCGGGCCGCGCGCAGGAAGTCCTGCCCGAGGACGTCGAGCATCGCCGCGCGGGTCATCCTCGAGATAATCCCGCCGGACTGGGCGCCGAGGGTGAGAATGGGAAGGACGTAGTGGGCGGGGCTCGCGATCCCGATCGACGGCAGGAGGCCTAAGGACAGCGAGAACAGGAGCATCAGCATGAGGCCGAGCCAGTAGGAGGGAGTGGAGACCGCGAGGAGAGCCGCGACCATGGTGAGAGCGTCGCCCACCCGGTTGTGCCGCATCGCCGCGAAGATCCCCGTTCCGATGCCCGTCACCACGGCGAGAACGATCGCGCCGAGAGCGATTCCGAGCGTGTACGGGAACCGGTCCAGGATCTCGCGCAGAACGGGAAGACCGGTGCGGATGGACGTCCCGAGCTCGCCCCGGAGGGCGCCTCCCAGAAAGCTCCCGTACTGGATCGGAAGTGGGCGGTCGAGGCCGAGATCGCTTCGGATCCTTTCGACGACCTCCGGTCCGGCCTCGAGCCCGGCGACGAGACGAGCCGGGTCTCCGGGGATGAGGTGAATCAGCGAGAACACCAGGACGGAGGTGAAGAGAAGCGCGAGAAGGGCCTCGAGGAGCCTTCGCGCGAGGTAGCGGAGCACCGGTTACGGTGATGCGAAGGAGGCGCGCTCGAAGGTCACGAGCCCCAGAGGGGACGTCGTCACTCCCCTGACGTTCGACCGCATCGCGACGACGTGGTAGTTGTCGAAGAGCCAGAGGGCGCCCGGGTCCTCGAGGTAGACGATCTCCTGCGCCCTGCGGTAGAGAGCGTTCCTTGCATCCGTTTCCACCTCGCGCATCGCCCGCTCGATGAGGTCGTCGAACTCGGGATTCGAGTAGTAACCGTAGTTGTTCTCGTTCCGCTCCTGGGTGTGGAAGATCGGACGGAGCCCCCAGTCGGCATCGGCGGACGAGGCTCCCGCGCCCATGATGAAGATCTCGAGGGGACAGTCCTCGGGAAGGAGGCCTCCCCAGTACTGGGTGATGGTCCCCCACTCCAGGACCTCGATCTCGGCATCGATTCCCACCTTCGCGAGCTGTGCCGCCATCGCCTGCGCGAGCTCCACCCCCATGTTGTAGCGGGGAGTCGTCGTGATCTTGGTCTTGAACCCCTTGGGGTAGCCCGCCTCCGCGAGAAGCCTCTTCGCCTTCTCCGGGTCGTAGGCGATTTCGCCCAGATCGGCGCGGCCGCGGATGCGCGGAGTGAGAGGTCCCGTCGAGGGATCCGCCATCCCCGGCATGAGGTTCTCGAGAATGGCGCGGCGGTCGACGGCGTACGAGATCGCCTGCCGGACCCGCGGATCGGTGAAGGGTTTCCTCTTGCAGTGGAACCGGAACTGCTGCGCCCCGATGGAGACGGTCTTGCTCACCACGACTTTCGGGTCCTTCTCGAGCCTCTCCGTGTCCTTGGGCGGGATCTGGGTGATGACGTCCACGTCGCCCGACTCGAGGGCGATGATCCTCGACGCGGCCTCGGGAATCGGGCGGTAGACGATGGTCTCGAGATTCCCCTTCTCCCCCCAGTAGTCCTCGTTGCGCTCGAGCACGAGCTCGAGGTCCTTCCGCCAGCTCTGGAGCTTGTAGGGGCCGGTGCCGGAGTTGTCCTTCATCGGGCTGCGGATGGCGGCGGAGACGTGCGCCATCATCGGCTCGAAGGCGCCGAAGGGGTAGCGGGTGACGACGTTCACCGTGAAGTCGGAGACGACGTCGACGCGATCGATCGGGGCGAAGAGATCGCGGCGGTTGTGCCCCTGTTCGGGATCGAGGACTCTCTCGAAGTTCGCCTTCACCGCATGAGCATCGAAGGGGGCGCCGTCGTGGAAGCGCACGCCCTTCCGAAGCTCGAACGTCCACGTCACCTGGTCGTCTCCCACCTTCCACGCGAGCGCGAGGTCGGGGACGAACCTCATGTTCTCGTCGTACCGGATGAGGGCGTTGTAGATCATCCAGATCGCCTGGTCGGACTGGTTGTCCGTGGTGTTGTGGGGGTCGAGGGTCCGCGCATCCGAGCTCGGAGCGAAGACGAGGGAGTTCCTCGGCCCAGGCGCGGTGCAGGAAGCCGCGACGGCGAGGAGGAGAGTCAGCCGCAGTCGATCCACGCGCTCTTCTCCATGTCCGCGACGCCGAACGCCCAACCGCCCGGCCTCACCATCGAGGACCGGCAGGAGTAGAAGAGGGTCCCGCGCCCCGGCGACCTCAGCTCGTCGACGATCTCGAAGGTGAGGGGGCTCACGATCCGCGCCATGAGCTCTCCCGGGGAAAACTCTGTGAACTGGCGGTCGAGGCCGATCGTGGGCTCGAGGTAGCCACCGACCTTCGGGCTCACCCGCCAGTAGTCGCCGATGCGGAGAACCCGCTTCACACGTTCGGGCTCGCCGGGGATCATGCCGAGATGCTTCATGACGCCCATCGTTCCCCGGACGTTCGTCTCGAGCCAGGCGCGCTCCTGAGACTCGCCGAACCCGAGCCCGCCGACCTCGGCTACGATTCCCGGAATTTTGTATCGCTCACCGGCGTAGCCCACCGACGTCCGCGGTCCCCGGAGTCCGGTTTTGATCTGGAGCGCGTGCATCACGGGAAATCCGTAGGCGAGGGCCATCTGGCGGCTCCTCTCGCTCACCTCGGGGTCCGTGTAGTCCTCGGTGTAGCTGACGTCGGCCATGGTGGAGCCCCAGTCGCTCACGTGGTAGTCGATGAGATGGGTCGCGCGCGTGAAGAGCTCCCGATCGATGACGCGGGTGATCTGGTTCGTCATCCAGTTGTAGATCCCCCCGAAGGTGCGGTTGGCGTCGGGCTCGTCCGAATCGTCGACGATGACCCGGGTGCCCGTGGCGAACGCCGCGAGGTTCGCCACTGGGACGGCGACGACGTTTCCGGAGAGCTCCTCGGGGTCGAGCCGCGCGAGAAGCTCTCTCAAGATAAGCATGGAGAACCACTCGTTCCCGTGGAGCATGGAGAGAAGGAGGAGGGTCGGCCCGTCCTTCTTTCCGGAGACGACGTGCGTGTAGAGGTCGATGGGCATCGCGACGTCGCGGGTGACGGGGATGACGACCACCTCCTTCGCGCCCGCGGGGATTCTCGTGCCGCTGAGTTCGAGGTCGGACATGCTGGACTCCGGAAAAGTCGGGATTATACTAGAGCTATCCATCCCGCATGTCCGCAATCGATGACGAAATCGAGCTGAGATTCGTCCGGGCCCGGGGTCCGGGCGGCCAGCACGTGAACAAAGCCTCGACCGCGGTCGAGCTCCGCTTCCGCGTCGCACGATCGCGCTCTCTTTCCGACGACGTGAAGAAGCGGCTCGCCCAGATCGCGAAAACGCGCATCTCGGACGAGGGGGTTCTCGTGATCCACGCGGACCGATTCCGCTCCCAGAAGAAGAACCGCGAGGACGCTCTCCATCGTCTCGAGGAGCTCATCCGCAGAGCGAAGGCGAAGCCCAAGCCGCGCAAGAAGACCCGGCCGTCCCGCGCCGCGCAGGAGCGAAGGCTACAGGAGAAGAAACGCCGTTCCGCTCTCAAAAGAGACCGGCGGGCGCCGTAATTTCGACACAAAGCCCCCGTAGCATGGGGGTCAGGAGAGCTGACGACCATGAAGAACAAGGGAATCTCGAGGCTGCTGCTCGTTCTCTCCGTCATCGCCGCGGGAGCGCCCTCCCGCGGAAGCCAGACCGAGCCGCCCCTGCGCATCCTCTCGATCACTCCCCGCGGCCCCGACGTTCCCCCGGGCAGGCAGATCGTCATCCAGTTCGATCGCAAGGTGGTGCCCGTGGGAAGGATGGAGCGCCGGGCCGGTGAGATTCCCGTCACCATCGTGCCCCCCCTCGCCTGCGAGTGGCGCTGGCTCGACACGAATTCCCTCGCGTGCCAGCTGGGAGAGGCGGACGCGTTTCGTCCGGCGACGCAATACAAGGTGACGGTCCGGCCGGGCATCCGGACGGAGAGCGGCGCGACCCTCGCCGCCCCCGTCGAGAACGAGTTCGAGACGGAGCGGCCGAAGGTGACGAGCACCTACTTCGATCGCTGGCTCGGTCCGGGGATGCCGCAGATCCAGGTGGTCTTCAATCAGAGGGTCTCGGCGCCGTCCGTGACGAGCCACCTGTACTTCGAGGTCGGCGCCGGGAAGCGATTCCCGGTGTACGCCTCGCTCGCGAATCCGGAGGCGGCCGAATCGGAACGCCACTGGCTCGTTCGGTCCCTCGGCTCCCTTCCTCTCGAGAGCATGGCCTATCTCACCCTCGATGCGGGACTCGCCTCTCTCGAGGGCCCCCTTCCGAGTCTCGAGAGCAAACCGGTGGTCGAGGTCTATACGTTCCCTGCGCACGTCTTTCTCGGAATCAACTGCGGCGACGGGAAGGGAACGCGATTCCGAATTCCGGCCTCCGCTCCCCTTTCGGGACGGCGCTGCAATCCGATGGAGCCGGTCGAGCTGGTGTTCGCCTCGCCCGTGATCAAGGAGATTCTCGAGGCGAACCTGACCGTCGAGCCGGACCTCGCGGGAGGCCGTGAGGACTTCAACCCGTGGGACTCCGTATACGGCTACACGGCCCTCCATCAACCCCGAAATTGGGGCAGCGATGGGTACGGGACGCGGCTCCCCAAGCTCCTGCGCGCGCGCACGGAGTACCGCGTGCGCGCGAGCGGCTCAGCGCTCCTCGACGAGTTCGGGCGGCCGCTTGCCGAAGATCTCGACTTCGTTTTTTCCACGATGGATCGGCCCCCTCATCTGGCGCTGACGCATCCGATCTCGACGCTCGAGAAAGACGTCGACACGCGCGTTCCCGCCGTCGTCACCAACCTCGACTCGCTCCATCTCGAGATCGAGGCGATGACCGCGGACGGCGTCCAGAACCGAAACGAGACGATCCAGCTTCCCGACGTCCTGAACGTCGCCTATCGCCATCCCCTTCCCACGCGCGAGTGGCTCTTTGGCAGGAGCGGCGCTCTCTACGCGAACGTCCGCACCCATCCGCAGACGGAGGAAGAGAAGGCCTACGTCCCGCGCATCTTTTCCCAGGTCACGCCCTTCGCCGTCCACACCAAGCTCGCGCACCAGAACACCGCCGTCTGGGTCACCGACATGAAGACGGGCCTTCCCGTCGAGGGCGCTTCCGTCTCCATCTACCGCGCGGCCCCAGCCGTTGCGCTTCGCGAGCGCGAAGCGGTCTCGCGCACGACGACGGATTCGACCGGGGTCGCCCTTCTCCCCGGCCAGAAGGACCTGAACCCCTCTCTTGCGACCGCACGATGGGACAACCTCCTGTATCCGGACGTGGGCGAGATGTTCTTTGTGTCCGTGGAAAAGGACGGCGATCTCGCGCTCGCTCCCCTCTCCTCCGACTTCTCCGTCTACGTCGAGGGGACGAACAACACCTGGGTCCCCACGTTCTCGCGAACGCGCTACGGCCACGTGCGCGCCTGGGGCACGACCGCCCAGGGAGTCTACCGGCTCGGAGACACCGTCCAGTACAAGATCTACGTGCGCGACCAGAGCAACGAGCACTTCGTGAAGGCGCCTCCCGAAACCTACCACCTCCAGGTCTACGACCCCATGGACAAGATGGTCCACGAGGAGACGAGCCTCACGCTCAGCCCATTCGGCGCGCTCGACGGTGAGTTCCGGGTGGCGGAGTCGGGCGCCGTCGGCTGGTACCGGTTCCAGCTCCAGTCGAGCTTTCACAACGAGCCCTGGGAGCCCCTCCGGGTTCTCGTCGCCGATTTCACTCCCGCGCCTTTCCGGGTCACGACCGACCTCGACGGCGAGCGCTACGAGCCGGGTGAGGAGATTCACGTTTCGACGAGCGCCAAGCTCCACTCCGGCGGCCCCTACGCGGACGCGGACTCCCGCATCACCGTCAACATCACTCCCACCTCCGTCTCTTCCGAGAACCCGAAGGCGGCAGGCTTCTGGTTCGGGTACGGGTTCGGGGAGACGGTGACCGTCCACCAGAGTGAATCTCCCGTCGACGCCGAGGGTGAGCTCGAGACCGAGGTTCCCGTTCTCGATCAGAGCTTCCCGCGCGGGCGGATTTCGATCGAAAGCGCGGTGCGGGACGACCGCGGGAAGTACGTCGCGGGCCGGGCGACCGCGGAGTACGTGGGTCGGGACCGATTCGTCGGCATTCACTCCGACGGCTGGATTTTGCAAGCGGGCGAGGCGGCGGAGGTCGAGGCCATCGTCATCGACCGCGCGGACGAGGTGGCGAGGGGGACCGACGTCACGCTCCGCATCGAGTACCGCGAGACCACCGCTTCCCGCGTCAAAGGCGCGGGAAACGCGTACATCACGCAGTACAACTACCAGTGGGTGGACGTCGCGACCTGCGAAGAAGCTTCCGGTCCGGAGCCCCTGCGCTGTGGGTTCACTCCGGAAAAGCCCGGCTATTACCGCTATACCGCCGCCATTGCGGACACGAAGGGCCGCGCGTACGAGGTATCGAACGGGCAGTGGGCCGCGGGCAAGGGCCAGGTGCTCTGGGAGGAGTCCCCGGGACACCGGCTCGACATCGAGCCCGAGAAGAAGGAATACCGCGTGGGAGAGACGGCGCGCTTCCTCGTGCGCAATCCCTTCCCGGGGGCGAAGGCGCTCGTCACCATCGAGCGCTACGGCGTCCAGCGGCACTGGCTCGAGACCTTCGAGGAGTCGACCGCGGTCATCGAGGTTCCCGTGCTCGAGGATCACGTCCCCGGCTTCTATCTCTCCGCCGTCGTGACCTCACCGCGCGTCGAAGCGGCGCCGAGCGAGGACGACGTCGACCTGGGGAAGCCCGCGTTCCGCATGGGGTACGTGCAGGTGCCGGTCGTGGATCCCGCGAAGGAGATCACCGTCGACGTTCGCCCCGAGAAGGACCTCTACAAGCCCCAAGACAAGGTGAAGGTGGTGCTGAAGGCGCGCCCGCGGCTCTGGGCCTCGACCTCGCCTCCTCCCATGGAGCTCGCCGTCGCCGTCCTCGACGAGGCGGTTTTCGATCTCATCGGTGGAGGCGACCAGTACTTCGACCCTTACCGCGGCTTCTACTCCCTCGAGCCCCTCGACGTCGAGAACTTCAACCTCTTGACGAGGCTCATCGGCATCCAGAAGTTCGAAAAGAAGGGAGCGAATCCAGGAGGTGACGGCGGGGGCGGGCCCGACCTCCGCACGCTCTTCAAGTTCGTGAGCTACTGGAACCCTGCAATCGTGCCGGACGCGGAAGGCCGGGCGACGATCGAGTTCGAGGTTCCGGATAACCTCACCGGCTGGCGCATCTTGACGATGGCCGTCACTCCCGAGGACCGCATGGGGCTGGGGGTGGGAAATTTCAAGGTGAACCGGCCGACGGAGATCCGGCCGGCCCTCCCGAACCAGGTGACGGAGGACGACCGCTTCGACGCCCGCTTCACGGTAATGAACCGGACGGAGGAGATCCGCACCCTGACCGTGACCGCCGAGGTCTCGGGGATGGCGGAATCGAGAGGCCTCCAGGCGCAGACCATCGAGGCGGAGCCCTATCAGCGGTACGACGTGAGCTTCCCCGTCCGCGCGACGGGAGTTGGGGAGATGGTCTTCACCCTGCGAGCTTCCGATCTGGTCGACGGCGACGCCCTCCGGCTTCCTCTCCCCGTGGGACGCCGGGAAGCGCTCGAGGTCGCCGCCACCTACGGCACCACGATCGACCCGAACACGCTCGAAACCTTCCTGTTCCCCGAGAACATGCGGACCGACGTCGGCCGGGTGAGCGTGGTCTCGAGCCCGACCGTCCTCGGGAACCTCGAGGGCGCTTTCGACTACCTGCGCTCCTACCCCTACGGCTGTTGGGAGCAGAAGCTCACCAAGGCGGTCATGGCCTCCCACTTCGCTTCCCTTCGCGACTACATCCGGAAGGACTTCGACTGGCCGGGACACGAGTCGCTTCCCGAGGCGACCCTCGCTCTCGCCGCGAACTACCAGACGGGGACCGGAGCCATGAGCTACTACGGCACTTACGACGAGCCCTACCTCAGCGCGTACACCGCCCTCGCCTTTCACTGGCTCCGCGAGCGCGGGCATACCATCCCGGCCGCCGTCGAGAGCCGGCTCCAGGACTACCTGCGCCAGTTCCTGCGCACGGACGTCTTCCCCGACTTCTATAGCCGCGGGATGTCGTCGACCGTTCGCGCGGTCGCGCTCGCGGCACTCGCTCTCGAAGGCGCGCTCGAGAAGGAAGACCTCGAGCGCTACCGGCCCCACACGAACGACATGGACCTCTTCGGAAAAGCCCACTTCCTCATGGCCGCGAACGCTCTCGGCGTCGGCGCCCGTGAGGTCGAGGACGCGATCCTCGCCCGCTCGAACCGGAGCGGCGGCAAGATCGTCTTCAGCGAGAGCGTCGACGACGGGTACCCGAGGATCCTGTACAGCGCGGAGAGGACCCAGTGCGCGGTCCTCAGCGCTCTGACGCGAGGATCGAGTCGACCGGAAGGAGACTTCCCCTTCGAGCTCACACGCACCATCACCCAGTCCCGCGGAAGACGCGACCGATGGGAGAACACGCAGGAGAACGTCTTCTGCATGAACTCTCTCATCGACTACAGCAAGCTCTACGAGAGCGAGACGCCGAACTTCACGTTGCGGACCTACTTCGACTCCGAATCCCTCGGCGAAGCGAAGTTCGACGACCGGAGAGATCCTCCCGTCGACCACGAGCGCTCGCTGCGCCCACGGGATCCCGGGAAATCGGGGCAGCTCCGCATCTCGAAGCTCGGCCCCGGACGTCTCTACTACGCCGCACGTCTCTTCTACTCCCCGAAGGATCTCAAGGCGGAGCCGGTCAACGCCGGCGTCGAGATCCGGCGGGAGTACAGCGTCCAGAGAGGCGGCGCGTGGGTCCTTCTCCAGGAGCCGATGCGGATCCGGAGCGGGGAGCTCGTGAAAGTGGACCTCTTCGTCTCGCTTCCAGCGCCCCGGAACTTCCTCGTCGTCGACGATCCCGTCCCGGGAGGCCTCGAGCCCGTGAACCGCGACCTCGCCACCGCCTCGACCGTGGACGCCGATCAGGCGGAGTTCGAGGGAGCGTCGGATTCCTTCTGGTTCACGCGCGACGACTGGTTCTATTACGGATACTCGCGCTGGAGCTTCTACCATCGAGAGCTCCGGCACGACGCGGTGCGGTTCTACTCCGAGTGGCTACCGGGAGGGAACTACCACCTCTCCTACGCGGCCCAGGCCATCGCCCCCGGCGAGTTTCGGGTGCTCCCGGTGCATGCCGAGGAGATGTACGACCCCGACGTCTTCGGACAGGGAGTTCCCGGAACTCTCGCCGTCGAGGAGCGGCAGTGAAACGAAGGCTCGCGCTCGCGACCACCGTGGTCATCGCGGGGCTCGCGATCGCGACCTCTCTGTCTCTCTCTCCCCTTCCGGACCGGCTCCCTCCCGCCGCGGAGGGAGACCTCACCCCGCGATTCGTCGACCGCGAGGGCGAGCTTCTCTCCGTCACGTATGAGAACCGATGGAACCTCAACGACCGCGTCCCTCTCGACGACGTTCCGGAGGTCCTGAAGGAAGCGTTCGTCACCGCCGAGGACAAGCGCTTCTACCGGCACCACGGAGTCGACTGGGCCGCCCGGCTTCACGCCGTCTGGACCAACGTCTCTTCCCTCCGGCCGGTGCGCGGAGCGAGCACCATCACGGAGCAGGTGGTGCGTATGATTCACCCGAGGCCCCGCACCCTCTGGTCGCGATGGGTCGAGGGGTTCGACGCGATGCGGCTCGAAAGGAAGTTCGAGAAGGACGAGATTCTGGACTTCTACCTCAACCAGGTGCCCTACGCGAGGATGCGGAGGGGAGTGAAGCAGGCGGCGCGCGAGTACTTCGACCGGGACCTCGACACGCTCACGCCCAAGGAAAGCCTCGCCCTCGCGGTCCTCGTCCGAAGCCCCTCGAGGCTCGACCTCAAGAAGGGTACGGAGGCCATCGAGAAGCCCGTGAGGACGCTCGCGCTTCGGCTTCAGGAGCGGGGCGTGCTGTCTCCTCACGAGCTCGAGCGAATCGAAGCCACGCCCCTTGCGGTCACCTCGGCGGAGATCGAAATCGACGCGGCGCATTTCATCGCGCGGATTCCGGGAGACGAAGCCGAAGTCGTGACCACCCTCGACGGCTCCCTCCAGAGCAAGGCCCAGCAGCTCCTCGATCGCCAGATCGCCTCTCTATCCCAACGCGGCGTCGACGACGGGGCGGTCCTGGTGGTGGACCACGAGACCGACGAGATCCTCGCGTGGGTGAACGGCGGCGGCTTCAACCAGAAAGCGGGCGGGCAGATCGACATGGTCGAAGTCCCCCGCCAGCCCGGATCGACCCTGAAACCCTTCGTCTACGCCCTCGCTCTCGAGCGGGGGTGGACTCCGGCAACCGTGCTCGAGGACGAGCCCATCGCGGAAGCGGTGGGAACCGGTCTCCACAGCTTCCGCAACTACAGCCGTCATTATTACGGTCCCATCCGCCTGCGGGAAGCCCTCGGCAACTCCCTCAACGTTCCCGCGATCAAGACCGTTCAGTTCACGGGACGAGGAGAGCTCTTCGAGCTCCTGCGAGACCTCGGGGTCTCGAGCTTGACCGAGCACCCGGACTTCTACGGAGACGGCCTCGCGCTCGGAAACGGCGAGATCACCCTGTTCGAGCTCGTCTCCGCCTACGCCGTCCTCGCGCGGGGAGGAATCCGACGTCCTTTGAGGTTCGCGCGGGACGAGAGGACGAGCGGCGGCGAGCGCGTGCTCAGCCCGGAGACGGCATCACTCATCGCGGACATCCTCTCGGATCCGCAGGCCCGCGCTCTCGAGTTCGGAAGGAGCTCCGTTCTGAACCTTCCCCTCCAGACCGCGGTCAAGACGGGGACGTCGAACGACTACCGCGACGCCTGGACGGTTGGCTTCACTCACCGTTACACCGTGGGAGTCTGGATGGGGAACCTCGACCGGAAACCGATGCACGAGGTCACGGGATCGATCGGCCCTGCGCTCGTTTTCCGGGCGCTTCTCGCCGAGCTTCACCGCAACCGCGAGGGAAAGCCTCTGTATTTCAGCCGCAAGCTGCGCCAGGTTGCGATCTGCCGGGAGAGCGGCGCCCTTCCCGGGGAGTCCTGCCCGCGGGCGATGGAGTGGTTCCGCCCGGGGACCGAGCCCCACGCTTCCTGCCCGCTTCACTCGGGTGGCGCTCCGGCGTCCACCCAGCGTGAAGTCAAGATCGCGCAGCCGTCTCCCGGACTCTACCTCGCTCTCGACCCCCGCATCCCCGACGACCTCGAGCGGTTCGCTCTCGAGGTCGAAGGGCTCCCCCAGGGCGCCCGCGTCGAGTGGTGGATCGATGACGCTCTCTTCGCCGAATCCAACGAAGAGCGAGGCCGCGCCCTCTGGCCTCTGACCCGCGGCCGCCACGTGGCGAAGGCCCTCGTCGCCCGCTCGGAGACGGATGTGCCGACGTGGATCGGCCCGGTGGGATTTCGCGTCAAGTAGTTAGTTAGCTGCGCCCACGCCGGCCCCGTCTGGACGCTCGTGATCTGGGGCGGCGAGTTCGGGCGGACGATCTACTCTCAGGGCAAGCTCACCGGCGTCGAGCCCGCTCGCGTCGTCAGAGAGATTCTGGCGTAACCCCGAGACCGGTCCGTCTATCCGGGCTCCATCCCTTTCGCGCGGAGGACGGGGGCCGCCGCGGGAGCCGTCAGGAAATCGATCAGACGGCGCGCCGCATCGGGCCGGCGGGAGCTCGGGCTCAGGATCGCCTCGAACGTCGTGTAGACCTGCACTTCGGCAGGCAGCGTGCCTGCGAGCTCGACTTCGGGATGCGGGAGGATCTCGCTCACCTGCGTGAACCCGAGCTCCGCCTCCCCGGAGGCCACCGCCTCCGCTGCGGTGACTCCGGAGAGGACCTTCGTCTTCGGGCCCATCTCGCCTTCGATCCCGAATCGCTCGATGACGTTCCGCAGGATATCGGCGGTGACTCCCTGACCCACGTACGCGATCGTTCGAGCCTCGAGGAGCGCCCGCCGGAAGGCATCCGGGCTCGAGAGGTCGGGCCTCCGCGCTCCCTTGAGGATGGCGACACCCACGCCCACGCGCGCGATTCGGCTCCTCGCGCTCGAGTCCACCTTGCCGGCGGCGACGAGCTCGTCCACGAGGGGGCTCGCGAGAAAAGCGACGTCGAACGCCTCCCCCTCTTGGATGCGCGCTTTCAATTCTGCGGACGGCGCGAAGCGGAGGACGAGACGGACGTCCGCCGACTTCTCGAAGCTGGGAGCGAGCTCATCGAGGACCGCTTTCGTCGCATTCGAGCTCAGGACGGTGAGCTCGTCCGGTGGGAGCGCGCCCCCGATGCGCGCGAGACCGAACCCGATGCCCGGGAGTGCCACGAGGAATCGCCTCCGTCCCATTGTCTCGATGCCCGGCCCCTACTCCGGCTCCGGAAACGGAAGCGTCGCACCCTCGGGAAGCGGGTAGCGATCCACGTTGAGAACCATCGACACGAGGTCGTAGTAGGCCATGTTCGCGATCAGGTCGACGACCCCCTTCTCGCCGAGGAGATCCACGGCCGCTTGGAAAGCTCCGTCGCTCACCCGGCGGCGCTCCCGGAGCTCGGTGCAGAAGTCATAGACGATGGCCTCGTCCGCCTGCATCGACGCCGGCCTTCGGCCCGCATGGATGTCGTCGATGACCGCCCGGGCGAGGCCCGCGTCGAGCGCGAGTTTCTCGTGCGCGTACCATTCGTACTGCGAGGACCAGAGGCGGGCGGTGATCAGGATCGCCATCTCGTTGAGACGCCGGGGCACCGCCGTCTTGAACCGGACGTACTCGCCCAGCTTCTGCGCGTGGTTCCCCATCTCCGGACTGCGCAGAAGCACGTTGAAGGGACCGTTCAGAGACGTGCGGGTCCCCGCGAGCAGGTCTTGGACCATGGTCTTCTGCTCGGGCGTCAACTGCTCGACGGTGAGAGGCGGGAAGCGATCGCCGCGAAGATTGAGATCTTTCATCTGCCGGGCCAGCGCCATCACGGCCCCCGCGAGAAGGAACGAAATCACCAGGACCCGCGGAGACATGAGCCCCTCCTTTTTCTTCGGCGCAGGGTATCGATTCTCTCGAGCGGACGATCCTCAGGACGGTCGGCCAGGAACCCAGCCGGGCAAGGCGGCCGCCTGCTTCACCCAAGTCCCCATCTGCGCCTCGTCGAGCTCGTCGCCTTCGTGGATGTCGAGGTAGCGCGTGTATTCGTCCTTGCTGGCGCCGGGCGGGACCGGTCGCAGCGACGAGCCGCGGAAGAAGGCCACCTTGACGTAGTGGGTGAAGGTATGGAACCCCAGGAACCAGCCCTGGCCCTCGATGCCGTAGAACGGCGTGTTCCACTTCACGGCCTTGCGCACGCTGGGCGCGTTCCGCACGATGAGCGCGTCGAGGCGCTTGCCGACGTCGCGCTTCCAGCCCGGCATCGCGGCGATGTACGCCTGCACCGGGGGGTCGCCGTCCGCCTTCGCGATCTGCGGGTTGCCGCCCGAGAGGAGGACGACGACCTTCTCGCCCTTTCGCACCTTGGTAGGCTTGGCCTCCCTCGCACCGGGCTTGGCCTTCGCGCTTGCCCTTCGGCGGGGACTTGGACTTGGTGGTCGACTGGCGAGGCTTCTTTGCGCGCGACGTGGCCTTGGCCTTCGGCTTCGCCTTGCCAGGCATGCGTCTAGCGTTTCTTCGCCGGCAGGCGGTTCTGGGTCACCGCGGCTTTCACCAGAGCCTCGAACGCCCGCGCGTCGACCCTCTCGCCTTCGTGGATGTCGATCGCCCTTCGCGTGTTCCCTTCCAAGCTGGAATTGAACAGGTGCTTGGGGTCTGGGATGCTGGCCCCTCGGGCGAAGGTGAGTTTCACGACCTTCGTGTACGCCTCCCCGGTGCAGACATTCCCGTGGTGCGACCAGACGGGAGTGCCCATCCACTTCCACTCCTCGGTCATCTCGGGGTCGGCTTCCAGGATCAGCGCCCGCATGCGGGCGAGGGTCTCCCCACGCCATCCCCCAAGGTCGCGGATCCGCTGGTCGATGAGCCGGGATGCCGGTTTCCCGATCGCTCGCTCATGGCTCTTCATACCCACCGCGCCAGTCTACGCCTGACTCCGGTGGGATGGCTACATCCTCGCCTCATTCGGTCGAGCGAGGCTCGTTCCGGAAGACGGCTCCCGCACGCATGACGAACACCACCCGTGCGAAGGCCGCGGCGTCCGTCAACGGATCGCCCTCGAGTGCGATGACGTCGGCCTCCATGCCCGTCGCGATGGCGCCGATCCGGTCGCCGAGGCCGAGCGACTCGGCGGCGCGGGAGGTCGCCGCGACGACCGCATCCATGGGGCTCTCTCCGCCTTCGACGACGTAGGCAACGAGCTCCTCGACGTTCCGCCCGTGGGCGCCGGCGTTGGCGTCGGTGCTATAGACGATCTTCAGTCCCGGCACCTCGAGCGACTCTCGAAACACTTCGAGGGCGCCCGCTCGCGCCTGCTGGAGGTTCTCGAGCCCTTCCATCGTGTAGCCGCCCACGCCGTCGAAGCGCTCTCCGTGCTCGGCATAGTTTCGGAACAAGAGATCGATTTGGTTCCCGAAGTACATGCCGCTCGCAGCGATCCTCTGGAGCGATGGGCGGTCGGCGAGCCAGGCGTGCTCGATCTGCGAGCAGCCGGCGTCCGCCGCGAGCTCGATGGCATCCGGACGGTGCGCGTGCACGACCGATCGCAGGCCGAGCGCGCGCGCCTCGCCGCATGCCGCTGCAAGCTGCTCCGCCGTCATGTTGGTGACCCCGCCCAGCCGGATGCTGGTCGAGGCGAAGACCTTCACGACGTCGGCGCCCCCCGCCTTCTTCGCGCGAACGAAGGTGCGGATCTCTTCCGGCGAGCCCGTGTCCGCCCGGATTGCCCCGAGGGACGAAAGCACGCGCGGCCCCGGGATCGCGCCTCTCGCGATCCACTCCTTCAGTTGCGCGTCCTCTTCGCCGCCGATGCTCTGCACCGTCGTGACACCGCTCAAAAGCGTCCGATACGCGTTCTCGACGGCATAGAGCGTCTCGTGCCCGATGTCCCGGCGCTCGGGGTCGTGCAGCTTTCCGTTCGGGTCGAAGTGATGGCTGATATGGACGTGGGTGTCGATGTACCCGGGAAGGACCGTGAGACCCCTCAGGTCGTACACCGTCCCTGTGCTCGCTCTCCCCTGCGCGACGATGTCCGCGATCCTTCCGTCTCGCACTACGATGTCGCGGTCCTCGAGCACCGAGCCTCGGCCATCGAGAGCCCGGGAGGTGCGCAGAACGATGTCCCGCTCTTGAAGCGCCGCGACCGGCTTCGCGAGCGTCGTCATCGATGAAACCACCAAGAACGAAGCCAGTGCGAATCGCGATGGTGTCGTCGACGGGACGTGCGCTACGGTTCTGCCGCAGAATGGCGATCTCATGAGCTCACCCCTCGTGGTGATGCGGACACTATTGCGGTCCCCAAGGGGAGTCAAGGCGACCACGTCCACGCCCCGGCGGGAGCTCGAGAACACGGCGTCGAAACCGGCGCGCCCGAACCGTCGCTCAGCGCGGTCGCGAGCGCCTTTTGCGCCTCGACGTCGATGTGGACCTCTTGCGGCGTGACTCGAGAAAGGCTATGTCTTCGGCGTCGCCTGGCGCCGAGCGCGCCTTGTAAGCGATCCTCTTGAGACGCAGGAGATCCTCCTCGGAGGCGACGGTGAACGCGTGGGAGCGAATCTTGATTCGTGTCGCATGCTGCGTGAGCCTCTCGGCGGGAATGGGAAAGTCGAACAGAAGATCGACGCGAAGACCGGTCTTCTTTTTGAAGAAGTACCCGGTCTCCGGCGCATCGAGGCGAAGCCGAAGGGCGGCCACCTTTCGGTTGCCGATCGTCGAGATCACTTCCCTCGTTTCGTCGAGACGCGAGGCGAGCTCCAAACCGTGGTCGTACATCAGGTCGACGGTGCGATCGAGACGGTCGTCCGGATGGGAGATCACGAAGTCGAAATCGCGGGTGACCCTTCGAGATCCCAGCACCACCAGCGCCATGCCTCCCACCAGCACTGGCTCGAGACCGAGGGCGCGGAGACCCTGAACGATTTCACCGACCGCGTGCACATGGTCCACGGGGTCGGGCATTTCACCATCTCGCGCGATCGATCCCCGGCAGAGGGCCAGGGAAAGAGCGGAGACGCTTTACCGGGGGCGGCTTCTCGCGAAACTCGTCGAGCGCGGCGGCATATCGGAAATTGTCCGCGATTCTACGGGCTGCCCGGAGGGAGCAAGCCCGAGCCTTGCCTCCCAGCGCGGCGATGCGTTTCTTCTTCGCCGCGGACAAGCGCTTCCCGCGAGCCCGTCCTCCCCTGCTCCCGAGTGCCCTGGCCATCTGGGATATCTTCACGGAATTATTTTACTTAGCGCTAACCAGGAAATCCAACGAGATCCCGGTCATGGGGCCTGCTATCGAGGTCGAGGGCCTCGCCGGCGCCTCGGTCGAGCGGTGGAACTACGAACGACTTCCTCGCGGCAACCCGTAGTACTCCTTGTACATTCCGCGGCGAAAGAGCCATCCACCGAGCCAGCCCAGGTACCTCAAGAGCGGGTAGCGGTACTTCAAATCGATGAGCTCGATCAGATTCCCGTCGCAGTCCTTGATGAAGAAGAACGTGTGCCCGTGCGGGGATTTCTCCACCTCGCTCACGATGGTAACCCCCTTCTTCACCAGGGTATCGTGCCACTTGTCGCAGTCCTTCACGTCGAAGCTGATGTGCGTCATTCCCACGCGGCTCCACACCACTTTCTCGGCCGGCTGCCGTGGCGTGAACTCGAAGATCTCCAGCATGCCGCCGCCCGGGGTTCGCAGCCAGCCGATCCTGCACTTCGGATCTGCCGCGTCGACGCCGAAGAACGTGCGCACCCTCTGAGGCTCGCTCTCTCCGACGGCGACGAGTCGGCAACCGAAGTGCTCGGCGTAGAACTGAATGAACTTGTCGAAGTCCGTAACCGTGATGGCGGTGTGGCTCAACGATCGTGGCTTCATACTCTCCTGCCTATCGAAAGTGGGTTTCCTTAATATGGTCGGCCGTCCTGAGGGCCTGGGCGGCGATGGTGAGGGCCGGGTTCACCGCGGCCGAAGAGGGGAAGAAGGATGCGTCCACGACGAAAAGGTTCTCGACGTCGTGTGACCGGCACCAGGGATCCAGCACCGACGTCTTCGGGTCGGTGCCGAAGCCGACGGTGCCGCACTGGTGCGTGGTATTGAAGTCGCCGATCGGGATCGCCATGACGAACCAGGCTCCCACCTTGCGGAGCAGCCGCCTCGTGAGGGCGACGAGCTCGCGGTGGGCCTCGACGTTCGACCTTTCCCGTTGAAGCTGGATGCGCCCGTCCGTCGCGACGGTCACGCGATTGTCGCGATGCGGAAGATCCTCGCTCATGGCCAGCCACTCGACGCCGCGGGCGAACCAGGCGTCGTAGGCCCACGTGGGCACCTGGCGGGATCCCGGGGGTCCGGCGGCCCTCGCGATGGCGGCGTGGGAGCGTCCCTGCGACTGGAGCTGTCCGAGCGGGTAGTCGGAATCGGGGCCACGCAAATAGAAGTCGTTGATGGCGACGGTCTTCTGAAACGTCGTGTCATGGCGGGGAGGCATGAAGGCGCCGAGCATGGTGACGACGTGGGACATGTAGTTGCGACCCACGAGGCCGGAGGAGTTCGCGAGTCCGTCGCGATGCGCCGGGCTTCTCGATCGCAGGAGGAGAGCGGCCGAGTTCGCCGCGCCACAGGAGACGACGAAGAGCGGCGCTTCGACGCGGACCCCTTGTCCCTCCCGTGTGACCTCTGCCGCGACGACCTTGTCCCCGCTCCCGTTGGTCACGAGGCGCTCCGCATAGGCGTTGGTCCACAAGGTGACGTTCTCGTGCGCGAGCGCGGGTGTCACCGAGCAGACGTCGGCGTCGCTTTTCGACCGCAGCTTGCAGGGATACGAATTGCACGTGTTGCAGAGGATGCAGCCGCCGGGCTCTCCCGGGCGCAACACCCCCAGGGGAAGGTACGAGGGGTGCAGTCCGAGGGCCCGCAGCCGTTCGACGATGAGGGCGATTCTCCCCTGGTGCTCCACGGGCGGGTAGGGGAACGGTCCCCGCGGCGGCTCGGTCGGGTCGGCGCCGTCCCGGCCATGGACCTGATAGAGCCGCTCGGCGCGGTCGTAGTAGGGGGCGAGGGTCTCGTAGGTGATGGGCCATGCCGGCGAGACTCCGCCCCGGTGCCGGATCTCACCGAAGTCCTCGCGCCGCAGGCGAAACAGCACGGACCCCCAGAATTTCGAGTTGCCGCCGACACAATAGTGAGTGTAGGGAACGAACTCCTTCCCGAGCCGGTCGAGCCACCGCTCCGTCGTTCGATAGCGGAGCTCGCCCCAGACCGCGTGGGGGCTCCAGTTCTCCTCCTCCTGAGGGATGAAGTCGCCCCGCTCGACGATGAGAATGCGCGCCCCCGTGGGCGCGAGCGAGTTGAGGAGCGTGCCGCCTCCAACCCCGCTCCCGATGATGACGACGTCGAAGCGTTCGGTCACGGGCGGCCGAGCTCCAAGGATTCCGCGCTCGCGTACACGCTGTCCATCAAACGGTGGTCGTCCATCGCCCGCTCGAGGCTCATCTCCGGCGTGTGTCCGTTCCGGATCGCGCCGACGAAGTCGCGATACATGGCGCGGTATCCGCGGATGTCCCGGACGCCGGGGAACAGCGTGAGTCGCGGCAGACGTCGCCCGCGCACCAGAATGAACGCGCCGTTGGACTCGAAGGTGATGATGCCTTCACGGCCCAGGAGCTTCGACAGGCGAAACCCGCGGAGGAGGGACGGAATCTCCCGGGAGTAATAGAGGGCGCCCACCGCACCGTTGTCGTACTGGAAGGCGACCAGCATGCTCTTGCGCCGGCGGTCTCCCTCGAGCGGTCCGTCGCTCGAGGCCGGCGGACGGTATCCGTGGATCGTCCGAACCCGGGGCCCCAGACTTCCCGCGATGTGCAGCCAGTGGATTCCTTCCTCGAAGAACGCATCGCCGCCCGCAATCTCCTCGTCGTTGCGCCAGTCGTCTGCCGATTTGGGCTTCTTCATGATGGTGACGAAGTGCGCGAACACCAGCTCCCCGATGACGCCCTCGGCCAGGAGTCGGCGGAGCTCGACGCAAAGCGGCTTATAGTGATCGTTCTCACCCACCAGCACCACGCGGCCCGTCCGCGCGCGCGCCTCGATGACGGTCCGATAGTCATCGAGGTTTGGAAACGCGGGCTTTTCCACCAGGACGTGCTTCCCCATCTCCAGAGCCCGCAACGTCAGCGCGAGATGATAGCGCGTGGGAAGGGCCACCACCACGGCATCGACCGCGGGGTCGCGAAGCGCCGCGTCGTAATCTCCGTAGTGTCCGACGCCTCCGAATCGACGCTGATACTCGGCGGCGCGTGCCGGGTCGCGACTCGCGTAGCTGCAGACGACGTCGGAGCGCATCTTCCGCAGGTGCCGGCTATGCACGCGGGTGATGAACCCGCAGCCGAGAAAGGAGAGGTGAACCGGCTTCAAGGGGCGTCTCCGCTCGTCGCCGCGAGCAGGCTCGGTCGAGCCGAGCGACCGCGCTCCAGGGCCTTCCATTCCGGATCGTCGTAAACGCTGCGCTCCAAGCGACTCCCGTCCAAGCTGCACATCGTAGCAGATGACCGGAATCGAAAGCAGTTCGCGCCCGTGGCGTTCCCTCGAGATAGGAACCTCGTTTCATTCAGACATGTCCAGGCGCGGTTACCGCCTCATTGCGCCCGTTTGCTTCGAGGACCCGTCGGGTGACACCGCGGACGAGCGAGAGAAACCCGGCAGACGCACTTCGATCGCTTCACTCTCTCTCCTCCCCCTGATCTTGGTGGCGGGTAGCGCGACTTGGTGGTTCTGGAGGACGCCTGCCGTCTCCGATTCGCTCGTGCCGACCGACGAAAAGAAGTGGTTCAAAAGCCGTGCTGAAGATGGCGGAGCGGCGCAGCCCTCGTCGAAGTCGGCGAGCGACTCCGGCGTCTGCTCGGCGACACCCCACCGACGCTCGTGTTCAGGTGCTCTCCGAGCCCCAGAACCAGCGTTCGAAGCGAATCACCTCGGTCTGGCGTGCCCGGCTCCGGGCCGTCGCCGGAAACCAAGCCAGCTCCCGGCACCCGCCGTCCTGCGCTCTCGCCGAACGGCACCGAACGCCCCGCAGTCCGCGATCCTTGGCCCGCTGACCGATGGGTTGACACCGGGAGTGCGGCACGAGGTTGCCGGAACCGTCGAGCGGATAGGAGGCGGGTAGACCCACGGCGGCGACGCCTTCTCGCGAGTGCACATCCGCGACGCGCTGGTTTCGAGGCAGCTTTGCTCCGACGAGCAGCGGGCCCGTCTGGTCACGGAGGTCCTCCGGCTCGTACGGCCAGCCGGAGATGAACAGCCGGAGATTGAGGCGAGCGGTCACGACGTCTTCGTTGAAGTAGAGCGTCGGGAAGCTCTCCGGGGGGTTCCAGCGACCGCCCCGCCGCTGCGCATAGCACGGGTCGAGCGCGTCAGTCCATAGGGGGCTAGCGATGCGCCACCACCTGTGGGGATTGGGTAACGTCTCCGTTCGCACTCGCGAGGTCTAGGCTTGCACCCGGTCGAAGTCGAACATCGAACGGCAGGCCTCCAGGACCTCGCGCTGACGGGAAGCTCGTACGAGATCGATGAGGGACTTTCCACCGAGCGTCGCCGCGGGACGGCGCACGACCGCGGGGATCCGGTCGCGCTTGACGTGCCGAACGAGAAGGTCCGTGGCGGCCGCAAGCTCCGCTACGGCCTTGATCCGCTCGGCGGGAACTCCCCGATCCAGCCACTTGCTGACGGCCTGGCGCGCGACGCCGAAGAGAGCGGCCGCCTCCGACTGGTTGAGCCCCCACACCGCCAGGATGCGGCGGAGCGTCCATCCGGAACGTCGACGATCGAGCGCTTCGACGAACTCGTCGAGCCACTCGTTCTCCTCTCGATGGGCTTCGAGAACCCGGTCGGCGGCCTCGACCGGGTCCAGCCGAAAGAGATCCGCGTTCGCTCTCATGAGATCAAGATCCAGATCCACTCTATGCCCAGTGCAACCGAATGTCAACCGAGGAGGCGGTCCGTCGCCGGGAAGCCTCGGCGCGCACGGCCGTCCCAACTCGGAGACCTCGCCTCCCGTCGGCACCGGTACAATGAGGCGGCGGCATTCTTTCGCGGGGAGGGCTATTTGGGACCTGGGACAGGGGGAACGCGACGGGCAGTCTGGCCCACTCTCGCGGCGGCGGGCGCGGCCACGTATCCGCTTGCACGCGCGTTTCTATACGGGATCGCCACATCCTCTCTTCCCGCGCCGACGCTGGTCCTCGTCACCACGTTCATCTTCAGCGCGCTCCCGGCGCCGAGCGCACGCCGACCGTGAAGGTCACTTCCCTCCTCGCTTCCATCTTCCTCGGCGCGGTGGCCGTGGCGGCTGAAGAGAACTGGCCCCGGTTCCGCGGGCCGCACTCCATTCCCGCCTCGGACAACACGAAGCTTCCCGACCGCTGGTCGAAGACGGAGAACGTCGAGTGGGTCGCGGAGGTTCCGGGCGTCGGGTGGTCCTCCCCCATCGTATGGGGGCACAGGATCTTTCTGACTTCCGCAACGAGCGATCGGCCGATGAAGGAGCCGTCGCTCGGAACGGACTTCAGCAACGAGTATCTCGCGGAGCTAGAGGCCCAGGGGCTCCCGCCCGAGGAAGTGAACGCGCGTCTCTACGCCCGCGACCGCGAGATGCCGCACGAGATCGAAATCGGCCTCCATCTCTATTGCTACGACCTCGAGACGGGAAAGCTTCTCTGGGAGAGGCAGGTCTATCACGGGAACCCCTTGGGAGGACGGCACCGCAAGAACAGCTTCGCCTCCGAGACTCCCGTCACCGACGGCGAGAACGTCTACGCGTACTTCACCCAGCTCGGCCTTTTCGCCTTCGACCTGGACGGAAATCCGATCTGGTCGACGCCCCTGAAAGCTCAGCCAACGATTCGCGACTACGGTACGGGCGCCTCCCCGGCGCTTCATGGAGAGCGGCTCTACGTCCTGAACGACAACGAAGAGCAGGGCTTCCTCGCCGCCTTCGACAAGCGCACGGGAAAGGAAATCTGGCGCACCGCGCGCGCTTTCGACACCCGAAGGAAGACGGGATGGTCGACGCCCCTCGTGTGGGAGAACGCGATTCGAACGGAGATCGTCACTCTCGGGCCCGGGGCCGTCGTGAGCTACGGGCTCGACGGAAGCGAGCTCTGGAGGTTGAACCGCATGGCGGGAGCCCCCATCCAGAGCCCCTTCGCGTGGAACGGACTTCTGTACGTGGTCTCGGGGACGTCCGGCGACGACAATCGGCCCATGGCCGCCGTCCGTCCCGGCGGCTCCGGCGACATCACGCCGAAGGAGCCGGAGACGAAGGGCGAGTTCGTCGCCTGGTTCAACCGGCAGGCCGGAGGTACGTACCTTCCCACTCCGGTCCTCTACGACGGCGCGATCTACGTCCTGTACGAAAAGGGGATCTTCTCCCGGCACGACGTCGAGACTGGAGAGCGCGTCTATCGCTCCCGAATCGCCCCCGGCGCTTCAGCCTTCACCGCTTCCCCCTGGGCCTACGACGGAAAGATCTTCGCGCTGAGTGAAGAGGGGGACACGTACGTGATCGAGGCGGGCAGGGAGTTCCGCCTCATGGGGGTCAATTCCCTCGGGGACTGGGCGATGGCGACTCCCGCGCTCGTGGGCGACCGCCTGCTCCTCCGCACGAAGAGCCGCCTCTACTCCATTCGAGATCTTACTCGGGTCGAGAGCGGTGGAGAGAGTGGAAGAGGCGAACGAGGTCACGGATCCCACCCCAGGTGATCCAGACGAGAAAGAGCGTCCCGAGGGCGAACATCCCGACCAGGTATTTCGGCCAGAACGCGAGCCAGCTCGAGGTGGGCACGTCGTAGCTCAGGTTGTAGAGACCCACCCCGAGATGGACCACGAAGAAAATCCCGACCACCGCATAGATGCAGGGGATGAGGATTCGGTCGGAGCGGGACGGCCGGAAGCGCTCTCCGTCGCGATGAAGCATTCCTTCCACGTCGAAACTCTTCGAGCCCGCGAGGGACACGACGGCGTAGACCGCGATGCACGCGACGCTCACCCAGAAGGCCATGATGCGCCCGTCGAGAAAGTCCGGGTCGACGGTGCGGTACACGAACCCGGAGGCGGAGAGCAGGAGTCCGACGATCATCGTCGCCCAGGCGGCCGCAGTCGTGCCCCGTTTCCAGTAGAGGGCTCCGAGAAGAACCACGCCGGCGGCGCCGGTGTAGAGCGACGCGCTGATGTCCATGAACATGAATATGTTGTCCACCTGTTGGAAGAACAGGCTGAAAGTGACGACGAAGGCCGCGACGACGACGACCGCACCCCGCAGCCACCAGAGGTGCTCGCGCGGCGAGAGAGGTTTCTTCCGAAGAGGGATCACGACGTCCTGGATGAGGAGCGAAGACCAGGCGAGGAAGTACGTGTCGTCGGTGGTGATGATGGCGAAGAGCACGGCGCCGGCGAGGGCCCCGAGCATTCCCGCGGGGAGCATCTGGGCCACCGCGGCCGGAACGAGCATCTGACTTCGCACCTGTTCGTTTCCAATGGCCGATACCGCCGCCTCCACCGACCGAGCCTGAGGAGCGAAGTCCGGATGGTGCATGAGCACGAAGGCCGCGAGCGGCAGGAGGAACAAGCCGAGACCCATCATCGCCAGGTTCCGCACGTGGAGGAGGACGCGCATCATTCTCCCTTCGTGCGCATCGCGGGCCGAGCTCACCTGCATCGAGTTCGGCGACCAGGAGATCACGCTGTACACCATCCAGTAGTAGACGTGGATGAAGAAGAACGTCGGGCCGAATTCGGAGGCGGCCTCGGCGCGGAATGGGTGAAGTAAGGAATTGGCGCTCGCGTGCGACCCGTAGGCCTGGGCGAACTGCTCCCACGTGAACATCCGGTAGAGAACGACCGCGATGGCGACGAGCATGGCGTTGAGGAAGAGCGCCTGGAAGAAATCCGTCACCACCACGGTGATCTGCCCTCCCCAGAAGCAGATGGCTACCGCCACGCTCTCGAAGAGCAGGATGGCGGCGAACGTCGTCGAGACGTCGAGCCCGAAGAGGGAGAAGCTCTCGGGAAGACCGCAAAAGTACACGAAGAACCCGGCGCCCACCGCGGGAAAGATTCCCATGTTGACGACGCCCGCGAGAAAGGCGACGGCGCCGAAGAAGACGCGCGCTCTCTCCCCGTAACGCATGCCCACGAGCTCTCCGAGAGTCATGGCCCGAGTCTCTCGGAACCGGTAGATTCCAAAGCCCGTGAGCGCGACGAGGATGCCCGCCGCCGGCGTCAGGAGAAACCACCATTGGCCGGCGAAGCCCGACTTGTAGTTCATCTGCCAGTAGGCCAGGATCGTCACCGCTCCGATGGACTGCATCGAGTCGGTGCCGAGACCCAAGTACCGGCCGACGGTGCGGCCGGCGACGAGATAGTCGGAAACACCGCGAACGAGCTTACGGCAGAGATAGCCTCCCGCGAGGGGAACGAGGAACAAGACGGAGAGGAGGATCCAGTCGATGCGATGGAAGTTCACTCTCGGCTCACCCGTCGGGACGGAATCCTAGATTTGCCCGTCATAGATAGCCACTGCCATCTCGGAGTCGGGTTCCGCAAGCGGGCTCCCCTCGATGAGCTCCTTCGCGCGATGGACCGCGCCGGAGTCGATAGAGCCGTGGTCTCGACCGTCGACGAGTTCATCGCCGTTTCGAATCGCGAGGGGAACGACGAGATTCTGCGAGCCGTCGCCGCCCATCCCGATCGGCTCACGGGACTCGCGGCCGTGAATCCGTGGTTCCGGCAGAAAGGCGTCGAGGAGCTCTCGAGGTGCCTCGAGGCCGGCCTCTCTGGATTGAAGCTCAATAGTCACCTCCAGGGGTTCGTTCTCAGCGACCCCCTCGTGCATCCTCTCGTCGAGACCTGCCGGAGTTTCGAGGTTCCGCTCTACGCACACACCGGGACGCCCGTCGTCGCGGAGCCCTTCCAGCTTGCGGAGCTCGCCCGCACCTTCCCCGACGTCCCCATGGTTCTCGGCCATATGGGCTACACCGACTTCTGGTACGACGCCGTTCCCGCGGCCCTCCAGGCGGAGAACATCTACCTCGAGACCTCGCTCATCGACATCATTAACATCCGGACTGCCATCGAGAAGGTGGGAGCGGATCGAATCCTCTTCGGCTCGGACTTCCCGGAGAGCGACCTCGCGCTCGAGCTCGAGAAGATGTCGCTCGTGGAGATGACGGGCGACGAGCGCCGGCGGATTCTGGGCGAGAACGCAGCGAAGCTATGGCGATGAGCGAGATCGTCGACGCCCACGCCCACATCATGCTGGGCGCCTACGGCTCCCTTCCGCCTCAGCCCGTCGAGCCGGTCCTCGAGGGCTTCGCTCGATACGGAGTCTCGAGAGCGTGGTTCTCCTCCGTGGACGCGCTGGTAGGGAACACAGCCGAGATGCACCGCAGAATGAATGATGCCATGGCGGAGCTTCAGAGCCGCTTCGGACGCCCTTTCGTCGCCCTCGCCACGCTCCACCCTCGCGGAGGCGACGAATCCGCGCGGGAGCTCGAGCGCGCCATCTCAAATCTCGGACTCCGCGGCCTCAAGCTCCACGGGTGGCTCCAGCCGGTATCCTGCGTCGACCCCTGTCTCGAGCCCATCTTCGACGTCGCAAATCGCCTCGCGCTTCCCGTTCTCTTTCACGATGGGACACCGCCCTTCACCAGCTCTCTTCAGATCGGATGGCTCGCGGAGCGCTACCCCGGGTGCCGCATGATTCTCGGCCATGGCGGCCTCAAGGATCTCGCGGTGAACGCGGCCCAGTGCGCCCGCCGGCACCCCAACGTGTACCTGCAGACGTGCGCGACGACGCTTCTCTCCCTCCGCCGCGCGCTCGAAATCACGGGACCGGAGAAGATACTCTACGGCTCCGATTCTGGGTTCGCGGATCCGAAATGGATCGACTACAACCTCCGCAAAATCCGCAAGTGGAACCTGACTCCGGAGATCGAATCGAAGATCCTCGGAGAGAACGCGGCGAGGCTCATCCCATGACCGAACCGGACATCGAAGGGTATCGTTCCTGCACGCGTCGGGTGGCCGAGTGGCTCGCCTCCCAGATTACGGCGAAAGGCACCATCGGAGACGAGATGGACCTCATCGCCTATTACCACGCTCCGAACCTGCTCGCCGCGACCGGACATTCGACTTCGGCCCAGCGCGTGGCCCGCTTTCTCGTCCGAGAAGCGCTCGCCCCGGACGGAGATTTCCGCTACCTGGGCGCGAAAGGAAAGATCATAAAACCCTCGATGCAGTGGAACTACATCAATGGGTGGCTCAGCTGGGGCCTCGCCCGGCTCGGACGGTTCGACGTCTCCGAGCCCGCGTCCCGGTTCCTCGAGCGCTTCCAGGATGAGAGCACGGGCGGGTTTCTCACCGCGGCCGACCCGGACAGAAGGTTTCGCCCGGTCGAAGGTGGGGTGGACATGGGGTCCACCTGCGCCGCCGCTCTCGGGATGATCTATTCCGGACGGTGGTACGCGGCGGTTCGCGCGGGAGAGTTCCTCCTCGAAGCCCTTCGGCGCCAGCCGAAGGCGGACGAGGCCTTCTTCTGCCGCTTTCGGTCGGACGGCGAGCCGCTCACCGATTTTCCCGCGGACCAGGCGTACGTGAGCGTCGTGCGCTACGCCGAGCCGAAGCAGGCGTACTGGTATTTCGGGTTCGCTGCGCGAATTCTCGCCCTTCTCTTCCGCGGCACCACCCGGCCCGAATTTCTCGACGGCGCTCTAGCGTACGTTTCCCGTTTCGATCGCTGTCACGCCGATCGCTTCGAGCACTGGGCGAACGACAAGATCGCCTGGGCTTCGGCAGCTCTTTACCAGTTGACCGGCGACATGACGCACAGGGAGCGCATTGGAGGAATCTTCAATCCGATCGTCGCCGCCCAGAGATCGGACGCTTTCTGGCACTGGAAGGCGTTCTTCGAAACGTACGAGGCCCAGCCGAAGGCGATCGGAATCGAGCTCGCCCTCGAGTTCGCGTTCCTCCTCGACGAGATCGTCTCCGAGATCGAATCCCGCTGAGCGGACCTCTCCATGCTCTGGGTCTTCCTCGCCTATCTCGGGATCTTGCTGGCGCTGGGCTTCGCCTCCCGGCGCTACACGAAGAGCCTCGAAGGGTTTCTCCTCGCCGACCGGAAGATGGGCCCCTGGCTGACCGCGCTCTCTTACGAATCGACGGCCTACAGCGGCTGGCTGATGCTCGGCTTTCCCGGCCGCGCTTTCACTCGCGGGCTCGCCGCGATCTGGGCAGGGGTCGCCTGCGTCATCGGCGACTCCCTGAACTGGCTCCTGGTCTCGAGGCGCCTGCGGAACGAGACCGAAAGACTCGGCGCGCTCACCGTTCCCGAGTACCTGGAGCAGCGATTCGCCAAACCCGGGGGACACGCCGTCCAGCTCGTGGCCTCGCTCGCCCTTGGCCTTTTCATGCTCATCTATCTCTGGGCGCAGTTCGTCGCGGCCGGAAAGGCGATGATGACGATGCTCGAGTGGGGCTACGCGCCGGCGGCGCTCCTCTCGGCCGTCGTGATCATCGTCTACACGTTTCAGGGCGGCTACCGCGCGGTCGTGTGGACCGACGCCTTCCAGGCCGTGATGATGCTGATCGCGCTCGTCATCCTGCCGGTCGCGTGCTTCGTGAAGATGGGCGGTTTCGATGGAGCTTCCGAGACCCTCGCGCGCGCCTCCGCGGAATCGGGCTCATCCCTTGGCTCCTGGTTCGCGGGGCTCGCGGGCCTCTCCCTGTTCTCGTTTCTCTTCGAGGACGCAGGCCTCGGCGCGGGCTATCTGGGGCAGCCGCACATTTCCGTCCGATTCATGGCGATCCGGGATTCCCGCGAGCTGAAGCCCGCGTTTGTTCTTTCGATTCTCTTCGCCATCCTCGTTTGCGCCGGGGCGGTGGCCGCCGGCCTCCTGGGCCACGGCACGTTCCACTTCGCGGATGTTAGGGGTGTGGTCGATTCGCGTCTTCCGCTCCACGACGCTGAGGAAGTGCTGCCCCGCCTCGCGATGGCGGTGCTCCCCCCGTGGGTCGCGGGACTCGTCATCTCCGCCATCATGGCCGCGATCATGTCGACCGCTTCCGGATTTCTGCTCTCGGTCGCGAGCTCGATGACCGAAGACGTGTACCACCGTCTCTTCCGTCCCCGCGCCGGCCAGAAGGAGCTCCTCCTCGTCTCCCGCGCCGTGACTCTTGCTCTGGGCGTCTGTGCTCTCGCGCTCGCTCTCGGCACGAACCCCCTCGATCCGCGCTCGACGGTCTACCGGATCGTGCTCTACGGCTGGGGAGGGCTCGCGGGCTGTTTCTCCGCGCCGGTCACCCTCGCCCTCTTCTATCGGGGGATGACGCGGGCAGGCTGTCTCGCGGGCATGCTCTCGGGAGCGCTCACCGTCCTCCTGTGGCGCAACGTTCCCGCGCTCTCGAGTGTTTACGAAGTGCTGCCGGCGATGGCGGTGTCCGCGGTCTCGATCGTGCTGGTTTCGCGCCTCACGCGGGAGACTTAGCGGAATCGATCGAGAGCGAGCTTCGCGAGCTTCTTCGCCGATTCCGCGTCCGTCGCGACGGTCTCGAGAGTTTGCTTCTTGCGGACGACGAGGCGCAGCTTGAAGAGGAATCATAGCGCACTCACCCTCGCGCGTGACTTCTTCGGGCCGTGGATCCAGAATGACCCGGCTATGACGACCGCTTTCCCCACCCTGTTCTCGCCGCTGAGGCTTGGCCGCCACACGCTGAAGAACCGCATCTGCATGAGCGCCCACGCCGAGAGCCTCGGCGAGGGCGGCGTTCCGGCCGAACGCGCCCTCGCCTACTACGAGGCCCGGGCCCGCGGCGGGGCCGGATTTCTCATGTGCTTCGGCTCGGCAAGCGTCCACCCCGACAGCTCCGCCCGGGTCTGGAACGGGATCGAGCTCTTCGACGATCGAGTCATCCGCTACCTCTCGAATTTCTCGGAAGCGATCCACAGACACGGGGTTCCGCTGGTCGCCCAGATGACCCACAAGGGCCGGCGAGGCCGGAGCGAAGGCAATGACTTCCGCCCCCTCCTCGCTCCCTCGGCCGTGCGCGAGCCGAACCACCGGGAGACCCCGCACGCGCTCGACCGGGAGGCCATCGCCGGGATCGTCCGCGCTTTCGCCGACGCCGCCTATCGGCTGAAGCAGGGAGGGTTCGACGGCTGCGAGGTGATGGCGAGCGCCTGCCACCTCGTCGACCAGTTCTGGACCCCGCGCGTGAACCGTCGCGGCGACGAGTACGGAGGCGACCTCGCGGGACGCATGCGTTTCGCGATTGAAATCCTCGAGGCCATTCGCGAACGCGTCGGTCCCGACTTTCTCATCGGGATCCGGATGACGGGCGACGAGATGCTGGAAGGCGGGCTCGACAACGAAGCCGCCCGGGCGATCGCGCGGCGGCTCGACGCCCTCGGAATCCTCGATTACTTCAACGTCGTGGGCGCGAGCTGCGAGACCTACCCCACAGAGTCCCTGACGGTTCCCGACATGAGCTTTCCGCCCGCGCTGTTCCACGGCCTCGCGGCATCGATCAAGGCGGTCGTGAAAACGCCCGTCATCATCGCCGGCCGGATCAATCATCCGGCGGTGGCCGAAAAGGTTCTGCGGGACGGCGAGGCCGACCTCTGCGTCATGACGCGCGCTCTCATCGCCGATCCGGAGCTCCCGGAGAAGACTCTCGAGGGCCGGCTCGACGATCTCCGGATCTGCTACGGCTACAACTCCGGGTGCATCGACCGCATCTATACCGGGAAGGGAATCACCTGCGTGCAGAACCCGGTCGTCGGGCACGAACGGGAGTGGTCCGAGCTTCCGAGGGCGGCGCGGCCCTCGAAGGTCGTCGTCGTCGGAGGCGGACCAGCAGGACTCGAGTGCGCGCGCATCGCGAGGCTGCGGGGACATGAAGTCGTGCTCTTCGAGAAGAACGAGGAGCTGGGGGGACAGACGCTCATCGCGAAAAACGCCCCCGCCCGGCAGGACTTCGACGGCGCCTGCCGCTATACGGCGCGGCAGTGCGAAAAACTCGGCGTCGAGATCCATCTCGGCGCGGAGGCCGATGCCGAAGCCGTGCTCCGGGAATCTCCGGACGTCGTCGTGATCGCGACGGGCGCCCGCGCCCTCCGGCCTGACATCCCTGGCATCGACTCTCGCGGCACGAGCGCCTGGGACGTTCTCTCGGGGAAGGTCCCGGCGGGCTCGCGCGTTCTCGTGATCGACGAGGAGTACGGCCACCAGGCCCCCTCGGTCGCGGAGTTTCTCCTCGACCGTGGAAAACAAGTGTCGATCGTGACCTCCGAGCGGACGATCGGAAGCTTCCTCGGGGCGACCACCGCGCCACCCGTGTTCGAGAGGCTCTTCACGAAAGGCATCACTCTTCACTGCCATCTGAGCGTGGTCCGGCTCGAGGAAGGGCGAGCCATCGTGAAGAACGTATGGAGCGGACGCGAAGAGACGCTCAGTCCGTTCGACGCCTTCGTCTACGCCTACGGCGGGGAAGCGGTGAATGATCTCGAGGCGTCTCTCGCCGGACGTGTGGCTCGCCTCGAGCTCGTCGGCGACTGCTACGCTCCCCGGACGCTGCAGCACGCGATCCTCGAGGGACACAAGATTGGACGGGTGCTTTAGTCGGGCTGGCCGCTTCAACCTTGGCAACGGGCCCGGAGGGCCCGTCCTCCCCGAGCGAAGAGCGAGGGGAGCGAGCGAGCCGAGGAGGCGAGCGAGCATTCGAGTAAGGAGGCAGAACGAATGACCTCTAAGGACGATAAGACCGGACGTGAAACCGGCTCCGTGAACCGTCGGGACTTCCTGAAGACCGTCGGTGTCACCACCCTGGCGACGAGCGTCTTGAGCCGCGCCGATGCCGAGGCCCAGGCGGCGAGACAGGCGGTGGCACCTCCCGCCGATGGCGGAGCGAGCTACACGGGAATCCGCGACGAAGTCGCGGAGAACCTGCGCAAGCGGGGAATCGTCGGCTACGCCGACCATCTCGGCGTCTCGCCAGGAGAGACCATCCGCTTCATGGTGTCGAGCGAGTCCCCGAGATATCGCGCGGACATCGTGAGACTCATCCACGGCGATCCGAACCCCGAAGGTCCGGGCATCAAGGAAGTCGAGATCGCGACGACGGTGAGCGGGGAATATTCCGGAAAGCGCCAGGACCTGCCCATGGGATCCCACGCCCTCATCCCCGATCATCGGGACCTCCGGATTCGGGGGAGCTTCACTCTCACCGCCTGGATTGCGCCCACGACGCTGCATCCCCGGCCAGCGGAGGGAGTCCTCACGAAGTGGTCCGAAGAGAATAGAAGCGGCTACGGGCTCTTCATCGAGGAAGATGGGACGCTCGCGCTGAGGCTCGACAACGAGACGCTGCGGGCGGGCGCGCCCCTTCGTCCCTGGGTCCCCGCGATCCCGGGAATGAACGAACGGCCCCAGGGGGTCAGCACCTCGTGGTACTTCGTCGCGGCCGCATTCGACGCCTCGAGCCGCAGGGTGCTTCTCTACCAGCAGCCCCAGAACAAATTCCCCTTCGATGCAACTCGATGCGTCGTGGAGCGGGAAGCGGCGGCGTCTTCGATCTCGACGAACGATGCGCCGTTTCTCATCGCCGCGTACTCCGCGGGCCGCGACCGCGTCTCCGGCCACTACAACGGCAAGGTCGACAACCCGCGTCTCTACGGCCGCGCGTTGACCCGCGCGGAGATCGAGGCGATCGAGGGAGGCTCCGGCCCGACCGACGTCGTCGCCTCCTGGGACTTCTCCCTCGACATCGAGACGGACAAAGTCCCCGATAGCTCACCCCGGAAACTCCACGGACGAGCCGTGAATTTCCCCATGCGCGCGGTCACCGGCCACAACTGGGACTCCTCGGAGATGGACTATCGCCGCGCCCGCGGGCAGTACGGTGCTATCTACTTCCACGACGACGACCTCCTCGACGCGCTCTGGGAAGTGGGATTCGAGCTCCGCGTCCCGGAAGATCTGAAGAGCGGGCTCTATGCCGCCCGTCTTCGAACGGAAGCGAACGAGGACTACGTTCCTTTCGTGGTGCGGCCGAAAGAAGGCGCTCCGACGTCCGCAATCGCGCTTCTCATCCCCACCTTCAGCTACCTCGCGTACGCGGGGACGGGGACGAGCGCCATCCGTCCGCTCTCCCTCTATTCACGCCACAGCGACGGAAGCGGTGTCTGCTACTCCTCACGCCTCCGCCCCATCACCAACATGCGCCCGAAAATCGACACCCGCAATCCCTGGCAGTTCATGGCGGACACCCACCTGGTGGACTGGCTCGAAGTGAGAGGCTTCGAGGTCGACCTCCTCACGGACGAGGACCTTCATTCTCGCGGCGTCTCGGCGCTCGCGCCGTATCGCGTCGTTCTCACGGGGACCCACCCCGAGTACTACTCCCTCGAGATGCTCGATGGACTCCGCTCGTACCTCGATCGGGGCGGGCGTCTCATGTACATGGGAGGAAACGGCTTTTACTGGGTGACGCCGATGGACTCCACGGGGCGGTTCGTCGAGGTGCGCCGCCGCGACGGGACCGAGCACTGGCAGGGCGCTCCCGGCGAGCACCACCACAGCCTCACGGGAGAGCCGGGAGGCCTCTGGCGGTTCCGCGGAATGGCGCCGCAGCAGTTCTTCGGAGTGGGCTTCACCGCTCAGGGATTCGACCGGAACTCTCCTTACCGCCGGATGCCGGGAAGCTTCGACCCCCGCGCCCAATTCATCTTCGAAGGGGTGGGGGGGAACGAGCTCATCGGCAACTTCCCTTCGCTGGTTCTGAGCTTCGGCGCCGCGGGCTCCGAGCTGGACCGCGCGGACTATGCTCTCGGCACTCCCGCCCACACCCTGGTCCTCGCCTCTTCCTACGGCCACTCCGACGAGTACCAGCACGTGGTCGAGCAGACGAACACCGCCAACTGGTCGAAGACCGGAGGCACCGAGAACCCTCTGGTGCGGGCGGACCTGGTCTATCTCGAGTACCCGAACGGGGGCGGCGTCTTCTCGACGAGCTCCATCGCCTGGTGCGGAAGCCTGTCATTCAACAACTACAACAACAACGTCTCGCGCATCACCGAGAACGTGCTCCGGCGGTTCATGGCGGAGGAGCCCCTCCCTTCCCCGGCGGCGTTCGCGGAAACGGAGGCGGCTCCGTAAAGAAGCCCATCTACCAGATCTTGACGCGCTCGCCTTCGGGAAGCCACATGCCATCCTCCTCTTTCACGCCGAACGCTTCGAAGAACTCCGGTGAATTCCGCAGGGGGCCGTTTACGCGGAACTCGGCGGGTGCATGGGGATCGGAGAGCACTTGCCGGCGTATCGCTTCCTCGCGATAGCGCGAGCGCCAGACCTGGGCGTAGCCGATGAAGAACCGCTGGGGGCCCGTGAACCCATCGAGCACGGGAGCTTCTTTTCCGCCGAGCGACTTCAAGTAGGCCCGATAAGCGATGGCGATTCCCGTGAGGTCGCCGATGTTCTCGCCCAGGGTCAGCTTTCCGTTTACGCGGAGGTCGGGAAGCGCTTCGAACGCGTCGAACTGCTTCACCAGCGTCGAGGCGCTCTCCTCGTAGGCCGCCGCGTCGTACTCGCTCCACCAGTCCCGAAGGTTTCCGTCCCCGTCGAACCGCCGGCCCTGGTCGTCGAAAGAGTGGCCCATCTCGTGGCCGATGACGACGCCGATCGCGCCGTAGTTGACGGCGTCGTCCGCGGCCATGTTGAAGAACGGCGGCTGCAGGATGGCTGCGGGAAAAACGATCTCGTTCTTCGTCGGGTCGTTATAGGCGTTCACCGTCTGCGGCGCCATCTCCCACTCGGAGCGATCGATCGGCTGGCCGAGCTTGTCGATATTTCGCTGATAGTCGATAAACGATGTGGGCCTACGGTGAGAGGTCGGAGGCGTCGTCAGAGTGAAACCCGACGCTCAGCACGCTTGTGCTTGGGGGGAAGACTCCACGCTTCGTTTATAAAAGAAACAGGTTCGCT
>Ga0187893_10002834_pt1 | contig 36963 bp, 26 predicted proteins | sample MA1701074metaG_FD_139574 | JGI IMG/M metagenome (GOLD analysis project Ga0187893, IMG submission 139574) | White microbial mat communities from a basaltic lava cave in the Kipuka Kanohina Cave System on the Island of Hawaii, USA - MA170107-4 metaG ... | reverse complement strand
CTCGACCTCTGACAAGTAGACTCACAACCACTTGGATCGGTCGGTCGGGCCGCTTCCCTCTCACCCCGGGCGGCGCGCACCAGGCGGGGCGACCGGCCTCGGGAAACCCGCGAAAGGCCAGTTGCACAGGTAGACGTGGCCGGGCTCGACGTGAAACCCGAATGTCACGATCCGCGCCAACGAATCATGGACCTCCGCAACGTGCCACCCCGGCGGGAGCATGACCACGCCGCGCCTTGGACACCGGAACTGATCGATACGGACAGCCTGTCGACGCACCCCGCTCCACTCCTGCATCTCCGTCAACACGACGCATGCCAGATCATCTCGCCCACGGCACTCGTCCGTGAGCCAGTGGAAGCGGACAGGTGCAGAATCCACATCCGCCAAAGGCTCGACGAGCGCCCGGTCAGCACAGCAGCCACCAGATGCGACCCCTAACCCGAGAACTAGCGAAAGCACCCAACTCCCCATTCCCGTCCACGACCCGGAACTCGCCGGCACTGATCGGCCCCGTCGCGGACGCGCTACTCGTAGTGCCACTGCCCCCCGTACTTGCGCCGGATCGCCTCCCATCTCGGCTCCTCCCGTGTCGTCCAAATGGTACTACTGAACGCCGCGTTTCGCAGTATGTCCAATGGCCGCCGCATCATGAGGACCGGGACAGCCCCAAGAGTGCGGGCGCATCAGGAATCCGTGTGGGTCACGGGCGGCAGAAAGGGGTAGAGATCGAGGCGTGCGAGATGAAAGCAGATCGCACGCCGGAAGCGGTCGCGGTTGCGGAATCCGCATGCCATCCGCTTCACCCTCTGGATGCCAGCGTTGACCGATTCCCTCATCGCGTTCGTCGCTCCCAGGACGATGGCGTTCAGGATCCCCCAGAGATGGTCGCGCACCGTGCGCGCGGCCTTCAGCACGGGATCGAGCCTGCTCCGTAACGCCCATCCCAGCCACGCCTCCCATGCCTTCCTCGCCCACGCCCGCTCGCCATGCCACCACAGCCCCATCGCCTCCTCCTTGATCGCCCAGGCACGGGCCGTCTTCAGCGTGCTCGCAGGCAGTTGCCGGAACCGCCCCTTCCAATGCTCCTCGCTCATGCACCCCGGGTTCGTCAGCCAGAGGCGCCCCGCCTTCGCCGGCGTCGCGTCCCCTGCCGCGATCAACGCCCTGTGTTCCTGACGGCGGACCGTATCGACGGCCTTGCCGAGGAGCGCGGCGACGTGGAACTCGTCGAAGGCGATCTTGCCGTCGGCCTCCGACACGTGCGCGCGCGTGGAGGCGATGTAGGGCTTCCACGTGTCCATCGCCACCGCCCGGATCCTCTTCCGTACCGCCTCCCCGATGCCCTCGTCGAACGCGTCCAAGCTCCCCCGCTTGCGATCGTCCCCCGCGTAGAGCACCTTCCCGTCGTCCAGGTCCACGACCACCGTCACGTACTCGTGCCGCTTCTGGAACGAAGTCTCGTCGATCCCCACGCGCTCCGGCACCACCGCAGCCCGCCGCGCCGGGACCCAAGGAGGAGTGGCTCCAAGGCGGCTGCACCCGAATCTGGGGCCTCCGGCGGGCCCGGACTTGATGGCCTCAACTCGTGTCATAGACTCATGATACGCTGTGATGCCATGCGCAATGCCACCAAGAAGAACCTACATGTGCCGTTGCCCGAAGATCTCTACCGGCGGCTCCGGGAGGAGGCAGGGCGGCAGGGTCGGCCGGCAACGGAGATCGCGCGGGAGGCCGTGGACCGTTGGCTCACCGAGGCGCGCAGGAAGGCGATCGACGACGACATCACCGCGTATGCGCAGGAGCACGCCGGCACGCAGGCGGACCTCGACCTTGCGCTCGAAGCCGCAGCCGTGGAACACCTGCTTGAGACGAGGCCGAGGCGGAGGCGCAGGAAGTGAAGCGCGGAGACGTCTACTGGGCCCTCCTCGCCCCCCGATCCGGGTCGGAGCAGCAGGGTGCGAGGCCGGTGATCGTTGTGTCGCACGACAGTTTCAACGCGGTGCCGGGCTGGCGATCGATCAACGTGGTGCCCGTCTCCACATCCGGAGGACAGGCTCGCCGCCGGGCGACCGCCGTGCCGCTGCCGAAAGGCGTAGCCGGTCTCGCGAGCGACAGCGTCGCGCTCTGCCACCAGATCACGACGCTCGACCGCTCCAAACTCGCGCGGTGCATGGGGACCCTCCCGCCAGCTCTGCTTGCCGCGGTTGCCGACGGGTTGAAGAACGCTCTCGACCTGTCCTAGGCGCACCCGCCGCGCGAGTGCCCGATGTCGCGGTTTTCCGCCCCGACCCGGCGGAAGCGTGAGACCTCGGGGCTGCGTCACGACAAGTGACTCGCTGACAAGAGGTTACGCTTGCGCGAGATCGTCGCGCGGATGTGCGGAATGTGCGTCAAGTGCGACAACCATCTTGACACAGGGGCAGGCTGGCCCCAGACACTGACGTGGCTGTAGGCGTCGAGGCCAGAGACGGACACTACTCCGCCTGGGATCACTCCCGCTCGCCCAAGACGTCTGCCCACGCCTCTTCTGCGTGCGGAAAGCCGGTGTGATCTCGCATCAGCACCAGGGGTGTGCGCTGCGCGCGCGGCCAGCGATACCAATTCAAAGGGCCCACCTCCTCCCCTTCTATCCAGTAGACGTGGCCCGCCTCTGCGCGAAAGCGCGACACGTAGCTGCGGGCATAGGAGTCGCACACCTCCACTTCGTGCAGCCCCGGAGACATGACGAGCACACTCTTCACGGGAGTAGGGCAGGAGAACATGTCCACACGCACGACTCGCAAGACACCAGCATCGCGGGAACCGACCAGCTCGACCACGAGGATGGCGCTGTCGAGGCGCGTGTGGCACTCATCGTCGATGCGAAAGCAAGGAACGCCGCGCACGTTGGGCTCGGTCTTCGCCTGCTCGGTCCCTCTCGTGCCCGCACAGCTCGCGAGGTTGATACAACACCACACACACCCAAGCAGTCTGCCGGGGGTCACCGTATTGCCTCCGCACGAAGTACCCCGCGGAGAAGTCGCCGGATGGGTCGCTCACTGCGCATGATGCCACCGCCCCCAGAACTTGCGGTTGATTACCTCACGCCTCGGCATCTCGTTCCGTACCCACATGGCATGGTTCCAGCTCGCGTTCGCAGCGACAAGCAGTTGTCGCCACGCCATGTGGCTTGGCTTGACATCGACGAGTGCAGTGCCACCTACCGCTCCTCGACCAGGGACGCGGTCGAAAATGCCCAACATTCGCAGGGCCGTGATCCCCCGCCAGGGCCAGGAGTGACTTGTGCAGCCGGACTTCGCTGCGGTCCTGATTACCCACGCAAGCCGCAAGTCTACGATGCGGATGAAGATCTCGTGCCTCGGATGTCTTCTTGGATGCGAGCTGCCCCATTGAAGGGCCCCAAGGGGAAGCGAAGGCCTGTCTCCGATGCTCCTCTTCGGGGAGTCCGGCGCCTTCGGCATCGTGCTCGCCACCGACTGGTCCGGCGCGGCCAAGGCGGCGGCCTGCGTCGTGCTCCGCCTGCTTCACGACCTCTTCGGTCCCTAGACTTGCAGCGCTAGGGCCCTTCGCGGCCCTCGCTGCCCGGACGCGCTATCCAGGGGCCGGCGGCGCCAGCACGAGCGCGAGCACGAGGTCCCGCGTGCCCGCGGCGACGTTGTCGCGCGTCAGGTTCTGGAGGCGGGCCGCGTCCGGCATCCAGTTGTTGACGACGACCTCGAGCGAGTAGGTGCCGCCGGCGATGTTGCGCAGCACGAAGCCGCCGTCGGGATCGACGCGCGCGCCGAGCAGTTGGCGGTTGGGTTCGCCGCCGACGGCCGTCGTGTGCGTCGCGCGCACCCAGCAGTTCACGACCGGCCTGCCGTCGGGATCGACGACCCGGCCCGCGATCGAGTAGGCCGGGGCGAGTTCCAGCTTGAGCGCGGCGATCCTCGCGCCGGCCGCGACGCCCTTGCGGCGCTCCGTGCGCGTCGCGAAGCCGTCCGCCTCGATGCGCACGAGCACGTCGCCGACCGGCACCGCCTCGACGACGAAGGCGCCGTTCGCATCGGTGAACGCCGACTTGCCCTCGCCGAGCGCGCGCCACTCGTCGCCGGCGTTGGCGCCCTCGCCGGGGTCGCGCGCGACCGTGAGCCGCGCGCCCGGGACCGGCGCGCCGTCCCGCCCGGTGACGACGCCCTCGATCCGCGCGGCGGCGAGCATCACGATGTCGAGCCCCCTCACCCCCGGGGCCCCCTTGACCTCCTTCTCCTCGCTCTTGCAACTGTCGAAGCCGACCGCCTCCGCCTCCGCATAGAGCTTCACCGGGGGCACGCCCCGGATCGCGTAGCGCCCGTCGCGGTCGGTGTGCGTCCAGAGGTCGCGCAGCGCGAGCGCGGTGTTCCATCCGCCCCATCCGCGGTCGGCGGGAAGAAGCCGCACGAGCGCGCGCTCGACGGGGCGGCCCTGCGCGTCGGCGACGCGCCCCTCGACCGCGCTGCCGGGTTCGAGGGAGAAGTCGCGGCGCGCGTCGCCGCTGTTGCCCTCCAACGGCTGGCCGGGAAACGGGGGGTCGCGCAGGGGGGCGTAGCCGTCGCGGGTGACCGCCATCGTCACGCGGTCGGCGACGCCGTCGAAGCGGTAGTTGCCGAGCGCGTCGGTCGCGCCGAAGCGGTTGCCCATGACGAAGTCGGAGAGTTCGACCCTCGCGCCGGCGATCGGCCGGTGGGTCGTCGCGTCGGTGACGGTGCCCACCAGCGAGCGGCCGCGCTTGAGCGCGACGTCGGGCAGGGTCACCTCGCCCTCGCCGGTGAACCTGAGCGAGGAGAGCGCCTCCCACGCGGCGCGGTCGCTCGGCATGAAGGAGTTGCCTTGGAAGGGAGAGTAGCCCTGCACCTGCGCGTAGATCGACTGCAGCACGCACGCTCCGACTCCTTCGATGCGGAACGCGCCGTGGCCGTCGGTCACGATCGCCTTGCCGGCGTCGGGCATGCCCATGCGCTGGCCCGCATTCACGACGAACCCGATCATGACGTCCGCCCCCGGGACCGGCTGCCTCGTGTCGGCGTCCACGACCCTCCCGACAACGGCGCCGGTGCCGGGGAGGCGCACGACGAGATCCTCGTGCAGCGGCACGTTGAAGCGCTTCGAGATGCTGACGCCGCGCCCCGGCTCGACCGAGACCGAGTATTCCGAGCCGCCCGGCTCGACGACGAACGAGAAGCGCCCCTCGCCGTCGGTCGTGTCGACCTCCTTGCTGAAGGTCCAGAGGCGGAAGGCGCCGCCGGCGTAGAGCGCGACCGGCGCCCCGGAGAGCGGCCGGCCCGCGGCGTCGAGCACGTAGCCGGTGACGTCGTGGCCGCGGGTCAGCGCGAGATCGGCGCGGGTGTCGGCGGCCCCGCCGACGACGAGGTCGTTCCGGTAGTGGGTGGCCCAGCCGGGGGCCGTCGCGCGCACGGTGAAGATGCCGGGGTCGGGGAGCCGCAGCCGGAAGCTGCCGTCGGCGGCGCTCTCGGTGTCGGCGAGGGACGGCTCGGCGGCGGCCGCGCTCTTCGCGAGGGCGAGGAACGAGAAGCCCGAGGCGCCGCCGCCGGGCTGGATCAGCGAGAGGGAGGCCGCGCCGACGCCGTTGGCACCCTCGCCGGTGACGCGGCCGGAGACGAAGTACCAGCGCGCGAGCGAGAGGTCGCCGAAGTCGTGCTCGCCGGTCGTCGCCGAGAGGTCGTGGCGCTCCGCGAAGGGCCGGACCCGCTCGCCCTCCGTGCTGAGCTCGTAGGCGGCGCGCGGCAGCGCGGCGAACGCGAAGGCGCCGGTCGCGTCGGTCCTCGCCTCCATCCGGACCGGCGCGCCGTCGATCTCGCAGGCGATCTTCACGACGAGGCCCGCGGCGGGCCCCTCGGGGCGGGTGAGCAACATGCGCCCCTTCGACGTGAAACCGCCGTAGCGCTCGATCAGTCTCGCGATGTGCTCCGCGCCGGCGCCCGGCGTCGCCGCCGCCCCCCCCGCGCCCCCCCCCGGCAACTCCCGCGAGGAGTCGCGCTCGCGCGCACCGTCGCGGCGCCCGCCCCGCGCGCCGGTCGGATCGGCCCACCAGAGGAGGGCGCCGACGGCGACGACGCCCAGCGCGAGGAGGAGGAGGGCGAGCCGGTTCTTCTGGGCCATCCGTCGATTGTAAGGGGCCGCCCGCCGGATGCGGACGGCCCCGGAACGGGATGCAACTATCGGACGATCGCGAAGGAGGCTTCGAGCGCGCGGTCGAGCTTCGCCGTGCACTCGTCGAGGTGGGCGATCGTGTAGGTGTCGGTGGCGCCTCCCCGGGCGCCCTTGATCCTCGCCGAGAGCGACTTCACGTAGTGGCGCGCGAGCGTCTGGATCGACGCCGGGTACCACCCCTCCCCGCGGAGCAGGATCTCGATCAGGTGGCCCACATACTCGCGCTGGAGGTTCCGCTCGAGGTCGGTGAGGCCGGGCGCCTGGTTCGTGCCCTTGCGCGCGGGCAACTCCCCGAGCCCCTTGAAGATGGTCGCCTCGAGGGCGTCGAAGATCTCGGGCACCGTCAGCAGGTCCTGGCCCGCCGGCGTCTTGTGCACCGCGTCGAGCACCCGGCCGAGCCGGTCGGGCGAGGTCAGGCCGTAGACGAGGCTGAACTGCACCGCGAGCACGTTGTCGGCGTAGGCGTAGCCGTGGCCGTTGAAGAAGATCGCGAAGAAGTCGTCGCCCCAGAAGTCGGGCGCGAGCTTGCGGAGGAACTCCGCGTCGAACGAGAAGTAGCGGCCGCTGAGGATCTCGTCGCAGACGAAGTTGAGCGCCTCGCGCTGCTTCGCCGCGCTGACGGGGACGAGCGGGGGCCGCGCCCCGGGGTCGCCGCGGTGGTCGCGGTGCAGGTGCTCGCCGCCGACGAAGCGCGCGGCGATCGCGCCGCTGTTGCGCGCCTCGAAGAGCTGCATGCCCATCGCCCGGCGCAGGCGGTTGTAGCCCTCGCCCTTGTCCACGGCGCGCGCCTCGAGGTTCTTGCGCAGGCGCTTCATCAGCGCGACGCGCTCGACCGCGTAGGCGAGCGGGTCGCTGCCCATGTCCCAGCGGGCGATGAACGGGTCGTCGCTCCAGGTGTCCTCGTCGGTCGCGTAGTCGAGGCCCTTCTCCGCGACGCGCGCGAGGATCGCGGGCAGGTCCTTGTCCTCGGTCGTGTAGCCGTACTGGATGGCCCAGTGGTCGTAGGGCCCGATCGTGCGCATCGCCCAGTTGCCCTGCGGGCGCCCCTCGGGAGCGATGATCACGGGGTTGTAGTCCATCACGGAACCGGTGATGTCGCCCGGCTTGCCCTCGCTGTTGATCTCGTCGTAGGAGCGGTAGATCGACGCCTTGAAGTTGTGGCGCAGGCCGAGCGTGTGGCCCACCTCGTGCATCACGGTGTCCTTCACGAACTGCCCGATCAGCTCCTCGGGGAACTCCTTCGTCGCGGCGTCGCCCTCGCCCGCCGCCTCGGCCATCAGCAGGCCGCAGGTCGCGAGCTGGTGCTGGAACCCCGCGCCGTGGCCGCAGAACGCGCGGCGGCCGTGGGGCCGGAGGCCCGGACGCGCGGCGTCGTCGGGGATCGCGTCGAGGAACTCGTCCTGCGCGGGCTCGAGCATCAGCCGCAGGAGCGGGTGCTTCTTCATCATCTCGCGCCCGCGCACGCCCGTCAGCGCGACCGGCACCTGCCGGATCGACATGCGGTACTCCTGCAGCGTGTAGCGGATGTAGCTGTCGTCCATGATGATGTCGGCGTCGAGGATCTCGCCCGTGAGCGGGTTCACGCGCGACGGCCCCATCGCGAAGGGCGTCTCGCTGTAGATCCAGCGGAAGAAGTTGTAGCGGACGTCCTCGGGGTCCTTGTCCGCGTGCTCGTTGTTCTCCTCCTGCTGCAAGGCGACGATCGCGTTGTCGAAGCCGATCTTCTCGAACGCGCGGTTCCACTCGAGAATGCCGTCGCGCACGTAGCGGCGCAGCCGCACCGGCACGGTCTTCTCGATGTAGAAGGTGATCGGCTCCCGCGGCGGGCTCAGCGCGAGCTTCGGGTCGAGCTTCTGGAGGTTCCAGCGGTTGACGTAGCGGAGGTTCCGGTTGTCCTCCTTGTTCTCGACGCTGAAGTCCTTCAGCACCGTCATGAAGTAGCCGATGCGGTCGTCCGCGAGGCGCGGCTTGTAGTCGGTCTGCTTGAGCCGGCTCACGGAGTAGTGCAGCGTGATCAGGTTCCCGCTGCCGGCGCTCGGCATCGTGACCGAGACCTCGGTGTTGTCGGGGAAGGGCTTCGCGTGGAAGCTCGCGAGCGACGCGTCGCGCGCGCGGCCGACGCCGCCGAAGAAGAGCGGGGCGTTGTCGGCGAAGAAGTTCGCGCCGTCGATGACGACGCCGCCCTTCGGCCCCATCGTCTTGATCGGGAAGGTCGCGACGACGCGGTCGGTGTAGGTGCGCTCGACCGCGCTCTTGACCTCCTTCTCCTTCACCGCCTTGAAGCCGACGTTCCGCTCGAGCAGCACGAGGCGCTTGTCGTTGCGCTGCCAGACGAGGAACCAGTCGTTCCACATGTGCCCGGCGAGCGTCGTGCCGCCGCTGATGCTCGTCGCGAGCAGGAAGGGCTGGTCGAGCGCGGTGATCTCGATCCAGAAGTTGCGCTTCTTCTTGTCCTGGTAGACGTTCCAGAAGCCCTCCTTCCCCTCCATCTCCTTGCCGACCTTGTCCCACGCGGGGAAGTCGGGTTGCTTCGCCTCGTCCCCGCCCTCCTGGCCGAGGGCGATGCCGGCGACGAGCAGCGCGGGCAACAGCGCCCGGATGTGCTTGTTCATGCGAGGTTCTCCTTTGCGATTCCGAGCGTCGTATTGTCGCAGGCGGTTGCAGGAGCGCCAGCCCGCCCCCGGACCCCCGCCCATCCGATATCTTGGAGCCGTGCCGACGGGCCTGGTCACCGACCCCCTCTTCGCGACGCACGACACGGGGCCGGGCCACCCCGAGCGGCCCGCGCGCCTTCACGCCGTGCTCCGGGCCGCCCGCGGGTTCGACCTGCTCACGATCCCCGCGCGGGACGCGACGCGCGCGGAACTCTCGACGGTGCACGACCCCGCATACCTGCGGCAGGTCGAGGCGCGCATCCTCCGCGGCGAGGCGCGCCTCGACCCCGACACCGCCGTCTGCCCCGCGTCGCATGCGGCAGCGCTCCGCGCGGCGGGGGCGGCGCTCGCGCTGGGCGAGGCCTATCTCGAGGGGCGGGTCACGGGGGGGTTCGGGGGGGTGAGGCCGCCCGGCCACCACGCGTGCCGCGCGCGCGCGATGGGCTTTTGCATCTTCAACAACGCGGCGCTGCTCGCAAGGCTGCTCCACGACCGCGGCCGCCGCGTCGCGATCGTCGACTGGGACGTGCACCACGGCAACGGCACGCAGGAGATCTTCTGGGACGAGCCCGCGATCGGTTTCCTGAGCCTGCACCAGGCGCCGCTCTGGCCCGGCACCGGCGCGAGGCAGGAGACCGGCGCGGGCAACATCCGCAACATCCCGATGCATCCGGGGGGAGGCGACGCCGAGTACGAGGCGGCCTTCCGCGACGAGGTCCTGCCGTGGCTCGAGGAGCGGTCGCCCGACGTCGTGGTCGTGTCGGCGGGGTTCGATGCGCATGCGCGCGACCCGCTCGCGCAGATGCGCCTCACCGCGGAGGCGTTCGCGACCTTCACGCGGATGCTCTCCCGCTGGCCGCTGCTGAGCCTGCTCGAGGGCGGTTACGATCTCGACGCGCTCGAGGCGTCGGTGCGCGCGCACCTGGGGGCGATGGCGGGGGGGTAGCGGGTGTGCGACAATCCCGCCTCCAAAGGAGGTGGGCATCGTGCGAACGCTCGCGTGGATCGGACTCGTCATGTTCGGGGTCTCCTGGTTCGTGCCGGTGATCGAGGGGCAGGAGCTCCTCGGGGGCTCGGAGGGGCCGCCCGGCTGGCAGGCCTGCCGCGTGGCGTGGGAGATCCTGGTCGGGGGCGAGGGGGACGGCCCGAAGGTCGACGCGGAAGGCTTCAAGCGCTTCGTGCTCGGCGCAACCTGCCTGACGAACGGCCTGATGGTGATCTCGCTTCTCGCGCTGCTGGTCGCGCGCGGCCGACTGCCGCGGCTCGGCACGCTGATGCTCGCCACTCCGGCGATCAACCTGAGCTGGGTCTACCTCGGCGACGGTGGCGACCAGGCTCTGGCTGCGGGGTACTGGATGTGGGTTGTGTCGTTCGTGCTCGTGGAGCTGGGGCTGTTCGGCGCGCGCGGAGGGAACGCGTAGCAGGGCGCGCCGACGCGTCGCGCCCCCTAACCATCCCTCCGCTTCAGCAGCCACGCGCCGATGCGCAGCATCGCCGCCGGGTCCTCCTCCGGACCGCGGGGGTAGGCGAGCAGCGTCGATTCCTCGGCGGCGGAGCGCAGCGTGATGTGGTTCCTCGTCAGCTCGTAGGTGCCCGCGGCGCGCGTGACGTGCTGTTCGGGGGCGTCGCCGGTCGCGGCGGCGGTCATCGTCGTCGACTTCTCGAAGGTGCCGTCGCGCCGGAACGTGAAGACGGTCGCGCTGCTGCGGGTGATGCCGCCCCTCTCCAGCACCGCGACGTGAGCCGCGTCGGTCGTGGCGTACGTGGCGTCGAGGCGGAAGTCGACCGGGAACTGCCGCGCGCGGAAGGTCGGCACGCCGTTCAGCTTGACCTGGGTGTCGCTGACTCGCTCGAAGGTGAGCGGCTTCCACTCGTCGGCGTCTCCGCCGAGTTCGATGTGCAGTTTGTCGCCGTCGAGGCCGTAGCCGCCGCAGCCGTCGGGCCACTCCCGCTGCATCCTCGCGAAGTCGGGGTCGTCGGGGTTGAGGCCGACGCCGATGAAGAGGCGGCCGTCGGGCATGAACAGGAAGTGCTGCTCGACCAGCGCCGGCGGCGAGCCGTAGACCCGCCACCAGAGGCCCGACAGGCCCTTGGCGCCGGGCACGCTCTTCGGATCGACCTTCACGCGCGCGGCGCCGCCGACCGCGCGCACGCGTTCGCGCACCGCCCACTCCTCCATCGTGCCCATCTCGGGGCCCGCGTAGCGGATGAAAAGCCGCTTGCCGTCGGTCTTCTTCACGGTCGCCGGCCACCACTTGCCGTGCCAGAAGACCTCGACCTCCTTGCCGACCATCTCTTCGGGCGGGAGCCCGCCGCCGTCGCCCTCGCGCCCCTTGCGCGGCAGCACCTCCTTCTCCTCGCCCTTGCGGCGGATCCGGTCGCGCGGCAGCCACTCGTCGGACTCCTTGCCGTAGCCGCGCCAGTGGACGAGGAACTTGCCATCCTTGACCTCGAGGATGTCGATCTCGTACCAGGACTGGTTCCAGGAGGCCTCGCACCGCTCGCCGACGGCGGGGTCGCCTGTCACGGGCTCTTTCGCCACCGGGGTTGCCTCGGCACGCCGGCGCAGCTTGTCGGCCTCGACCCAACTGTCCCAACTGTCGGAGTAGTTGTCATAGTGGACATACCACCCCTTGTCCCCGACCTTCAGCACGACGCCCGGATACCAGACGCCGCCGAAGAGGATGTCGACCTTGTCGCCCTCCTCAAAACCACCGGCGCCCTGCGCGAGGAGCGCCGTCGCAAGCAGCAGCAGGCTCACGCCGCGCATCGTCCCTCACCTCGTGCTGACATCGAGCGAAGTCTCCGCGCGGCGGTCGATGTGCGAGCCGGCGCCCGGCCGCAGCGTCCCGATGACCCCCTCGACGAGGCGCGGGCCTGGCGCGGTCACGCTGTAGTTGCGCCCCACGAACGTGCCGGTGAGCCCGAGAAGCTCCTCGCGGACCCGCGTGAACCCCGCCGCGGTGTTGGTCCGGACGACGCGGTCGAGCGTCAGGTCGAGCGACGAGGCGCGCGTCACGAGCATGCCGGTCCGCGTCGCCGCCGTCATCACGCCGCCGCCGAGGAAGTCGAGTTCGAGGCCGCAGAGGGGCTGCGTTCCGGCGAAGGGGACCTGCCCCGCGACCGCGTCGGTGCGCATCAGCGCATAGGTCGTGCTGAGCGGGCCGGGGCCGGGGCCCATCAGGAAGATCGCGCCGCCGTTGCGCGAGACGATGCCGCAGAGCGGCGCGGTGAAGCCGCCGCCGAAATCCTGCACCATGTCGATGCACCCCTCGGAGTCGACGACGAAGGTGCCGGGGATGACGTTCGGCCCCGTCGGGAAGTCGGAGAAGAGGTCCTCGCGCACGCTGAACTGCGTGTAGGACATCTGGTAAGTGCCGCTCCCGAAGGCGATGCTGCCCGGCCCCTGCGCGGCGAAGAGGTCGCCGGTCGCGACCTGCGCCTGCGTCAGCAGGAAGCGGAGGTCGTAGTTGCCGGTCACCGGCGGCGCCACGGTGCTCTTGCGCACGAGCGCCGCGCACCACGACTCCTCGATGCCCTCGGCGTTCGTCAGCGTGACGATCTCGCCGCCGGCGGTGACGCCCCCCTTGAAGATGCAGATCGTCTGCGTGCCGAAGGGGCAGGGCACCGCGATCAGCGTGTTCCCGATGAAGGTGTAGGCGAAGCCGCTCAGCGTCGACGGCGTCGCGAGCACGGTGCTGACGTTGCGGCTCTCGTCGCGCGTCACGCGCTTGTCCTTCAGCACGTCGAACTCGAACTTCGTCGCGAGCGCGAAGGGCTCCTCGCAGACGAGCACGACGTCGGAAGGCTTCGGCCGCGCGCAGCCGAGGATCTGCGTCGTGCGCTCGAACGGGTTCGGGCTGCCGTTCGCCGGCGCGGCGAGTTCGATGCCGGTGGCGAGCGTCTTGTAGTCGTCGCGGATGCTCTTCGAGGTGAAATAGGGGGGGATCGGGGCCCAGGCGCCGAAGCCCATGTCGGCGCCGAACGTGAAGTCGTCGTCGACGCCCCAGAAGGGCAGCCCGGGCAGCGAGAGCACGACGCCGCCCTCGGTCAGGAAGCCGATCTTGCGCCCCTTCTTCGACGTGAGGACGCCGAAGCTGTCCACGAAGAAGCCGTCCTCGATCAGGAACTCGAACTTCGGCGGCGGGTTGGGGTCGAGCGGATTCAGCCGGCAGTTCATGTCGCAGCGCCAGCGCTGGTGGAGCCCCTCGCGGTGGCCGACCAGGTGGTTCGCCTTGACGACATTGACGCCGGGCTCCATCACCTCGAAGGCGCCGCCGCCGAGCCCGATCGCCCCGTGGTCGGCGATGCCCGACGGGCAGCGGCCGAAGAGCAGCGAGTAGATCGCGTCGGCTCCCGCGAGGATCGCCATGCCGTGCCCGCCGTCGGGCGACACGAAGCCGTCGGCGAGCGTGATCCCCGAGGCGGGGTCGAACCCCGACAGCGTGAGGCGGCCGTTCGCGGCGACGGCGAAGTCGACGGCGGCGAGCAGCGGGTTCACCGCGTCCCCCTCAACGTCGTTCGTCGGTGTGGAGATGAGGCCGAGCACGAGGCACTTGCCCCGCGTCCGCCGGAAGGAGGCCTTGCCCTGGATCGTCCCGTTGCCGCCGGCGCCCATGCAGAGGCCGACGACGAAGTAGTCGCCGTCGAGCAGCGGCGCGACCGTCGACGTCGGCGTCGCGACGCGAAGGCCGACGCGACGCGCCGGGCCCCCCGGCCCCCCCGGCAGCACCTCGTCGACCGTCGCGACCTCGAAGGTCGAGCCGTCGTCGAAGAGGACGCGACGCTCCTCCGGCGTGAGCGTGCCGCTCGTCGCCTCGGCGCTCGCCTGCCCGGTGCCGAAGTCGAATTCGGCCTCGCTGCCGGCGTGGGCGCCGGTCGCGAAGTCCACGCGGCGGACGCCGCACTGTCCGAGCCCGTCGCTGCCGAGGTCGGCGAAGCGCGTCGCGCCGTCCCAGAAGCCCGGCGGGGTCTGCGCGCCGGGCACGAAGGGGTCGCGGTACTGGTAGGCGAGGCCCCCCGCTGCCCCGACGACGACGGGCACCGAGCCGGGCGCGGCGCCTTCCGGCGCGAACACGTAAAGACACGTGTCGGACGCGACGCGGTAGAGCGACGCGGGCTGGCCGCCCATGGTCACGGGCGGCGGCGAGCCCATGCGGAACCCCGAGCCGGTCACCTTGACGAGCGTGCCGCCGAGCAGCGGCCCTCCCGACGGTTCGATCCTCGTGACCGTGACGGGCGCCGACGCGCTGGTGTATCGGAACCGGAAGAGGTCGTAGAGGCCCGTCGACTCCTGCTTGACCTCCACCCATGCGTTCCCGAGGGGGCCCGGGGGCGCGAGAAGCCCGAGCGACGAGGCGTCGTAGACGATGCCGGGCACGACCGACGAGGTGCCATCGGTGTGGCGCCAGGTCGTCGTCACCGGGCCGCCGTCGAACTGGCCGATGATCTTGACGGTGTCGCCGCCCGCCGTGGTGCCGGTGTCCGGGTAGACCGACTGCACGACCGGCGGATCGTCGAGCACGCAGGTGCCGCCGTCGAGGTGCGCGTCGATCGCGTCGCAGAGCGCCACGATGAAGGGGTCGCTCGACGCGAGGCCGGTCGTGTTGTTCGGGTTGGTCTCGAGGAAGTTCAGCAGGTTGTTCTTGTAGGCGATCATCGCGTCGACGGGATAGGTGCCGTTGCTCAACTGGATGCGCTTGCCGCAGGCGACGCCGTCGAAGCGGCCGTCCATGCCGTCGAGCGCGAACCAGTGGACGAGTTCCGCCGTCGGCACCCCCTGCGCCGCGGCCATCTGCGAGAGCGCGGCGGCGAGCAGCCACGCGCGCAGCGCGTCGCCGAGCGTCGGCGCGGGCAGCGGATTGCCGCGGCCGAAGCCGAGCAGCCCGTAGTTCTCGCAGGCGAGGCCGTAGGCGTCCCTCGGCGGGAGCCCCGGACGCGCGGCGAGCAGGAACTGCATCCGCCAGAAGACGAGCGTCGTCAGCACGGAGACATTCAGGTCGACGCGGCTCTCCGGCTGCGCGAAGAAGATCGCGAAGAGCGCGAACTGCAGCGCGATGGTCTGGCCGAGGCCGGTCGACTCGTCGGTGAAGGTGCCGCCGAAGACGCGGCAGGTGAACGACCCGTCGCCGAGCACGCTGCCGTTGAAGCGCGAGTCGCTGCCGATCGCGAAGTCGTGCGAATCGCCGCGCTCGTCGTCGATGCGCAGCGTGCCGCCGTCGAGCGGCCCCTTCGTCGCGGTGCCCTCGAACAACGTCTCGGTCTGCGGCACCGGCGCGCGGCTGCTCGAGCCGCAGCCCGCGGCGAGAAGAATCGATACTACGGCGGCGGCGAGCGCGGTCCTCATGGCATGGCCTCCGGAACTTCCCGGATTCTTGCACACGGCGCGGGGCCGGCGCAAGGCCGGGGGTCTCGGCGCCGCCGGCGGCCGCCGACGGCGGTCACCGCATCGGCAGCACCGAGCGCGGCCCCGCGCGACCGGTGTTGAACCTCCACACGTGCTCGCGCTCGCCGCCGTCGAGCCTGTAGCGCACGCGCACCCAGTAGGTCGCGAGCGGCGCGAGGGGCGCCCTGGGGATTACGCAGATGGTCGAGCGGTTGTCCGGGCGCTTCGGATTGGCGGGGACTTCGGGGGAGGAGACGTAGATCGGGAGTTCCGCGCCCCTCTCGCCGCCGGGCCGCAGCTCCGCGCGCGCGTCGGTGACCGTGCCGGCGTCGAACGTGAGCGTAATCGGGAAGCCCGCGGGCCCGGCACCCTGCGGCAGCGGGTCGGGCGCCTCGTGCGCGAAATGCGTCGGGTGCGCGAAGGAGTTCGGCGCGGGCACGATGACCGGCCAGGTCCACGCGCGGCCGTCGCGCCGCGTGAGGCCGTCCACCGCCGCGTAGCGCGCGGACGCGCCGACGCCGATCGCCTTCGTGCCGGGGTGGATCAGCGGCAATCGGTGGTAGAGGGTCGCATAGAAGAGGTGGACGCTCTCGACCGGCCCCTCCTCGCCGAGACAGGAGCGCCGGCCCGCCTCCGCGCCCTCGGGGGTGGCCCCCTCCTTGCCCGGCTCCTGCTCGTGGGTCATGCCGTGCCGTTCCATGTAGGCGCAGTGCTTCATGCATGCCGCGCTCAGGTCCTGGTCGATCGTCACGGCCGGCAGGCCGTTCATCATGCGCCACTGGTTGAACTGGATCAGCACCTTCCGCTGCCCCTCGCCGATCGGCAGCGGCTCGCGCCGGAAGCTCACCGCGGAGCCGTCGGCCTCGACCCTCCATGTGTACGAGGAGGCGCCGATCACCGTCGTCGGCTCGAGCGGGAGCAGGAAGGGCATCTTCGCGAGCGCCCAGCCGTCCACGCCGAGATCGTCGAACCGGCCGTTGCCGTCCACGTCGACGAAGAAGAAGACGGACTTCTCGAGCGTCCCCTTGCGCGCCAGCGGCTTCTCGGCGGCCTCGATCCCCGGCGGCAGCGCGTACCCCCGGCCGGGAACATACCCGAGGGAGCCGCCGCCGAGGCGCACGCGCTCCGGCAGCGCCGCGGGCTCCTCCCCCGAGGCCCCCACCACGATCAGAGCCAGCAGCGAGAGGAGGCGCATGCCACGGCCCATTCTACCCCGCGCTCGACGCCTCACTTAGGGTAGGAGGTGGCATGAAGCGCTGGCTGCGCCGCACGTTCAAGGTCGTCCTGTCGCTCCTCGCGACCCTGCTCGCCGTCGCCGTCGCGGGCTATCTGCTCCGCGACCGGCTTCTGGCCAGGCCGCTCGCCCGCCTCGTGGCGGCGGAGATCTCGGGAGCGCTCGGGGGTACCTTCCGCCTCGACCGCGTCGAGGGCGACTGGTTCACCGGCGTGGTCCTGCGCGGCCTCGCCACCGAGACGCCGCCGGCGGAGGGCGCGCTCCGGGAGGTCGCGTTCACGCGCGCGGGCGCGACCTACCGCCTCCGGGACCTGCTCTTCGGCGACGCGCGCAATGCCCTCGATCGCATCGAAGTCGAAGGGCTCGAACTGACCCTCGACCTGACGCGGCCGTCGGCCGATCCCGAAGCTCCAAGTCCCACGGCGAAGGAGGTCCTCGACGCGCTGCCGCGGCCGCTCCCGAAGATCCTCGTGGCGGGGAGCGTCACGGTGCGCATGGTCGACGGGACGCTCGCGGCCCGCGAGGTGCGGCTCGACGGCGGCGGCGAGTCGCTCGGACTGCTGCTCGCGGGTCTTGCGCTGCCGGACGCGCTCGGGCCGCCCCCGGCCGCCTTCCGCGTGAGCCTCTCGCGCGAGGGTCGATATGGATTCGCCGCGGCAGGCGAGGAGGGGATCGCGGGCGTGCGCCTGCGCGAGGCGAAGGTCGACCTCGAGACCGGTATCGCGGGCGCGCTGCGCCTCGAGGTGGCCGGCGGAACCGTCACGGTCGAGGGCACCCCGGAGCGGGCGACCTTCCAGTTGCAACGGATCGACCTCTCGCTCCTCCCCGCGCCCCTCCTGAACATCGCCTCTCTCGGGGAGGGCGTCGCCGGACTCCTCGACGCCTCCGGCAGGATCGGCTCCTTCGACGATCCCGACATCGACGCGACCGCCACGCTGGAGGGCGCCTCGTGGGGGGAGTGGCGGGCCGAACGCCTCCACCTCGACGGCGCGTGGGGAGAGGGGCGCGGCATGCTGCGCCGCCTCGAAGCGGTGACGCCGCGCGGCACCGTGAGCGCGCATGCCGTCGCCGTCGATCCCGCGCTGCCCTATGTGGTGGGCGGCATCGAGGAACTCGCCGTGGCGATCCCCGACGCGCGGGCGTTTCTCGCCGGGCTGCCGGTGCGCGTCGAATGGGAACTTCCCGAGGAGCCGGTCTCGATCGATGTCAAGGTCGCCCGCGGCGCGGACGGCGTCGTGCGCGTCCACCGCGCGGTGGCCTCGAGCGGAAGGTCGCATGTGACGGTTCAAGGCACCGCCCTCTTGCAGGAGCGGCCCGAGGCGTGGCGCGAGAGCGTCGTCGACCTTTCGTTCGAAGCCGAGTTGCACGAGATCGACAAGGCCCTCGCGGGCGCGCTGCGCGCACGCGGCTCGCTGTCGGGCGCGCTCTTGTCGCCGCAGGCGTCGCTGGAAGTCGCGGGGCGCGACCTCGTCGTCGAGGGGAGGAACGTGCGCGAGGTTGTCCTCGAGGGCGACCTCGCGGGCGACCGCCTGCGCATCGGGTCGCTGCGGCTCGACGCCGAGCCCGGCTCGCTGACGCTCTCCGGCGACGCGGACCTGAAGGAGCGCTCGCTCTCGAATGCAACGTTCTCGTTTTCGATCGGCGACCTCGCGGGTTTCGCGAGCATGGTCCCCGGCGCGCCCGCGCTGGCGGGGAGCGCGAGCGGCGAGGGGAGCATCGCGCGCGGAACCCTCGGCGGCGCGTGGACGGGGGCGGTCCGGTTCGACGCCACCGATCTCGCGGTGGACGGCACGCTGCTCGGCGACGCGACCGTGCGCGCCGAGGCGGACGGGCCGCGCATGTCATTGCAACAGTTGTCATTGAAAGGCCCGATCGTCAATGCGGAGCTCGCGGGCACCCTGACGATGGAGGAGGGGACCTTCTTCCCGCTCCGCGCGGAGCGCGAAGGGATCGAACTCGTCTGCGAGGCCCCGCTCACGGTCGCGTGGAGCGAGGAGCGCGTCTCCTTCCGGGGGCTCGTCGCGCGGGTGCTCAGGGGCAGGATCGAGGGGGAGGGCTCCCTCGGCGAAGGGATCGAGATCCACCTCAGCGGGGAGGGGCTCTCGCGTCCGGAGGGCACGGTGGGGTTCCGGCTCGACGCGACCGGGCCGCGCGACGCCCCGGAGGCTACCCTCCGGGTGCACCTGCCGCGCCTCGTGTACGAGGGAGTCGAAGGCAGCTTGGAATTGACCGCGCGGCAGGGGCCGGGCGGACTGGCCATCGAAAGCCTGAGCGCGACGAGCGGCGCGCGGCGCGTCACGGGCAGCGCGCACCTCCCCTTCGTCGCGGGGCTCTCGGGGCTGCGGCGGATCGACGGCGGCGTGCAGCGCGTCTCCCTCGTCGCGGACGCGCCCGACCTTGGCGAGGCGGGGCAGTTCGGCATCGCGGGCCGCGATCTTTCGGTGCGCATCGACGCGGAGGGGGAGCGCCTGAACGCTCTCGTGCGCTTCCTCGACCTCTCCTATCGCGATCCCGGGGGCGCCTCCGTCGAGATCGGGGGGGAGACGCGCCTCGAGATCGTCAGCGGCGCGCAGGGGACCTCGCTCTCGGCCGCGTCGGGGGAGGGGGCGCCGCTCTTCGTGCGCGGCGAACTCAGAAGCGGCGCCTCCTTCGCGTGGACCGCGCCGGTGGAGGCGTGGGAGAGGCTGCGGAAGGGCGGGGTGGCGGGTTCGCTGACGGCGCACCTTCCCGACCTGTCGGCGTACGCGCCGCTGCTGCCGATGTTCGTGAGGATCGGCGGCGAGGCGTCGCTCGAGGTCGCCCTCGGCGGCAGCGTGGCCGAGCCGACATGGAACGGACTCCTGCGCGTCGCCTCCCCCGCGCTGCGGCTCGCCGGGGACCTGCCGTCGATCCAGGAGTTCACGGCCCAAGTCGCCCTCAGCGGGCGCGAAGCGAGGATCGAGAGCCTGACCGGGATGCTCGGCTACGAGAGCTTCCAAGTCGAAGGCGGCGCGCGGCTCCTGCCGGGCGGCGCGCCGGAACTCGACCTGCGCGTCGCCGGCAGGAACCTGCTCCTCGCGCGCACGCCGACGCTCCGCCTGCGCGCCGATCTCGACGTGGCGCTGCGCGGACCCCTCGACTCCCTCGCCGCGACGGGCACCGTCGCCGTGACCGACGCGCTCTACTCGCGCGCGATCAGCCTGCTCTCGGAAGGGCGCGCGGCGGCCGACGACAAGCTCCAGATCTTCGCGATCCGCGAGGGCCCCTTCGCCCGGCTCGCGCTGTCGATCGACGTCAGCGCGGAGGAGACGATCCGGATCGAGAACAACGTCGCGCAGGGGCTGCTCTCCGCGCATCTGCATCTGGGGGGCTCGGGGGCGGTGCCGATCCCGGAGGGGCGGATCGATTTCCGCGACCTCACCGTGCGCATCCCGGTGAGCGGCACGAAGCTCAAGGTGGAGCGCGGCCAGCTCTCCTTCCCGGTGGAGGACCCCTTCACGCCGCGGCTGATGGCGGGCGCGCGCACGCGCATGCAGGGCTACGATCTCTCGGTGGCGGCCTCGGGCAGCCTCCCCGACCTCGATGTGTTCGTGACCTCGGTGCCGCCGCTGCCGACGGAGGATGCGCTCGTGCTGCTCACCACCGGCACGCTGCCGAAGGACCTCGAGCGCAAGGGCGGCTCCGCGGCCCTCTCGATGGCCGGCACCTATCTCGGCGAGCGCCTGCTGGAACGGCTGTCGGGCCCCTCCGACCCGGACAAGGAGAGCTTCTTCGACCGCTTCAGCGCCGAAGTGGGCCGCGACGTCAGCGTGACGGGGCAGCCGACGGTGGGCGCGGAGTTCCGCATCACCGAGCGCTGGTACCTCGCCGCCGGCCGCGACAAGTATGACGACTACAACGGGGGCATCCTGTTGAGGCTGCGCTTCCGGTGAGACGGCACGCCGCCCTCGCGCTGCTCCTGCTCGCGGCCTGCGCCGCCCCGCGCCCCGCGGAGGATGCCGCCTCCGTCGAGGTGCATGGGAACAGGGAGGTCCCGACGCGCGACCTGCTCTTCGCCGCCCGCCGCGAGCTGGCGGCCTTCCAGTCGAAGGGGCGGCGCGCCGCCGACCTCTCCGACGCCGCCTACGCGATGGAGCAGCTGCTGCGCCGGGAGGGGTTCGCCCACGGGGAGGTCCGGATCGACGTCGAGCGCGGCCGCCTCGAGATCGACGAGGGGCCGAAGGCGCTGCTCGGCCCGATCACCTTCAGCGGCGAGCCCACGCGCGGCAGGGAACAGCTCCTCGGCTTCTTCGTCTTCAAGAAGCCCTCGCTGCTCAAGTCCTCCGATCCCGTCTTCGACCTCGCCGCCGTCGAGGCGCGCGTCGGCGACCTCGAGACCTCCTACCTGCGCGACGGCTATTACCGCGTCGCGGTGGGGCCCGCGCGGGTCTCCTGGAGCGAGGACAAGACGGTGGCGTCCATCGACATCCCGGTGCGGGAGGGCCCCCGCTTCCAGGTGACCGACGTCTCCATCGAGGGCGTGCCCGACGACGCGCTGCGCGAGGAGCTCGACAGAAAGCTCCGGATGGCCTGGTACAGCGCGCGGCTGCCGGCGGAGGCGGAGGCGCTCGCGGTCGCGCGCCTGCGCGCGCGGGGACACCTCGACGCGACGGCATCGAGCGGGACGGAGATCGCGGAGGAGGAGGCGACCGTCGCCGTCCGCCTCGTCGTCACGCCGGGGCCGGTGCACCGCATGCGCGGCCTCAAGACCGAGGGGCTCGACCGCACGCGCCCGCGCTTCGTGCGGTCGCGCATGCGCGTCGAGAAGGGGGAGACGCTCGGACAGGGGAAGATCGACGGGACCATCGACGACCTCTACCGGTCGGGGCTCTTCCGCACCGTGCGCGCGCGGCACGAGCGGGCGGAAGGCGAGGGCACGCCGGTCGATTCCGACCTCGTGATCGCCGTCGAGGAGCTGCTCGCGCGCTCGGTCTCGTTCACGGCGGGCTACGGCAGCTACGAACAGCTGCGCGGCGGCGTGCGCTACGAGGACAGAAACCTCTTCGGCCTCGGGCGGCTGCTCGACGTGGAGCTGACGGGCAGCCTCAAGGGGTTCGGCGCGCTCGCGAGGGTCTCCGACAACTACATCCTCGGGCCCGCCAACACGCTCCGCCTCTCGACGTCGTTCCTGACGCGCGAGGAGCCGACCTTCCAGCGCACCGGCACGCGCCTCGACCTCTCGCTCGAGCACCGCTTCGACGGCCCCTTCACGCTCACCGGCGGCTATGTCTTCGACGCGCAGGAGGCGACCGACGTGACGGGCGACGTGCCCGGCGCGGAGGAGGAGGGGTTCATCCGGACCGCGGGCCTCTTCGCCGCGCTCGAGCGCGACACGCGCGACAACCGCCTGCTGCCGACGGCGGGCTCGCTCGCCGACGTGGGCCTCTTCTGGTCGGCGCCCTCCTTCGGCGCCGAGCTCGACTTCGTCGAGCTGCGCCTCTCGGCGTCGCGCTACCGCAGGCTCGGCGCCCGCACCGTGCTGGCGCTCGGCGCCCGCTTCACGACGCGGGAGATCCTCGACGGCCGCTCCACGCTGCCGGTCGCGCAGCGCCTCTTCCTCGGCGGCGAGTCGTCGGTGCGATCGTTCTATCAGGACGAACTCGGGCCGAGCAACGCGGCGGGGGAGCCGCTCGGCGGCCTCACGTCGGCCGCGGCGCACGCCGAATTGCGCGTGCGCACGTGGCGCGACCTGCATGTCGCGTTCTTCTACGACATCGGCACCGTCGGCGAGGGCAGCTTCGACCTGCCCGGCCCGCCCGGCCACGCGATCGGCATCGGCCTGCGCTTCTACCTGCCTGTCGGCCCGGTGCGCCTCGACTTCGGCTACAACCCCGGCAGCCTGTTCGCCGCCGACGACGAGTTCGCGGTCCACTTCGCGTTCGGGTTCAGTTTCTGAGAGCTTGTCCGGGGCGGGCGGAGGCGTTGTCGCCGCGGGTGTTGGGGATCACGGGCGCGCGGCGGCGACGGTGATGCGGCCGTCGGCGACGGGCAGCGGAGTGCCGCCGGCCACCGGGACCGCGAGCAGGCGCTCCGCGCCGCGCTCGCCGTCGGTGCAGAGGATCCAGTCGCCGCGCGGGCTCCATCCGAGGATGTCGCCGCGACCGGAGACGGTCGCGACGCGGCGGGCGTCGCCTCCGGCCGCCGCGACGACGAGGATCGCGCCGTCGCACTCGAAGCAGATCGACCCTCCATCCGGCGACCACGACGGAGCGCCGACCCAGCGGTCGCCCTCGGCCAGGTAGAGCACGCGCGCCTCGTCACGGTCGGGTTCGAGCAGCAGCAGCGCCCTCTTGCCGCCGCTCGATCCCGCGCACGCGATCGTCGCGCCGTGCGGCGAATAGGCCGGGGAGCCGGCGAACTCCCGGCGCCGCCTCTCGCCGCTCCCGTCCGCGCCGATGACCCAGACCTCCTGCCGCCCCTCGTCGATGTGCTCGAACGCGATGCGACTGCCGTCGGGCGACCACGAGGGCGGCGCGTCGCGATGGCCCTTCGAAGTCAACACGCGCGCGCCCGACCCGTCGGCCTCCATCACCGAGAGGCCGCCGATGCCGCTCATGAAGGCGATGCGCCTCCCGTCGCGGGACCACGCGGGCACGCGGTTGTCTCCCGGCTCCGTCAGGCGGCGCTGAGACCCCGCGACCGGATCGTAGACCCAGACGTTCCACCCGGCATCGTGGCACGCATAGAGCAGTTGCTTTCCGTCGGGCGACCACGCGAGGTAGCGGTCCCAGCCCGGCTCGATCTTCGTGCAGTGGCGCGGCTCCCCGCCCCCCGCCGGGCTCAGGTAGAGGTCGCCCGAGCGCAGCCACGCGATCTCGGGCAGGCGCTGCCGCACCCCCCCGCACCCCCCGACGATGAGACAGACGAGCAGGACCGTTTCTCGAATGCCAGCCATTTCATCCCAGAGCATATAGCCTGTTGGCATGGGACGCAGGCTGCTCGCGCTGGCGGTGCTGACGATGATCGCCGCGCTCGCGGCGGCGCTGTGGGCACCGGCGGCGCCGGCGGGCCGCGCGGCACGCGAGCGGCCGGGCGTCGCCGACGAGAGGCCGCGCGATCGCGGCCCGCTCGCACCGTTGCTCGCGCAGATCCGCGAGCCCGATCCCGACCGGCGCGTCGATGCGGCCGTCGCGCTGCGCGAGGCGGGCGCGGAAGGCGTGGCCGCGCTGGCCGACCTGCTGCGCCACGCCGACGCGGAGACGCGCACGCTCGCCGCCCGCTCCCTCGCGCGCATGGGGGAGGCGGCGCGGCCGGCGCTCGCGGCGCTGATCGCGGCGCTCGGCGACGACGAGACCGGGGTGCGCCTGCTCGCGATCGAGACGCTCGCGAGACTGCGCGGCGACGAGGCCATCGCCGCGCTGCTGCCGATGCTGCGCGCGCCGGAGACCGTGGCCGCCGCCCTCGACGCGCTGCGGGAGATGGGACCCGACACCGGTGAAGCGGCGCACGCGATCGCGGCGGTGCTCGACCCGGCGCGTGGCGACGAGGTGGACCGGCGCGCGCTGGCGACGCTCGAGGCGATGGGAGCCGCGGCCGCGCCCGCGCTGCCCGCGCTGCTGCGGGCATTGACGAACGAGGGGCTGCTCTCCCCCGCGAGCGATGCGATCGCCGCGCTCGGCCCCGCGGCCCGCGCGGCGGCGCCCGCGCTGATCGAGGTCATCGTGGAGGCGGGGCGCCCGAAGGCCGCGACGGAAGCGGGCCTCCTCGATGCATTGGACGACCTGGGCGGGTGGAGGACTCACCCCGAGTACGACGCCGAGCGCGCCCTCGTCGCGATCGGCGAGGGGGCGATCGCCCCGGCCCTCGCGATGCTCTCGCACGACGTCGCGGGGGTGCGCCGGGCGGGCCGCGACATCCTCGCAAACCTCGGCGAGGCCGCGCTGCAGCAGCTGCTCGCGGCGGCGGGCGACGGCGACCCGCGCGTGCGCGCCGCCTCCGCGCATGTGCTGCGCGAGCATGCGACGCACCACCCGGAGTTCGAGCGCCTGCTGTCGCGGCTTGCGGCCGACCCCGACCCCGACGTGCGCGAGACGGCGGTCGCGTCGCTCGGGGAGTACGGCGATGCGGCAACGCCCACTCTCGTCGCGGCGTTGCGCGACGGCAACGCGCGGGTGCTGGAGAACGCGCTCGCATCGCTCGAGCGAATCGTCCCGGCGGACCCCTCCTTGGTCCCCGATCTCGTCCGGCTTCTCGCGCACGAGGGTGCACCGGTCCGTTGGCAGGCCGCCGAGACGCTGGCATCGATGGGGGACGCCGCGACCGAGGGCATCCCCGCGCTCGTCGACTGCCTCCGCGACCCCTGCCCCTTCATGCGCGAGTCCGCCCGCAAGGCGCTCGAGACGCTCGGCGCAAGGAGCGTGCCCGCTCTCATGCCGAGCCTGCGCGACGCCCCGCCCGCCGCGCCACTGGAGATCCTCGCACTGCACGGCCGGTGGCCCGAGGAGGCGGCGGCGACATGCAGAAACCTGCTCGCCGCGCCCGACGAGCGCGTGCGCATCACGGCGGCGAGCCTGCTCGCGGCGCGCGGCGGCAGCGGCGACGCGGTGCTGCCGGTCCTCGCCGCCGGGCTCGCGCACCAATCGAAGGCGATCCGCGAAGAGGCGGCGCGCGGTCTCGCGGCGCTCGGACCCGCCGCCGCGCCGGCGCTCCCCCAGATCCTGCACGCCGCCGTCCGCGAGGGCGAACGAGAGGATGGCCGTGTCAACCTGTGGGATGCGCTGGCGGCCGCGGCGCAGGAGAGTCCGCACCGGCTGACGGAGGCGCTCGGCGACCCCTCGTGGAACCTCCGCTACGACGCCGGGGTGGCGCTCAAACTCATCGGACGAGCCTCGATTCCATCGCTGACGGCCACCCTCGCGAGCGGCCCGCCCGAGGCGCGCATCGAGGCAGCCGCCGCGCTGGGCGAACTCGCGGCGGAGCACCCGTCCGCCCGCGCCGCCCTCGAAGCGTCGCCGACCGACGACCTCCCTGCGGTCCGCCTCGCCGTGCTGAACGGGCTGATGCGGGCGCCGCACGACGAGCGCTCCATCGTGCCGGGCCTGCTCACGCTCGCACGCAGTGCCCCGCCGCAGACGAGCCGGACCGCCGCCTACCTGCTGTCGAACTTCGGCGCCCGCGCCGCCTTCGCGGTCAAGGAGATCCGGCTCGCCCACGCGGACGCCACCGACGAGGAGACAAGGCAGGGCCTCGCCGCCACGCTCGAGGCGATCCGGAACAGGTGACGCGTCGTGCTGCGCCTTCTCGTCCCGGCGCTCTGCGTGTTGGTTCTCGCGATCGCCGCGTGGAACCGGGGGGGCGCGGGGGGGCGGAGCGGAGCGCAGCCCCACCGGACACACAGCGGCGCGGGGGGGGCGAAGCGGAGCGCAGCCCCACCGGACACTGGGGGGCAGGGGGGGCATACCACGCTGGATCGCATGGCGGAGCACCACTCCCCCGCCCACGGCGCAGCGGCCGAGCGAGCGGAGGCGCCGCCGCTCCCCGGGTTGGAACCGTGCAGGGTCCGGGTCGAGGACGAGGAGGGCGCGCCGATCGCGGGGGCGATGCTCTCGGTCTTCGAGGGGTCGGACGACCCGCCGCGCGCCGTCGTCGTGACGGGGTGGGACGGGTGGGCGCGGTTCGACGCGCGCAAGGATGACGAACTGCTCGTCGAGGCGCGGGGCTATGCCCGTCGCGTCACCGACGAGTTCGAAGAGCCGATCGTGCTGTCCCAAGGCAGCGCCGTGGCGGGGATCGTCGTCGATGCGCAGGGCAACGCACTTGCGCAAGCGCAGATCGGGTACCGAGCGGGGCGTACGCGGTTGATGACCACCGACGAGCATGGCGCCTTCCGCCTCGACGGGCTCGACCTCTACCCGCTGGAGTTCCAGGTCTCCACGGAGGGCTTTGCGACCGCCAAGGTCGAAGCCGACCCTGGCGATGAAGAGGTGCGCGTGGTGATGCAACGGCATGGCGCGCTCAGCGGATCGGTGCTCTTCCCGGACGGCACGCCTGCCCCGCGCGCGCGCGTCTGCGACATCGACGCGAACCGCGCGGTCTCCTGCGACGACACCGGGCGCTTCCTGCTCGAAGGGCTGCCCCCGGGCCCCCGGACATTCAACGTCACGGCGGAACAGGATTTCACGCTTGAGGAGAGACGGTTCTCGCACCTCTGGCTGCGCGTTCTGGACATCGACGGGCTACCCGCCAAGTACTGGTACGCCAACGTCGGTTTCGGAGCGCGAGGCATTCCTATCGCGACCGACTTGAGCGGCGAAGCGGCCCTCGGCTGTGATGTCCCCCCCGGGACGGAAGTGACCGCGCTCGCGACCGCCCGCCCGAGGCGCGGCCTCCCGACGTGGCACATGCCGCTCGTGACCGCGACCGACGCCCTTTCGAGACCGCAGATCGTGCGTCTCGTCCCGGGGCCGACGTACGAGATCGTGGCGCTGGAGCCCGACGGCGGGGCGCTCCCGAGTGGTCGGCACGCCAGCATCTCGGTTGACGTCAAGTTCAGCAAATTGTCGGAGTCGCACGACCGTGCGCGCATTGCGTTCGACCCCGCCAGCATCGAGGGCAACTCGTTCTCGATCGACGCGCCGGGTTACGTGCGCCACTGGGAGGAACGCTCCCGCCCGCCCGTGGCCGGGGAGAGGATCGAGGTCCGCCTCGCGCGCGGCGGCAGCGCATTCGGACGCGTCACCCGCGGAGACCGGAACGGACTCACCGTGGCGGCCAAGTGCATCGGCGAGAGGCCCTGCTGGGTGCGGGTCGACGTCACCGGAGACGCCTTCGAGATTCCGGGCATCCCGCCGGGACCCTTCCTGCTTTATGTGAAGGCGGGGCGGCTCCCTCAGGAGTGCGCCGGCAGCTACGCGGTACGCGCCGACGAAAACCTCGATCTCGGCACGGTCGTCCTGCCGTCGCCGCGATGGGTGCACGGGCGCGTCCTGAGCGGGGACGGGAGGGGGCTCGGGGGAGCCGAGATCGAGGTCCACGACGGCATCGAGGGCTCGCCGGAAGAGGGCGGGTCCTACTACTCGGCCGCGGACGGGTCGTTCCGGGTGCCGGCCACATCGAGCGGAGCGCCGCTCCTGCTCCTGCGTAAGCGCGGGTTCGCGACGCGCGGAGTGAGGCTTCGCGGCGACGAGTCGCCCGTCGTGACGATGGAGCCCGGAGCAACGCTCGCCCTCCGGATCCTCCATCCGCCCGCCGATGACGCCGCCGTCATGGTCGCCGCGAAGGATCCGGTGACGGGCATCGCGTGGCGGCCGCGCCGGGAGAGGAGACTCGAACGCACCTTTGCCGACCTTGCGCCGGGCCCTGCGACGATCCAGGTCACCGTCGGCCGCGAGCAGCATGCGATCACCGCGGAGGTGCCCGCCGACGGCAGCGGCGTCGCGACTCTCGACCTGCGGCGCTGAGTCCGGCCCCCGCGCCCCCTCGGCATCGCCCGTCTACCGGTAGCCCGGATGGGCGAACCAGACATCCACGACCAGGTCGGTCGGATGCCACGCGCCGTACGGGATGTCGGCGTAGTTCAGGAAGGACTCTCTCGCCTCGAGCAGATGCGTGCTCGCGACGCGCGGGGGGCCCGACGGGGTTGCGTGCACGCGGACGAGCACGTGGGCCTTGCGGTGCTCGAAAGTGCCCTCGAAGAGCACGAAGAGCTCCTGGGTGATGCCGGCGATGTCCCAGAACGCGTCGGGGTGGTTGCGGCGGGCGCCGTCGAGGGAAACGAGGCGGCCGAGACGCGGATCGACGGTGCCGGCATCCCGCAGCGATTGCCACGTGATGCGTCCCGCGTCGCGCGCGCAGCGGATGTCGGTGGCGAGGTCGAGGCCCATCGCACAGAGCAACGTCGCGGGCAGGAGCATGAGCCCGAGCGCCGCGAGCCTCCACGCGACGCGGTCCTCGCCGCGGGGGCGGGCGAGCGCGACCGCGCCGGCGGCGAGCGGGATCGCATAGGCCCAGCCGGTCGCGCCCTCGAGGATCAGGAACCCCGGGACGAGGAGCGCGGCGAGCAGGGTGCCCAAGATCCAGCCGCCGTGGGCGAGGCGGAAGAGCGTCGCGGCGGCGGCGCGGGGGGCGGCGGATCTGGCCGGGTCGTCACGCATGTGGGCGCGCGGCGCACGGGCCATCCTACCCGCGGGCGCGGTTCCGGCTCCGGCCGCGCGCAGCCCCGGCTCGCCTCCGCGAAGAGGAGAGGCGGCGGCGGAATGGCGTCGGGGTCGAGGCCCCCCCCCGCGGCCCCCCCGCCATCAGCACCCCGGGGAGGACGCGCCGCGCCGCGCGCAGGCGTCGCTAGAACCTCTGGATTGCGATGAAGCAGGAGTAGCCCATCCCCTCGCGCTTCTCCGGCGCCGGCAGGATCTCGCGCACGCCGTACCGCCCCTTGCCCCACTTCGTGATGAAGTAGGGCATCAGCACGAGCTCCGCGCCGAAGGGGTCGCGCAGCGAGCGGCCGCTGGGCTCGTGCGCGGAGGAGTGCTCGAGGAGGCAGAGGCCGCCCGGCCTCACGCACGACATCCACGCGTCGAGGCACTTCTCCGGATCGTAGGTGTGGTCGAACGCGTTGCTGTAGACGAAGTCGGCGCGGTCGATCCACTCGGGCTTCACGTCGTGGAAGTCCCACTGGATCGTGTTCGGGAACCGCGTCGCGGTGTCGGAGATCTCGGTCCCGAGCACGTCGCAGCGAAGGCGCTCGGAGAACCAGCGCTGCTCGTCGCCGCGCCGCGTGCCGTGGCAGAGCCCGAACCGCGGCGTGCCGAGGCGCTCCCTCACGTAGCGCGCGAGGAAGTCGATGTCGGCCTCGCGAGCCCACGAGCGCGTGATCTTGCGCCTGTTGCCGCGCGTCTGGATGGCCTTGTACTTCCCGTAGTCGAACGAGCCGTCCGGCTTCAAGAAGGTGTGCAGCGTGTAGCCCTCGCTCGTGTCGGGCTCGGGCGCGTACTTGCTGATTTGGTAGCCCGTCGGGCGGAGAAGGCGGTTGAGGTGACCCCGGAAGCTCATGCGCGGAGGACGCGGAGTCTATCATCGGGAGGGGGCCCGGGGGCCGGCGCCGAAGCAGGATCGCGCCGGGCGGTGCGCGCGGCCGCAGGCGTGGACGCGGCTCGGGTGTTCCGCGCTACGGCCGCCTGCGCAGGCGCTCGCGCTCGAGCCACGGCAGCGCCTCGCGCGGCAGCGGCTTCGCGGGGCCGTACTGGGGCGGCCAGGGCTGGTCGTGGAAGGCGTTCTCGGCGGCGGCGTGCAGCGTGAAGTAGGGGTCGTAGAGGTGCGCGCGCGCGAGCGCGACGAGGTCGGCGCAGCCGCTCGCGAGGATCGCGTTCGCCTCGCCGTGGCGGCCGATCGCGCCGACGGCGATCGTCGGGATCCTCGCCTCCTCGCGGATGCGTTCGCTGAAGGGCACCTGGTAGCAGCGGCCGTAGCCGGGCGTCTCCTCGAGCGAGGTGTGCCCGGTGGACACGTCGACGATGTCGCAGCCGCGCTCCTTTAGCGCGCGCGCGACCTCGATGCTCTCCTCGATCGTCTGGCCCGCCGCATGCCAGTCGATCGCGGAGAGGCGCACGGAGATCGGCTTGCCCTGCGGCCACGCGCCGCGCACCGCCTCGAAGACCTCGAGCGGGAAGCGCATGCGGTTGCCGATCGCGCCTCCGTACGCGTCGCGGCGGCGGTTCGTCAACGGCGACAGGAAGCCCGCGAGCAGGTAGCCGTGCGCGAAGTGGATCTCGAGCATGTCGAAGCCCGCCTGCTCCGCCAGCCCCGCCGCGCGGACGTAGTCGGACTTCACGCGGTCCATGTCGCCGCGGTCCATCTCCCTCGGCACCTGCCCGTGCGGCCGGTAGGGCAGCGGCGACGCGGCGACGATCGGCCAGTTGCCCCCGCGCAGCGGCTCGTCGATCCCCTCCCACATCAGCCGCGTCGAGCCCTTGCGCCCCGCGTGGCCGAGCTGCAGGCCGATCTTCGCGCGCGTGTAGCGGTGCACGAACTCCGTGACGCGCCGCCACGCGGGCACGTGCTCGGACTTGTAGATGCCCGCGCAGCCGGGGCTGATGCGGGCGTCGCGCGAGACGTCCGTCATCTCCGCCATCACGAGGCCCGCGCCGCCGACGGCGCGGCTGCCCAGGTGCACGAGATGCCAGTCGTCGACGGTCCCGTCCTCCGCGCTGTACATGCACATCGGGCTCACGACGACGCGGTTATGGAGTTCGAGCGACCGGAGCCGGAAGGGGAGGAAGAGGGGGGGCGGGGGGGGATCGGCGGTCGCCGCGCCCGCCTCCTCCGCAAACCAGCGGTTGACGCCGCGGATGTAGGCCTCGTCGCGCAGGAAGAGCTTGTCGTGGCCGAGCCGCTTGTTGCGCGTCATCATGCTGTAGGCGAGGCGGCGCGGCGTGTAGTGCGCGCGGCGGCGGATCGTCTCGAACCACTCGAGGCTCTCCTGCGCGGAGGACTGGAGCCGCTCGGTGTACCAGCGCCGCTCCCGCTCGTACTCGGCGAGCGCCTCCGCGAGCGTCGGCTTCTCCCGGAGCTGGAGGTCGAGGCAGATCGCGTCCTCCATCGCGAGCTTGGTGCCCGAGCCGATCGAGAAGTGCGCGGTGTGCGCCGCGTCCCCCATCAGCACGACGTTGCCGTGCGACCAGCGGGCGTTCCGGACGGTGCGGAAGTTGATCCACTCCGACTTGTTCGTCAGCAGCCGGTGGCCCAGAAGCTCCTCGCGGTAGAGCTCCTCGAGGTAGGCGACCGACCCCTCCGTCGTCGCGCGGTCGAGGCCCGCCGCGCGCCAGGACTCCTCGTCGGTCTCGACGATGAAGGTCGAGAGCCTCTCGTCGAACTGGTAGGCGTGGACGGTGAAGAAGCCGTGGGCGTTCTCGCGCAGCAGGAAGGTGAACGCCTCGAACGGGCGCGTCGTGCCGAGCCAGATGAACTTCGCGTGGCGCGTGTCGACGGCCGGGCGGAACTCGGCCTCGTGGATCGCCCGCACGCGGCTGTTGATCCCGTCCGCGGCGACCACGAGATCGCTCGCCCGGAACGCCCCGAGGTCCGCGACCTCCGTCCGGTAGCGGAGGTCGACGCCGAGCGCCTCCGCGCGCGCCTGCAGGATGTTGAGCAGCTTCCTCCGCTCGATGCCGCAGAAGCCGTGGCCCCCCGACCGGACCACCTCGCCGCGGTAGTGGACGTCGACCGCGTCCCACTTCGCGAAGGTCGCGGTGATCGCGTCGTAGCTCTCCCCGTCGGCGTCGCGCAGGTTGTCGAGGGTCGCCTCGGAGAAGACGACCCCCCACCCGAACGTGTCGTCGGGCGCGTTGCGCTCGTGCACCGCGATCGCGTCCGCGGGGTCCGACCGCTTGCGCAGGATCGCGAAGTAGAGGCCCGCCGGGCCGCCGCCGATGACGTCGATCTTCACGGCGCGCAGTCTATCGAAAGCAGCAGCCACGCGGCGTAGCGCCGCGGGTCGAGGCAGGTTTCGACCATGCCGTCGAACCGGCGCACCACCTCCGCCTCGGTCGCGCCGAGCACGCGCGCCAGCGTCGCCGCGTAGCCGTCGCGCCAGTAGCGGAAGATGTCGGCGAAGGTGCGCCGGTCGGAGTTGAGCGTGTCGACGAGCAGCGGCTCGACCTCGATCCGGGAGAAGCCCGCCTCGAGCAGGTGCCGGTAGGCCCGCCGCCCCTGGTAGAGGTCGGTGCCCTTGGCCCGGAACGGCCGCCCCACCTGCTGGAAGTGGTCGGCGGTGTCGTAGTCCTCGGTGTCGAAGAGGATCGCCGCGTAGTCCTCGACGAGCAGATGGAGCCGCCCGCCGGGGGCGAGCAGCCTTCCCGCCTCGCGCAGGAGGCCGACCGGGTCGGGCAGCGCCTGCAGGACGTGGCGCACCATCACGAGATCGAAGCTGCCCGAGCGGAAGGGCGTGCCGTAGGCGTCGCCCTGCACGACGGGGCGCCGCGCGCGGCGCAGGTGCCCGCGGAAGAGGTCGAGGCCGACGGCGAGGCTCGGCGAGAAGTCGGCGCGAAGCCTGCGCAGCGCCTCGCCGGTGCCGCAGCAGAGGTCGAGCACGCGCCCCCGGACCCCCGCATACCGCCGCCGGAGGATCTCGCGCTCCTTCGGCCAGACGACCTCCGCCTGCGCGAAGAGCGTCCCGACCATGGAGTCGTCCTCCATGTTCCTCCGCTGGCCGCCGTAGTCGTCGCGGCTCACCGCCCCGCCCTCCCGGAGACCAGCACGAGCAGGCCGCCCACCGCCGAGGCCGCCGCGCCGAGCGGCAGGAGCCCGGAGCGCGAGAGCACCAGGCCGCCCACGGCGCCGAGCAGCGCGACCGCGAACGCGATCGCCGAGGCGCGCCGCGGCAGCCGGCGCATGCCGACGCAGAACGCGGCGCCGAGCAGCAGGCCGAGCACGCCTCCGGCCCACGAGATGCGCCATGCGCGCACGACCGCGTCGAGGCTCTCCTCCGGCCGCCCGTACTTCTCGTAGAAGGGGCCGTACTCGGGGCCGCGCGCGCGCGTGTAGGAGTCGAGCGCATCGCGCCAGATCGCCGCCTCGCGCTCCTCGGCGCGGATCGTCGCCTCGGGCACGAACAGGGCGAGGTCCTTGCGCGCCTGGATCCGGGCACGGTCGGGGAAGCCGAGGCGGTGCGCCTTGTCGAACGCGCGGTAGGCGAGCGCCCTGTCGCCGCGCGCGAGCAGCGCGTCGCCGAGCGCCGCGAAGAGGTCGGCGCCCCCGTGCCCCCCCTCGATCAGATCGCAGAGCCCGTCCACGTCGGCGGGCCGCTCCCCGGCGAGCGGCGGGGGAGGCCCCGGCACGAACTTGCCGGAGATCGTCTGCGCGGGGCCGGGCTCCAGCAGCAGCGCGAGCAGGAGGAGGATCGGGGGTGCCACGGTCGAGCGCGGCTATTCTATGGGCCGCACCTTCCGATTATCCTCACCGCCCCATGTCCTCACGCCCCCCCGCCGCGCTGGCCCTCCTCCTGCTCTGCTCCTGCAACTCGAAGATGCTGCGCGTCGTCGAGGAGCGGCCCGGGGGACCCGACACCTTCCGCGTCGCGATCATGCACCTCTCGTCGGTGAACGGCCGGCGGCCGACGCAGGAGGCGGCCGACAGGAACATCGAGGCGAACCTCGCCCGCACCTTCCCGCTGATCCGGATGGCCGCGCGCGCCGGCGCGAAGGTGATCGTCACGCCGGAGTACTGCAACACCGGCATCCGAATCGCCGGGCGCTCGCGCAAGTTCCTTTCGACCCGCCTGCCGCCGACGCCGACCGCGAAGCCGCTCTGGGAGACGGAGTTCGACGGCATGGCCGACCACCTCGTCCGCTACGCGCGCCTGAGCAGGGAGGTCGACGCCTATGTCGTCACGGACGTGCTGGAGCGCAGCGACGAGGGCGGCAAGACCAAGTACTACAACTCGATGGTCGCCTTCGACCCGCAGGGGCGGCTCGTCGCGAACTACCGGAAGATCAACCTCTACATGTTCGAGAACTTCCTCGAGTCGCGCGGCAAGGACCCGACGTCGTTCGACACCCCCTACGGCCGCTTCGGCATGCTGCTCTGCTTCGACACGATGACGCCGAGGACGTGGAAGGCCCTCGTGCGCGACCACGAGGTGGACTTCTTCTGCGCGCAGACGCTTTGGGAGCACACGCCGCTGACCGGGCGCTGGGCGATGAACCTGCTCGCGAACATGAGCGGCCGCACCGTCTGCTGGTCGAACCAGCAGCGTGGGTGGCTCGGCGGCGGCGCCGGCGTGATCCGCCCCGGAAACGGCAACGACGCGTCGCTGGGCCTCTGGGCGGAGGCGGGCATCGTCGTCGCGAACCTGCCGATCCCGGAGCGCCTGCGCGGCAGGCGCTAGTTCCTGCGCCGCGTGCTCGAAGGGCGCACCGAGACGGTGCAGGCCGTCGCCTCGGGGCCCATCGAGGCGTCCTCGACGAGCGTCGGCGCGGCGGACGGCAGCACGACGGTGCGCACCTGCCCCGCCTCGACGATGCCGCCGCGGTCGTTGAACCAGTTCGTCTGCACGATCACCGAGAGGTCCCTGCCCTTGCTGCTCTCGAGCAGCAGGCGCACGCCCATGCGGCCGTCCTCGAACCGCTCCATCGAGTGGCTCCTGACCGCGACGCTCTGGTCGATGTCGCTGTGGACGACGACCGTGACCTGCGGCGAGTTGTCGACGCGGACGCGGCGCGCGCTGTGCGAGCACGCTGCACCGAGCAGGAGGAGGCCGAGTGCGGCCAGGCGCGTGTGTTTCATCTTGCGTCTCCTTCTTGGGTCATGGCGGGGGGGCCCGGGGGCCCGAGCAGGCCGTGGATGCCGTAGCCGGGCATCGGCCGGAAGTAGTAGAGCGAGTCCCGTGCCGCGCCGACGTCGACGGCGAAGGTGCGGCTCCAGCCGGGGATGGGCCGGCCGCCCGGGTCGAGGACGCGCACCTCGACCTGGCGGCGGCCCGGCGCGATCGAGAGCGGCAGCACGTGGACCTCCCCGGGCAGAAGCGTCCAGTGGCGCGTGTCGGCGCGCGGGTCGGTTAAGGCCGAAAGGAGCAGCAGGCCCGCGCCGACCGCGACCATCCCTCCCTTGTCGCGCCGCACGCCCTCGTGGATCAGGACCACGCCCGCGACGAAGGTGCCGCCCTGGAAGACCGCCTTCCCCTTGCGGATGCCGTCGATAACCTTCTTGCCGCGGGTGATCGCTTGCAGGTAGAGATCGACGCCGGGCGCGCTGCGCCCCTTCGAGACGCCGTCCACGAGGATCTCGACGCCCGCCTCAAGGCGCGGGTAGGCGGCGAACTTGACGAGCGCGTCCCCCCCGCCGGTCGCGTACTTCTTCGGCCCCCGGCCGATGTCGATCACCGCGAGGACGTTGCACTCCCCCGGGCGCGGGTCGGCGAACCACGGGTTCTTCGGCATGTTCGCGCGCGCCTCCTCGAAGCTGAAGCGCGCCTGCTCCTCCCGCCCGCGCAGCGTGTTGACCCAGCCGAGCAGGAAGGAGAGCACGGCGAAGTCGGTCTGGTGCTCCCCGACCTCGCTGTAGCCGTCGGCGAAGAGCCCGTTCTTGAAGCAGGCCGCCGCGTTGTCCAGGTCGCCGCGCCGCCAGTAGAGCAGCCCCTTGTAGAGGGCGCCCATGCAGCGCTCGTAGGGATCCCCCTTCCACGTCTTCGTCGCCTCCGAGCCGAGGATCGCGCGCAGGTTCTCCTGCGAGCTCGACTCGAGCGTCCCCATCACGCGCGACGCGGCGTGCAGCGCGCGCCACGCCCCCGCCTCGTCGCCGCAGCAGATCGCCGCGGTCGCGAGCTCGCACCGGAAGAGCGCCTCGTCCTCCGGCGCGACCTCCCCCATCGCCGACAGCCGCGCATGCGCCGCCTCCATGTTGCCGTAGGGCGGCATGGCGACGGCGGGCCGCGAACGGCACGCCGCGCCCGCGAGGAGCAGGGCGAGGAGCAGCCGGCGCATCAGCGGTAGAGGACGCCGGCCTTGCCGACCTTCTTCGTCTTGTACTCGTCCTCCCAGACGATGTCGCCGGACTCGGCGTCGACGAGGCGGAAGTCGATCCAGATCGCGTCGGACTCGATGTGCTTCTTGCCGAGCTTGCTGATCGCCGCGGCGGTGCCGGTCAGGTAGTAGTCGACGCCGGTCTTCGTGACCTGCTTCGTCGAGGTGCGCTCGCCCTCGCGCTTCTCGGCGCGCTCGCGGTCGATCAGCGCCTCGTCCTCGCGGCTGCGCGTGATGAAGCGGATCCTGCCCTGCGACCGGTTCACGAGCTCCTGGCGGATGCGCCGCACGAACAGCTCGCCGTCGAAGTCGAACCGCGTGTCGTTGCGGATCGGGTGGATCGCGACGGTGGGCACCCCCTGCCGGTGCGCGCCGGTCAGCTCCGCGCACGCGAGGATCGACTTCGACAGGTGCGCCATCCCCTCGACGTCGGCCGACTCGATGCCGGTCCCCATGATCTCGTCGTCATCGCCGATGTCGGTGCGACGGGTCTTCGTCGAGCTGCACGCGGCCACGGTGACGGCGAGCAGGATCGCGCTCGCCCAGAATCGGGTCATCATCCAACGGACTCCTTTCGTACCGCCCGCTTCCCAGCACGCGCCGTTCCGAAGGCGACGCCCGCATCGTAGCGCGGCCCGCGCGCTTTGGGCGTCCCGGATCGAGGTCACCCGCATGCACTCCCTGGGGGACCGCGCAGCCACCGGCTGGCGGCGAACCCGTCACCCGCCGCGCCCAACGGCGTCCCTCCCAATGGCGCCCACGACGTCGATGAGGGTACGGCAGCCTCGCCTGTGGACGGCCCGCGAACGGGGGCGGACGCGGCATGTGCCGGGCGCGGCTCGGGGACCTGAGGAGCTCTAGCGTCCGCTGCGCCCCCTCCCCAAGCTGATAGGAAAGGCCTTGACTCGCCCCCCCTGTACCGTTCACGACGTGACGTCGGGAACGTCTTGGGGCTCCCTCATAGGACGATTCGAGTTGTTCGGCCCGCTGCCGGGAGCGACCTTTTGCCCCCCTGCGCTCGGAGCGCCT
>Ga0187893_10002833_pt1 | contig 36987 bp, 31 predicted proteins | sample MA1701074metaG_FD_139574 | JGI IMG/M metagenome (GOLD analysis project Ga0187893, IMG submission 139574) | White microbial mat communities from a basaltic lava cave in the Kipuka Kanohina Cave System on the Island of Hawaii, USA - MA170107-4 metaG ... | reverse complement strand
GAGCGCGCGGAGCGCGGCGCGCACGCCGGCGTAGGCGGAGTTGCTCGGCCCTTCGCCCGCGGCGTCGCCGAGCAGGCGCAGGAGCTCGGGGTAGGGCTTGCCCGGGCCCCACGGCGGCGCGAGGCCCGCGTAGCTCGGCTCGCACTTCGCGAGCCCCACGCGGATCACCGCCGGAGCCTCCCGACCCGCGACTTCACCGCGCGGAACTTGCCGTTCGGCTCGCGCGGGATCGCGCTCACTGTCTCGAGCCGCACCTCGATCACGTCGCCGAGCCGCGCCCGGAACTCCTTCATCAGGCGCCGTTCGCTCGCCTTGCTCCAGTTCGGCCGCGGCACCAGCAGCACCTCGATCGCGTGCGGCGTCTCCTGGAGGATCTGCGCCTCGGCGACGTCCACCTGCTCCTTGAACACGTGGTCGAGGCGGCCGATCCAGCGCCCGTCGGGCGTGAGCACGTAGTCCTCGAGCCGGCCGTCCACCTCGAGGAAGACGTCGCCGGCGCGGCCGCACGGACAGGGGTGCTTCGAGCGCGTGCCGACGTCGCCGATCCGGTAGCGGAGCAGCGGCGTGGCGGGGTTGCTGAGGCCCGTGATGAGGAGCGGGCCTGTCACCGAATCGGGCGTCTCCTCGATCGGCTCCACCTCGACGATGCAGAACTCCATGTCCACGTGCAGGCGGCCCTGCGCGCACTCCGTCATCGAGACGCCGAGCTCGGACACGCCGTAGCGGTCGCGCACCGGCGCGCCGAAGGCCTCCTCGATCGTCTCGCGCTGGAAGGCGAGCAGCGTCTCGGAGGAGGTGAAGATCGCGGCGAGGCGGCCGCGCGGCAGCGGCCGGCCCGACTCGAGGAGCGCGCGCGCCACCAGGTGGATCGCCGACGGGTAGCCCTCCACGTAGCGCGCCGGCGAGGCGTGGATGCCGTCCGCGTAGGTGCGGAGGTTCGACGGCGTCATGTGGAACAGCGAGAACAGCGTCTGGCTCGCGTAGAGGTTCGTGCGCCAGTAGGGCGCCTCGGCCTGCGCGAACGGCACGATCATGTTGCCGTTGAACGTGAGGTTGGGGTCGAACGGGCCCGCGAGCCCGCACGAGCGGCGCATGCGCCAGACCGTGGCGTACTCCTCCGCGAGCGCCTCCGCCGTGTAGAACAGGCGGAGCGCCGTGCCGGTCGTGCCGCTCGTGCGGCCGCGGAACAGCCGGTGGCGCGGCACGTCGCGCGCGAGGAAGGCCTCGGGCTCGTCGCGATACTCGCTCTTCTCGAGCGGCGGGATCGCGGAGAGCGTCTCGTCCATCGCCTTCTTGGGGTCGGGGGCCTCGGACGGCGGGGGCAGGTCGCGGTAGTACGGGACATGGAGGCGGGCCCGCCGCACCAGGTCGGTCAGGCGGCGGCGCTGGATCTCGTAGAGCCCCTCGAGCGGCTGCGAGACCGTCCGCTCCCACTCGTCGAGCACGCGCTCGTAGTGGCGGTTGAACCGGACGCGGTGGCGGCGGAAGCCTGCTGCCGTGCACATCCAGTTCTGCGCGAAGATCGGGAGCGCCGGATAGAAGGTGTCGTAGAGGAGGTTCAAAGCGAGCCCGCCTCGGCCGAGCGTACCCCCGAGCCGGTCCTTCTCCTAGAACAGCGCGTAGATGAAGGGGGCCACGGCCGAGCCCTGCGTGAGCACGATCAGCGCGGAGAGCAGCACCATGGTCACCAGGATGGGAGCCAGCCACCACTTCTTGCGGACGCGCATGAAGGCCCAGAGTTCGGAGAAGAGCGACATCATGAGAGGGGTCTCCGCCTAGTCCAGCTCGTAGCGCTCGCGCCAGTCGAAATCCTCGACGAGCGGGGGCTGCTCTTCCTTGAGCAGGATCTGGTTGCCGAGCACGAGCACGTCCATGTGCGTGCGCATGAAGCACAGGTAGGCATCGTCCGGCGAGCAGACGATCGGTTCGCCGCGGACGTTGAACGAGGTGTTGATCATCACCGGGCAGCCGGTCCGCTCGTCGAACGCCTTGAGCAGGTCGTAGAACTCGGCGTGGGCGGCGCGCGTCACGGTCTGGAGCCGTGCCGAGCCGTCCACGTGGGTGATCGCCGGAAGGCTGCTCGTGTATACCCTCGCGAAGCCCTTCGGCGTCTCTGCCTCGTGCTCGAACCGGTCCTTCACCTGGCAGACGAGCAGCATGTACGGGCTCTCGCGGTCGATCTCGAACCAGTCCGCGCTCTTCTCCTCGAGGCAGGCGGGCGCGAAGGGCCGGAAGCTCTCGCGGAACTTGATCTTCAGGTTCACGCGGCTCCAGTTCTCCTTGTTGCGCGAGTCGGCCAGGATGCTGCGCGAGCCGAGGGAGCGCGGGCCCCACTCCATGCGGCCCTGGAACCAGCCGACCACGGCCTGCTTCTCGTCGAGGAGGCGCGCCGTCTCGCGGATCATCTCGTCGCGGGGGAGCGTGCGGTAGGGCACGCCGCGGCTGTCGAGGTAGCGGCGGATCTCGGCGTCCGGATAGCTCGGGCCCCAGAACGCGTGGTCCATGCGGAAGCGGCGCGGGCGGCCGAGCACGCAGTGCTCGGCGAAGAGCGCCGCGCCGAGCGCGCCGCCGGCGTCGCCCGCCGCGGGCTGCACCCAGATGTCCTCGAAGGGCCCTTCGCGCAGCAGCCGGCCGTTCGCGACGCAGTTCAGCGCCACGCCGCCGGCCATCACCAGGTTCTTCATGCCCGTGCGGCGGTGGAGATCGCGCGCCATGCGCATCACGATCTCCTCGGTGACCTTCTGCACGCTCGCCGCCATGTCCCAGTGGAACGGCTCCATGTCCGTCTTGTCCGGGTCGCGCCGCGGCTGCCCGAACAGCGCGTCGAAGCGCTTGTTCGTCATGGTCAGCCCGTAGTCGTACGCGAAGTACTTCATGTTCATCTTGAACGAGCCGTCCTCGCGCACGTCGATCAGGTGCTGGAGGATCTTCTCCACGTACTTCGGCTCGCCGTACGGCGCCGCGCCCATGACCTTGTACTCGGCCGAGTTCACCTTGAAGCCGAGGTAGTAGGTGAACGCGCTGTAGAGCAGGCCGAGCGAGTGCGGGAAGCGGATCTCGTTCACGAGCTCGAACTTGTTGCCGCGGCCGACGCCCTGCGTGGCGGTCGCCCACTCGCCCACACCGTCGATGGTGAGGATGGCGGCCTCCTCGAAGGGCGAGGGCAGGAACGCGGACGCGGCGTGGCTCTGGTGGTGCTCGGCGAAGAGCAGCGGGCCTGCGTAGCCGAGCCCGCGCTCGATCGTCTTCGGCACGAAGAGCTTCTCCTTCAGCCAGACGGGGATGGCCTTGGTGAAGGAGGGGAGGGAGCGCGGGAAGGTCGCGAGATAGGTGGTGAGGATGCGCTCGAACTTCACGAGTGGCTTGTCGTAGAAGACGAGGTAGTCGACGTCGCCGATCCCGATCCCCGCCTCGCGCAGGCAGTAGCTCACGGCGTGCGTGGGGAGCGCGGAGTCGTGGCGCTTGCGTGTGAAGCGCTCCTCGTGCGCCGCGGCGACGAGCTCACCGTCCCGCAGCAGGGCCGCGGCGGCGTCGTGGTAGAAGCAGGAGATCCCGAGGATGTTCATGTGGCGAGGGCACCCAGGGCTAGAAGAGACGCTTCGCGCGCTCGAGATCGGGGCTCGGGATCGTATCGGCTGGCGACCAGGCGCTCCGTGCCTCGCCGAAGCCGCGCTTGGCGAGGAGGTCGCGCCGCGCCGCGGCGGCGCCGGTGGCGAGGGGTCCGAGCACGAACACGTACACGACCGAGACGATCAGGAGGGTCTGGACCTCGCCGAAGTGCGCGGCGATCAGGAGCCATCCCTCGTAGAGCCGCCGCCCGAGACCGCGCAGGCTCACCCGGAAACCTCCCTTTGCGTCCGCTGGGTGGGTCGCGGGACGCTACCGAAAGGAGTCAGGAGGCCACATCTCAGGGGAGCCGGTGTGCTGAGGAGGGTCCCTCCGGGGATCTGGGGGTGGAAAATCCTCCAAGCTCGACCGGAATGACCTTGAAAAAACATTCCAGCGCGAGGAAGATGCGTTCCCATTGTCACTCCGCTTTCCCACCTAGGGAAAATCTGTTCTCACAGGATTGGTGGGAGCTTCGGTCCGGTTCTGCGGTAACCGATCAGGATAACGCCTCGCGGCCGCCTTTAGGCAAGGAAAATGCAGGGCGGCCGGGAGCTGAGGAGGCGGCGGAGTGGTGCCCACTTACGCGAAAGCTCGCGCCGGAGGTTCGAGAGAGGTGGCGGACTCCTTCCGACTCCTAGTGATCGATGACGACCCGGGCGTGCGGGAATACCTGCAGGCCCTGATGTCGCGCCGCGGCTACGTGGTGTTCACCGCGGCTGGCGGCGAGGAGGCGCTCTCGGGGCTCGCCGTGACCCGGCCGGACCTGGTGACGCTCGACCTGGTGCTCGACGGCATGGACGGGCTCGAGACCCTGCGCCGCCTCAAGAAGCGCGCGCCGGACGTTCCGGTGGTGATGCTCTCCGGCCACGGCCATGCGCGGCAGATCGTGGAGGCGATGCAGCTCGGTGCCGCGGACTTCCTGCGCAAGCCCTTCGAGGCGGAGGAGCTGCAGGTCGCCTTCCAAAAGGCCCTCGAGAACCGTGCGCTGCGCCAGGAGGTGGAGGAGCTGCGGGGCCAGGCGGGCCGCAACGGCACCTCGCTGATCCTCGCGGACGACGACGAGAGCATGCGCGAGATGCGCGACGTCATCGAGCAGGTCGCCGACACCGACATCACCGTGCTGATCCGCGGCGAGAGCGGCACCGGCAAGGAGCTGGTGGCCCGCACGCTCCATCGCCTCTCGTCTCGGCGCGACAAGCCCTTCGTGAAGGTGAACTGCGCGGCGCTGCCTTCCGAGCTGCTCGAGAGCGAGCTGTTCGGCTTCGAGAAGGGCGCGTTCACGGGCGCGCAGCGCCGCAAGCTCGGCAAGTTCGAGTACGCGGACCGCGGCACGATCTTCCTCGACGAGATCGGTGAGATGAGCCCGGCGCTCCAGGCGAAGCTCCTCCAGGTGCTCCAGGATGGCGAGTTCTCGCGGCTCGGCGGCGAGAGCGACGTGCAGGTGGACACGCGCGTGATCGCGGCCACCAACAAGAACCTCGAGGAGGCGGTGGAGCAGGGCTCCTTCCGGGAGGACCTCTACTACCGACTCAACGTCGTCACCGTGCAGCTCCCGCCGCTGCGCCAGCGGCCGAGCGTGATCCCGCTCCTCGTGGACCACTTCCTGCGCAAGTTCGGCGCCGAGTACAACCGCGAGCCGCGCGCGCTGTCGACGTCCACGATGGAGACCTTCGTCCGCTACCACTGGCCGGGGAACGTGCGCGAGCTCGAGAACATGGTGCGGCGCATGATCGTGCTCGGCAGCGAGCAGGCCGTCCTCCAGGAGATCTCGCTGCGCGAGCGGCCCGTCGAGAAGAACGGCGGGGGGCTGTCGCTCGAAGACCTCGACCTCGAGCTCGAGGACGGTGAGAAGGTCGATCTGAAGTCGATCGCGAAGGCCGCCGCGCGCATGGCCGAGAAGCGCGTCATCGCGCGCATCCTCGACCAGACGCGCTGGAACCGGAAGGAGGCCGCCGAGCGCTTACGGATCAGCTACAAGGCCCTGCTCTACAAGATGAAGGAGGGGGGCCTTTCCGACGAGCCCGGAGGTCGCCGAGGAAGCGCATGACGACGAGGGAGCGCATCACGCTCGCGAGCGCGCTGCTCGTGGCGCTCGCATGCGCCGCGCCCGCACCGCCGTCGCCGGAGTTCGAAGCGCTGCCGAAGGAGGGCGCCTACGTGATCGGCGCGGCCGACCGGCTCCGGATCGACGTGTGGCAGAACGACAAGCTCTCGGTCGCCGACCTGCCCGTGCGCCCCGACGGCAAGATCACGCTCCCGCTCCTCGACGACGTCCAGGCCGCGGGCCTCACCACGGACGAGCTCAAGGCGCTGCTCACCCAGGAGCTCTCCGAGTACATCGAGAACCCGACCGTGACCGTCGTGCTCCTGGGGGCGTACAGCAAGCGCGCGTTCGTGCTCGGGGAGGTCCGCAACCCGGGTCCGATTCCGCTCGCCTCGGAGACGCGCGTCCTCGACGCGATCACGACGGCGGGCGGCTTCTCGCCCTTCGCGAAGAAGAGCCAGGTGCGCGTGCTCCGCTACGTGGAGGGCCGCGAGCTCGAGTACCGCTTCGACTACGACGCCTACGTCGACGGGGACGCCCCGGGGACGAACGTCGTGCTGCGCCCCAGCGACACGGTGCTGGTGCCCTGATGGAAGCCGCGTGCGCAAGGCCACGATCGCCATGACCGCGCTTCTGTTCGCACCGACGGCGCTCGGGGCCGAGGAGCTCGAGCTCGGCCTTCGCACCGGCATCGCCTGGAGCGAAAACGTCAACGGCGTCGCGGAAGACGAGGTCATCGACGGCGAGGAGATCGATCCCGAGTCCGATTTCTCGGCGCGCATCACGCCCGGCGTCTCGGTGAACGACCCGGACGGGAACCTCACCTGGTCACTGGACTACCAGCCGACCTACGAGGCGTACCTGCACACGAGCGATCTCGACGGCCTGGACCACGACGTGGCGGGCACCGTCTCGTGGCGCTTCGCCGACAGCTGGAGCGTGACGCTCCACGAGAGCTACGCCGTCTACCAGAACTCGATCCGCTTCAACGAGGACGTCGGCCCGGGTGAGGAGGTGACGCTCGGCTACCGGAACCAGGAGATCCGCGCCAACCGCACGTTTGTGGGCCTCGGGCACACGCTGGGCCCTCGCGACAGCATCAGCGCCGGCTTCAACTACACCACCTTCCAGTATCCGGACGGGGATGGCATCGATCGCGACATTCCGGCGGCCAACCTCGCCTACGAGCACCTCTGGAGCGAGCGCACGAAGCTCGGGGCGCGTTTCTCCTGGACCCGGCAGACCTACCAGAACCCGAGCGGCGACGACGAGACGGACTTCTACAACCTCGGCGCGACGCTCGACTACCGCCTCTCGCCGACCTTGCGACTCGAGGCGTCGGCGGGGCCGACCATCGTCGACAGCTCCCCGGTGACCGAGTTCGAGGGCGCGGTGACCGCGATCCGCTTCAACCAGGCCACGACCGAGGAGGGCCTTCCGGTCCGGGTTCCCTTCGCGGTCGACGCCACCAGATGCGTCCCCTTCGACCTCGACGCCGACCCGACCACGTTCCAGGCGGATCTGGCGTTCAGCAATTGCGGGCCGAGCCCGACCTTCATCCTCGATCGAAGCGACCTCGACGTGATCCGGGGCGTCACCGCCGTGATCCCGACGGTCGACGAGAACAACGCACTGATCGACCCGTCGGACACGAGCACGAGCGATCTCACCTACTTCGCGCACCTCGCCCTGGTCAAGGACTGGGAGAGCTGGAACGGGCGGATCGCCTACGACCGCTCCAACTCCGAGAACGCGCGCTTCGGCTCGAGCAGCGTGGCGGACACCCTGTCGGGAAGCCTCTCCTGGCGGCCGAGCCGGCTCTGGACCCTCGGGCTGACGGCGGCCGTGAGCCTCCAGGAGCAGGTGGGCGATCAGGTGGTGCCGAAGGGCTGGGTCCTCGCGAACGCACCGGCGCCGGGCGTGACGTTCCCTGACACGCCGCCGCCGTCGCTGCCGGGTGAACCCCTGAAGCCGTGCGGCGGCGCTGGACAACCGGTCTGCCAGGTCGGCCAGGTGCGCAGTCTCATCGCCTCGGTGGAGAGCGGCTCCGAGGAGTATCTGAGCCAGTCGATATCGTTCACGGCGACCCGCCAGCTCACCAGCCGCTCGTCCGTCTTCGCGTCGGCCTACTGGTATGGTGCGAAGCAGGACAGCGACGTCGCCGGGCAGGACGAACGCTGGCGCAACCTCGTCTTCTGGATCGGCGTCGACTGGAAGCTCGACCCCATCCGATTCTGAGAGAGACCCCCGATGGACTCCGAACAGGGCATTCAGCTCGACGACGTGAAGCAGATCCTGCGGCGGCGGAGCCGCCTCGTGCTGGTGGTTGCCGCCGCGGGCCTCCTCGTCGCGACCTTCATCGCGGCCGTGCTCCCGAACGAGTACTCGTCGCATGCCACGCTGCTGATCGAGCCGCAGAGCATCTCCGAGAAGTTCGTCGAGTCGAACCTCTCCCAGACCGACCTCAACAACCGCCTGCACCTCATCTCGATGCAGATCCTCTCGCGCGGCCGGCTCTCCAAGGTGATCGACGAGTTCTCGGTATACCCGGAGCTCGAGGACGAGATGACCCGCGAGGAGATCATCGAGTACATGCGGGGCCGGATCGCCGTTGCCCCGGTGCTGTCCGATCTCGAGTCGCGCGCCGGGGCGCGGAGCGCGGACTTCCAGATCACGACCTTCCAGCTCGCCTATCGGCACCGGAACCGCGACGTCGCGGCCGCGGTGGCCAACCGGCTCGCGAACGACTTCGTCGAGGAGCACATCAAGGAACGCGCACAGATGTCGGGCGACACCTCCGAGTTCATCGAGGCGGAGCTGCAGCGTCTGTCCGCGCGCATCGGGGACCTCGAGGAGCGGATCGCGACGGTCAAGAGCCAGAACATCGGGCGGCTGCCCGAGGACCTGCCCTCCAACCAGAACACCTACGAGCGGCTGATCGAGAACGTCCGCGACACGCAGCGCGAGCTCGCGATCGCACTGAGCGACGAGGCCTTCTACCGCCAACAGGTGCTGGCGGGCGGCGCCCGGCTCCCCACGGAGGACAGTCCGGAAAGGCGCATGGAGACGATGAGGCTCTTCCTGAACGAGGCAAGGGCGCGCGGGCTGACCGACAAGCACCCCGACGTGGTCAAGGTCCGTCAGGAGATCGCGCAGCTCGAGCAGGAGCGGGCGGAGGCGAAGCCGGACGAGACCACGTTCTCCATCGCCCAGGAGAACGCCCGTGCCGAGCAGCAGCGCGCGGGCCTGCGAGCGGAGTCGGCTCGGAAGGACCTCGAGCGGCTCCAGGCCCACGTGAAGGACGTCGAGACGCGGATGGCCGAGACGCCGAGGGTGGCCGAGCAGCTCGCGGCGCTCGAGCGCGAGTACGAGCACCTGTCGGAGAGCTACCAGCAGTACAGCGCCAAGCGTCTCGAGGCGGGGGTCGCCGCGGACATGGAGCGGCGGCAGAAGGGCGAGAAGTTCCGGGTGCTCGAGGCGGCGATCCCGGGCGCGAATCCGGCCTCGCCGAACCGGCCGGTGATCCTGGTGCTCGGCCTCGTGCTCGGCATCCTCGCCGGCTCGGGCCTCGGCCTGCTGGCCGAGGTGACGGACCTCTCCTTCCACGACCCGCGCTCGCTCCAGAGCCGGCTCGGCATCCCGGTGCTGGCGGCACTGCCGCCGGTGATGCTCGAATCGGATCGCGCGCTCACCCGGGCGCGCCGCGTCCGCACGGTGTTCGGCGCGGTCGTCGTCACCGGGGTCGTGCTGGTCGGATCGCTCGCGGGCAACTGGATCGTGAATGGGCCGCCCGGGCCGCTCGCGCGCCTCGTCGGCGGCGCGGCCATCTCGGAGCAGGTGCCGGCGGATGCAGCGCAGGCGGCGCCGCCCACGGGCCCGACGCAGAGCGGCGGCAGGTAGCACGGCCCATGTACCACGAGCACTACGGGCTCGTCCGCAGCCCCTTCGAGATGACCCCGGACCCGGGCTTCCTGGTCCTCGGGGACACCCATCGCGAGGGCCTCGCGACGCTCGTGTACGCCGTGCGCTCGCGCAAGGGCTTCGTGCTCCTCACGGGCGAGGTGGGCACCGGCAAGACCACGCTGCTGCACGCGCTGCTCGCGCAGCTCGACCGCGAGACGGCATCGGCCTTCATCTTCAATCCGCGCCTCGGTCCCCTCGACTTCTTCCACATGGTCTTCGAGGAGTTCGGGATCGAGGAGCGGTGCACGACCAAGGCCGAGTACCTGCTCGCGCTGAACCGTTTCCTCATCGGGCGCCTCGAGCGTGATCTCCCGACGCTCCTGATCGTGGACGAGGCGCAGAACCTCTCTCCCGAGATGCTCGAGGAGATCCGCCTCCTCTCGAACCTCGAGACGCCGACCTCGAAGCTGCTCCAGATCATGCTGGTGGGGCAGCCCGAGCTCGCCGAAATGCTGGCGCGCCCCGAGCTGCGCCAGCTCCGCCAGCGCATCGTGCTGCGGCACCGGCTGCGCGCGTTCACCGAGCGCGAGATGGCCCACTACGTGGACGAGCGGCTGCGTCTCGCGGGCTACACGGGCAAGGCCCTGTTCGACAACTCGGCGCTCCGGGAGCTCTTCGGGGTGACGAGCGGCGTGCCGCGCCTCATCAACGTCGTCTGCGACGGCGCGCTGCTGCTCGGCTACGGGCGCGATCGGGTCACGCTCGACGCGGCGGCGATCCGCGAGGTCGCCCGCGACCTGGAGCTCGGCGAGGCGCCGCGCGCCGGCCGGCCGGCCGAGGCGGGCGCCCCGAGGCGCGGATTCTTCGCCTGGCTGCGCCGGGCGCCAGGGGGAAGCTGAGATGGGCAAGGTCTACGACGCGTTGAAACGCGCCGAGGAGCAGCGGCAGCAGCGGGCGCAGGACGCGCGCGCGGTCGGCGAGGTCCTGCCCGCCGCCGAGGCCGCGGCGCCCGGCACGCCCGCGCCGCCCGCCCGCATCCGCCGTCTGCTGCCCGGTATCGCGCGCGGCCGCCGGGCGCTCCCGGCCGCCGAGACGCCGGGCACCCTCAACAAGCGCCGCATCGTGCTGCTCCAGCCCGAGTCCTTCGTGGCGGAGCAGTTCCGCACGCTGCGCGCGCGTCTCGACGCGCTCGCGCCGAGTCGCCCGATCCGCACGCTCGCGGTCACGAGCGCGCTGCCGGGCGACGGCAAGACGCTCGCCGCGATCGGCCTCGCGGTCGTCTACTCGATGCAGCCCGGGCGCCGCGTCGTGCTCGTGGACTGCGACCTGCGCCAGCCGTCCGTCGCTCCTTCGCTCGGGCTGCGGATCGACGCGGGCCTCGCGGAGGTGCTCGCCGACGGGGCCCCGCTCGAGGACGCGGTCGCGCGCGTAGAGGGCAGCGAGCTCGACGTGCTCCCCGTCCGCGCGATTCCCCCGAACCCGTCCGAGCTGCTCGCCTCCGAGGGCATGCGCAAGCTGCTCGAGACGCTCTCCGGCCGCTACGACCGCGTGATCCTCGACCTCCCGCCGACGCTCGGGCTGCCCGACGCGAAGACGGTGTCGGAGTACTGCGACGGCGTGATCTTCGTGGTGCGGGCCGACGTCACGCCCGAGCCGGAGATCGCCTCGGCGCTCGACGTGCTCGACCGCCGCCGCGTGCTCGGCCTCGTGATGAACGGCGCCGCTCCGATCGCGAGCCGGTACGAAGCCCGATAGCTCCATGAGCTGGCTCTGGATCCCCATCACGTTCGCCGCCGCGGTCGCCGCGGCCGCGCTCGCGACGCCGCTCGCGTCGCGGCTGTCGATCGCGCTCGGCGCGGTCGACCGCCCCGACGCGCGCAAGGTGAGCGCGCGCTCGAACATGCCGCGCTGGGGCGGGCTCGCGGTGGCGCTCGGCACCTTCGTGGGGCTGGCCGCGGCGCTCCTGATCCTGCCGGCGGAGCTCTCGCTGCGAGGCGACCTCGAGGCCCTCGTCGCGGGCGGCCTCCTGGTGCTCGCGATCGGTGCGCTCGACGACCGCTGGAGCCTCTCGGCCTGGCCGAAGCTCGGGGTCGAGATCGCCGCCGCCGGGATCGCCTTCGGCGCGGGCCTCCGGATCGAGCACGTCACCGATCCGATCTCCGGCACGGTCTGGTACTTCACGCCGTGGCTCTCGTGGCTGATCACCACGGGCTGGATCGTGCTCGTCACGAACTCCTTCAACCTGATCGATGGGCTCGACGGCCTCTGCACGGGCGTCTCGGCGATCATCGGCACCGCGCTCACGGTGCTGGCCTGGCAGGCCGGGGAGCTCCCGGGCCTCGTGATCGGCGTGGCGCTGGTCGGGGGCCTGGTCGGCTTCCTGCCCTTCAACTTCCCGCCGGCCCGCATCTTCGTGGGCGACACCGGCGCCTTGTTCGTGGGCTACTGCCTCTCGCTGCTGGCGCTGGTGAGCTATCAACGGGTCACGGTAGTCACCTTCCTCGTGCCGCTGCTCGCGCTCGCCGTGCCGCTGCTCGACACGAGCCTCTCCATCCTGCGCCGCATCCGGCTCCGATCGAACGTCATGGTCGCCGACCGCGAGCACATCCATCATCGCCTGCTCAAGGACTTCCAGGGCTCGCACCGCCCGGCCGTGCTCTCCCTCTACTTCCTCACCGCGTGCTTCTGCCTGATCGCGATCTCGTTCGCGCGCCTGCAGGGCATCGTCGTGATCGCATTCCTCCTCGTGGTGCTCGCGTTGACCTTCCGGATCCTCAAGAATCTCGGGCTGCTCGCGCCTCCCGCGCCGCGCGCGGAGGTCGAGCGCGAGGCGTCATGAGCGAGCCGCGCGCGCTGATCACCGGGGTGACGGGCCAGGACGGCTCGTACCTCGCCGAGCTGCTGCTCGAGAAGGGCTACGAGGTGCACGGCATGGTGCGCCGCTCGAGCACGGAGAGCTTCGAGCGCATCGCCCACCTGACGCCGCGGCTCCGCCTCCACCAGGCGGACCTGCTCGACCCGAGCTCGCTCGTGTCGCTGCTCCAGGCCGTGCGGCCGGCGGAGCTCTACAACCTCGCGGCGCAGTCCTTCGTGCCGACCTCTTGGGTGCAGCCCTCGCTGACCGGCGAGTTCACGGCGCTCGGCGTCACGCGGATGCTCGAGGCCGTGCGCCAGGTCGATCCCCGCATCCGCTTCTACCAGGCGTCGAGCAGCGAGATGTACGGGAAAGTGCGCGAGACGCCCCAGAACGAGGACACGCCCTTCTACCCGCGCAGCCCGTACGGCGTCGCCAAGGTGTACGGCCACCACATCACCGTGAACTACCGCGAGAGCTACGGGCTCTATGCCGTGTCGGGCATCCTCTTCAACCACGAATCGCCGCGCCGCGGCCGCGAGTTCGTGACGCGCCGGATCAGCGAGGGCGTGGCGCGGATCAAGCTCGGCCTCCAGGACGAGCTGCTGCTCGGCAACCTCGATGCGCGGCGCGACTGGGGCTTCGCTCCGGAGTACGTGCGCGCGATGTGGCAGATGCTGCAGCCCGACGAGCCGGGCGACTACGTGATCGGCACCGGCGAGCACCACACGCCGCGCGAGTTCGTGGACGTGGCCTTCACCCAGGTCGGGCTCGATCCGGCCGAATTCGTGCGCACGGACCGCGCGCTCCTGCGGCCGGCCGAGGTGGACTCCCTCCTCGCGGATCCAGGCAAGGCGCGGCGCGCGCTCGGCTGGCGCTCCGAGACCGCGTTCCCGGAGCTGGTGCGGATCATGGTGGAGGCGGATCTCGCGGCGCAGGAGCGCGCGAGCGGCCGGCGGCGCGGCGGCCCGGGTACGCGATGAGCGGGGTCGGTGTTCGCCAAGCCCTGGTGACCGGCGGGGCGGGCTTCATCGGGAGCCACCTCGTGGACGGCCTGCTCGCAGCCGGCTTTCGCGTCCGGCTCCTCGACGACTTCTCCTCGGGGCGCGAGGAGAACGTCGCCCACCTGAACGGGAGCGCCGAGCTGCTGCGCGGCGATTTGCGCGACCGCGCGCTCCTGGCCCGGGCGCTCGCGGGCGTCGAGGTCGTCTTCCACCAGGCCGCGGTGCCCTCCGTGCCGCGGAGCGTCGCCGAGCCGGAGCGCACGAACGACGTGAACGTGACGGGCACGCTCGGTCTGCTCGAGGCGTCGCGCGCGGCCGGCGTGCGGCGCGTGGTGTTCGCCTCCTCCTCCTCGGCGTACGGCGACACCGCGGTGCTGCCCAAGGTGGAGACGCTGCCGCCGTGCCCGCTCTCGCCCTACGCGCTCCAGAAGTACGCGGGCGAGCGCTACTGCCAGCTCTACCACCGCCTCTACGGGCTCGAGACCGTGGCCCTCCGCTACTTCAACGTCTACGGCCCGCGCCAGAACCCGAAGAGCGAGTACGCCGCCGTGATCCCCCGCTTCGCCACGGCCTGCCTCGCGGGCGAGGCGCCGGTGGTGTTCGGCGACGGCGAGCAGACGCGGGATTTCACCTTCGTGGCCGATGCGGTGGCGGCGAACCTGCTGGCCGCCGATGCGCCCGGGGCGGCCGGCGAGGTGCTGAACGTGGCAGGGGGGCGGCGCGTGAGCCTGAATGCCCTCCTCGGCGAGCTCCAGGAGCTGACCGGCGCGAGCACCCCGGCGCGCCACGAACCCGCACGCCGGGGCGACGTACGGGACAGCCTCGCCGACCTCGGCCGGGCGCGGGAGCTGCTCGGCTACGCGCCCAGGGTGGACCTCCGCACGGGCCTCGCACGGACGGTCTCGTTTCTGAAAGCGAAGGAGCGCTGAGCCATGAACGTCTGCGTGATCGGAACCGGCTACGTCGGCCTGGTGACGGGCGCCTGCTTCGCGGAGTTCGGCGTGAACGTGATCTGCGCCGACAAGGACGGGGACAAGATCGACGCGCTCGAGCGCGGCGAGATCCCGATCTACGAGCCGGGCCTGGACGCGCTCGTGAAGCGCAACGCGAGCCAGGCGCGCCTCGCCTTCACGACCGACACCGCCGAGGCCGTGCGCGCCTCGCTCGTGGTGTTCATCGCCGTGGGTACGCCCGCCCGCGAGGACGGCGCCACGGACCTGACGTACGTCGAGGCGGTGGCGCGCGAGATCGGGCGCGCCATGAACGGCTACAAGGTGATCGTCACGAAGAGCACGGTGCCGGTCGGCACCTCGCAGCGCGTGCGCGAGTGGATCCAGCAGGAGCTCTCGGCCACGGGCAGCGACGTGAAGTTCAGCGTTGCGAGCAACCCCGAGTTCCTGCGCGAGGGCGCGGCGATCAACGACTTCCTGCGGCCCGACCGCGTGGTGATCGGCACCGACGACGAGATGGCGGCCGCGATCCTGCGCGACCTCTACCGCCCGCTCTATCTGAACGAGACGCCGTTCGTGATCACGAACCTCCCGACGGCCGAGCTCACCAAGTACGCGGCGAACGCCTTCCTCGCGACCAAGATCTCGTTCATCAACGAGGTCGCGAACCTGTGCGAGCGGATCGGCGGTGATGTGCAGGCGGTCGCGCGGGGCATCGGCCTCGACGGCCGCATCGGCAAGAAGTTCCTCCACGCCGGCCCCGGCTTCGGCGGCTCGTGCTTTCCGAAGGACACGCGGTCGGCCGCACACTTCGCGCGCGAGCTCGGCGAGCGCTTCCACATCGTCGAGGCGGTGATCGACGTAAACGAGCGCCAGCGCGACCGCATGGTGGACAAGATCCGCCGCGCGCTCGGCGGAGACCTCTCCGGCCTCTCGATCGCCGTGCTCGGTCTCTCCTTCAAGCCCGAGACCGACGACATGCGCGACGCGCCCTCGGTGGACATCATCCGCGGGCTCCAGAAGGACGGAGCGGCGGTGCGCGCCTTCGACCCGGTGGCGATGCCGGCGGCGGCGCGGGTGCTGCACGATGTCGAGTTCTGCGAGGACGCCTACGGGGCCTGCGAGAACGCCCACGCGATGGTGATCGTGACGGAGTGGAACCAGTTCCGGATGCTCGAGCTCGAGCGCGTGCGGGGGCTGCTCGCACGCCCGGTGGTGGTGGACCTCCGCAACGTGTACGACCCCGAGGCGATGAGGCGGGCGGGCTTCGAGTACCACAGCGTCGGGCGATGACGGGCAAGCGGGCCGGCGAACGAAGCTCGCGCGGCCCGCGCATCGTTGCGGTGATCCTCGCGGGTGGATCCGGGACGCGCTTCTGGCCGCTCTCGCGCGAGGCGCGCCCGAAGCCGCTGCTCGCGGTCGGCGGGCGCCGCACGCTCCTGGCTGAGGCCGTGGCGCGCGCGCGGCGCTTCGCGGCGAAGCGCGACGTCTGGCTCGTCTGCGGCGCCGGGCATGCGCGTGAGATGCGCCGTGCGGCGGGCCTCGCGGCCGATCGCGTGCTGGTCGAGCCCTGCGGCCGGAACACGGCGCCCGCGATCGCGCTCGCCGCGGCACGCATCGCGGCGGACGCGCCCGATGCGGTGATGACGGTGCTCTCGGCCGACCATCGCATCCCCGATGCGGCGGCCTTCGCGGCGTCCATCCGCCGGGCCGCGCCGGCCGCGGCCGCGGGCGCGCTCGTCACGCTCGGCGTCCGGCCGACTCGGCCCGAGACCGGCTACGGCTACATCCGCCTCGGCCGCGCCGCCGGCCGCGCGCATCCGGGGCTACATCGCGTCGCGCGTTTCGTCGAGAAGCCCAAGCGGGCGAGCGCGGAGCGCTATCTGGCCCACGGAGGCTACCTCTGGAACGCGGGCATCTTCGTCTGGACGGCGCGCTCGATCCTCGACGAGATCGAGAGCAAAGCACCGTCTCTCGCCCGCGCGCTCGCGCCGGTGCGGCTCGCGGCCGGGCGCCGCAAGGGCCTCGCCACGGCGCTAGCAAAGACGTGGCCGCGCCTCCGCTCCGCGCCGATCGACACCGCGGTGCTGGAACGGAGCCGCCGCGTCTGGTGTCTGCCGGTGGACTGGCGCTGGAGCGACGTGGGGACGTGGGCCTCGTTGGCGGAGGAGCTCGGCGTGAACGGAGCCGAGTCGCGCGTGCTCGAGGGCACGGCGCTCCTCTGCGACGCGCCGGGCAACCTGGTGCGGGCGCAGGATCGGCCGATCGTGCTGCTCGGGGTCGAGGGGCTGGCCGTGATCGATGCGGGCGACGCACTTTTGGTGACGCAGCTCACCAGAAGCGGTGCCGTGCGCGAGGTGGTCGCGCGCCTGCGCAAAGAAGGTCGCACCGATCTGCTATGAACGCAGGGACGGACGCGAGGGGGAGGCGTCATGGCATCTGTTGACGCGCTTGCGAGCCTGCGGGGCATCCCGCTGTTCTCGCGGGTCGCGCAACCCGATCTCGAGCAGATCGCTTCGCATCTGATCGAGCGGCGTTATCCGCGCAACACCACGATCGTCGAAGAGGGTCTCCCCGGCGATTACATGTACATCCTGCGCGACGGCCGCGTGAAGGTGACGAAGCTCTCGGAGGACGGCCGCGAGAAGATCCTCGACTTTCTCGAGGCCGGTTCCTTCGTGGGCGAGATGGCGCTGCTCGAGCGCGGCCCGCGCTCGGCCTCGGTGAAGACGCTCTCGCCGGTGCGCGTGCTCGCGCTCTCGCGCACCGACTTCATCGCACTCCTCCGCAAGAGCCCGGACCTCGCGCTCGCGGTGATCCAGGAGCTCTCGCGGCGCCTGCGCACCGTGAACGAGCAGGCGAGCTCGCTCTCCTTCCAGCGCGTGAAGGAGCGCACGATGGGCCTGCTCGAGCGGCTTGCGAAGGATCCGAGCGAGGACGGCGACCGGCTCGTGACGCCCTCCCTCACGCACCAGCAGATCGCCGACATGGTCGGCACCTCGCGCGAGACCGTGACGCGCGTGGTGAAGGACCTGAAGGAGAGCGGCTGGCTGCGCCAGGAGGGGAAGCGCTACCAGGTGCCGCAGGTGGGGGCGTAGCCGCTCGGTCCCCTCTCGCTCCCGCTCGACCTCCAGCCGCAGCGCGAACGAGACGATAGAGGCCCGTGCCGTCGAACGAGGCCTACGACTTCTCGGGCTGGCTCCTGGGCTCGCTCCGCACGGGGCTGCTCGCGGCCGATGCGTCGGGCCGGCTCGTGCGGCTCTCGCCCGAGGCCGCGCGCGTGCTCGAGCTCGGCGAGGTCGCGCCGCAGCTCGGGCGGCCGCTCGGCGAGGTGCTGGCCGCACACCCGGCGCTCGCCGCGCTGCTCGGCGAGGCGCTGCGCGGCCGCGAGCTGCCGCCGCGCGCGGAGCTCGAACTGACGCTCCGCGGCGGGCGCGAGCGGCGCTCGATCGGCTTCACGCTCGTGCCGGTGCGCGACGGCAGCGGCGCCCTGCGCGGCGCCGCGCTCCTGTTCCGCGATCTCACGCCGTTCGAGCGGCAGGACGAGCAGGCGCGGCTCCGCGACCGCCTCGCCGCGCTCGGCCAGATGGCCGCGGGGCTCGCCCACGAGATCCGCAACCCCCTCGCGAGCATCCAGGTGCTGCTCGAGCTCCTGAAGCGCTCGCTCGGAAGGCCGGAGGACGTCGAGCTCGTCGACGAGATCCTGGTGGAGCTCGATGCGCTCACGCGCATCGTGAACGGCAGCCTCGAGTTCGTGCGGCCCCACGCGGCGATGCGTGCACCCGTGGCGCTCGAGCCGCTCGTCCACGAAGCGGTGCGGCGCGCCCGCGCCCGCGTGCCCTTCGCCGGGAAGGTCGAGCTCGCGATCGAGCCGGGCCTCCAACCGAGCCTCGACGCGCTCCAGCTCGAGAGCATGCTCGTGAACCTGATCGCGAATGCCTTCGAGGCGATGCAGGAGGCGCCGCGTGGCGGCGGCCACTCGCTCGAGGTCGCCATCGACAGCGCCGACGGAGAGCTCCGCCTCCGCGTCGCCGACAGCGGGCCGGGCATTCCGCCCGAGAACCGCGAGCGCATCTTCTATCCGTTCTTCACGACCCGCGTGCAGGGCACGGGCGTCGGCCTCGCGGAGGTGCACAAGGCCGTGGTGAGCCACGGCGGCTCCGTCGAAGTGCGCGAGCGCGCCGGCGGCGGCGCGCAGTTCGTGATCCGCCTGCCGCTGGAGGAGCGCGCGTGAAGGGGCTCCCCGGACCCGAGGCGCGGCTCCTCGTCGTGGAGGACAACCGCGCGCTCCGCGTCGGCATGGCGCGCGCGCTCGCCGAGCGCTTCGACGTGGTGGACGTCGAGGACCGCGGCGACGCGGCGCTCGCGCGCCTCCGCGACGTCGGCGTCGAGCCGTACGACGTGATCGTGACCGACCTCCGCATGCCGGCCGCGGACGGGCAGGCCGTGCTGCGCGCTGCCCGCGAGCGCGACCCGCGCACCGCGGTGATCCTGGTGACCGCCTTCGCGACGATCGACGCCGCGGTCGCGGCCATGAAGCTCGGCGCCTTCGACTTCGTGGAGAAGCCGTTCCCGCTCGAGGAGCTCGACGCGCGGGTTGCCAAGGCGCTCGGCCACTCGCGCCTCGTCAACGAGGTGGTGACGCTCCGGGCCTCGCTCGCCGGCAAGGGCGGCAGCGGCCGTATCGTCGGCCGGAGCCCCGTCCTCGCGCGCGCGATCGAGCTCGCCACGCGCGTGGCCCCGATGCGCTCGACCGTGCTGCTCACCGGCGAGACCGGCACGGGCAAGGAGCTCGTCGCGGGCCTGATCCACGAGGCCTCGGCCCGGGCGGACGGCCCCTTCGTGAAGGTGAACTGCGCGGCGCTGCCGGAGACGCTGCTCGAGTCCGAGCTGTTCGGCCACGAGAAGGGCGCGTTCACCTCGGCCGATCGCGTCCGCATCGGGCGCTTCGAGCAGGCGAACGGCGGGACGCTCTTCCTCGACGAGGTGGGCGACCTCTCGCTCGCGACGCAGGCGAAGCTCCTGCGCGCGCTGCAGGATCAGGAGTTCCAGCGCCTCGGCGGCACGCGCGTGATGCGCACGGACGCGCGCATCGTGGCCGCCACGAACCGCGACCTCGAGCGCGCCATCGCGAGCGGCGACTTCCGCGAGGATCTCTACTTCCGCGTGAACGTGATCACGATCCCGCTGCCGCCGCTCCGGGAGCGCCCGGACGACATCGAGGCGCTGGCCCTCCACTTCCTGGAGCAGTTCTGTCACGAGCTCGGCCGGCCCCGGCAGGGCTTTTCGCCCGACGCGATGGCGCGCCTGCGCGCGCACCCCTGGCCCGGGAACGTCCGGGAGCTACGCAACGCGATCGAACGCGCCGTGCTCCTGTCCGAGGGCAACCGGGTGGAGGCCACGGATCTGCGCTTCGCCGGGGCGGGCCCGTCGGGCGGCGGCGAATGGCGTCCGGCGCTGCCCGCCTCCGGGATCCCGATGGAGCGGATCGAGCGCGCCGTCGTGCTCGAGGCGCTCGAGCGTCACGGCTTCGTGCAGAAGGACGCCGCGGCCTGGCTCGGCGTCTCCCGGCGCAAGCTCAACTACATGATCCAACGCATGCGCCTCACCCACCCGAGTTGGCGACGAAATCGTGACGGCGCCGGAGACGGCATCGGGTAGCATCCTCCCTCGCTTCGGCGAGGAGTTCGCATGTCCCGTCCCGGGCTCTGGCTCGTCGGTTCGCTACTCGCGATCGCGCTCCTCGCCTGTCAGAGCGAGGAGCAGCGCCAGGCGCAGCACCTGGAGCGTGGCGAGGCGTTTCTCGCGGAAGAGAAGTGGGCGGACGCGGAGCTCGAGTTCAAGAACGCGGTGCGGATCGACCCGAACAGCGGCGTCGCCCACTACGGGCTGGCGCGCGCCTTCCTCGGCGGAAGGGACCTGCGCCGCGCCTACTGGGAGCTCGAAGAGACCGTCCGCCTCGACCCGGCCAACGCCGACGCGAGGCTGCGCCACGGCGAGTTCCTGCTCTTCATGAAGCGCGAGGACGTCGAGCGGGCGCTCGCGCACGCCGACGCTGTCCTCGAGGCCCAACCCAAGCGCTGGGAGGCGCTCCTCCTCCGCGCGCGCGCCCTCGGCGCGCTCGGCCGGCCCGACGAGGCCGGCGCCGCGCTCGAGGCCGCCGTCGAGGCGGCGCCGAAGGAGCCGGCGCCGCTGCTGCTCTGGGCGAGCCACCTGCGCGCCGCGGGCCGCGCGGACGAGGCCGAGGCCGCGTTCCGGAAGCTCACCGAGGTTCACGCGACCTTCCCGAGCTGGGCGGCCCTCGCGACCTTCCTCGCCTCGGAGCAGCGCGACGCCGAGGCGGAGGCAGCCTTCCGGAAGGGCATCGAGCTGGCCACGCCGGAGCAACGCGTGGCCGCCACCTCGGCGCTTGCGAGCTTCCTGATGAGCAAGGAGCGCCCCGAGGACGCGGAGCGGGTGCTGCGCGAGGCGCTCGCGGGCGACCCCACGAACCTCGACCTGATCTATGCGCTCGCGCGCTTCTACCACAGCACCGGCCGCACCGCCGAGGCCGATCGCATGATCGAGGAGGCGACGCGCGCGAAGCCCGACGACCCGGCGCCGCTCCTTCTGCTCTCCTCGTACCGCGGTCGGACCGGCGACCTCGAGGGCGCGCTCGCTGCCGCGGATCGTGCGCTCGAGGTCGCGCCCGAGGACTCGCTCGCGAAGCTGCGGCGCGCCGAGGTGCTGATCGACATCGGCTTCCGCGACAAGAAGGACGACCAGGTCGCGCAGGGCCGCGCGATCGCGGAGGCCGTGCTCGTGAAGGAGGCGAACAAGCCCGAGGGGCTGTTCGTGCTCGCGAAGGTCGATCTCGCGCAGGAGCGCTTCGACGACGCGATCGCGGCGTTGCGGCGCGCCGTCGACGCGCGGCCCGACTGGGCGCAGGCGCATTTCCTGCTCGGAACGGCGCTCCTCATGTCCGGTGACGCGACGGGCGCGCGCGCCGAGCTGGTGCGCACGGTCGAGCTCGATCCGAGCGGTGTGGACGGCCACCGGATGCTGGCGCGCGTCCACGCGCGGCTCGGCGACCACGCGCTCGCGATCGAGAGCGGCGAGCGGGCCATCGGGCTGGATCCGGACGAGGTCGGCACCCGCATTCTCGTTGCCCAGAGCCTGGTGAACGAGAAGCGCCTCGACGAGGCGCTCGGGCGGCTGCTCGCGATTCCCGAGGATCAGCGCGGGGCGGAGGGCAACTTCGCGATCGGGCGCGTCTACGGCTTCCGAGGCGAGTATGCCAACGCCCGCAAGTACCTCTCGCTCGCGCTCGAGGCGAAGCCCGGCAGCGCCGAGGTGCTGCGGGCGCTCCTCTCGATCGACGCGCGCGACGGGAAGCTCCCCGATTCGTACGCGCGGATCCGCGCGGCGCGCGACGCGAACCCGAACGACGTGTCGCTCCAGATCCTCTTCGGCCACCTCTCGCTCGCGGCGGGGCGCCCGGACGACGCCGAGACCGCCTTCCGCCGCGCGATCGAGCTCGATCCGGACCAGATCCAGGCGTACTCCGACCTCGCGGGGCTCTTCGTCGCGCGCGGGCGCGGGGCCGAGGCGATCGTGACGTACGAGCAGGCGCTCGAGCAGAACCCGAGGTCGGGCCGCCTGCACCTGCTGCTCGCGTCGCTGCTCGAGGTCGGCGGCCGTCTCGAGGACGCGATGAAGCACTACGAGAGCGCGCTCGAGATCGATCCGGGACTCGCGGTCGCGAAGAACAACCTCGCCTACCTGATGGCGGAGCGCGGGCAGGACCTCGACCGCGCGCTCGACCTCGCCCAGGAGGCCAAGGCGGAGCTGCCGGACAACCCGAACGCCGCCGACACGCTCGGCTGGGTCCTCTACAAGAAGAAGCTCCCGGCGGCCGCGATCGGCTACCTGCGCGAGGCGGTCGGGGCGCTCCCGCCCGAGGACCCGAACCTGCCGCTCGTGCGCCACCACCTGGCGCTCGCCTACGAGGCGAACGAGGAGCGCGACGCGGCGATCCAGGCCCTCGAGCAGGCCTTGCAGGAGCTCGAGGCGCTCCGGGGCGGGGAGGGGGACCGCGCCCGGCCCGAGCCCGTATGGGCCGAGGACATCCGGAGCCAGCTCGCGAGGCTCCGCGGGCAATCCTGAGGCCTTCTCTCCGGGGCCCCAGCGGGACCCCGCCGCGGGGGCTCCTCCCCGTTCAAGGCCCCGGGACCGCCGGCCGATGAGGCTCGCGAGCCCGTGCCTCCGGTCTCGGAACGCGGGTCTCGGAGGGAGCGCCATGACCGTCTCGAAGCTCGCTGTCCCCCTGCTCGTGGCCGTCGGCCTCGCGGCCGGTGCCTGGGCGGAGGACGTTCCCGCGCCGGCCCCGGAATCGCCCGAGGCCGCAGCGCCGGCCCCCGCGGAAGGCGAGGGCATGGAGCCCGCCGCCAGCGAGGCGAGCGCGCCCGCGAGCGAGACGGAGGCCGCGGCGCCCGAGACGGCGGCCGCGCCCGAGTCCGCCGCGCCGAAGCCCGCGCACGAGGTCGAGCTCGGCCCGGTCGGACACGACGCGCAGGGCCGCGCGGGCCGCATCCACGTGGTGCAGCGCGGCGACACGCTCTGGGACATCTCCGACGCCTATCTCGGGACGCCCTGGGTGTGGCCCTCGCTCTGGAAGGACAACGACGCGATCAAGAACCCGCACCTGATCCACCCTGGCGACCGGATCTGGATCTCGCCCTTCGAGATGCGGAAGGTGAGCGAGGCCGAGGCGGCCGCGCTCCTCGCCGGCCAGCCGCCCGAGGCCGCGCCCGCGGCGCTCGCCGAGACGGACGCGCTGCCCGAGACGAAGCCCCTGGCCACCTACCACTTCACCGGCATGGAGTCGACCGGCTTCGTCACGCTCGAGCAGTACGAGGGAGCGGCCACGATCGTCGAGAGCCCGCAGCCCCGGAAGTGGCTGAGCGACGACTCGGAGGTGGTAATCGGGCTCGGCACGGGGCAGGTCCAGGTCGGCGACCAGTTCGACATCTTCCGCACCGAGGCGCGCGTGAGCGACCTCGACACCGGCCGGCACTACGGCTGGTCCACCAAGCAGCTCGGCTGGCTCGAGGTGACGAAGGTGCACGAGGAGAGCGCGACCGCGATGATCCGCCACTCCCCCTCGGAGATCCAGCGCGGCGACCACCTGCTGCCGCGCCGCGTGCGCTCCTTCGACATTCCGGTCGGCGGCTCCCCCGGCCCGATCGAAGGCCGCGTGGTCCTTCTGCACGAACTGCGTCTCGACGTCGCGCAGCGCGACATCGTCTACCTCGACCGGGGCTCGCGGCAGGGTCTCGCCGTGGGCAACGCGCTCGAGATCTACCGCCGCCTCGGCGAGAACGGCGTCGCCTACGACGAGGCGCAGGACTCGATGCGGCGCGTGCCGGACCACGTGGTGGCGAAGCTCCTCGTGGTGGACGTCTACGACGACACCTCGGTGGCGGTGGTCGTGCACACGACCGAGGAGCTGAGCCGCGGCGACAGCTTCCGCGGCTCGGAGTCGATCAACCCCTAGCGGGTTTGCCGCGCGGCCCGGGCGCCGCTAGACGAGAGCTGGCGCCCCGGTCCCGCGGAGCCCGCCGTGGACGTGCTCGACCCGCGCGAGCGCGATCCCGCGCTGCGCGCGCGTCTCCTGGCCTGGCTGGCCGTGCAGCGCGCCTATGCGCTCGCGCCCCAGCAGATCCCGGAGGCCCTGCGCGCGTCGAATTCGCTCGACGCCTGGCTCGCGCTGCCGGGTGTCCGCGGGTACGCCCCGGCCGAAGGGGAACGGCTGCTCGCGACCCTCGCGCGCCACGCGGTGCGCGCCCTACCGATCGCATCGCCGCTCTACCCGGAGCGGCTCCGGCGCCTACCGGATGCGCCCGCGCTGCTCCTGGTGCGGGGCACGGCCGCGCTCCTCTCCGTGCGCGCGGTCGCGATCGTGGGCGCGCGTGCCGCGACCGCGTACGGGAGTGCCATGGCGCGCCGCCTCGCGTTCGATCTCGCCCGGGCCGGCCTCGCGGTGATCTCGGGGCTCGCGCGCGGGATCGACGCCGCGGCGCACGAGGGCGCGCTCGAGGCGGGCGGCGCCACGCTCGCCTTCCAGGCGTGCGGCCCGGAGCGCACCTACCCCGGGGCCCATCGCGGGCTCGCGGATCGCATCGCGCGGCAGGGTGCGGTGGTGACCGAGTTCCCGGTCGGGACGCCGCCACTCGCCGGCTACTTCCCGCTCCGGAACCGCCTGATCAGCGGCTCGGCCGAGGCGGTCGTGGTGGTGGAGGGCCGCGAGCGGAGCGGTTCGCTCGTGACGGCGCGGCGCGCCGCCGACCAGGGCGTGGACGTCTTTGCGGTGCCGGGGCCGGTGGACTCGCCCACGAGCGCCGGCCCGCACGCCCTGATCCGGGATGGCGCGAAGCTCATCCGCGACGCGGGCGACGTGCTCCACGAGCTGAAGCTCACCGCACCCGAGCCGGCGGAGGAAGCGCGCGCGCCGCTCGCGGATCCGCTGCTCCGCGCGATCCTCCGCACGCTCCGCAAGGAGCCGCTCGCGCGGGACGCCCTCGCGGCGCGGCTCGCCCGCCCGCCCGCGGAGCTCTCCGCGTCGCTGCTCGAGCTCGAGCTCCAGGGCCGCGTGCGCGAAGACCGCGACGGCCGACTGCGCGTGCTCCGCGCGCCGCCGCTATGATGCCCGGCCGTGCGTGTCGTGGTGGTGGGCGCCGGTCTCGCGGGCGCGGAGGCAGCCTGGCAGCTCGCCGAGCGCGGCGTGGACGTCGCGCTCTTCGAGATGAGGCCGGCGCGCTTCTCGCCCGCGCACACGAGCGCGGAGCTCGCCGAGCTCGTGTGCAGCAACTCGCTCCGCGGTGCGAGCCTCGCGAACGCGGTCGGGCTCCTGAAGGAGGAGATGCGGCGGCTGGGCTCGCTCGTGCTCCGTGCCGCCGACGCGACCGCGGTGCCGGCCGGCCGTGCGCTCGCCGTGGACCGCACGCTGTTCTCGCGCTTCGTGACCGAGGCGATCGAGACGCACCCGCGGATCGAGCTCCGGCGCGAGGAGCTCGTGACGCTGCCCGACGCCGAGGTCGCGATCCTCGCGACCGGCCCGCTCACCTCGGAGCCGCTGGCCGCCGCACTGCGGGCGCTCGTCGGCGAGGACTCGCTCTACTTCTACGACGCGATCTCACCCATCGTGTACGCGGACTCGATCGACGGCAGCGTGGCGTTCCGCGCCTCGCGCTGGGAGGACGGCGAGGGCGACTACTGGAACCTGCCGCTCGACGCCGCGGCGTACGCCGCGTTCGTGGAGGCGCTCCAGACGGCCGAGAGCGTGCCGCTCCACGCCTTCGAGGCGGCTCTCTACTTCGAGGGCTGCCTGCCGCTCGAGGAGATGGCGCGGCGCGGGCCGGAGACGCTCCGCTACGGGCCGCTCAAGCCCGTGGGCCTCGTCGATCCGAAGACGGGCCGGCGCCCGCACGCCGTCGTGCAGCTGCGCCACGAGGACAAGCGCGGCACGCTCCTCAACCTGGTCGGCTGCCAGACGAAGCTCCGGAAGGGGGAGCAGGAGCGCGTCTTCCGCGCGCTGCCCGGCCTCGGCGATGCGGTGTTCGCGCGGCATGGCTCCGTGCACCGCAACACGTACCTGAACGCACCGCGGCTCCTCGCGCCGAGCCTCGAGCTCCGCGCGTGGCCCGGCCTCTACCTGGCCGGCCAGATCGCCGGCGTGGAGGGCTACGTCGAGAGCGCCGCGCTCGGCTTCGTGGCCGGCGTGAACGCCGCGTTCGCGGCGCACGGAAAGCCACCGCCGCGCCCCGACGAGCGCACCGCGCACGGCGCGCTCCTCGCGCACCTCGGCGGCGCGCGCGCCCGCGACTTCCAGCCGATGAACGTGAACTACGGCCTGTTCCCGCCCCTCGAGGGCGGGGGCCGGCTCAAGCGGGCGGAGAAGAACCAGCGCCTCGCCGAGCGCGCCCTCGCCGCGCTCGAGCCGTATCGCGCCGTGGTCGGAGCCGCCCTTTGAAGTGGAGCTGGGAGCAGGCGCTCGCGCGCTTCGACCTGCACCTGCGCGCCGAGCGCGCGCTCTCGCCGCACACGGCGCGCGCCTATCTCGGAGACGTCGCCCAGCTCGCGGCGTCGCTCGGGAGGACGACGCCGGCCACCGCCGACGCGTCCGACGTGCGGCGCTTCCTGGCCGAGCGCCACCGGCGCGACGCCGCGGCGAGCCTCGGCCGGAAGCTCGCGGCGTTCCGCACCTTCTTCCGCTTCCTGGTGCGCGAGGGCGTGCGGGACGCCGACCCTACGCTCGGGATGCCGGCTCCGCGCGCGCCGAAGCGGCTGCCGCGCCCCCTCGCCGTCGACGACTGCCAGGTGCTGATGGCGCCGTCGGCCGGGGACGGCGAGACGGAGAACGGGATCGCAGCGCTCCGGGATCACGCGCTCGCCGAGCTGCTCTACGGCGCGGGGCTCCGCGTCGGCGAGCTCGTCGCACTCGACGTCCGCGACGTGGACCTCGCGCAGCGCGAGGTGCGCGTGCTCGGCAAGGGCGGGAAGGAGCGCGTGGTGCCGCTGCCGGCCGCGGCGACCCGGGCGCTCGCCGCCTGGCTCGAGCGCCGGCGCCGGCCGGGCGTCCGGGCCGAGCCGCTCTTCGTGGCGCTCCGCTCGCGGCGCGGCGAGGCGCCGCGTCGGCTCGACGCGCGCGACGTGCGCCGGCGTCTCGCGCGCCGCGCGCGCGCCGCCGGGCTCGCCGACCGCGTCCACCCGCACCGGCTCCGCCACAGCTACGCCACGCACCTCCTCGACATGGGCGCGGATCTCCGCGCGATCCAGGAGCTACTCGGCCACGCGAGCCTCTCCACCACGCAGAAGTACACGGCGGTTTCGGCGGAGCGGCTCGTCGCCGTGTACGATCGCGCGCACCCCCGCGCCCGCACGGCCAGGCGCAAGCGGAGATCCGACTGAGCCAGGTGCATGCGACGACGGTGCTCGCGGTCGTGCGCGGCGGCCGCATCGCGATGGCGGCCGACGGACAAGTGACCGTCGGCAACGCCGTGATGAAGCACGGTGCGCACAAGGTGCGGAAGGCGCACAAGGGGAACGCGCTGATCGGCTTCGCGGGCGGGGCTGCCGACGCGCTCGCGCTCTCCGAGCGGCTCGAGGCGAAGCTCGAGGCGCACCCCGGGAACGTGCGGCGCGCGGCCGTCGAGCTGGCCCGCGACTGGCGCACCGACCGCGCGCTGCGCCGGCTCGAGGCGATGCTGCTGGTGGGCGACCCCGAGACGGTGCTGGTCGTGTCGGGGAGCGGCGACGTGATCGAGCCCGACGACGGCATCGCCGCGATCGGCTCGGGCGGCTCCTTCGCGCTGGCCGCGGCCCGCGCGCTCGCGCGCCACACCGAGCTCGACGCCGAGGGCGTCGCACGCGAGGCCCTCGCGATCGCGGCGGAGATCTGCATCTACACCAACGACCGCATTCACGTGGTGAGCCTGCCGTGAGCGACGGCATCGCCTTCACGCCGCGCGAGATCGTCTCCGAGCTCGACCGCTATGTGGTCGGGCAGCGCGACGCCAAGCGTGCGGTGGCGATCGCGCTGCGGAACCGCTGGCGCCGCCAGCGCGTGACGGGCGAGCTCAAGGACGAGATCGCGCCCAAGAACATCATCATGATCGGGCCCACCGGCGTCGGGAAGACCGAGATCGCGCGACGCCTCGCGAAGCTCGCGCAGGCCCCGTTCCTCAAGGTGGAGGCCTCGAAGTTCACCGAGGTCGGCTACGTCGGGCGCGACGTGGAGTCGATCGTGCGCGACCTCGCGGACCTCGCGGTGCAGCTCGTCTCCGAGGAGGAGAAGCGAAGCGTGATGGCGAAGGCACGCGAGCACGCCGAGAACCGCGTGCTCGACGCGCTCGGGACGCCGCCCGACGCGCGCGAGGGCATACGGCGGCGCCTGCGCGACGGTGCGCTCGACGAGCAGGAGCTGGAAGTCGAGGCGGCGCTGCCCCAGGGCCCCGCGCCGCAGCTCTCCGTGTTCACGCCGCAGGGCGTGGAGGAGATGGGCACACAGCTCCAGCAGCTGTTCGGCAACCTGTTCGGCGGCGCCGGCCCGAAGAAGCGGCGCATGAAGGTGCCCGCCGCGCTCGAGGCGTTCTCGGCGGAGGAGGCAGGCAAGCTGATCGACATGGAGCGCGTGCGCGAGCTCGCGGTCGCGCGCGTCGAGCAGTCCGGCATCGTGTTCATCGACGAGATCGACAAGGTGGCGGCGGGCCCCGCGAAGCAGGGCGGCCCCGACGTCTCGCGCGAGGGCGTGCAGCGGGATCTCCTCCCGATCGTCGAGGGCTCGACCGTGCAGACCCGCCACGGCCCGGTGCGCACCGACCACGTGCTGTTCATCGCGGCGGGCGCCTTCCACGTGGCCAAGCCCTCGGACCTGATCCCCGAGCTCCAGGGGCGCTTCCCGATCCGGGTCGAGCTCGCGAGCCTCGGGCGCGACGACTTCGTGCGCATCCTGACCGAGCCGCGGAACTCGCTGGTCCGGCAGTACACCGCGCTGCTGCAGACCGAGGGAGTCTCGCTCGACTTCACGGACGAAGGCGTGCAGGCGATCGCCGAGATCGCGGCGCTCGCGAACGAGCGCGCCGAGAACATCGGCGCGCGGCGGCTCCACACCGTGATGGAGCGGCTGCTCGACGAGGTGAGCTTCGACGCGCCCGACCGCCACGGCATGAAGCTCCGCATCGACGCCGACTTCGTGCGCGGGCGACTCGAGGCGCTCGTCCGCGACGAAGACCTCGCCCGCTATATCCTGTGAGCGTGTCCGACGCCGAGCCGCGCATCCTGGTCGTGGACGACGAGCGCTTCTTCCGGGAGGCGATCCGCGAGGCCCTCGCGGGCGCCGGGCTCGAGATCGAGCCCGCCGCGAGCGGCCGGCAGGCGCTCGGGCTCCTCGCCGAGCGGCCCTTCGGCGCCGTGGTGCTCGACCTCCAGCTCCCCGACATGCACGGGCTCGAGGTGCTGCGCCGCGCGAAGGAGCTCCGGCCGGAGCTCCGCGTGGTGATCCTGTCGGCGCACACCGAGCAGGCCAACGTGCTGCAAGCGCTCCGCCTCGGCGCCTTCGACTACCTCGCCAAGCCGCTCCACGAGGAAGAGCTCGTGTTCGCGGTGAAGCGCGCGCTTGCCACGTACGACCTCGCCGCCGGCTGGCACGGCCTCCGCGAGCGCCTCGGGCGGCTCGAGTCGGCGCTCTCCGAGCTGGCCGAGCAGGCGGCGGCCGCCCAGCCGGACACGCAGGCGGGCCTGCGCGAGCTGGTCGTGCGCTCGGTCGCCGGCGTCCTCGGTGCCGCGAAGACCTCGCTGCTCCTGCTCGACGAGGGCCCCGGCGAGCTCCGCGTGGCCGCGACGCACGGCCGGAGGATCCCACCGGCCGGCGCGGACCCGCTCGAGCTCGGCGGCGGCGTGGCCGGCGCCGCGCTCGCACGCGCGGAGCCGATCCTGGTCGCCGACGTGGAGGCCGACGGGCGCTTCCCCGACCGCGCGCCCGAGCGCGGTTACGAGTCGAGCTCGTTCGCCGTGGCACCGCTCCTCTCGGGCACGCGCGCGATCGGCGTGCTCTGCGCGACCGACCGCCAGGACGGCCCGATGGATGCCGACGACCTCGCGCTGCTCCGCATCCTCGCGCAGCAGGTGGCGCGTCTCCTCGACCAGCCCGAGGTCGCGGCCGACCTGGAGGAGGCCCTCGAGGCCGCGACGCCGGCCGAGGAGCCCGAGACGCTGGCGGAGTTCGAGGAAGCGTCCGCGCTCGAGGCCCTCCCGGGCGGCGAGGCGCGCGGCGCCGCGCTCGTGCGCTCGATCTGCGATGCGGTCACCGCGGAGGTGGAGCCGGCGCGCATCCTGAACGCGGCGCTCGGGCAGATCGGCGTCGCCCTCGCCGCGGCACCCGTCTCGCTGTTCCTCGCCGCGGGGCGGCCGGGCGAGCTGGTGCGCGAGGCGCAGTGGGACGGCGGCGCGGCCGGCGACCGCGCGCGGCTCCCCGCCGGCGCCGGCCTCACCGGCTTCGTGTTCCGGAGCGGCGGCCTCGTGGCGAGCGACGCACCCGCGCGCGACCCCCGCTTCGCGCGAGAGGTGGACACGCCCGCGAGCGGCGAGGTGGGCCCGCTGCTCGTGGGCCCGGTGCGCTTCCGCGGCAAGACGCTCGGCGTGTTCCGCGTCTTCCCGAAGAGCGCGCGCGACGCGTCGCCCGCGCTCGGCGAGCTGCTCTCCGCCGCGCTCTCCGCGGCGGTCCGCAACGTGCTGCTCTACCGTAGCCTGGTCCAGACGATCGAAGAGGTGGCCGCCGCGCGCCGCTCCTCGAAGCCAACATGATCCAAACAGAGCGCTGACCGGTCACGCCGCAAGCCCGGCTCTGCCGGGCGCGCAGTGAGGCCCCGCGAGGGGAACCCTCGCGGGAGCCGAGCGAAGTCAGAGATGGTCCAGAAGCTAGTCGAGAAGGCCGAGGTGCTGATCGAGGCGCTGCCGTACATCCGGCGCTTCGTCGACAAGACCATCGTCATCAAGTACGGCGGCCACGCCATGACCGACGAGGAGCTCCGCGCTTCCTTCGCGGTGGACGTGGTGCTGCTCAAGTACATCGGCGTGAAGCCCGTGATCGTCCACGGGGGCGGCCCGCAGATCGAGCGCACGCTCGAGCGGCTCGGCATCGCGTCCAGCTTCGTGAAGGGCCTGCGCGTCACCGACGACGCCACCATGGAGGTGGTCGAGATGGTGCTCGGCGGCACGGTGAACCGCGAGATCGTCGAGCTCGTCCAGCGCGGCGGCGGCCAGGCGATCGGCCTCACCGGGAACGACGGGCGCATGCTGCTCGTGCGGAAGCGCGAGGAGCTCGGCCGCGTGGGCGAGGTGGTGGCGGTGGACCCGGCGCCGATCCGCGCGCTCACCGAGACGGGCTTCATCCCCGTGATCGCGCCGCTCGGCGTGGACGCGCACGGCGTCATCCACAACGTGAACGCGGACGAGGCGGCCGGCGCGATCGCGCGCGCCCTCCAGGCCGAGAAGCTGATCCTCCTGACCGACGTCGAGGGTGTGAAGGACCGGAGCGGGCGCCTGATCGGACAGCTCTCCGAGCCAGAGGTCGCGAAGCTGATCGAGGAGGGCACGATCGAGGGCGGCATGATTCCGAAGGTCGCGTGCTGCCTCGACGCGCTGCGGGGCGGGGTGAATCGCGCCCACATCGTGGACGGCCGCATCCTCCACGCGATCCTGCTCGAGATCTTCACGGATGGCGGCGTCGGGACGCTGCTCACCCTGCGCCAGGCGCGCCCTCGCGCCGGAGCGGGGAACCCCCGGGGGAGGCAGTCTGCCCCCAAGGCCCGGTAGAAGGCCGGCGGATCCGCCCGCGCCCTCTCACATTCCCGCTCCGGCGCGCCGATGAACGGGTGCGCCTCCGGCTGACCGGGGGCAGCTCGCCATTTCGCGGGAGGAGCCCATGCGGCTCGCCGGACAGAGCGGGGAGGAGGACAGCGTGCTGCGCCTGGCCCCCGGCTGCGACCCGGCCGCGCTCGCGCTCACGCCCGCGGAGGGCTTCCTGCTCTCGCGCATCGACGGCCGCACTCCCCTGGGCGTGCTGCGCACGATCGGCGCGCTCGCGCCCGCGGAGATCGACCGCTGTCTCGAGCGCTGGCTCAAGGCGGGTGTGCTCGAGCGCGTGCGCGCGCAGGCGGGCGAGGGGCCGCGCGCGGCTGCGCAGGAGCCGCCCCGGGCCGCGCCCCGCGCGGCTGCGCAGGAGCCGCCCCGGGCCGTGCCGCCTCCGTCCAGCGCGCCGCCCGCCAGGCTCGCGCTCCCGGCCGAGGACGCCTCGCTCGAGATCGCGCCCGAGGTGCAGCGCGAGCTGCTCGCGTTCGCAGCAAAGCTCGAGCAGCCGTATCACGAGATCCTCGGCGTTCCCAAGGACGCCGACGAGCGCGCCATCAAGAAGGCGTACTTCGCGCTCTCGAAGCGCCTGCATCCCGACCGCTACTTCCGCCGCCGCATCGGCGCCTTCGCGGGGCTCGTCGAGACGTGCTTCCGCAAGCTGCTCGAGGCGTACGAGCTGCTCTCCGACCCGCAGACGCGCGCCGAGGTGCAGGCGACGCAGGCGAGCGTGCCGGATACCACGCCCGCCCGCCGCTCGAGCCTCGAGGCGCGGCGCCGGCTGCGCGAGCGCGTCGGCGCGCTCGCGGGCGCGAAGCGCGCGACCGAGGAGCGGAAGCGCAAGGCGAAGAGCTTCTTCGAGGCGGGCATGACGGCGTTCGCGAGCGAGCGCTGGCTCGAGGCCGCGGGCTCGGTGCGCCTCGCGATCGCCTTCGACCCGGCGAACGAGGTGTTTCGCGAGCGCTTCGTCGAGGTGCAGCGCCGCGCGCACGAGGAGCGCGCCCGCGCGCTCCAGAAGCAGGGCGAGGCGGCGCTCGAGCTCCGCGACTTCCCGCAGGCGCTCCGGCTCTTCGAGGAGGCCGTGCACTATCGCCCGGCCGATCCGGAGCTCGCGGCGCGCGCGGCCAAGATCGCCTGGCAGGCGGTCGCCGACCTGCGCAAGGCGAAGGAGCTCGCCGCGCACGCGGTGGAGCTCGCGCCCGAGAACGGCGCCTACCGGCGCACGCTCGGCCTGGTGTATCGCGACGCGGGGCTCGCCGCGAACGCGCGGCGCGAGCTCGAGGCGGCGCTCCGCTGCGATTCGAACGACACCGAGGCGCGGGCCGCGCTGCGGGGACTCTGAGCGCTCGACACGAGCGGAGGAAAACGGATGGGGCGAGTGATCGGAATCGACCTGGGCACCACGAACTCGTGCGTGGCGGTGCTCGAGAACGGGCAGCCGTCCGTGATCCCGAACTCCGGCGGCTACAAGACGACGCCGTCGATGTTCGCGATCACCCAGGACGGCAAGCGCCTGGTCGGCCATCTCGCGAAGCGGCAGGCGATCACGAACGCGCGCAACACCGTGTTCGCGGCGAAGCGCCTGATCGGCCGGCGGTTCGACTCGGAGGAGGTGCAGCGTTCGAAGGAGCTCAGCGGCTACGAGATCGTGCGCGGGCCGAACGACGACGCGCGCATCCAGATCGGGGGCAAGACCTTCACCTGCCCCGAGGTGGCGGCGTTCATCCTCCGCGAGATGCGGCGCGTGGCGGAGGAGTACCTCGGCGAGCCGGTGAACGAGGCCGTGATCACGGTGCCCGCCTACTTCAACGACGCGCAGCGCCAGTGCACGAAGGACGCCGGCAAGATCGCGGGCCTCGAGGTGCTGCGCATCGTGAACGAGCCCACGGCGGCGGCGATGGCCTACGGCTTCAATCGGAGCGGCGACGAGAAGATCGCGGTCTACGACCTCGGCGGCGGCACCTTCGACGTCTCGATCCTCGAGATGAGCGAGGGCGTGATCGAGGTGCTCGCGACGGCCGGGAACACCTTCCTCGGCGGCGAGGACTTCGACCGGCGTGTCGTGAAGCACCTGCTCGAGGGCTTCCGCCAGAGCGAGGGCATCGACCTGTCGGGCGACGCGATGGCGCTCCAGCGCCTCAAAGACGCCGCGGAGAAGGCCAAGTGCGACCTCTCCTCGCGCGAGCGCGTGGAGGTCAATCTGCCGTTCATCGCGACGGGCACGAAGGGGCCGGTCCACCTCTCGGTCGAGCTGACGCGCGAGACGCTCGAGGGCCTGGTCGACGATATCGTGCGCAGCACGCTCAAGATCGTCGAGCAGTGCATGACGGACGCCGGCCTCGGCCGCGAGCAGATCGACCAGGTGATCCTGGTCGGCGGCCAGACGCGGATGCCGCTCGTCCAGCAGACCGTGGCGGAGCACTTCGGCAAGCGACCGCACAAGGGCGTGAACCCGGACGAGGTCGTCGCGGTGGGAGCGGCGATCCAGGGCGAGACGCTCGTCACGCAGGACGACAACCTGTTGCTGCTCGACGTGACGCCGCTCTCGCTCGGCATCGCGACCTTCGGCGGGCACTTCGCGAAGCTGATCGAGCGCAACACCACCGTGCCGGTCGCGAAGAGCCACATCTTCACGACCACGCGCGACAACCAGTCGGCCGTGAAGATCCGCGTGCTGCAGGGCGAGTCCGACACGGCGCAGGAGAACGACCTGCTCGGCGAGTTCGTGCTCTCGGGCATCCGCCCGGCGCGCAAGGGCGAGCCGGAGATCGAGGTCTCCTTCGACATCGATGCGAACGGCATCGTGAGCGTCTCGGCGCGCGACCAGGCGACGGGCAAGGAACAGTCCATCACGGTGAACGCGACGGGGACCCTCTCCGAGGAGGAGATCCAGAAGATCATCGAGGAGCAGGAGCTCTACGAGGTGCAGCTCAAGGAGTAGGACGCGCCCATGAGCGAGAGCGTCCAAGAGCAGATCGCCCGGCTGCTGGCCGAGGGCCTGGAGCTGTTCGGCGAGGACAAGATCGAGCAGGCGGCGATCCGCTGGCGCGAGGTGCTGAGCCTCGACCCCAGCCATCGCGAGGCCCAGGACTATCTGGAGAGCGCGGGCCTCGGCGTGCCCTCCGATCCGACCGCGGCGACCGCCGCGGTGCAGACGCTCTGCGCGCAGGCGCTCGAGCAGGCGGCCGCGGGTGAGCTCGACGAGGCCCTGCCGGTGCTGCGCTCGGCCACGGAGACGGTGCCGGAGGATCTCGAGCTGCAGGCGGCGTTCGAGCTCGTGCGCGGCCACCTCTACGCGCGCTACCGCGAGAGGGCCCGCCACGGCGCCGGCCGGCCGCGCGTGCGCGTGGCCGCCGAGCGCCTGCTCCGCTTCAACCTGCCACCCGACGCCGGCTTCGTGCTGTCGATGGTGGATGGTCACACGCGCGTGGACGAGCTGGTGACCGTCTCCGGCATGGACCCCTTCGACGTGCTGCACCTGCTCGGCCGGCTCGAGGCGGCCGGCATCGTCGAGATCGACACGTGATCGGCGCCGAGCGCACGCTCCTCTCCTTCCTCGACGCGCCGGTGGTCGTGGGCGACCCGGACGGCTGCGCGGTCTACGTGAACCCCGCCTTCGAGGCGCGCTTCACGCGCGCCGTCGAGGGCGTGCCGGGTATCCCGCTCGCGGAGCTGTTCGAGGGCGGCGCGCGTGAGGCGGTGCTCCGCGCCGTCGTGTCGGCGTGCCGGCAGGGCGAGAGCGTCCGCTTCCGACTGCGCGAGGGCTCGGTCGGCTTCTCCGCGGTGGCCTCGCCGATCGAGGCACAGGGCGAGCAGGTCGGCGTCGTGATCCTCCTCAAGGAGGAGGTCGAGGGCGTCGAGCGGATCCTCACGCTCCACCGCCAGATGGAGCAGCCGCTCGACGACTTGGCGCACGCGCTCGACGGCCTGCACGAGCAGCTCCGCGACGCGCGCCCGCGCGCGCTCGCGGACGACGCGCTCCGCGCGCTCGGGCGCGTACGCAAGGCGGCGGACGAAGTGCACGGCGTGCTGACCGGCGCGCCCGGCCGGAGCGCCGAGGCCGCGCCGGCGCGGGTCGTGCGCCGGTTCGACGCGGGGGCGCTCCTCCACCGCGTCGCCGGACGCATGGCGCGCGCCTTCGAGGCCGGGCAGACGCGGCTCGAGGTCGTCGCCAAGCCGGCGCTTCCGCCGCTCGCCTGCGACGAGCACCGGCTCGAGGCGCTCCTCCAGCGTCTCCTCGAGGCGCGGCTCGCGCAGCAGCCGCCGCCGGCGCACGTGCTCCTCGGGGCGCGCCTGATCGGGACGGGCTCCGCGAGCGCGCTCGTGATCTCGCTCTGCGAGATGGGCCGCGCGGACTTCGGCGCGCGCTTCGCGGATGCGCCGGTGGCGCGCGAGGAGGCGGCGGCGCTCGCGGCCGAGCTTCGAGGCGTCGCGCACCCGCGCCTCGGCCGCGCCACGCTGTTGCGGCTCCGGTTGGCGGGGTAGGTCGGGCTGAGCGCGACCCACTGGCGGGACCGGGAACGGCTGGTGAGCGAAGGGTGACGCGGGGCCGAGGGTGTCGCGTCCTTCGCGCATGACGCCCCATGTTAGGCCGCTCGCTTTCCGCTCGCATTCTCATCTTTGCTCTTGCTAGCAAACAAAACATGGCCTTAATCTACGGGTCATGCCGCGCCGACCGAAGCAGCTCAGCTTCACCGACTACCGGAGGCGCACCGGCCGCGGCGGTCCGCGCCCGGGTGCGGGGCGACCGCGAGGTCCGCGGCCGCGGGTGCTGCACCGTGAGCGCGGGGCGGTCCCCGGCTGGTGCCCCGTTCACGTGACGGTGCGGGTACGGCGCGACCTTCCCTCGCTTCGGACCGTGGCGCTGGTGCGCGAGTTCCGGCGTTCACTCGCAGAAGCGAGCGAACGCGGGAGCTTCCGCGTCGCGCACTACTCACTCCAAGGCGACCACGCGCATCTGATCGTCGAAGCGAACGGCAAGGGGGCGCTCGCGAACGGCATGAAGAGCATCGGGGCGCGTCTGGCTCGCGGGGTGAATCGAGTCGCGCGACGCAGCGGCCCCGTTCTAGACGGGCGGTATCACTCACGCCTGCTGCGTACGCCGAGAGAGGTGCGCCGAGCGCTCGCCTACGTGCTCCTCAACGCACGCCGCCACCTCGCGAAGGCCGGCCATGTAGCGCGCGTGGCGGCCTCCACTTTGGACCCGGCGAGCTCGGCGCGTTGGTTCGACGGCTGGCG
>Ga0187893_10002831_pt1 | contig 37001 bp, 31 predicted proteins | sample MA1701074metaG_FD_139574 | JGI IMG/M metagenome (GOLD analysis project Ga0187893, IMG submission 139574) | White microbial mat communities from a basaltic lava cave in the Kipuka Kanohina Cave System on the Island of Hawaii, USA - MA170107-4 metaG ... | reverse complement strand
GACGTGCCGGCGCACCAACGCCTCGATTTCTTGGGCCAACTCTCCGCTGCTGTGTGGGTTGTTCATGATGCTCGAATCGCAGGTCCCGATCCGTCGCTCAAGCCCCACCCTGAACGGTTACTCGGCCATGGGCTCGATCCCTTTGAGCTTGAGACCCGCCATGTCGAAGTCGAGGCGAAGCGATGCCTCGGTCGTCGTTCCTTTGCACGTCGAGCGCACACGAGCCACGTGGCGACCGTTGCCGTGATCGCCTTGGTCGAAGCACACGACTGTGGGGATGGTCCGACCGTCCACGTCAGGCGGGATGCGGACGGTCCGATTGTCCAAAGAAACGGTCGATTCTTCGGGTTCTGCGCAGGCATGCACGACCTCCACGCAAGCAAAACCGTTGGTCTGAGAACCAGTGCGTCTGAGCTGAACGTGCGACGGCCTTGCAGCGGATGCGGAATCGGGGAAACCGAGTGCAGCCAACTGCACGATGCTCGCGAACGCCACGTGGCGAAGTGATCCGATGGGTCCGAGCTCGGACTGGCGAGCACGCTGGTATCGGGCCTGCCCAGCATCCAGAGTTGCGCGATCAGTAGAATTGTACGCTTTGGGGAAGGTTGAACGGTTCATCGTCATCACCTTGTTGTTTTGAATGTTCGACATCGAAGTTACCTCCTAGTAACGACGCGACGTTATGCATTCCGTGTCGTATAGTCAAGCGGGTCAGTTGGGAATACCGGGCCGAGGGTTTTTAGGGTTTGCCGCGAAATAAAGAAGTTTACTTATTGGGTGGAGAGGAAACGTGGCGGCAAGAGGGCCATGGCCAATGCCCGAGAGCGCTACAAGAAGTTGGAGGGCACTTGGACCGAACGAGCTCGACGACTGTTCGTAGCGAACGAGGCGATCGCTTTCGGCTATGGGAAGTTCTACAGATGATTCGTCGACAGAGCGGTCTAGGTGGCTCCGCCGTTGCCCGTGGACGAACCGCTCGACGATTCCCCCGTCGAGCTTTCGCCCGTCGAGCCTTCACCGGTCGAGCCCTCACCGGTCGAGCCTTCACCCGTCGAGCCTTCGCCCGTCGAGCCTTCGCCGGTCGACCCTTCGCCGGTCGACCCTTCGCCAGTCGAGCCTTCGCCGGTCGAGCCTTCGCCCGTCGAGCCTCCCGTCCCCGTGCCACCGGTACCGCACGCGTCCTCGCAGTTCGATGTGATGCAGCCGAAAAATGCCTGTGCGACACGGCTCTGTTCGCCACACTCCGGCATGCAGGAGTCGACATCACCGCCACCTTGCAGACACATGAGCCAGCATGAACAGTTGTCGTCGGAAAAACAGTCCCCGAGCTCGGCACCGCACTCACCCGTGACACAGCCACCGCAATCGGGCATGCCTCCACTGGAGCCGCCCGCGGTATCACCGTTGCTCGTCGACCCCGCGTCGCCGCTCGCATCCGACATGGTCCCAGCGTCCGACGCGGTGGTTCCCGACATCGTTCCCGCTGTCTCGGCAGTCTGGCCGGTCGATTCGTTGCCTTGCTCGGCTCCCTCGTCACCGTCAGCGTTGGACTTCTTGCTACAGGCGAGTGTCAGCACCGCAACCGATGCGACGAGCTGCATCACGTGTTTGGAAAGTTTCATGTTCCTTGCTCCCGCCCTGCTGGATCTCAAGATCCCGTGAGGCGGGCCATGGTACCCGCTCGGCTGGCGCTTGGCCACATCGCTCGTGCTAACGTCCGCGAGCCATGGCACACACGGGACCGCGGCGGCGCTCGGGAAAACGCACGGTCGCGCACGCCAGCAGCTCGGATGTCGTACAGCTGGACGACAACCCCGTTTCGTTGCTGCCGAGCCGCGATGGCAAACGCCTCGTGGTCGTGCTGCCGTACGAGCTGTGGATCCTCGACGCGAAGACATTCGAGCTGCAACGCACTATCGAAGTCCCCGCCGCGCATCCCTCCGTCGTCGAAGCCTACGAGGACGGTATTTTGTGGATAGGAGGCCCACATCTGCACCGCGGTAGCCTGTGGACGACGACCGTCAGCAAAATCGGAAGCAAGCTCGGAGGTTACGTCGACACAGTCTGCCTCGTCCGTCCACATCTATTGTGCGGGACCGGCAACACGGGTGAGATCCTGCTGGATCTCGCGACGCAGGACGTTGGTCACCGACGCAAGGCCGGCGAGCACATCGTGCTCGGCCTCGTGCCCTCTGCCGATGGTCGAGCCGTGTGGACAGAAGGCCTGCATCATGCGTGGGTCATCGACCCCGAGCATCTTTCGGGCTATATGCAGCTCAAGCTGCGTGCGACCAGCGAAACAGACGTCGCGGACGAGGCGATCGTAGCGCTCGGGACCACGCCTACGGGTGGCGTCATACTGGCCGCACGCGATGGAGCCGTTGGGTGGACCAATCGTTCTCTCCGGCTGCTAGCCGAGCGTCATGTGAGAGACAGCGGTGCCCACCTCGACCCACTTTCGATCACTGCGGACGATCGGTGGATCTACGTGCTGCGTCCACGCGGATTGCTTCATCGCTTTTTGATGGCTCAGCCGAAGCCGGAGCGCGACGAACACGGCGAGCTCATCGAAACCGAACCGCTGCCCGAAGCGGAGGGCTGCCGGCTCGATCGGCTCGCGACCCGCTTCGCGATGCTGTCCGAAAACGATGGCCATGGCACCTTGGTGCTCGCTGGACCGACCGCCGATGGCCAGCTCGGCCGTTTGTGGCGGGTCGACCCTGGAACACTGCCTTGGAAACCACTCTCGCTACGTGAACGAACGCTCGTCGAGCACGCTTCCCAGCCAGGCACATCGCGATCGTTCGTCGCGATGCGCAGCAAGATCCAAGGCGCGCCGCTCTCGGACGCCAAAGTCGACGACATCATCGGAGGATCATTTGGTTTCTTGGTGGTCCATGGGCACGGCAACATCCTCGAACATGCGGCCGCAGCCCGAACCACCGAAGAGGTATTGCCCGGGGATACCTTGATCCTTCCAGCGATGGTTCGATTCCACACGGGAACAGCGCGTCCAGCTTTGCTGGTCTGGCCCGGCGCTCCGGACGATACGCGAGGGACGCCCGATATCTCGTGGCTGACATGGGGCGATCGACCGCGCGGCTGGATTCCTTTGTCGACACCAGCCATTCGTCAACAAGGCTGGTCACGCCGCGACGTGTTTCCCTTGCAAGTTGCGACCCCCACACCACCGCCGCTGGTCGCGGGCGTGCGTGCGGCGATCCCCGAGCGATGGACGGATCCCGAGCTTTTTGCGGCGCTGGCGCAAGAATGCAAGCACCTGCTCAAAGTGATCTGGTGAGTCGCCAAACGATCGAGCCGGCCGAGATCGAACGGAGATCGCTTCACGAGAAACGACGTAGGAAGGCCGTCGCGAGCCCAAAACGAAGCGTTTCGATGCTTGTTCGAGCGGATCGGTTTCCGTACGCTGCTGGCTCGAATGGACCCAAACAGCATGGTCGAAGCGTTGGCGAGCCAGCCAGGCCGCGAACGGCTCGAATTGGTCTTGTCCATCGAGGATCGCGAAACCATTGCACTCCTTTTGGCCATTGACGACGAGCTGGAGCGGGAACGGCATGCCGCTGCAGCGCTCAAGATCGGCGTTTTGGCGATGCAGCGGGCCTCGAGCGAGCTCGACGGGACCAAGTTGCGTCGTGAAGGCGAACGCTTGATCAGCGAGCTCGAGCTGTTGCTCGCGCGCCGAGCCAACGACATGTCATTTCGCGTCGAGCAAGCGTTTCGAGACTACCTCGATCCACACGGTGGACATCTCGCTCACCGACTCGAACGCCTGGTCGCCAACGATGGCGAGCTTGCCAACGTGCTTCGAATGCACGTTTCTGGTGATCAAAGCGAGATCGCTCGTACCTTGGCGCGGCACGTCGGAGAACACAGCCCCTTGTTTCGCTGGCTCGACCCCGAGCACGGTGACGGACTTCGCGGGCAGATTGCGCGCGTGTTGGAACAGGAGCTCACACGCCAGCGCGAGCGCTTACTCGAGCAATTTTCGCTCGATCGCGAAGATTCTGCGTTGTCTCGGCTGGTGGTCAACATCAAGAGCGAGCAGAGCCGCCTGCGAAGCGATTTCCAGGACGACGTCAAGCGCATGGTCGCGCAGTTTTCGCTCGACGACGACAGCTCGGCGTTGTCGCGTCTGGTGCGTCAGGTTCACGACGCCAGTTCCAGCATCGTCCAGCAATTTTCGCTCGACACCGACGCGTCGGCACTGTCGCGCCTGCGACGCGAGCTGACCGAGGCCATTGTCAAGTTGGATCAACAGCAGCAGCGTTTTCACGTCGAGCTCGCTGCCTCACTGGCGGCCTCCACCGCACGTCGACAAGCCGAAACCCAAGGCCCGCAACACGGTCTCGAGTTCGAAGACAAGCTTTCCGCGATGCTCGAAACGTACGCCGCCCGAGCCGGGGACCTGTTCGAAGCGTGTGGGCGAAAGACCGGCGCGATCCCGAACTGCAAGAAAGGTGACCAGCTGGTCGAGCTCGGTCCCGATCACACATGTTCCGGCCGCCGGATCGTGTTCGAAGCCAAGCGCGATCATGGTTTCGACGATCGCCATGCTCGCGAAGAGATCGAGCTTGCCCGCAAGAACCGCTCCGCCGACGTGGGCGTGTTCGTGTTTTCACGCGCCATCGCAGGCGGCAAGCCGCCGTTGCGGCGCTTCGGCGACGACCTGCTGGTCGTGTGGGACCACGAAGACCCCACGACGGATGTGTATCTCGAAGCTGCTTGGATGGCCGCACACGCGATGGTGCATCAGCGCCATCAGAACGTTGCTGATGCGTTCGAAGCCGAAATCATCGAGCGCGCTATCAACACTGTCGAAAAAGAAGCCACCAAACTCGACGAGATCGAATCGGCCTGCCAGGCCATCGTCGGCAAGGCCGACGGCATTCGTAAACACACCGAGACCATGCGCAAGAGCCTAGCCAGGCAAGTGGAGCAACTGCGCACACAGTTCGACGCCGTGTGCCGAGCATGACGAGCACGAGCTTCCCGCGGAGAGCGTAATCACTGGCCGATGATGTGCTTGACCTCGGCCTCGCTGAGCGTGTGATCCTGACGCTTTGCCGCACCGAACACCTTGTCGACGAGCTCGGGCGTGGCGTCGTAGCCGTGCTCGCGCAGCCAATGGATCACGTTGGAGCGTCCGCTGTAGTGACCGATCTCGATTTCTTGCCTGCGACCGAAGACACGCGCAGGCACCGACGAATACACGCGGTCCGCGATGTCCGGCTCTCCGCGCTCCCACGCCTTGACGAGCGCAGCAGCGTGGACACCCGTGGCCGTACGAAACGCATCACGTCCACACAAAGGATATGCCGGGTGGATTGCGACACCCGTGTATTCGCTGACTTTCTCCACGTATTCGACCAGACATGACAGGTCATGCACGTTCGTGTCGAGCTGACCGAGCAAATACAGGTTGAGGAGCAGCAGCTCGATCGCCGTATTACCCACGCGTTCACCAATCCCGAGCGCACACCCATGAGCCCGGTCGACGCCCAGCTCCAGCGCAGACAATGCCAGCGGGAGGGCATGCCCACGATCGTTGTGACCATGCCAGTCGAGCTCTACACGCTCTTCAACGCCCATGCCGCGAAGCAGCCCCTTGGTGAAGTTGATGAGGTTGCGCACGCCATCGGGCGTGGCATGTCCGCAGGTATCGCACAACACGAGCCGCGTTGCGCCTGCGTCGATCGCCGTGCGAAAAAGCGTATCGAGTGCGACCGGATGACTGCGCGTGGTGTCCTCGGTGACGAACGTGGCAGGCAACCCGTTGTCGACGATCAATTTGATGGCTTCTCGTGTACGCCCACACAGGTATTGGAGATCCCATTCCTCAGCGTAGCCGCGGATCGGGCTGGATCCGATGAATGCAGTCACCTCGATGGGCACACCGACACGCTGAGAGATCTCGACAATCGGAACAATGTCCGCCGCAACGGTTCGCGCGGCACAATGAGCCTGGATCCGTAGACGCTCTTGCACCACGAAGCGAAGCAGGTGTTCGACGTCTTGTTGCGCGCGCTTACCGGCACCCGGTAGCCCGATGTTCACGACATGAATGCCGAGTCGGTCCATCAAACGCACGAGCGTCATTTTTTGCTCGATGGTCGGGTCCTGCACCGACGGCGACTGCAGGCCATCACGAAGGGTTTCGTCGACGAACCGCGGAGGCTTGCGCAAGATGGGTCCGCGACGGTCCTTTTCGTTCCAATCGTACACGAGCGAAGCGGGATCGATGGCCATCGTGAGCTCCGTTCAATCGACGGGTCCAGTACCGAACGACAGCACCGAAGGCTTGAAGAAGCGTTGGATTTCGTCCAGCAATGCGCCGGCCAATGCGTCGGGAATCTCCTCGTCGTCCTCCACGTCTTCGACCAATAGGTCACGCATGATCACGATGCCCTGCAACTCGGCGTCATCGTCGTCGTGCTTTCGCGTGCCCAGAAACACCATGGTCGCACGTGGATCGGCGCCTTGCTCCACCTGTTCTACGGTGGCGCGCGCCTGCACGGTAATCGGAGCATTGGCGACGAGGCGAAGCAGTGGTTCGGGAAGATCCTCGAGCACATCCTCGAAGCGGCTACGAAGACCTTGGGTTTCCGCATAGCTTGGAGCCTCGATCGGCCCGTCCTCGACGTCCGCGCGCAAAACCTCGAGCATCGCGTTGGTGGCATCGCGTTCCCTACCGGCCTCCCGTAAGGTGAGCCCGAGCTGGTACCTCAGGTCGGGATCGATGGGGTCGACCGCGACGGCCTCCTCGAGCACCTTCACGGCTTCATCCGCGCGACCGGATTCCATGAGCACAGCGCCCCGCGTGCTCAAGTAGGCGGGATGGGTTTGGAGCTCGTCGCCAACCTCGTCGAGCAGCTCCATGGCTTCTTCGGGATCGTCGTCCTCCAGGCGAATCTGGGCCAGGAGCAGGCGTGCTTCGTCGCGCTCTCGCTCGCTCGCTCGCTCGAGCTGCAACACCGCGCGTGCCGCAGCCTCTGCCTCGTCGAGGTCGTCCCCAACGGCCATGATGCACTCGGCACAATCGAGATAAACGTCGGCATCCTCTGGGCTGAGGTCGGCCGCCTGCATCAGGTATCCCGAAGCTCGCTCGTGGTCACCTTGTGCCCATGCCAACATGCCCGAAAGGTGCAGCACGCGAACATGATTCTCCCCCGCCAGTCGACGAGCCTCGTCGAGCGCAGCCTCGGCACCCACCAGATCGTCCGCCTCGATGGCCGCGTGCCCACGTGTGACGATCGCGCCGAGATCGCCGTGCTCGGAGAACTGTCCTTGGTCCATGCCAACGACGGTAGCACGGGCAGGACCAGCCCCGGCGGACACTCCTCGGGGGTCGACATGCGCTTTCGCAAGTCGTCTCGCTGCTCGACAATACCGATGCCCACATGCCCCAGACCGATCCCACACCGCTTTGGGCCTATTTACGAGAGCACTGGGTGCTCGTACTGGCGACACGCGCAAGTGACGAGCCGAGCGACGCCCCACCCTACCCGACACCGCTTTTTTATTCCGTGGTGCCCTCTTGCGTGTCGACTCACTCCCCTTGGCTCGTGTTTGCCAGCAAGCCCACCACGCGGCACGGCGTCCATCTCGGTGCTGGACCGACCTTGGTCGCCGCGGGCAGCTATCTCGAGACCCAGCAAGTGGAGTGCATTCGCGGCGTCCAACTTCGTGGCGAGGTCGTCTTGGCCGATCGTTTGGTCACGTCGACCGTGCAAGCGTGCCATGACAACTATGTCGAGCGACATCCGGTAGCAAGGAGCCTGCTGGGGGAGCACGCGGCGGAACGCCTGTACGTCTTGGCGATCACATGGGCGAAGCTCACCGACCATCGTCTCGGATTCGGCGCCAGGCGCGAGTGGTCGTTCCCGGCACCACATTGGCCATGGGGTGAAGTTTGCCAGTGAACCCGAGAAAACCATCACAATGACTTCGAGACGGACATGCGCCGTCTAGAGCCACGATGTTCCGCCGTCGACCATGTCTCCGCTTGCTCGCGCTCGCGCCGTGGATCGCTTCGCAAGCTCGTGCACAAGCAACCGCGCGCGTCGTCTATGTCCCCACGAACCTCGTTGGGGCCATCGTGGGGGCCGAAGGCGGTTCATTCGTCGAGGTTCTCATCGAGGACCAACTCGCCAACAACGTGATCCGTCTGGGCGATGGTCCACCCGTTCGCATCGATACGGCCCTGCTCACGAAGGGTAGCGGCAAGGCGAGCCTACGCTTTCTCGACGATCCCAGAAATGCCCCGAAATTGGGTGGAACTGTTCGCGACCTGCTCATCCAGGCGATCCGCGACCGAGAGGCTGCGATCGTTGCCAACCATCGGGCTTGGACGCACCCGTTTGCGCGCACGATCCTCGCTTGGCAACGCAAGCTCGAGCGTTCCAAGCTGCGTGGTCAGCGGGTCCGCGACGTCCACGGACGCATCTACCTGCTCGAATGGGCCGGGGCCATCGTGGACCCCAACGCTACCAATCTCGCACTCACGTCACTGTCATCCGTGCCGAATGACGCTGCGTCCCCGACCTTGTCCGATTACCGCAGCTATCTGGATACGCTCGTCGCCGCATTGTCGTGACGTGTACACGCCAACCTGGCCCGTACGCTTGCGTACACGACCGGTACGTTCGATGCTGCGCCGATGCCCGCCGGTGGTGCAGCTCCGAGTGCCCCGCGACGCAGCATGCAGCTTCACACTAAGATCCTCTTGGGTCTCGTGCTCGGTATCGCTGTCGGGTCGTTTGCCAAACATTCGCCCGATTTCGTGCCCGGGTGGCAGCACGCCGATATCGAACGCTTCGCTGTGCGGTGGATCGAGCCCGTGGGAACGTTGTTCATTCGCGCGATCATCGTGGTCGTCATGCCGCTCGTGTTCGCCTCCATCGCAACTGGAATTTTCGGGCTGGGAGACGTACGAACGCTCGGCCGCGTAGGCACACGGACGATAGGGATCTTTCTCGCAACCTCCTCGGCCGCTGCAGGTTTGGCCGTGCTCGTATACGCGGTGTTCGAGCCAGGTACGCGCATTTCCAGCGAGACACGCGTGCTGCTTTCGTCCCGCTTCGCCCATGCCGTCGACGGCAAGGCCCAGGCAGCCAGCCAAGCCACGAATATGTTTTCCGGAAGCCCGCTCGAGGTGCTGGTGGGCTTCGTGCCCGAAAACCTCGTCCAGGCGCTTTCGAACAATCGCGACATGCTGGAGGTGATCTTGTTCGCCGGCCTGCTCGGCGTGGCCCTCACGCTGATACCGCGCGAGAAAGCCGATCCGGTCGCGAAGCTGCTCGACGGCATCAACGAGGCCATGACCAAGATCATCGCGATCGTGATGCAGCTTGCGCCCTACGGCGTATTCGCGCTGGTGCTCATGGTCGTGGTTCGCTTCGGAACGGACGTGCTCATCGCGCTCGCGCTCTACACTGTCGTCGTGTTGGTCGGGCTCGCCGTACACATCGCGCTGGTGTTGCTCCCGCTGGCCCGTTTCGGAGCCGGCTGGTCGCCGGGTCCGTTTCTACGGGCATCGCGCGGCGTGTGGCTCACGGCGTTCTCCACGAGCTCTTCGAACGCCACCCTTCCCACGTCGCTTTGGGTGACCGAGCACGAGCTCGGCGTGCCCAAGGCGATTGCGAGCTTCGTCCTCCCCCTCGGAGCGACCATCAATATGAACGGCACCACGATCTATCAGGTGGTTGCCGTATTGTTCGTCGGGCAGGTGTTTGGCGTCGAGCTCGCGACCTCCGCCTACGTGACCCTGTGCGTCACCGCGGTGCTCATGGCCATCGGTGCCGCGGGCGTTCCCGGGGGGGTGATTCCGCTCCTTTACGTGGTGATGGCTTCGATTGGCATGCCCGATGCGGTCATCCCTCAGGGCATTGCGCTCATCTTGGGTGTCGATCGGGTGCTCGACATGTGCCGTACCACGTTGAACGTCGTCGGTGACGTCATCACGGCGTGCGTGGTCGCCCGCTTCGAGCCGCCAACGACGAGCGAGCCACCGGTGAATGCGTCGGCGCCGTTTGCGTAGCTGCTGTTTGCGGGGGCGTCGTCGTGGCGGAACGCCTGCCCAGCGACACACAGATGACAATATCGTGCGTGAGAGCCATACTCCGTTCGCCCTCGCCCCGGATTGCAAGCCCTTATGGCACCGGCTCGATCGGCAGGCCCCCACGATGGATACCCCGGTCGCGAACACCTCGAACAAGCTAGCCAATCGTCAAACCATTGAGTCCGTGGTTATCCGCTTCGCCGGCGACTCCGGTGACGGCATGCAGATCACCGGAAGCCAGTTCACGGACACCACCGCGTCGATGGGTAACGATCTGGCAACGTTCCCAGATTTCCCGGCGGAGATCCGCGCGCCTGCAGGCACCACCTACGGCGTTTCGGGGTTTCAAATCCATTTTGCGTCCCACGACATCCTCACCCCCGGCGATACCCCGGATGTGCTCGTGGCCATGAATCCCGCCGCGCTCAAGGTCAATCTTCATGACCTCAAAGTCGGTGGCATGGTCGTTATCAACACGGGCGCGTTCACACCCGCCAACTTGAAAAAAGCTGGCTACGGCAAGAGTCCTCTCGACGACGGGACACTCGCGCCGTATCGCACGTTGTCGATCGACATCTCCAAGCTCACGCTCGCAGCCGTCGAATCGCCCAGCCTCGGCACGAAAGATGCGCTCCGCTGCAAGAACATGTGGACGCTCGGTCTCATGTTGTGGTTGTTCGGGCGCGACCGCGAGCCCACCATCACGTGGCTGCGCAAAAAATTCGGCAAGAAGCCAGAGATTGCCGAAGCCAACATCGCAGCGCTCAACGCGGGCCACATCTACGGCGAGACAGCAGAGCTGCCCACCGGCATCGAATGCTACAGCGTGCCCCGTGCACAGCTTTCTCCCGGCCTGTATCGCAACATCACCGGAAACGAGGCCACCGCGTGGGGGCTGGTGACGGGCGCGAAATTGGCCGACATCAAGCTGCTTTTGGGCTCGTATCCCATCACCCCCGCGTCCACGATCTTGCACTCGCTTTCCAATCTGAAGCAATACGGCGTGGTGACGTTCCAAGCCGAAGACGAGATTGCCGCCATCTGTGCCGCCATCGGGGCGTCGTATGCTGGTTTGCTCGGTATTACGACCACCTCGGGCCCAGGCGTTGCGCTGAAGACCGAAGCGCTCGGCCTGGCGATCGTCACGGAGTTACCGCTGGTGCTCGTGAACATTCAACGCGGTGGACCGTCCACGGGCCTGCCCACCAAGACGGAACAATCCGATCTGCTCCAAGCGGTGTACGGGCGCAATGGCGACGCACCGCTCGCAGTATTGGCCGCATGCACATCCGGCGATTGTTTCACCTTGGCCATCGAGGCAGTGCGCATCGCGACGAAATACATGACTCCGGTCATGCTGCTGACCGACGGTTACTTGGCCAACGGCGCAGAGCCGTGGCGCATCCCCGACATCGACAGCATGCCTCGCTTCCCCGTGAAGTTCAGGAGCGATCCCGCCGGTTTCCATCCGTTCTTGCGCGACCCCGAAACCCTCGCCCGTGCGTGGGCCCGCCCCGGTACGCCTGGCCTGGAGCATCGCATCGGAGGCCTGGAAAAGGATTTCGACTCGGGCAACATCTCGTATGCGCCCGAAAATCACCACCGCATGACCAAGGTTCGTGCCGAAAAAATCGCCGGCATCGTCAACGACATCCCGCTCCAGGACGTCACCCTCGGTGATGCGACAGGCGACCTCGCGGTGGTGGGCTGGGGCTCCACCCATGGGGCAATCCTGCAAGCGGTACGCAACCTTCGCGCCACGGGGGCAAAGGTCTCGCACATACACGTGCGCTACATGAATCCGCTGCCGCGCAATCTCGGAGATCTGCTGCGCGGCTTCAAGCAGGTGCTCGTTCCGGAGATGAACAACGGCATGCTCGTCAAGATCCTTCGCAGCGACTATCTCCTCGATGCCAAGGGCTACAACAAGATCTCGGGGCAGCCATTCAAGGTCTCGGAAATCGAAGCCGAGGTCCGTTCGCGACTGGAGAAAAACTGAACATGAGTCCGCCAGACACGCCTGCCAAAGCACTCACCCGCAAGGACTTCGTCTCCGATCAAGAAGTGCGTTGGTGCCCTGGCTGTGGTGACTACGCCATTTTGGCTGCCATGCAAAAGACGCTTCCGGAGTTGGGCGTCAAGCGAGAGACCACCGTGTTCGTGTCGGGCATTGGCTGCTCCAGCCGATTTCCCTACTACATGAACACCTATGGGTTTCATACGATCCACGGACGGGCGCCAGCCGTGGCCACCGGCATCAAGCTGGCCAATCCCGAGCTCGACGTGTGGGTGGTGACGGGTGACGGCGATGGTCTGAGCATCGGTGGCAATCACCTGTTTCATGCACTGCGCCGCAACGTCGGCCTCAAGATTCTGATGTTCAACAATAGAATCTATGGGCTCACCAAAGGTCAATATTCGCCCACGAGCCTGGTCGGACAGCGTACGCCATCGACTCCCCACGGCTCGGTCGATCTGCCCGTGCTTCCCGCTGCGTTTGCGCTCGGTGCTGGTGCCCACTTCGTCGCCCGTTCCGTGGATACGTCCGTCAAGGAGCTGGGCGAGGTCTTTCATCAGGCGCACGAGCACCGCGGCGCCGCGTTCGTGGAGATCTTGCAAAACTGTCCAGTGTTCAACGACGGCGCATTCGACCACATCACCGAAAAAGCCGTGGCGCCCGAAGCTCAGCTTTGGCTCGAGCACGGCAGGCCCATGCTGTTCGGTAAGGACAAGCAACATGGTTTGCGAGTAAAGCCGGGTACATTGGAGCTCGAGGTGGTCACGCTGGGCGAGCACGGCATCAGCGAACGCGACGTGCTCGCCCACGACCACCACAACAAGGCCTTGGCGTTCTTGCTCGCGAACCTCGAACCACCCCGCTTTCCCACCGTGTTCGGTTTGCTCTACAACGAGCCCGCCCAGCCTTACGAACAAGCGGTGTTGGCTCAGACACTCCAGGCCGCCACCAACGGACCCGGCGATCTCAACGCGCTCCTGCGCCAGGGCCACACCTGGACCGTGGCCTGACGCCCCTGCACGCCCTCCGCCTCTGGTCAAAACACGCGTTTCGTCGCGTGCTGGACCCGTTTTGGGCTGTCCGGCAACACCGCGGGTTTTTCCACCCGTCATGGACGCCGTGCGAGAGAATCTCGCCCAGCCGAGCAACGTCGAAGCGGCTAGAAACCACGAAACCGGTGCCCCCCGGCACGGAGCAGTCATGAACCTTCTTACAAAATCCCATCACCTCTCCTGGTGTCTGTCCAGCCTCGCAGGTCTGGCTGTCGGATGCGTGCTCGCTGCCGACGTCGATCAAAGCAAAGAGTGTGCAGGCGAGAACACCAACAGTGTTCTCGACGGCGACCAATGTTACTGCGAAGCCATGTACGAGTGGTGCAATCCCGACATTGACGACGACTATACGTGCTGCCTGTTCGACAGCGGCGAGTGCAACAACGGGTCCACGAAGAATGTCAATGGTGAAGAGCTGTGTTGTTCGGTGGGCTACGATTGGTGTTCCAGCGAGCCCGACGATGCCCGGTGCTGTTGGCAGGGCGGGGGTCACGAGACCGGACAAGACACATCCGGCGACGTCGGCAGCGAGACCGGAACGGGCGGCACCGACACGGGTGGCAGCTCGGAGGACGCCGGCGGTACGACCGCTCCTCCTCCAGAAACGTGTGACCAAGTGGGCACGCACTGGTGCACCCACTCCGAGGCCGAAGGATCACAGGGTTCGCAGTACTACGCCTGCAACGGCAGCGAATGGGTCGAGGACCCCACCTGGGCCGATACACAATGTCAGGGCGAAGGCTACGATTTCGGCTATGGCTGTGTGACCAAAAGCGATGGCGTCTATGCCGACTGCGGCAACGGTCCCGGCACCGCGTGCTCGAACGAAGCCGCGGCATGCAACAACACCGACGTGATCGAGTTCTGCAAAAATGGTCGCCTGAGCCAAGACAGCTGCAACGTGAGCTGCACAGAAGTAGGTGACGGAACGGCGACGTACGATTACGGGGAATGCGGCGAGCAAGACGGCGTGATCGAGTGCTTGTGCTGCGACTTCGACGAGCCAGAGTGCGGCAACGGTGGCTCCGAAGGTAGCAGCTCAGGAGCGAGCAGCTCCGACGGCGGCACGTCCGACGGCAGCTCGTCTGGAACCGGCGGGTAGCCGCCGACCAAAGCCGGCTCGACCGGGCAACTTGCCCTTTCAACCGCGCCAACGGCTGAGCCGGTGCTTGGGATCGCGACGCAGCACACGTGCAAGCTTGATCAACTGTTCACGCGCCCACGCATGATCTTCGAGCTCAGGATCGAAGTGGATGCCCTCGGGCTGCAAAAGCTCGAGCATGGTCTCGAGCGTGCTGCCATCAGCCAAATGCGCGCGTGCGAGGTAACATAGGCCCGATCGATCGTGTGCTCGCTCGAGCACGAATCGGCCCCCGTGCTGTGGATGACGCTCGGACTCGCGATTCACCATCTCACACCGCGAAGCGGAAGTGCACGACGTCGCCGTCCTGCACGACGTAGTCCTTGCCCTCCAGGCGCAGCAGGCCTTTGGCTTTCACGGCGGATTCGCTGCCGAGCTCGACCAGATCGGTCCAACGCATGACCTCTGCGCGAATGAATCCACGCTCGAAGTCGCTGTGGATCTTTCCAGCGGCCGCTGGAGCGGTGGTCTCGCGTGGAATCGGCCAGGCTCGTACTTCTTGCTTCCCTGCGGTGAAGAACGTAACGAGGTCGAGCAACGCGTACGCACTGCGAATCAAGCGATGCAGGCCGGGTTCCTCCAAACCAAGGCTGGCGAGAAATTCTCGTTGGTCCTCCACTGAAAGCCGGGCGATTTCGGCTTCGATCGCCCCCGAAATCACCACCACCTGAGCACGCTGTTCGTGAGCGTGGACGACTAGTTTGTGCACGTCGTTGTCACGTTCTCCCGCGGCAAGCTGGGCTTCGCTCACGTTGGCCGCATAAAGGACGGGCTTCGCGGTCAGCAAGGTGAGCTGGCCCAGCAGCTCACGTTCTTCGTCCGACAGAGCGAGGCGCCGCACTGGCTCGCCTCGGTTCATTGGGGCGATCACTCGCTCGCACACGGCCAACATGCGCTTTTCTTCGGCATCGCCTCCCTTCGAGTGCTTGCGCGCGCGTTCGAGTCGTTGCTCCACCGATTGGATGTCGCGAAGCAGCAGCTCGGTATCGATGGTCTGCACGTCAGCGAGCGGATCGACGAGGCCACTGACGTGCACGACGTTGTCGTCGACGAAACAACGCACGACGTGCACGATCGCGTCGACGTTGCGGATATGGCTGAGGAACTGATTGCCGAGCCCCTCACCCTGGCTGGCTCCCTTGACGAGTCCGGCGATGTCCACGAACTCCACGGTGGCAGGAACGACGCGATCGGGCCCAACCACGCGGACGAGCGCGTCCTGCCGGGGGTCCGGTACGAACGCCACGCCGACGTTGGGCTCAATCGTGCAAAACGGATAATTTGCAGCTTCGGCCCCAGCATCCGACAGTGCGTTGAAGAGGGTGGACTTGCCCACGTTGGGCAGCCCAACGATGCCTACGGAGAGCGGCATGGGGGCAAGCTGGTAGCACAGCCGCGCCGGCCTCGGCAGGGTTTTTCGGGGTCTCGCGCCCCGATCCAGGCAACGCCGATTGATCCAGACGACCCGTCGGGCATCTATCACCCTGTGGGGGCGGGAAATTCGCCGATTTTTGGTGACATCGGGCCGTTTTCGGCGCTAATCACCCATTCGCCGGGCTCTACGACTCGGGGATCTTCTCGCTCTCCCACCTCATCGTCTCCCCTTTCACAAATGCTTCGCCTGACTGACCTGGAGATCCACGATGCACCATCCCAACGCCCACAACGAAGTGCGGGTCGACCTGCACGTCCACTCGTGTTTCTCGGACGCGCCCTATAGTTGGTTTCTGCGCTCCGCGAAATCGGCCGAGTGCTACACGAGTCCCAAGGATCTCTACGAAACGGCGATCCGCCGAGGCATGAACCTCGTCACCGTCACCGACCACGACACCATCGAAGGTGCCTTGGTGCTCAAAGACGTCGCTGACAACACGTTCATCAGCGAAGAGGTGTCGGCGCGTTTCCCAGAGGATGGTTGCGTCGTCCATACCATCGCGCTCAACATCACAGAGGCGCAGCACGCCGAGTTGCAACGGCTTCGTCGCAACGTGTACGAGCTGGTCTCGTACTTGGATCAGGAGAACATCGCACATTTCCTGTGCCATCCCCTGTCGCAGGTGAATCGGCGCTTGACGGCCGGCCATCTGCAACGCTGCTTCATGATGTTTCACAACCTCGAGATCGTGAACGGTACGCGCGATCAAGTTCATGAGGATTGCCTGCGAAAAATCACACGTGGCATCACGCCGAAGCTGCTCGAGCAGTGGTCAGAGATGCATCCGCAAGCACCTTTTTTGAATCGTTCCGGTGCATACGGATTCATCGGCGGCAGCGACGACCACGGTCGACTTGCGATCGCTCGCGCATTCACGTCTTATGAAGGTGAGCCCACGGGTGCCGGTCTGGCGGCTGCCTTGCGTGCGCACACGACCAGTCCACGCGGTCAGAACGCCCGTTGCGAAGTGCTCTCGCACAACGTCTACGGGGTGCTCACGGGATTTCTCGGGCAAACCGGACAGCTCGGCAGGTTCCTGGGCACGTTCATGGACGCTGGCGCCCAGCCTGACGACTCGGTTGCGCTGTCGGGCTGCTCCACACCGAACACCCTGGCCATGACCGCCGAACAGCACATGCAAGTGCTCGAGGCCTCTGGCGAGCGCATCGATTGGAACGAGCTGTGGGACAAAGGCCACACTGACGCCTATCAGACCAAGTTGCTGCACGCGCTCACGCAGCTACTCGTCAAGCTGCACCGCACCGCGCTCGGCAACCTGGCCGATGCTACCGAGCGGCTGAACATCCCCGAAATGACCGAGCGGATCCCCGACATTCTCAAAGTGATGGCGATCAGCATCCCCTACCTGCTCGGCAATCGCTATCATGCGCACGATCGTCGTAGTGCGCGACGCTTCACTGCCGAGCTGGGATTCGCACCGCCCACATATCGCAATCCACGCGTTGCCGTGCTCACCGATACCATCGATGACGTCAACGGCGTGGCGATTGGCTTGCGTCGGCTGGCCAACACGGCTCGGCAAGAACAGTTCGACATGCGCATCATTGGACTGGGGAGCAACGACGAGTGGTACATCGACCACGACAACATCGTGCGAATTCCATCTTTGCTCACCCGGCCACTCCCGATGTATCCGCAGATGGAAATCGGGATCCCGCATCTGAACTCGTTACTCAACTACTTGCTCAACAATGATATCGACTTGATTCAATGCTCTACGCCAGGGCCGATGGGTGTGGTGGGGTTGTTGGCAGGGCGTCTCATTGGCGTGCCCGTGGTGGGCCAATACCACACGGACGTGCCCGAATACGTCACCAGATTGAGCGGAGATCCGATCTTCGGCAGCTTCGTGGGTGGCTTGGTCGGGATGTTCTACCGCGCCATGGATCGTGTGCTTGTGCCGTCCGAGGCGGTGGCGCAACGAATCAAGAGTCTGGGCGTGCTCGAGGACAAAGTTTCCAGGGTGCCTCGTGGGGTCGACCTCGATCTGTTCAGGCCGCAGCTTCGAGATCCCGCGGTGTACCAACAGTTTGGGGTGGATGGCGACGTCAAGGTGCTCTACGTCGGTAGGATCTCGCGCGAGAAAGGTCTGGATGTGCTGGTCGACGCATTTTGCGCGCTCTCGAGCAAGTACCCGACGGCGCGGCTCATCCTGGTCGGCGACGGTCCCTACAAAGAGACATTGCGCGCTCGTGTGGCCGAACGCCAAAACGGACAGATCGTGTTTGCCGGCGAACATACCGGACACAAGCTTGCCCAGCTGTATGCATCGTGTGACATCTTCGTGTATCCCAGCGAAACCGAGACGTTCGGAAACTCCGTGGTCGAGGCCCAAGCAGCAGGCGTGCCCGTGATTGTGTCCAATCGTGGCGCGGCCAACGAAAACGTGCTCGATGGTGTCACGGGATTGGTCGTCGACGTGCAGAACACCAACGACCTGCGGGTGGCCATCGATAGCATGCTTGGCGACTCGGGGCAGCGTCGCCGCATGGGCAAGGCTGCCAACATCTTCGCGCAGCGGTACACGATGCATCAGGCCGCGCGCGGAACGTTTCGCGAGTACACGAGCTTTCTGAACGGTGACCTGGGCGACAAGGCCGCCCGCGGACACGGGCATGCTCACTTGACGCACTGATTCATCGACGCTCGAACGGGCCCGCGCCAGCCGTTCGGAATGCGGCATCGTCCTCATGCGTGTCCTCGACATCACGAGCTTTTTCTCGGACGTGTGCGGTGGTATCAAGACGTATTACCGTGAAAAAGCGCGGGTATTGCCCATGCTCGGCGTTGAGTGCCACTTTGTGGTTCCAGGTGTCGTGACCAGCACCGAACCATGGGAGGCAGGTACACTGCATCGTATTGCCGGCCCCCCAATGTTCGGGAGCCCGTTTTATCGTCGCTTCCCAACGGGTGACACCATTCGTGAGCTGGTCACGGACATCCAGCCCGACGTGATCGAGCTTGGTAGCCACTACCTGCTCCCAAGCATGGTTCGACGGGTGCTCTCGTACTGCCGCAGCCGGCCCGTGCTCGTCGGCTTCTATCATGCCGACTTTCCGGAGACTTACGTCGAGCCCGCGTTTCGCTGGCTGGGGCCGCTACGACGCGGCCCCGTGTCCTTGGCGTGGTCGCTCGTTCGCACCCGTCACCGGGGATACGACGCGACGTTGGTGGCCTCGCGTCATGTACAAGAACGTCTCGAGCGGCACGGCGTGTCCCGTGTGCACTGTGTGGGCCTCGGCGTCGATGTCGAGACGTTTCATCCACAGGCTCGTGATCCGGCGTTCACCAGTGCCATGGGGGTAGAGCCAGGTACCATCTTGCTCGGTTATTCGGGGCGGCTCTCGTCGGACAAAGGGTTCTCGGTCATGCTCGCCGCCATGGATGAATTGCATCGTCATACGCGAGCTCACATGGTGGTCGCTGGCGATGGACCCAAGCGCGCCGAGTTGGAGACGTTCGCGAGTACACGGCCATGGATCCACGTGCTCGGCTATCTTCCGGATGTGCGCGCCGTGGCGCGCATGTTGGCTTCGGTCGACGTGATCTTGGCACCTGGCCCGAACGAATCGTTTTCGCTGTCTACTGCGGAGGCACTGGCTTGCGGTACACCCGTCATTGGCGCCGATCAACGTGGCAATGCCGAGCTGGTGCTCTCGTCGGGCGGAGGCACTATATTCGCGTCTGGGCGTGCCTCGGCACTCGTCGATGCAACGCAAACGGTACTGCGCATGTCCAGCCAGCACAGACATGAGCTCGGGGAGCGCGGACGAGCTCACATCGTGGCCACGTCGACGTGGGAGCACGTGTTCTCGCGCATGCATGGTATTTATGCAGGGCTCATACGCACACGGCCAATGGCGGCATGAACCTCTTGTGTTCCATTCACGACGTCGCGCCGGTACACTTCGATGCCGTCGTACGCTTGCGCGCACTGCTGCACGAGTGTGGCGTCACGCGTGCCACGCTCCTCGTCGTACCCGATTTCCATCACGGGACAGCGATCGAGCGCTGTCCGAACATCGTGGCTTGGTTGCGAACCTGCGTCGCGAACGGCGACGAGGTGTGTCTGCATGGTCAATACCACGTTCAGGCGAGGCCAGTGTCCGATGGTTACGCCAGATTTCGTGCGCGAGCATGGACTGCCGGCGAAGGTGAATGTCTCGCTCTCGACCCCGACGAGGCGGTCGAGATGCTACGAGACGGCCGTGCTCGCCTGGAGCAACTGCTTGGCCAACGCGTGACGGGCTTCGTTGCACCGGCTTGGCTGGAACCTAGCTGGTTCGTGGACGCGCTGCGCCGCACGGGATTTCGTTGGCACGAGGGCCGGCTATGGGTCGAACGCATCGACGCTGCGCGAGCATACGACGTCCGCGTGATGACGCCGGTGTTGAGCTTCGCGACGCGCACACGCGCACGCGAGCTCGCTTCGCTCGCGTGGGTGTATGGCCTGCGCGCGATGGTTGCAAGCTCGGCCGCTCGCTTGAATCGACCCGCCCGCATTGCTCTGCATCCGAGCGACCTCGCAAGCGAACCGGTGATGCGATGTGCGACAACCACAATTCGCGCGCTCATGCGCGATCTCGGTACGACTACCTATGAGCGTGCGTTGGCATGATTCCGCGGAGGTTTCATTTCGTGTGGATCGGCGCAAGCTTCGGATACACGTCGTACCTCGCGGTTGCCACGTGCGCTGCGCAGCATCCCGGTAGCGAGATCGTGGTCCACCATGGGGTCGGTCTCGACAATCCGAAGCAAAGCCATTGGTTCGATGCGCTGCGTAAGCTTCCGAACACGAGCCTGCGTCCCATCGATCCCAACGAGCGCTTTTCGGAGCTTCCAGTTGCGGCCGAGGCCATCGAGCGCGTGCTCGACGGTGTTCCGACAGGGTACCGCGCCGGCGTGACCAACTTGTTGCGACTCGCGATTTTGTACCGCGAAGGAGGCATATACCTCGACTGCGACGTGGTCGTCGTGGCTCCCATCGACGAGCTGCTTCAGGTTGCGGGCGAGGCGTTCGTGGGCGAAGAACTGGTGTGGAAGAGCGATGATGAACGCGTAAGGAGAAACTGGTCGCTGGACATGATTCCTTCCACGCTGGCGTTTTTGAGCGGGGATGCACTCGCCCGCACGCAAACGTTCTTGTTGCGAGGTCATCCGTTCCTTCGTGGCCTGCAAGGCAAGCTGGTAGGCGCATGGGGTGAACACAAGCTCAACAACGCGGTCATCGCCGCGCGCGCGCGACATCCCTTCATCGCACGAGCGCTGGAGCTCGCGGCCCAAAGCGATCCCAGCGTTCGCTATGGTCTCGGCCCGATGCTCATCAATACCGCGTGGAACCACGGGGGAGGTGACGGTGCGACACGTCTTCCGCCCCCATACTTGTTTCCGATTCCCCCGAGCAAGAGCTACATGGTGTTTCACGGTCGGCCCAAGCCGCTCGCTCACGAAACTCGTGTCGTCCATTGGTGCGCGAGCAACAACCTGCATGCAGCGACCCGCATCACGCCCGAGCGCATCGTCGCCGACACTACCCCGTCTCTCTACATCGAATGCGTCCGAAAAGCCCTGGCAGGCACGAGCTTCGCGAATCCGTACGCGAAATGACACGCCGGCACGGGTTTATGGTCAATGTTGCTCGAGCAATTTCGCCACTTCGTCGTGGCCATGGCCAGTCGCATTCGACAGTGGCGTCGCTCCCCAGCGGTCGACGATGTTGACGTTGGCACCACGTTCGATCAGCAGGCGGACAATGCCCAAGTGCCCCTCGGATGCGGCCAGATGAAGCGCTGTACGACCGTCGTAGTCACCCACATCGATCGGTGCACCATCGTCGAGCAAAGCACACAGACCCTCGCGATCGCCCAGCGCAGCGGCCGAACACATGAGGACGGGCATGAGCGCGCTGCGGATCCCTGCCTCGGCGGCCGCGTCGCCCGATCCCACATCCGCAGCGCGGATACTTTCGCGTAGGGCCCTGGCCACGGTCTTCACGAACGCTCGCTCGCGTAGCGAGAATTCGATCGTACGCGCCTTCTCGGTCAGCTCCCCACGTAAATTGCTCTGCATGAGGCGCTTGACCTCCGATGGCGGTAATCCCTTGCCGAGCAGACTGCTCATTTTGGTGAGTGCAGCTTCGACCGTCATGTCGGCTCCAGCGATGATACCGGCTTCGGCCAACGCCGCACCCGTGGCGTAATCGGCCGTGACGGTGCCGCGCATGCATTGCGTACAGTTGACGATGACGACCCCGCGGGCGTTGGCTTCGCGCAGGGCATGCAGAAAGTCCTGGCGGCGGTCGGGCGCGTTGCCAGCCCCGAAAGTTTCGAGCACGAGCCCCTTGAGCGGAGGTCGTAGATAGTTGTGGATGATCTCGGTCGTGATACCCGGAAACAGGCGGAGCGTGGCAACGTGGGGGTCGAGCTGCCACTGTACGGCGAACGGACGGTCGGTCAGCGCCCGTACATCATCCCAGCGCACGCGCACGTCGATTCCGACTTCCACGAGCGGCGGAAAGTTGGCGGAATCGAATGCATCCAAGGCCGAGGCATCGCGTTTTTGCACACGATTGCCCCGAAACAACTTGTTGTGGAAATATAGACACACCTCCGGGATCTCGTAGTGCCCGGCGATGGTCAGAGCGCCGAGCACATTGTCCACGGCGTCATTGCGAGTCTCGAACAGTGGGATCTGCGAGCCCGTCAGGATGACCGTTTTCTTCAGCCCGTCCAACATGAAAGACAACGCGGAGGCCGTATAGGCCATGGTATCGGTTCCATGCAGGACGATGAACGCGTCGTAGGCATGGTAGTGGCGCTCGATGTCGAGGGCGATGCGAGCCCAATCGTCCATCCCCATGTTCGACGAGTCGAGCAGCGGGTCGTATTCCACGATGTCGAAATGCACACGACGGCCAAACCGCGACGGTGGGGTGGTGAATCGGGGTTGCGTCGAATCGTGGAACTGCGGCAGCGAAGCCATCTGGTCGGCCAGGAAGCCCGCCTTGGGAACATAACCGCGCTCACTCGTGTGCATCCCAATGGTACCCCCCGTGTATAGGACCAAGATTTCGGCCGGGTCTGTCATCGTGACCGCAGCCTGGCCATTACCTTACCCCATGCAGCCATCGTCTCAGCACACGTGAGAACGCCAGCAACAAAAAGCCAGCAAGCATGGCACACAAAGCAACACTGAGAAACACATCGACGTAGGCATCGGTGGACTGGACGGCGGACTGGACGGTGTCCGCGGAGCTGGATTCTGTGGTGCCAGTGAGCCTGGCGATCTGTTCGGCGAGCTTGTGAGCACCCGATACCGAGAGAAACCACGCTCCCATCACCAAACCAGTCATGTGTGCGGGCGCCAATTTGCTCACCATCGATAGACCTACGGGCGACAAGCACAGCTCACCCGTGGTGTGCAGCAAATACATCACCACCAGGAAGAACAAGGGTGTCATGCCGTCCGTCCCCAAAAAGCGCGCTCCCACGACCAGCACGCCGAACCCGAGCCCGAGCTGAAGTAGCCCAAGCGCGAATTTTTGCGGGATCGATGGTTCTAGACCGCGGGCAACCAGGCTGGGCCATAGGGACACAAATACGGGTGCGAGGACGATCACGAACAGCGGATTGAGAGCCTGTCCCCAAGTGGTGGGAAGCTCCCAACCGAACAAATCGCGGTCGACGTTGCGGTCGGTAAACAGCGTGAGCGAGCTCCCACCCTGTTCGAAGAACGCCCAAAACAGCGTATTGAAAAGGATCAGTATCAACAAGACGTACATACGCTGGCGAGTCACGACTTCGCTGCGCATCGCGACGGCAAGCAATCCAACGAACACGATCACGCTGATGGCCGACAGCAACCATTTCACTTGCTCTGGATGTCGTAGCAATACGGCCACGGCAGGCACCGAGACGATTGCACCCATCACGACCCACGGAAGCGCGCGACCGCGGCGTGCCACCAGCTCGGGCTCATCCGCAGGCAAATACGCTCGCCACCGTACGAACACACCTAGACCAATCATCATCCCCGCGCCCGCGATGCCGAACCCATAGGTCCAGCCGATGTTCTCGGCGCACCATCCGACCGTGAGGGCTGCGACGAACGCACCCAAATTGATGCCCATATAGAACAGCGCGAAGCCGCTGTCTTTTTGTGGGTCGTCCGGCGCGTACAACTTGCCGATCATCGCGGACGTGTTCGGCTTGAGAAAGCCATTGCCTACGATGGCCAATGCCAGACCCAGGTGGAGCAAATACTCGTTTTGGACCAACAAGGTGAACTGCCCGACGGCCAACCCGATCGAGCCAATGAACACCGCCCAGCGACGGCCGAGCAAGCGATCGGCAAGCAGTCCTCCGATCAATGGAGAGCAATAGACGAGCGCGTTGTAAGACCCATACACGCCATAGGCATCGCCATCGCTGTAGGAAAACGCCTTGATCAGGTAGAGCACGAGCAACGCTCGCAGGCCAAAGAAACCGAAGCGCTCCCACATTTCCGCAAAAAACAGCACGGTCAGCCCCGGTGGGTGCTGCCGCGATGGGGAGTCGCTCATGTGAGCCGGAGGTTACATCAGGTGCTCCTCGACCCGCCGCCCCATCCCAGGGGTATTTCCATGGGTCATCAACGAGCGTTCCAGGACCGCCGAGAAAAGCCCAGGCGCTACGGTCGCCGCATGGAACGCCGTCCAGGGATCGGAGTGATCGCGGTAGATGATGAGATCGCCATTTTCGTATCCCACCGGAGGCCATCATTTGCCAACGTGGTTGCAACGGTACCCACCCCTTCGCGATCGGATGCAACCAATCGAGGTGCCAACAACCCATCGAGGACGGCCGCGATGTCTCCGGGTACCATGTGCGTCATGCACACACGCTCCCGCCGGCTGGCATACCCAATGTGTTTGATACTGGTCGCGCTCGGCTGTGGTGACCGCGACCAAGGTGTCGCGAAATCACCCAAGCAGACCCCCGCGAACGAACCCCCAATCGTACCAGCGGAACCCCCCGGAGCCGGTGTCGCCGAAGGAGAGTCGATCCCCGCGGGCCCGGTGCCGCCGAACACGAGCATGGCGTTCTACGTCGTGGAAGGTGCGCTCGTGCCCCTTGGATGTTGGGACAAGGACAAACACAAGCTCGCTGCTGGGAAAGCATGCTTACCGTTTGCACCGAAGGGCACGGAGGTGTTGCTCGGGACTGGAGATGGTTACACACGAAAGACCATCGAAGGCCACGGCAGGCCCACATGCGAACCCGGTGAGGGCGATCCCACCGCGCTGACGGTATCTGGTCTGGATGTTGGCGCCAATCAGCGGTTCGCCGTGTGGCCGCCGTCAGCGGCCACGTTGGTGGAGCTGGTCTCGGACCAGACCAAGAGTGAACGCGCTACCAAGCTCCCGGACGACGAGCGAACGATCGTCGACGCAGCCATCGAAGATCGCACACAGGGAAAAACCTACAAAGTCCACCAGCGCGCCAGCGCTGACGTGGATGGCGACGGTCAAGCGGAACGGTTCTGGTCGGTATACGTGCCGGGCGAGGGCGAGAACGAAGCGCACGTATTCAGCGCGCTGTTGATGGCACCGGCATCGGCCGGCCCGGCGAAGATCCTGCTCGAAACCAAATCCAAACCGGATGCATACGAATTGCGCGGTACAGTCGACCTCGAGGGTGACAAGAAACGTGAGCTCTGGCTCGGCATCACCTACCCCGACGGTGGTGGCGACCGGCTTGCGCGCCTCGACGGTGGAAAGCTGGTTGCCCTCGGCGAGTGGACCTGTGGGGCGTGAATTCGTGGGCCGGAGGGCCGTACCAGCCCTCGCCCACCTCGTGCGGGCATCAACGCGCGCTCGGCTGCGAGCGCCGTGACGATCTGTCACGCATGTCGTCTCTCGACTCCTCCATCATGGAACCTCGAGAGATCCTCGAGGCGAGCAGCTGTTGAGCGCGTGTGACCAATCGGTTTTGCTCCTGTTGAACCTCTTCGAAGAAATCGCAAAGCTCGTCGTCGCCTTGCTCCTCCGCATCTTCGATGTATTGATTGAGTGTTTCCGCCGCCTGCATCGCATGAAACAACACGCTCACGATGTCATAATGTTTGTCGCTCACGAGCTCCATTTTTTCGTCGCTGGGTCGATTCGGTTTTTTGGACTCGTTCGACTTGGTCTGTTGGGTCTTGCCTGTGGTCTTGCCATAGTGTTTGGGCATGATTGCTCTCCTTGGACACACGACGGCGTGCAAGAATCGACCCGTTCCCAAACCATCTGTTTGGCGGCTGGGCAGGGTCGTGGCCGCGGGAATGGAGCCTGCTGCGCCTACTATGGCAGCACCGATCGCAACTTGCGTTCGAGCGCAGGTTTGTCACCGTCGCCAAACCCCATCTGGACATGAGCGATCGTGCCTTCGACGTCGACCACGAACACGGCTGGCAACGTGACGACTTGCAGACGAGCGGCGAGGGCTCCCTGGGGATCCCAAGCCAGCCTGGCCGATCCTCCATCTCGTTCCCATTGTTCGAGCAGCCGCGTGCGTTCCCCGTCGATGGAAACCAACACGATCGCAACCAGCCGATGGCTCGGATCGTGCGCCAGTGCGCGAACGAGTTTGTAGAGGTCCCAACAGGCCGTGCAATCGTCACGCAGCAACGCGAGTAAAATTGGTTGTCCACGCAAGCTAGCGAGCGGCAACGCTTCGCCGCTCAACAGCGGCACGGTCACGTGCATGAGTTCACGTGTTCGAGGGCGGATATCTTCGATATTCGCCCTCGCCGCGGGTGGCTTCGCAATCGGTCGCTGCATCGACGTGCGCACGCACCCGAGCGCGAGCACGGCTACCGCGAGCATACCCGCCAGGGTTGGTGCACCGTGTTCCGGCGCTCGACTAGCGATCGCGTTCGTACGTCCCCTCATCGTGTACGACCTCGACGAGATGACGAGCGTGTGCCGGGTCCGTTGCCGGCAAGATGCCATGGCCAAGATTGAATACGTGCCCTCGCGCACACTTTCCGGCACGCACGAGCGCGCGCGCGCGCGTCTCGATGAGCTCGGGTGGACCGAGCAAGATGGCAGGATCGAGGTTTCCTTGCACAATCTTGTCGTCACCCACGCTCACAATTGCGTGAGCGAGCTCAATCGACCAGTCCACGCCGATCACGTCGGCGCCGACACCGGCGACGAGCTCGAGCAAGCTTGCGTTCCCACGCGCGAACAAGATCACAGGCACGCCAAACGAACGCACGTGTGAGACCAGCCTCCGAACGTGGGGGAGCACATGCATGCGATAGTCGAACGGAGACAGTGCCCCCGCCCAACTGTCGAAAATCTGCACGGCATCCACTCCGGCACGTACCTGGCCGGCCAGGTATTTGCACAGCAGCTCGGTGATGCGCTCGAGCAGGCGCCCGAACAGTACAGGCTCGGCATACATCAGCCGCTTGGTGTGCTCGAAGTCTCGACTCGAGCCTCCTTCGACGAGATAGCTCAAGATGGTGAAGGGTGCTCCGCAAAATCCGATGAGTGGTACGCGATCGGCCAGCGCCCGCTTGCATGCTCGTACGGCGTCCATGACATAGACGAGCTCGACGTCGGGATCGCCATCACGAAGCCGAGCCACGTCAGCATGTGAACGCACGGGATGCTCGACCTGCGGTCCAGGCTCGAAGCGCACGTCGACGCCAAGTGCATCGAACACCACGAGGATATCCGAGAACAGAATTGCTGCGTCGACGCCCAGGCGATCGATCGGCTGGACCGTCACTTGCGCACATAGCTCGGGGGTTCGACACAACTGCTCGAACGACACGCGCTTTCGCACTTCACGGTATTCCGGCAAATATCGGCCCGCCTGCCGCATGATCCAAACTGGAGTTCGCTCGGGCTTCTCACCTCGGCACACCTGCAAAAACGCACGATTTTCGATAGCCATGGTCAATTCAGACCCGAGATCCATCGGTGTAGGCCGACATCGGCCGCTCGTGTGCGCCGACACGTGGTCGCAAGTTGCATGCAGGTAGCATGGCATGGACGCGAGCCACGCGACAGTTGGTCAGCGCAACGTCGTCACATCGAGCACCGCAAACCCGCCCGGCGGCACGTTGACATCGAAGCGACGACGTTCCCGGCCTCGTGGGCCGACCAGCTCGACGTTGACGTCGTGATGGCCGGGCGGCACTTGGATCCTTCCGACGTGCACCTGCGCGGGCAGGGTGGTCCAACTTCGCGTGTCAGGACGGTCGAGCGCAACCAGCGTGCCCTCGACTGCGGCGGCAGCCAAGAACCCGATCAGGGCGCCAGCGCCTTCGCTTTGTCGCCCGGCCGCGCGCGCACCCTCGGCCGCGGCCGCACGCACGATCATGCGCGTCAGCGCGGCAGCGATGATCTTTGGCACGAGACGCTGGTATTCCGCCACGAGCTCGCTTGCTAGGTCGGTCACGAGCTCGATCGGCATCTCACGACCGTCCACTGACCACGTAGCGCGATCGAACACGTCCTGCGCCGCAACGAGATCGGGGTAAACCACGACCTTGAACATGCTGTGCTCGAGCACCCGGGGGTCCCCGGTGATGTAGGTCCCCGCCAAACCGACGGCTACACCAATCGGGATCCGTCGAGGGATCTTGAATGGCACCCGGCCGGTGCTGATGACGACCAACAGCTCCGCCGACGACGCGATACCGTCACTTTGCGATGTGGCGGCGTCCTTCGCAGGCGAGGCAGACGGGGACGTGATCGCCGGTGGCACATATGCAGCCAGCCGTTCCGAGCGATACGTACCGCGTTGTGCCAAATGAGCGATCGGTCCTGCCAGACTCGCGAGCTCGCGTTCCTGGAGGGCTTCGTCGTAGTAGCGAAGCGCTTCGTCGGCTTGCCCGAGCCGCTCGAACACGAATCCGGCCATGTACGAGCCGAATGCACCATGCGCATGCTCTGAGTCGTAGTCACGCAAGTAGTTGCGCATCACCGTGAAGCGTTTGGCTTCGACACGCGCGCCCGAAAGATCGCCGCGTACGAGATAGTTCAATAGATTGAAGGCGTTGAGCGAGAGCTTTTCGGTGGGCGAGGTCTTGTACTTCGCGGCCGAGTCACTGTAGATGTACTGGCCAATCTTCCCGGCTCCGTCCCGCGCGATATCCAGCAGCTCGAGCTGTTTGTCGGCAATACCAAAGTCGCGCGCGCTAAGCCCGAACATCCCCGCCGCATGAAACACCATGCCCCGCTCGAGCAACGCGAGCGAACGCTCACTGTCCAACTTGGTAGGCACGTCCTCGTTGCGGTGGACATCGAGCACACGATTGAGGTGGCGCGCTCCGCTAGCGAGATCACCATCCGCAATGGACTCGTGGGCCTCACGAAGCTTGTCCGAATACGTCGCGCACGCCAGCGCGAGCGCACACGTGACGATGCGAGCTCCGACTACCACGCCCTGCGACACTGCGAGGGCCTTCACCAGCTCACCTGACGACGGCCTTGCTGCGTTCGGTCTTGTGCTGGAACTTGATCAGGCTGGTCTCGACTTCGAGCACTTGGATGAACAAGGTATACTGAACCCTGCGCTCCTTGTTGATGCGTTCGTCCGTGGCCTGCAGCTTGCCGGTGACGTAATGGCTGGCACCGACCTGCTTGCTCAGCTTTGCCATGGTCGCCGGATCGTAAGCTGCGGTGTTCTGCACGCCGACTTCGGCAGCCAGCTCGGATTGCCGCTCTCGGCTCACGACTGTGACAGTGCCGCTATTGATGAACTCGGTTTCCATGTCGGACAAGAGCGTGAGGAGCTGGTCGTCGAGATGCTCGGTGGTATCGTTTTTGATCGGCCAAATCGCGATGACCGGCGGTTTCTCGGCGCGCTTCCAGCTAACCCATAGCGGGGAAGCGAACAACTTCTCGAGATTGGCCCGCATGAGATCTTGCAGGTCTCGTCGATCGAGGCCCGTGCCCATTGCGGCCTCGTCGAGCTGAGGGTTTTCGGTACCGACGCCGCCACGGATCGCTTTCGTCTTACAACCAACACCGACCATGCACGCCATGGCGAGTGTGCTTCGAACGATCCACGGACAAACTCTGTTCGGGCGCATGAAATGGGTCATTGTAGAGCTCCTTGTTGGTGTTCTTGAGACGGCGTCGGCACGGCCGAGCTTCACCCGGGCGGGTCGAACAACGTCATGTGCCTCACAAAACCAGAAACAGGCCGGGGATGAGGTGAATTCGCGTATAGATCGACATGAGTTGGTCGACGGTATCCAGAGAAAGCTCCAAGGTCACGCATACCTTGTGACCACTCGCAGTTGCCCGCTCACGAACGACCACACGTTCGCGGCCGAGCTGCTCCGCAGCGCAAGCCACCACGGCTTCGCGAAAGTCGGCGTTCCCGGGGCCAAAAGCTTTGAGTGTGTATTGGCCAGGGAACCGATGGTTGGCCAGCAACAGCTCGCGCGCTGGCGCTCGCGGCGACGACGTATCGGGCATCCCCATCTTCCTACCACTGCCTGCAAAACAGCGGTATTCATGCCAGTCGAGCACTCGCCTCGACGTATGCTTGTCCCCATGCAGAGCGCACGCCGGTATTGCCTGCTCGGGCTGAGGGTGATGCTTGCCCTGGTCGCCGCCGGGTTGCCCGGATGCAGCCCCGGAGGTCGCTCATGGGCTGCCGAAGCCAAGGGCCACGACAAGGACGGCCAACCTTTGCGCGTCGTGGTCACGCGCGTGCAGCCCGCAAGGCTGGAGCGATTGTATCGAACGTCGGGCACGCTCGTCGCGCGTCGAGCCGCTGACATCGTCGCGCTACAACCAGCGATCGTGCGCAACATCCTGGTCGAAGAGGGCGATCACGTAGTCATTGGGCAGGTCCTCGTTCAACTGGACGGTCGAGAGCTGTCTCTGCAAGCCGACAAGGCCGCGCTCGAAGCCTCGAACCTCGCACAAGAGCTCACGAGACTCCAATCGGCCGCAGCCAAGCACGCAATCTCGCGCGAAGAGTTGGACAAGCAGCGCTACGCGGTCGAAAGTGCGCAGGCGCAGGTCAAGCTGTCTCGCCATCAAGCCTCGTTGACGACCGTGCGCGCACCATTTGCCGGAACGATCACACGCCGAAGTGTTCACGTCGGTAACCTCGCCACCGCCTCGACGGTATTGTTCGGGTTGGCGGATCTGAGCGCCCTGGACCTCGAGCTCCACGTGCCCGAGCGTGAGGCGGCCACGGTAACGATAGATTCGCCGGTGGACATCGAGCTTGTCGACGGCACACGTTTCACTGCCAAGCTGCTGCGCAAGGCACCCGTCGTCGACGCCACCACTGGCACCGTGAAGCTGACGATTCGAGCCGAGCAATATCCGCTTGCCGCCAAACCCGGTGCATTTGCACGCGCACGCGTGCTCGTCGATGTACGCGAGCAAGCACCCAGCCTGCCCCGCTCTGCCACGTTCGAATTCGAGGGAAAATCGCACGTGTATACCGTGGTGGAAGGTCTGGTACGACGACGGCACGTCAAGCTCGGCCTCGAAACTGACGACAAAGTCGAGTTGCTCGGCGGGCTTGCTCCCGACGAGCTCGTCGTCGTCGAAGGCAACACCGGGATCAACGAAGGTATGCCGGTGCAGGTGATCGACGAGAGTCTAGCGGCGCCCGGCGGCTGAGATGTTGGGTCGTCTCATCGCAGCCACGGTGATCCGTCCGGTAACGACCACCATGGCGACGATCGCCGTGGTGCTGTTTGGTTGGGTGGCGGCCACGCGTCTCCCAATCGACCTGCTGCCCGATCTCTCGTACCCCAGCATCACGGTGCAAACGCGCTACCTGGATGCCGCTCCGATCGAAGTGGAAGAGCTCGTCACGCGCCCTGTCGAAGAGCTGGTCGGAGCCGTGCCGGGGGTCATACGGGTGGAATCGACCTCTCGAGAAGGCACCAGCGAAGTCGTGCTCGACTTTTCTTGGGGCACACACATCGATCGAGCCCTCGCGGACGTGCGCGAAAAACTCGATCGCATCGTGCTGCCGACCGCGGCCGAACGCCCCGTCGTGCTTCGTTACGATCCATCGCAAGAGCCGATCATGAGGCTGGCATTGGCGATCGCGGACGATACGAGCAGCGCCGATCTATCGCAACTTCGCTATCAAGCCGATCGAACGGTCAAACGCGCTCTGGAGAAGGTCGCCGGAATCGCCGCGGTACGGCTACACGGTGGAGACGATGACGAGGTCATCGTCGAGCTCGATCCTACACGGTTGGCCGCGCTCGGCGTCACGACAGACGAGGTCGTGGCGGCCATTCAACGTGACAATATCAATCGACCGGGTGGTGCGCTCACCGAACAGCGTAGCCGTTACTTGGTTCGCACGGTGCACGAATCACGCACCCCTGAGCAGCTCGCCAGCACGATCGTCCGCAGTTACAACGGCGCCGAGCTGCACGTGCGTGACCTCGCCAAAGTCAGCCGCGCGCCGATCGAGCGCGAAGAGCTGGCGTTCGTCGACGGTCGTGAAGCCGTCGAGCTCGCGATCTACCGAGAAGGTGATGCCAATACAGTCATGGTTTCGCAGGGCGTGCTGGCGGAGCTGGAACGACTTCGCATGAATTCCGGCTTGGAAGTGCGTGTGCTGGCAAATCAAGCCGACTTCATCTCCTCGGCGGTCGACGAGGTCGTCTCGAATACCATCGTCGGCGGGACGCTCGCAGTGTTGGTATTGTTGTTCTTTCTACGTAACCTACGCGCCACGCTCGGCATCGCGCTAGCGATCCCAATTTCGCTGCTGGCGACGTTCATACCGCTGCACATGCTTGGGGTGAGCCTCAACCTGATGAGCCTGGGTGGGCTCGCGCTCGGGGTCGGGATGCTTGTCGACAACGGAATCGTCGTATTGGAATCGATCGCTCGCATACGCGATTCCGCAGGGCCAGCGACGTTGGACCGTAGGACTACGGCAGTACAGGGGGCTACAGAGGTCGCGGCAGCGGTGGTGGCCTCGACCTTGACCACCGTCGCGGTGTTTCTCCCGATGGCGTTCGTCGAGGGCGTTGCGGGTCAGCTTGTCCACGATCTCAGCCTGGCGGTCAGCTTCAGCATCCTCAGCTCCATGATCGTTAGCTTGACGCTCGTGCCCGTGCTCGAGTCGTGGGGAACGGCGCGGAATGAGGCTGTCACCGAGGTACCTAGGAGCTCGATCTCGTGGATATTGGTGATGCCGTTGGCATTGATGTGGCGCAGCATCCAAGCCATCGTACGCATGGCAGGGCGAACGCTGGAGCTCCTGTCTCGTCCGGTGACGCGTGCGTACGCGCGACTCGAGCACGGCTATCCTGGGCTCCTGCGTGCGTGCCTGCGTCGACCAGGCACGGTGCTCGGTGTATCGGCGATGTTGTGCGCCGGCTCAGTCGTGCTTGCGCGAGACCTCGGGCGTAGCCTGCTTCCAGACATTCAACAGGGCGAGTTTTTCGTCCAGCTCGTGATGCCTCAGGGCACTTCGATCGAGCGTACCAGTGAAATCGCACGCTTGCTTTCCCTTGCGGTCGCGGACGATCCGAGAGTCGTTTCGACGTTTGCGCGTGTTGGCAGTGTCACGCAAAGTCAGAGCGCTGCGGGTGCGTTGCTCGGCACACATCTTGCGCAAGTCAATGTTCGGTTACAGCACGTGCCACCGCAACACATGTCGGACACCGAAAACGAGCTGTTGGAGGAGTTACGTGCAACGTTGCCAATGCGCGAAGGCACCCTGACGTTTGCACGACCGGCGTTGTTCTCGTTCGATGCCCCAATCGAGGTACACGTGTTCAGCGATCGACCCGATCGATCGGTGGACCACGCAAAGCGCATTTTGCCCGAGCTCGACACCATCCATGGCCTGACCGACGTCGTGCCAGACGAGCTCGCTGGACGCCCGGAAGTACGGGTCCACTTCGATCGCGAACGACTCGTTCGCCTTGGCATCGGTATCGATGCCGCCGCCCTGGCAGTGCAACGTGCGATTCAGGGCGAAGTGGCCACACGGCTTCATGCCGCCGATCGTCAGCTCGACGTACGCGTTCGTTTGCCACGCGTCGATCGCTCGCATGTGCAGGACATCGAACGCATTCAGATTGGCGTCAAGGACGGTGTCCCAGTGTCACTGGTCTCGGTGGCTCGCGTGGACCCAGCCATCGGGCCAGCCGAGATCCGAAGGATCGATGGCCGTCGCGGACTACGAATTCGCGGACGGCTCGTCGGAGGCGATCTGGGAGGCGTGGCGGCACTCGTAGAGCATGTTCTCGATGCATACGCGAACGACGACCCCGAGGTGGTCGCAATCGTTTCTGGGCAAGCCGAGGAGATGCAACGTTCGCTACGCAGCCTCGGATTCGTGGCGCTTTTGTCGGTGTTTCTGGTGTACGTGGTGATGGCCTCGACGTTCGAGAACCTGCTGCATCCATTTCTGATCATGTTCACGGTACCCATGGCAATCGCCGGTGTCGCGCTCGCGTGTGTCTTCACGGACACCCCGCTCAGCGCAATGGTGGGTATCGGTGCGGTGATCCTGACCGGCATCGTGGTGAACAACGCGATCGTGCTGATCGACGCAATCAATCATCGTCGTGGTCTCGGGCTCGATGTGCACGAAGCCATCGTAGTCTCGGGTGAGCTTCGTGTTCGCCCCATTCTCATGACCACGATGACTACGGTACTTGGCCTGCTTCCGATGTCGCTTGGCTTGGGTGAAGCCGCAGCACTTCGCCAACCACTCGCCATCTCGGTCGTGGGAGGACTCGGGTTGTCGACATTGCTTACCCTGGTCGTGATCCCTTGCACCTACTTGCTGATGCCCGGCAGACGTCGCGACGCATGGGCAGGTCGCTCTCGAGCGTGACAGCGATTGTGCTCGCCACCCGGCACCGCGCCGTCCCTCACATCACGCCATGTTCACGCAGCCGTGCCAACGCAAGGGTTCGAGCCAATTCGGGCGATGCACTGGTATCTACGTCATGGGTGAGTCGACCGAGCTCGGGCTCGTGTGCTTGCCACTGTGAAAGCAACAGCGAATAGATACGTTCGTCGGCATCGGAAACGTCGTCTCGACGTTGCTTCAGACGCGCCCGCACGAGTGCTTCGGGGGCCGCGCACACCAGCATGACGAACCGCACACAATAACGCCGCGCAAGCTCGAAAAACCAGCGGCGATACTTCGCAAATACGAAGCTCGCATCGACAAGCGCTCGCTTACCTCGCCGCAAGGCGAGCTCGGCTTCGTGCAGACATGCTTCATAGGTTGCGTTCGAGTGCTCTGGCGTATAGATGCCTTCATTGGGTTGCACGGGAACAGACGCTCGATCGGACAAGCCAGCAAGACGTTTGCGCAACACGTCGGAACGAATCCACGTGAATCCTGACGCATCGACGAGCCCATGCGTGAGCGTCGATTTTCCGGTACCTGGCAAACCCGCGACCAGCACCACGCACGGGCGTTCACACGCCGGCGCGAGCTCCCCCACAGCCAGCAGAGCATGGCCACGGGCACGACTCCACGCACGCTCGCGCTGCGTGTTGGACACCTCCGACTCGTGCGACACGAGCACGTCCACTTTTGCACGAACCGTGGCTCGGTATGCGCTGTAGAGCGGCAGCAAGGCACGACCTTCTACGTCGTCCGCAACGTCGAAATAAGCGTCGGCGAGCTTGTGTGCCAGCTCCCAATGACCCAACGACATGATATCCATGTACAAAAACGAAAAATCGGCCACGGGATCGCCATGGCGCAACGCGTCGCTGAACTCGATGCAATCGATGATGCGCACATCGTGGATGCCATCGTTTGTGGGAAGCACATAAACATGGTCGCAGCGCAGATCGCCATGGATCTCGCATGGCATTCCACGCTGGGCCCGCGTTTCGATCAGCGTACGTTGCTGTTGCAGCGTAGCATCCGTGCGCCGCTCGAGCATATCCATCAGCTCTGGAGACCATAGCCGCAACAATTCCATGCCTGCGAAGTTGTCGCGACAGTGGGCGACCACCACGTCGAATCGACCGTAGCTCGCAATGGGGGAACTACGCGCTGACGTGCGGTGAAATCGTGCGATTCGACTCGCAATATCGCGCACGTGTTGCTCGCTCACAGCATGACGAGCCAGCATGTTCGCCAGGCTTGCTCCATCGGCAAGCCTGCGCATGTGCACGGCATATTCGATGATTTCGCCTTGGCTTGACCCGATCCGGACGTCACCACACCACATGCTCACCGGAACCACGCCAAGATATACGTCGGGCGCGAGGCGACGATTGAGCCGCACTTCGGCTTCACACATCGCCTTGCGCTTCGTGGGTGTGGAGTAGTCCAGGAAACCGAAGTTGACGGATTTTTTGAGCTTGAATACGTGGTCACCGACCAAAAACACCACCGACGCGTGGGTGTGTATCACCTCGACATGGTCCACCCCGGGTATACCGAGCTCAGCATACGCCGGCGAGCGCGACAGCGCCCGGATGATCTCGCCTTGCTCCATTCATACCGACATTAGCACCGTGGACACGCTGTCGGGTGAAGTGCTAGAGCACACGCGACTGCCAATGGCTACGACGACGAATGTGCAGACTCTGCGTTTGTCCGCGCGCCTGGCAGCGATCGCGAGCCTGATCGAGGCAGGCGACCGTGTCGCCGACATCGGAACCGATCACGCGCTACTGTCAGCCTACCTCGTTCTAAGCGGCAGGACCCCCAAAGTGATCGCCTCGGATGTGAGATCCGGGCCGCTTGCTGCCGCAACGCATACGTTGGCTCGCTGGGGCGTCGCTCATGTCGTCGAGCTACGCATGGGCCACGGGCTCGAGGTTCTCACGCCAGGAGAGGTCGACACGATCGTCGTGGCCGGAATGGGAGGACTGCGCATCGTCGGCCTACTTCAGCAGCGTCCCGACATCGTCGCGAAATCACGTCGGATCGTGCTTCAGCCCAACACGGACGCCCTGGTCGTGCGAACCTTCGTCGGCTCGCGTGGTCTCGCCATCGTCGACGATCGGCTCGTTCACGATCGTGGCAAGGACTACAGCATCATCGCAGTGGAGCATGAGCCCCTTCCATGATAAAAGTGGGCAATGGCGCGTGTGTCACTTGTCCTGGCGATCGCGTGCCTGAGCGCGATCGGCTGTGGAGGAACTCACCGTGGCGCCACGGCTAGTCCTGAAAGAAGCGCTCAATTTGGTTTCAAGCGCGTGTTCTGGGCGTTCCGATCCGCGCATGGGATGAGAGCGTGAGGCCGGTTACATGGTGGCGAGGACTTCTGCCGCAACGGTTTTT
>Ga0187893_10002830_pt1 | contig 37012 bp, 37 predicted proteins | sample MA1701074metaG_FD_139574 | JGI IMG/M metagenome (GOLD analysis project Ga0187893, IMG submission 139574) | White microbial mat communities from a basaltic lava cave in the Kipuka Kanohina Cave System on the Island of Hawaii, USA - MA170107-4 metaG ... | reverse complement strand
TGAGCGGCTTGTCGGAGCCGGTGACCTCGAAGCCGTCGTCGAGCTCGCGGGCCTCGGCGCCGAGCGCGCGGAGGTTGGTGACGATCGCGGCGATCCGGTCGCTTTCCTTGACGCGCAGCTCCGAGGCGCCCCGAACGACCGTCGTGCGTCCCGCAATCCGGGAGGCGATGCAGGCCAGCAACGGAAGTTCGTCGATGAGGGACGGCACTTCGTCGGCCGCAACTTCCAGGTCGCCGAGCGTCGAAGGGCGCGCCACGATGGTGCCCACCGGTTCGCCCGCCGCATCGCGACGGTCGGTGAACTCGATGGACGCGCCCATGCGCTTGAGGGCCCTGTAGAACCCCGTGCGCGTCGGGTTGAGGCACACGTCGGTGAGGCGGAGCTCACCGTCATCCGCCAGGACGGCGAGCGCCACGAGGAACGCTGCGGCAGACGGGTCCGCGGGCACCGCGACATCCGCAGGTCGCACGACCTGCGCCGGCTCGAGCTCGACCGTGGTGTCCGCGCCGTGAATCGCGACGCCGCGGTGGCGAAGCATGCGTTCAGTGTGGTCGCGGGACAGGTGCGGTTCGACGACGCGCGCCCCGACGCCGGCAACCACGGCCGCCAGCAGGATCGCGCTCTTCACCTGCGCGCTGGCGACCTGCGACTCCCAGTCGATGCTCCGCAGCGGGCCTCCGACGATCGTCATGGGCAGTCCGCCGTGCCGCGCGAGCCGGGCGTCGGCGCCCATCTGGCGCAGCGGCTCGGCGATTCGCCGCATCGGTCGGCGGGAGAGACTGGCGTCGCCGGCGAACTCGGCTGTCAGGCCGGCGCCGGCGACAACGCCCGCCATGAGGCGCGCGGTGGTGCCGCTGTTGCCGCAGTCGAGCGGATCGGCGGGGCCTTTCCAGTGCCGCGTGGATTGCCCGGTGACGACCAGTTCGTCGCCGAGGGGCGGAATCGCGGCGCCCAGCGTTCGCAGCACGCGCGCGGTCGCCTGGACGTCGTCCGACCTCAGGAGGTTCGTGATGCGCGACTTCCCTTTCGCCACGGCGGCCAGCATCAGGGCGCGGTGGGAGATCGACTTGTCGCCCGCGGCGCGGATGCTGCCACCCACGCGCGTCCGTTTCACCGAAGCCACGATTCCAGGGCGGTGGCGGTATCGGTTTTGGCGTCGCGGTACTTGACGATGACCGGGGTTTGCAGCGAAAGGCCATTCGCCTTGCCCCACGGCGACGACACTGCGCGCGCCCCGGGCACCACGACGGCGTCCTCCGGAATCTCCAGCGCGCGCTCGGCAGTGGCCGTGATCACCTTCTCGCGAACCAGGTCGTACACGGGCGTTCCGCGCGTGAGGACGACGCCGGCGCCAATGACGGCGCGGGCGCGCACGACGGTTCCCTCGTAGATGCCGCAGTTGCCACCGACGAGCGCATCGTCCTCGACCACGACGGGACTGGCGTTCACCGGCTCGAGCACCCCGCCGATCTGCGCCGCCGCGCTCAGGTGCACGCGCGCGCCGATCTGCGCGCAGGAGCCGACGAGCGCGTGCGAGTCGACCATGGTCTTCTCACCCACCCAGGCGCCGACGTTGATGTACATCGGCGGCATGCAGATCACGCCTTTGGCGACGTGGGCGCCGCGCCGGATCGTCGAGCCGCCGGGGACGATACGGATTCCGTCCTTGGCGGCAAAGCTGCGCGCAGGGTACGTGTGCTTGTCCACGAAGCTGAGGCGGCCGCCTTTCGCCTTGCCGGTGACGGACATGTCGACGAGTCGGCCGACGCGAAACCCGAAGAGGATCCCCTGCTTCACCCAGGGCACGGCGCGCCAGACGCCCTGCTCGCGGACGGCCGCGCGGATGTCTCCGTCCTCGAGTGCGTCGAGGAAATCGTCGAAGAGCGCTGCGGCCGGCCTGGTGAGCGTGGCCGGCGATGCTGCGCAGAGCTTCTCCACTTTGGCCTGAAGCGATTTCATGGTGAATGGTCCCTTCGCGTTGCTCAGGATGGCAGTGCCGCGCCGGCCGCCTTGAGCGCAGCGCGGACCGTTCCGACGTGCTGATCCGCGAGCGGTACCAGTGGCAGCCGGAGATGGTTGCCGATCCTGCCGAGCATCGCCATGGCTGCTTTCACGGGAATCGGGTTCGATTCGACGAACGCGGCGCGCATCCACGGCAGGAGCCGCATGTGCACCTCATTGGCGCCGGCGAAGTCGCCCTTCGCCGCCCGGTTGCAGAGTTCCGCCATCGCCTTCGGCGTCGCGTTGGAGACCACGGAGATCACGCCATCACCGCCGGCAGCCATCACTGCCAGCGTCATCTCGTCGTCGCCGGACAGCACGGCGAAGCCGGCTGGCCGGTCCCTCAGGATGTCCGTGATCTGGCCGAGGTTCCCGCTCGCCTCCTTCACGGCGACGATGTGCGGCACTTCGGCGAGCGCGAGCGTCGTCCGGGCCTCGATGTTGCCGCCGGTGCGACCGGGCACGTTGTAGACGATCACTGGCAGGTCGGTGGCGCCGGCCACGCGCCTGAAATGCTCGATGATGCCGCGCTGCGGCGGCTTGTTGTACATGGGGGACACATGCAGCAGGTGCGTGGCGCCAGCCGCCTGCATTTCCTTCGACTGCGCCACGGCCTTGGCCGTGTCGTTCGAGCCGGCGCCGGCGGCCACGGCAATGCGTCCCTTGGCCTGCTCGACCACGATCTCGACCACGCGACGCTGCTCGGCCGGCGTCATCGTCACGGCTTCGCCGGTGGAACCGACCGGCACGAGAAAATGCACGCCCTCGGCGATCTGCCAGTCGACCAGGGCGCGCAGCGCCTGCTCATCGAGCGAACCGTCGGCCGCGAACGGGGTCACGAGGGCGGTGCCGCAGCCCGAAAGGCGCTTCGTCACTTGGCTCCCAGCACGTCCATCATCGTGAAGACTCCGGTCTTGCCGACGATCCAGCGGGCCGCGTGCAGCGCGCCCTCGGCGAAGACGCGCCGGTCGCGCGCGGTGTGCACGAGCCGAATCTGCTCGAACGGGGCGTCGAAGACGAACTCGTGCGTGCCCGGTACCGAGCCCATGCGAACGCTGGTGATCGGGATGTTGGCGCCCCAGAGTGCGGCGCCGACGGCTTCCAGGCTCACGGCGGTTCCCGACGGCGCATCCTTCTTGGCCGCGTGGTGCGTTTCGACGATATGCACGTCGAAGCCCGGCATGCGCCGCAGGGTCCGCGCCGCGGCCTTCACGATTTCGGCGAATGCGGCCACGCCGGGCGAGAAGTTCGGCGCCACGAGCATGGCCCCCTGCTTCTGGCGCACGAACTCTTCCACGTCGGCGCGCTTGCCGTTCCAGCCGGTGGTGCCGACGACAACCGGGCAGCCTGCCGCGACCACCGCCCTCGCGTTGTCCGGCGCGGCGTCGGGCCGGGTGAACTCGATGGCCACGTCCGCGCCGTTCAGCGTTGCGGCGCTGATGGGCTCGGCGCGGCCCAGCCGCGCCACGACCTCGAAGCCGCGATCGCGCGCGAGCTGTTCGATGGCCTGGCCCATCCTGCCCATTCCGATGATCGCCAGTCGCGGCACTATCGGTCCCCGAAGAACTCGGCGTGCAACCGCTGCACCAGGGGCGTCACTTCGTCACCATCGACCACCATCGTGAGGTTGATGCCCGTGGCGCTGAGCGACAGCATGTGCAGACGCGCGCCACCGATCGCGCGCAGCGCGCGGGACATTGCCTCGCTGCTCTCGCTGAGCGCCGCGCCGACGAGCGCAACCACGCCGCGGTGGCGCTCGATCGCCACCGTGCCGAGCTCGCGCAGCTCCCCGACGGACTCCTCGAGGCGGCTGGCGTCGTCCACGGTCACGGACACCGACACCTCCGACGTCGCGACGACGTCGACCGATGTCTTGTGCCGCTCGAAGATGGCGAACAACTCGCGCAGGAAACCCTCCGTCAGCAACATGCGGGGCGACTGCACCTTCACCAGCGTGACCGCACTCTTGCCGGCGATCGCGGTGACCGGCCGGCGCGGTGCGTCGAACGTGATCAAAGTGCCCTTGCCATCGGGCTTCCGCGAGTTGAGCACCCGCACGGGGATTCCGATGCGAACCGCGGGCGCGATCGTGAACGGGTGCAGGACCTTGGCGCCGAACGACGCCAGTTCCGACGCTTCCTCGAACCCGACCTGGTCGATGCTGCGCGCCGTCGGCACGACGCGCGGGTCCGCCGTCATCATCCCATCGACGTCGGTCCAGATCTCAATGACTTCCGCCTTGAGCGCGGCGCCGAGGAGCGAGGCGCTGTAGTCCGAGCCGCCGCGACCGAGCGTGGTGGTGACGCCGGCGGCGGTGGCGCCGATGAAGCCGCCCAGGACCGGCACCTGCCCGTCGCGCAGCAGCGGCGTGAGATGGGCGCGGGCGGCTTCCGCGATCGCGTCCGGCAGCGGCTCCGCGCGCGTGAACTGGTCGTCCGTCACCATCACGCGCCGGGCGTCGACGTGGCGGGCCGGGATCCGGCTGGCCGAGAAGGTCGCGGCCACGATCAGCGATGACATCCGCTCGCCGAACGACGCGACGGCGTCGAGGCTGCGCGGCGTGAGGTGCCCCAGCACCGACAGCGCCTCGGCGAGGCTCGCCAGCTCGTCGTGCATCGCCCCGATCTCGGCGGCCAGCTCATCCCCGTCCGAATCGCCCAGCAGCTCGCTGGCGACCTGGAGGTGCCGGTCTCGCAGGGCCTCGACACTGCGCAACGCGGGGATCAGCTGGCCGCGCTCCGCCTGTGCCGCGATCTCGAGCAGCAGGTTCGTGGTGCCTCCCAGGGCGGACACTACGACCGTCGGCTGCTGATCGAGTCGCGATGCGATGATCCTCGCGGTGCGCCGGATGGCCTCCGCATCGCCGACGGACGTCCCGCCGAACTTGCAGACGATCACGGTTTCGGGATGCGCCCGGTGGACGCCATCAACTCCGCGTTGAGCACGGACGCGCCCGCGGCGCCCCGGATGATGTTGTGGCCCATCGCAACGAGCCGTACGTCGAAGAGCGTGTCGCGCCGGACGCGACCCACGCTCACGGTCATGCCCTTGCCCAGGTCCACGTCGCGGCGCGGCTGCGGCCGGTCCGGCTCCTTGAACACTGCCAGCGGCCGCTCCGGCGACGACGGCAGGCGGCATGCCTCGGGAGCGCCGCGCCAATTCCCGAGATGCGCCTCGACCTCCGCGGCGTCCGCCCGGCGTGTCATCTCCACCGACATCACCACGGTGTGGCCGTGCTGCACGGGCACGCGGCTCGTGTGGGCGCTGACCACCATGGCCGCGTGCTGGATGTGGTCCGACTCGCGCAAGCCCAGGAACTTGCAGAGCTCCGCCTCCACCTTCGGCTCCTCATCCTTGATGTACGGAATAACGTTGCCGAGGATGTCCATGGACGCCACGCCCGGATACCCAGCGCCCGACACCGCCTGCATGGTGCTGATGAAGACGCGACGCACGCCGTAGCGCTGCTGTACCGGCGCCAGCGCCATCGCTGCGACGATCACCGCGCAGTTCCCGTTCGCCACGATCGCGCCGGGCCAGCCACGCTGCTTGCGCTGCGTCGCGAGGATGTCGAGGTGATCAGGATTCACTTCGGCGATCACGAGCGGGACGTCCGGCTCCATGCGGAAGTTGCGCGCGTTGGTGAGGACGATGCGATCCGACTTGGCGAAAGCCGGTTCAGCCTCGCCGGCCGCGGCGGCATCGAGCGCGGAGAAGACGACGGGCGAGCGGATGTGCGCGGGACTGCTGAGCTGTACGGTCAGTCCCGCGATGGCCGGCGGAATCGGGTCGTCGCCGATCCAGGTGACCGCCTCGGCGTACGGCTTGCCGGCCGACCGCTCGGACGCGGCCACCTCGACCAGTTCGAACCACGGGTGGCTCGCCAGCAAGCGGACGAACGCCTGGCCCACGGCGCCGGTGGCGCCCAGGACCGCGACCGGGACCCGTGATGCCCCGAACGAGGACTCGCGCGTCGTCACTTGAGCAGCGTGCGCACGATGCGCTCGTAGGCGTCCACCGCGCGGCGCAGCTCGTCGATCGCGATGTACTCGTCGGGCGTGTGGGCGACGTGGATCGAGCCAGGGCCGAACAGCAACGGCGTGCCCCACCGTGAGAGGAGCGGGATGTCCGTGGTATACGCCACCGGCGTGACCGCGAACCCGGGAATGGTGGTGAACTTCTGCGCCGGGATGTGCGATCCGTACTCGATCTCGGCCCTCTTCCCGGCCCATTTCTCGAGCGCCTTCTTCACCTTCGCCACGTCGCCGACGAGGCGGAACATCAACTCGGCTTCGGCGAGGTCGGGCACGATGTTGCCCGCGGCCCCGGCGCGGATGACGCCGATGTTGACCGTCGTCGTTCCCAGCGTCTTGTCGGTGGGCAGCTTGAGCTTTTCGATTCCGGCGAGGAGCCCGAGCATCGGGGTGATCGCCGACTTGCCCAGTTCCGGATACGCCGAGTGCGCGGCGCGGCCGCGAAAGCGCAGCGTGGCTCGCAACGATCCCTTGGCGCCGCTGGCGAGCTTGCTCTCGGTCGGTTCGCCGTTCACCAGGTACCTGCTCGTGGGCGACAAACGGTTGGCCGAGCGCGCGCCGTCGGAGCCCGCTTCCTCGCCGACGAGCAACAGCAGGTCCACCCGCTCCTCGCCTGCCTTTGCCAGCCGATCGGCGGCGACCATCATGGCCGCGGCGATCCCCTTCGCATCACATGCGCCGCGTCCGTAAATGCGTCCGCCCGCCTCGCGCGGCGGCACGTACGGGACTACGGTGTCGAGGTGGGTCGAGAGGGTGACGCCTCCGCCCTTGCGGCGCGCCCAGACGTTGGCGCGGCCCTTGGTGACTTCCTGCAGTTCGACGTTCCAGCCATGGGCGATCAGCCACCGCGAGACGAACTCGACCGCGGCGGCCTCGGAACCGGTGGTCGACTGGATCGCAAGCAGCTCGGCGGTGAGCGCGACGACGTCCGTCATGCCGCCAAAGCTACACCCTCAGAACCGAAACCCGATGTTGACGAGACGGATCCTGGGGACGTAGCCGACCGTCTCGGCCGCCTTGACGCCAAACGCGAAGCCATCGAACAGGCGCCCCTCCGGGTAGTAACGCCAGAACACGTCGGCATTCATGTAGTCGTCGCTGCTTTCGGCATGCATCGACCCGCGGGTGGTGCAGCGTTGCGCATGGCAGCTGCCAGGAATCAGTGGACGACGTGCGGCCGGGAGGCCGAGAACGACGAAGCTCCGTGGTGGGCGGGGCAAGTGAATGGGGTGGCGCCGCGCGGCCGCTTGCTCCACATTGCGCGCTGACCGTCAAACGGACGCCCGTGACCGAACCACTCCCGTTCCCGGCCGACAAGCCATCGAAGTCCGAGAAACCCGATGCCGCGGAGAAAGCGCTCCGGCAGCGCGGACTGCTGGATCCTCCGGACAAGTACCGTGCGCTCATCAACGCGGTCGAAGCGGCGCAGGACCTGATCGAGCTGGCGGACAAGAAAGCCAGGTTTGCGCTCGTGATCATGAGCGTCCTCAACGCGGTTGCGGTCCTGCTCGTGGTGCGTGGCGGTGACCCGCTGCTGCCGCGCACGGGGTTCTTCGCGCTCCTCGTCGGCGCTGAACTGGTGGCGTACGTGATTGCGACGGTCTACTACTTGTCACAGGCGATCAACGCCCTTCGCCCCCGCGGCGTCCGCGGCGCTGGACCGGCGCCGGCGCTGCCGTCCGCGGTTGAACCGGGAGTGTCGATGCGCGTGCTCTTCTACGGCGACGTCGTGGCGCGTGACCGCGCGGCGTATCGCGCGCTCTGGGAGACCATGCGGATGGACAACCTGACGGCGGAGCTGGCCGATCAGTTGTACTCGCTCTCGATGATCAACGAGCAGAAATTCAGCGCGCTGCGGCGGCTCTACTTCGGGCTCACCGTCATGACCGTGATGCTCGCCAGCGTGATCGTCACGATCGGGCTCAGCCGCATCTGGCAGTAGCGGTCGAGCGGCCGGAGTGCGGGGACCGGGACTCGAACCCGGACGGGCTTTCGCCCGCAAGATTTTAAGTCTCGCGCGTCTACCAGTTTCGCCATCCCCGCGCGCTGCCAAAGCGACGCCGTCGCGCCCTGAAACGCAACGGCGGGAGACCGGTTGCCCGATCTCCCGCCGTTGCCATGTCCGAGAGCGGGAAACGGGACTCGAACCCGCGACCCCAACCTTGGCAAGGTTGTGCTCTACCAACTGAGCTATTCCCGCGTGGACCGAGAATATAGGGCGGCTAGGGGCGTTCCCCAAGCGCGTGCACCGCGTACCACGCGCACCACGCCAGGAGGCCCGAGAGTGCCGCGTCGCCCCCGTTGAACCGGGCGTGGCCGTCGTCGGTGACGATCTCGGCGGCGTAGCCGCCGTCGAGTGGCGCCCGGCGAAACCATTCCAGCGTCGTCGCCGACTCGGGGCCGAGGAGCCGGGCGCAATGGTGCGCCAGGTCGCCGGTCGCGGCCGTCATGCCCTTCACCGTCCGGCGGTAGGTGGAGTCCTGTCGTTCCACCGCCTCGTAGAGCGGCAGCCACAGCGTCGACGCCACAGGGTCGTCCTCGAACGTGTGGTGTCCGGCCAGGTCCGTCGCGCCCGCGAACTTCTGCTTGCCGCCCTGCTCGGTGACGAAGTGCCGCCTGATGGCGGCGCGAATCGCCTCGGGGTCCTCGAGCTCCTTGGCAGTTTCCTCGTCCAGCGTTCGCCTCAGGATCTCGAACGCCTGCGCCGCGACGGCATTGCCGTGGAGCGTGAACGGGTGCGGCGCCGGCTGGCCGCGCAGCGTGACCTCCGTTGTGTAGAGCGGCACGTTCCGGTCACGACGCTCGCCGAGGTCGTCGGCCGCATGGTACAGCGTGTCGGCGATAACCGGCTCCTCGACGATGCGGTCGTCCTCGGTGTCGCGGATGTACCGGTCGACCGCGAGCGCAAAGGCCGATGCGCCCTCGAGCGAGAACCCGGGCGCGAACATCGTCCCATCCAGGTAGTGCACGCCACGGCCGGGCGCGTAGCCGTGCAGCTCGCAGACGCGCAGCAGCAGTTCGCGCGCCAGCGGCGGGTCGGCGAGCTGCACCGCCGGCAGCGTCCACATCAGGGCTTCCCAGTCGCGCACGGTCACGCCGAGCCCGTGCCACGGCGCGCGCGAACGCACGAAGTAGTAGTGCGCGTCGTCCAGTGCCCGGCCCACGCCGTAGAAGTACGCGAACAACAGGTGGCGGTTCAGCAGCGTATCGAGCTGTTCGTCACCGGTGCTCTGTTCCAGCGAGCGGAGCGCGTCCCGCGTCTCGCGCAGCAAGTCCTTCCATCCGCGTCGCCGGAGCACTGCCATCGCGGCGCGCGCGCCATCCTGCTCCGGACCGGCCGCCAGGTAGAACGCGACCTGGACGCGGTCGTTCGACGGGACCAGCAGCTCTCGCATGATGTGGTACGAACGCGCGTCATCCGACACACTGGCCGCGGCGCCCTCGTCGGCCCCCACGGCCAGCGCGACCATGCCGTCGGCGGCCCGGTCGCCGAGGATGACGTCGCCGTCGACCTCCTGGACGCGATGGCTGTCGGGCGCGAACGGCCGTTCGGTCCGGACGCGAAGTTGCCGGTGTCCCAGCGTGCCCTCGGCAATGAACGCCGCCCTCGTGTCCCGGGCGCCACGGTTCTCGATCGACAGTGCGTAGACGGCGCCGGCAACCTCGGAATCATGGCCGAACGGCGCGAAGATCGTGCCGCGCACCACCACGTCGCCCTGGGTCCAGGTGAACGTCGGCAGCCACCCGAGCGCCCGCTCCCAGACGATGGGCGCCTCGGAGAACGCGAACTCCCGGTCGCCCCAGCGGAGGCGCAGGCGCAGGAGCGGCGGCCCCTCGCCGTCGACAAATCCGGGCGCGCCCGAAAGCTCAACGGCCGACCGCGTGCCGCGGTGCAGGAAGCCGACGGCGAACACCGCGCCGTCGGCGGGGTGAACACAGGGAAGAGACATCCAGTGATTCCCGGTGACTTGCCACGGCACTCGCGGCGGCGGACGCAACGACACTAGCGGCGCATTTATGTTAGAGGCGTGGCGCGAACAATGACCACGGGCATGGTGCCCGTCAACGATGACTGAGCACCGCCCGCGCCACCGGTTTCCGGCGCTTGCATGCCTGCTGCTGACCGTGGTCGTCCCCGCGCACGCGCGAGCGCAGGCCGGCATCAGTCTTCTCGACGACGTGTCGGTGACGCCACCGGGCGTGTTCCGGCTGAGGACGGCCGGCGTTTGGACGCGCTACGAGGAGCGTTTCACGTCGTCCGGCACCACGCCGCTCGGGGCGCCGTTCATCACCGGCGCGCTCGGATCGGCGGCGCTTCCCCGGCTCGCCACGACGGAGGCGCTGGTGCAGGACGCCAGCGCCGCGCCGTTCACGATCTCGCTCGGCGCCTCGCGGCTCGACGTGGTGGCGCGCGAGGAGCACGTGCCGCTCACCATCGAATACGGCCTGCGCAAGCGGCTGTCGTTGACGTTCATGATGCCGGTGGTGCGCAAGCGAGCGAGCGGCCTGCTCACGCTCGACAGCCTCGGGTCCAACGTTGGGCCGAACCCCGTGCGACTCAGTTCCGCAATCCGCAGCGCCAATCAGGTCGTGCAGGCGCAGTTCGGCGCGGCGGCGGGGCAACTGCAGAACGCGCTCGCCACGTGCACCGCCAGCCCCTCCAGTCCCGGATGTCCGGCCCTGCTGGCGCGCCAGGCCGAGGCGCAAGCGTTGATCACGAACTCGCAATCCTTCGCGGCCACGGTCGAGGACCTGTATGGCTCGGCTTCGAGCGACGGCGAGGCCTTCGTGCCACGCAGCAGCAGCCCCGCCCAGTCAGCCATCGCGTCGAGAGTCTCAGCGTTCAACGACCAGTACAAGGACCTCCTCGCGACCTCGACGGACCTCATCACGGCGGTGCCGGGCGCGGCGGCGGGCCCCGCAGGTTCGGCCAACATCATCACCTACCTCTACGACCTTTCGCGCGACTCCCTGACCAACGCGGTCCTCCTCGGCGTCGGCGACGTTGAAGCCGGCTTCAGGTGGCTGGCGCTCGACCGCGCCGGCCCGAACGGCGACCGCGGCGTGCGCGCCGTCATCGCATCCTCCTGGCGGTTTCCGTCAGGCTCGCGGCAGGCGCCGCCGGGAGTTGCCGACCTTCGCATCGGCGACGGCCTGGGGGCGCTCACGGCACGAGGCCTGCTCGACGTCGCATACGGGCGACTCGGTCTTCTCGCCGCGGCAAGCGCGGAGGTCGTGCTGGGCGCGTCGCCGGACACGGCCGGTGTGCCGCTCGTCGTGGGGTATACCCGCGCGCCCGACCGCTGGCGGCGTTCACTGGCCGCCGAGCCTCGCTGGCAACTGACGTCCGCGCTGGCCGTCCACGGCTCGTATGCGGTGCACGGCTCGGAGCGTTCGGCGGCGCACCAGCTCGCCGGTGGCGGCGTGAGCTTCACGACCGTCTCGCGCTACCGTTCCGGGATGCGTCCGCTCCCGATGGAGATGCGCTTCTCGCACCTGCAGGCAGTTCAGGGCGACGCGGGCGCTCCAAGGATCACGCGGGATCAGCTCGAGGTTCGGATCTACTATCAGCGCGCCCGGTAGCGCGCTTCTTCCTGAGCACGTCTGCAGGCTCGGCCGCCTCCAGCAGTTCGGACGCGTGCGCGCGGCTCGTCGCGCTCTCCGCGTCGCCTCCCAGCATCCGGGCGATCTCCCGGATCCGGTCGGCGTCTTTCAGCGTGGTGACGTCGGCCGTCGTCACCCCGGCGCGCGCGCCCTTGGAGACCATGATATGGCGGTGACCGCGCGCCGCGATCTGCGGCAGGTGCGTGATCGCGAACACCTGGTGCGAGTGGGCCACCCGGCGCAGCAGGTCCCCGACTTGCTGCGCCACGCGCCCGCCGATGCCCGCGTCCACCTCGTCGAAGACGAGGGTCGGCACCTGGTCGAGCCGCGCAAGGATCGTCTTGATGGCGAGCATGACGCGCGACAGCTCACCGCCCGAGGCAACCCTCGCCAACGGGCGAAGATCGTGCCCGAGGTTCAGGGCCACGCGAAACTCCACCTCTTCCTCGCCACGCGGCCCGATGGGCTGCACCGGTTGCAGCGCGACGACAAGGTGGCCGTCCTCCATCCCGAGTTCCGGCAGCAGGTCGTCCACGGACTCGCCGAACTTCCGTGCGGCGGCCTTGCGCTTGGCGCTCAGCGCCGCGGCTGACGACTGGAGCGCAGCGGCCGCCTCGTCAACCCGCGCCTGGATCTGGCGCCTGTCGAGTGACGCGGTGTCCAGGAGGTCGAGCTCGCGGCGGGCCTCCTTCCCCGTGGCGATCACCTCCTCCGCCGTGGCGCCGTATTTCCGGGTGAGGCGATGCAGCAGTTCGCGGCGTGCGCGAATGTCGTTCAGCCGCGCCGGATCGAGGTCGACCGACGCCGCATAATGGGCCAGTTCCTTTGCCACGGCTTCGATCGAGTAGAATCCTTCATCGAACGACGCCTGCACCTTGGCGAGCGAGGGGTCGAGTTTCTGCAGTTGCTGGAGCGTGCGAGCCGCCTGCCCGAGCCGGGCGAGAACACCCTGGTCCTCGTCCTCGAGCAGCGTATTGAACGCGGCGGCCGCGTCGCGAATCCCGGCGGCATTCTCCAGGCGCCGCGCTTCCTCCTCGAGCCGGCTCTCCTCGCCCGCCGTGAGCCCGGCTTCCTCGATCTCCCGCGCGACGTGCCTGAGGTAGTCGGCCCGTTTCTCCGCTTCCGCTCTCCGCCGTTCGAGGTCCGTCAACTCGCGCTGCGCCGACGTCAGTCGCGCGTGGGCCTCGCGCACGCCGGCGACGAGCCCGTCGGCCGCGGCGAAGGCGTCGAGCACCGCGCGCTGCGACTCGCCGTCCAGCAACGACTGGGCTTCGTGCTGGCCGTGCAGGTCAACCAGCGCGCGCCCGATCTCGGCGAGTACGGCGGCCGTGACGGTGGTCCCGTTGACCCAGGCGCGCGTGCGGCCAGCGGCCGTCACCTCGCGCTTGAGCACGATGGTCGAGTCCTCGACGTCGATGCCACGCGCGTCGAGCGTGGCCAGCACCGTCTTGTGCCCGGTTGCGTCGAATACGCCTTCAACCGTGGCCCGGTCACTTCCCGTCCGCACGACCTCGCCTGTGCCGCGCTCACCGAGCAGGAGCCCCAGGGCGCCGACGATGATCGACTTGCCAGCGCCGGTCTCGCCCGAGAGCACGTTGAACCCCGGGCCGAGCGGAAGCGTCAGCGATTCGATGATCGCGACATTCTTGATCCGCAGCTCGGTCAGCATCGATGTCCTAGTCCCGCTCGGGTATTCCGCCCCATCCCAGTTTTTCGCGAAGCGTCGAGAAGAAGCTCGAGCCTGGAAAGCGCACCACCTGAATGGTCTTCCTGGCCCGGCGCACAGTGAGCACGTCGCCAGTCCCGAAAGTAGCGCCGGTCTGGCCATCGACCGTGATCATTAACTCCTCGGCCGCACCATCCGCTTGCACGGTGACGGCGGACGTCGCCGCGACCACGACCGGCCGGATGGCGAGCGTGTGCGCCGAGATGGGCGTTACCAGGATCGTCTCGAGCGTCGGCACCACGACCGGCCCGCCGGCCGACAGGCTGTACGCCGTCGACCCGGTCGGCGTCGAGATGACGACCCCGTCCGCCGAGTACGTGGCGATATGGGCGTCGTCCACCGACACCCGCAGCGGGACGACGCGAGCGAACCCGCCCTTGTGCACGGCAACGTCATTCAATGCGTGCCAGCGACCGCGTTCCTTGCGCGTCCGGTCCGCAATCGTGACCTCGAGCATGATCCGGGACTCGACCGTATAGTCGCCGCGCGCAAACCGCATCAGCGAGTTCTCGAGCTGGTCGGCCGGACAGCACGTAAGGAAGCCGAGATGCCCCATGTTCACGCCGAGAATCGGTACCTCGCGCCCCTCGAGGAGACGGGCTCCCCGCAGCATCGTTCCGTCGCCACCGAGTGTCATCAGCGCATCGAGGGTCGACCCGGGCTCGAGCCGCTGATCCTGGGCTTCGGCGATGTCCGGCTCGAAGAAAAGCGCGAAGTTGAGGCCGCTCGCCAACCGCCGAAGCGTGGCGAGCGCGCCCGCCAGTCCATCGTAACCGCTGTGGCCAACGACGCCGAGCCGGATCGTCTTTCCGGACGGGCTCACCCGGCGAGCGCCTCGGTCTCCAGCATGGCCCGCACCGCGTTGGCGATCCCCTCGGGCGTGAGGCCGCACAGGGCAAGCTGCTTGGCGCGTGGCGCGGCGTAGACGATGCGGTCGGGAACGCCGAGCGTCCGGACGCGCACCGCGCTGTCGTGCGCGCCGATGATGGCGGACATGAACGCGCCGAATCCGTTGGCCGTGGCGCCTTCCTCGACAATGAGGACGTGATGGTGCTCGGCGAGAATCGCCGCGAGCGCGACCTCGTCGTACGGCTTGAGAAAGCGGCAGTTCACGACCGACACGTTCAGCTCGTCGCGACGTAGCAGTTCCGCGGCCGCTACGGCCGGCAGCACCATCGTCCCCACGGCGAGGATGGCGACATCCTTTCCCTTGCGCTCCACATCCCATGTTCCGTACGGCACCCGGTCGATCTCCTTGATGTGCGGTGGCTCGTCCGGCGACGCGTCGCGCGGATAGCGGATCGACCACGGCCCCGTCGTATGCTCGACCGCGGCGCGCAGCAAGCCGAGCATCTCGCGCCCGTCCTTCGGCGCCGTCACCGTCACGTTGGGCACAGCGAGCAGGTACGCGATGTCGTACAGCCCCATGTGCGTCTCGCCGTCCTCGCCCACGAGACCGGCACGGTCGAGGCACATCACGACCGGCAGTGACTGGATCGCGACGTCGTGGATGATGCCGTCGTAGGCGCGCTGGATGAACGTCGAGTAGATGGCGGCGATGGGCCGGATGCCGCGCGTGGCCAGTCCCGCGGCGAACGTGACCGCATGCCCCTCGGCGATACCCACGTCGAAGAACCTCGTCGGATGCGCCCGCGCCATTCCGTCAGTGCCCGTGCCGCTCGGCATGGCGGCCGTGATGACCGCAATGCGCTCGTCCTCTGTCGCCAGCTCCACCAGGCCCTTGCCGAAGACCTTGGTGTAGGCCGGCTTGCTGGTCGACGCCTTGGTCGGCTTGCCGGTCGACGGCTCGTAGCCCGGCGGCAATGCGTGCCACTTCTCGCCGGTGGAGTGCTCGCCGGCCGGGAAGCCCTTCCCCTTCTGCGTGACCACGTGCACGAGCCGCGGCCCGGTCATTTCCTTCATCGCCGCGAACGTCTCCAGCATCTGCGGGATGTTGTGCCCGTCGATCGGACCGAAATACCGGAGCCCCAGCTCCTCGAAGAGCACCCCCGGCGTGAGGAACGCCTTCACCGACTCCTCCCACTTGCGGAGGATCGGGCCGACGTTCGCCAGCATGCCCGGCGCGTGGTCCGCCATCTCGCCGATCTTGGCCCGGATGCGGTTGTACAACGAGTTCTGCTGGACCGACGTCAGGTACTTGTGCATGGCGCCGACGTTGGGCGCGATCGACATCTCGTTGTCGTTGAGGACGACGATGATGTCGCGGTCCGAATGGCCGGCGTTGTTGAGCCCCTCGTACGCCAGCCCGGACGACAACGCGCCGTCGCCCAGGATCGCCACGACCTTGTAGTGGTCACCCTTGAGGTCGCGCCCGACCGCGATGCCCAGCGCGGCGGAGATGGCGGTGGCGGCGTGGCCGGCGCCGAACGCGTCGAACTCGCTTTCGCTGCGTTTGAGGAAGCCCGAGAGGCCGCCTTCCTGGCGCAGCGTCTCGAGGCGGTCCTTGCGGCCGGTGAGGAGCTTGTGGGGATAGCCCTGGTGGCCGACGTCCCACACGAGCTGGTCGCGCGGCGTTTCGAACGTGTAATGCAGCGCGATCGTCAGCTCGACGACGCCGAGCCCTGCGCCAATGTGCCCGCCCGTGCGGGAACACACGTCGACCAGCTGATCGCGCATCTCCTGGGCAAGTGTCGGCAGGTCGTCGCGCGAGAGCTTGCGGAGGTCCTTCGGAAGGTCGATTCGGTCGAGCAGCGTCGTCATGTGGTGCGTTGAGGCTCCCTGAAACTATGACTGTCGGGCCGCGACGAAACGTGCCAGCTCCATCAGCGGACCGTTGTGCAGCCCCGCGGCCTTCAGGCTGCCCATGGCGTCCGCCACGAGCTTGTCGCCCTTCTGGCGCGCGGCATCCACTCCGAGCGTGGAGGCGTAGGTGCTCTTCGACAATGCGGCATCGATACCGGCCGTCTTTCCAAGGGTCTCGGAGGACGACGTGGCGTCCAGGACGTCATCGTGAATCTGGAACGCGAGCCCGAGCGACTCTCCCGCTCGCGCCAGGTCGTCCACTGCCTGTTTCGACCCGCCCGCCGCCAGCCCTCCCATGGTAAGGCTGGCAGCGATCAGCGCCCCGGTCTTGGCGCGGTGCACGGCCTCGAGCTGCTCGACCGACACCACCTTCCCCTCGTTCTCGAGGTCCATCAACTGGCCGCCGACCATGCCCGTGGCCCCGGACGCCTGCATCAACACCATCACCAGCTTGCGAGACGTCGCCGGGGCGAGCCCGAGCGACTCGGCCGCGCGCACCGTCTGGGTCACCGCCAGCGCGACCATGGCCACGCCGGCAATGGTCGCCGCCGCAACGCCATACGCCCGATGGGTTGTCGGCCGGCCACGGCGCAGGCTGTCGTTGTCCATGCACGGCAGGTCGTCGTGCACCAGCGAGTACGCGTGCACGATCTCCACCGCGGCCGCGAGTTGGCTGGCGTCGCGCGTGCCTCCCAGGGCATCGTAGGACGCCATGACGAGCAGGCCACGGATACGCTTGCCGTCGCCGGTGAGGCTGTAGTGCACGGCGTCGCGGAGGCTCTCGGGCAGCGCAATGCCGTTCGACGCCACGCGCGCGAGCTCGCCGTCGATGCGCGCCTTCCAGCGCGCCAGCGTCACCTCGATTGCTTCATTCACGCGGCGATATCACCTCGAATGACCCGTCGGCGCGCTCGACGAGCCGCTTGACCTGGCCCTCGGCTTTCGACAGCGACTCGGTGGCGGCGCGGAGGTGCTTCACGCCCTCCTCGAACAGCGCGAGCGCGCGATCCAGCTCGATCTCGTCGGATTCGAGTTCGCCGACGATCTCCTCGAGACGCTTGAGCTGTTTCTCGAAGCTCACAGGCGCTCCGCGACGCGCGCCGGAATCTCGCCATCCTTGAGCACCAGCCGGAAGCGGAGGCCCGCCGCGAACGACTCAACCGACGTCAGCGCCCTGCCGTCGGCGGCGCGTGCCACGGCATAACCGCGATGCAGCGTCGCCAGCGGACTGAGGGCGTTGAGCCGGCCGCCGAGCTCCGTCAGCCGGGCACGCTTGCGTTCCGCCGCGCGAACCAGCCGGTCTCGCAGCGCGGACGCGGCCCACTGCAGTTCCGCCTTGGCGCGGTCGCAGCGCTTGAGCAGGGCGCGCGACATGCGCTGGCCCATCGTGCCAAGCCGGGAGTCCAGCTCGGCGCGATCGCGCACGACCGTCTCCGCGGCCGCGCTGGGCGTCGGCGCGCGAACGTCCGCGACCATGTCGCAGATGGTGACATCGACTTCGTGTCCGACCGCGGACACCGTCGGCATGGGGCATGCGGCCAGTGCGCGCGCCACGCGCTCGTCGTTGAAGGCTTGCAGGTCCTCACGCGAGCCGCCACCGCGCCCGATGATGACCAAGTCCGCCCGGTTCCAGCGGCCGACGCGCTCGATGGCGGCGCACAGTTCCTTCACCGCCGTGTCGCCCTGCACCGCCGCCGGCACGACGACCAGCGCCACCGAGGGGGCCCGCCGGCGCATCACCGCTACGATGTCGTGCAGCGCCGCGCCATCGGGGCTCGTGACGACCGCCACGACCCGCGGAAAGGCGGGCAGGCGGCGCTTGCGTTCGATGGCGAGCAACCCGTCGGCCTCGAGGCGCGCGCGTGTTTGCTCGAACCGTTTCCGCCACAGGCCGTCCCCTTCGGCTTCGAGCTTGCGGACGAGGAACTGCATCTCGCCCTTTTGCGGGTAGACGCTGAGCGCGCCAAACGCGGAGACCGTCATGCCTTCGTCGGGCGTCGCCGGGATGGATCGCGTGTCGCGGGACCAGACGACCGCTCGCACCTGCGCCATCCGGTCTCGCAGCGTGAAGTACCAGTGGCCGTTGCGGTGTGCCTTGAAGCCGGTGACTTCGCCGCGCACCCAGATCGGCGGAAACGCGCCTTCAAGGACGTCGCGCGCGGTGCTGGTGAGCGTGTGCACGGTGATCGCGGACGTGGCGTCGGCGCCCGGCGCGGCGTCGTCAAGCGCTGAGAGGCCCAGCCCCATCTGCCGTGACGTCACGTGCTCGCCGCCGCGAAGCGTGAGGCCGCCTTCACCGTGTTGTCGAGGAGCATCGCAATCGTCATGGGCCCCACGCCCCCCGGCACGGGCGTGATGAGGGACGCCACCTTCCTCGCCGACTCGAAGTCCACGTCACCCACCAGCCGGTAACCCCTGCGGGCAGACGCATCGTCCACGCGGTTGATCCCGACGTCGATCACCACGGCGCCCGGCCTGATCATGTCGCCCGTCAGCATCCGAGGCCGGCCGGCGGCGGCGATGACGATATCGGCCTCCCGCGTATGGCTGGCCAGGTCCCGCGTGCGGCTGTGGCAGACCGTGACGGTAGCGTCGACACCGGGCTGAAGCAGCAACGCGGCCATTGGCTTGCCCACGATGTTGCTGCGGCCGATGACGACGACGCGCGCGCCGGACGTCTTCACTCCGTACTTCCGCAGCAGCACCATCACGCCGGCGGGAGTACACGGGGCGAACGCGTGCGGGTCGCCGATGAGCAGGCGTCCCACATTCACCGGATGGAACCCGTCGACGTCCTTGTTTGGGTCGATGCGCCGCAGGACGACGTCAGGGTCGATCTGCTTCGGCAGGGGCATTTGCACGAGGATTCCGTGCACCGCAGGGTCGGCGTTGAGGCGGTCGACGACGGCCAGCAGTTCGGCCTGCTTCGTCGACGCGGGCATGCGCGTCGTGTCGCCGCGAATACCGGCCTCCTCGCACGCCTTGCCCTTCGAGAGCACATAGGCTGCGCTGGCGGGGTCATCGCCCACCAGTACGACCGACAGGCCGGGCGTCGTGCCCTTCGCCACCAGCGTGCGCACGTCATTGGCGACGCGGGCCCGGATCTCCTTGCCGACACCGGCGCCGTCGATCAATCCACCCGTTTCCGGCTTGGTCGCCTCAGCGCGCAAAGTCCACCGCCCTGGTTTCGCGAATCGCCACGACCTTGATCTGTCCAGGATACTGCAGTTCCGCCTCGATGCGTCGCGCGATTTCCTCGGTGAGCGTTCCCATGCGAACATCGTCGACGTCGTCCGGCGTTACGATTACGCGCACTTCGCGACCCGCCTGGATGGCGAACACCTTGTCCACGCCCTTGTAGCTCGACGCGATCTTTTCGAGACCCTCGAGCCGCTTCACGTAGGTCTCGAACGCCTCGCGCCGCGCGCCCGGGCGCGAACCCGAGATGGCGTCGGCCGCCTGGACGAGCACGGACACTTCGCTCTCGTGCGGGACGTCGTCGTGGTGCGCGGCGATGCAATTCACCACCAGCGGATTCTCGCCGTACTTCGTGGCAACCTCCACGCCCAGCTGCACGTGCGTCCCCTCGTGCTCGTGCGTCAGCACCTTGCCGACATCGTGCAGCAATGCGCCGCGCTTGGCCATCGCCGCGTCGAGCCCCAGCTCCGTTGCCATGATGCCGGCGAGCCACGCCACTTCCTTCGAATGCTGGAGGATGTTCTGGCCGTAACTCGTCCGCCAATGCATGCGCCCGATGAGCTTGATGATTTCCGGATGCAGGCCGTGAACGCCGACCTCGTACGCGGACTGTTCGCCGCGCTCGACGATCTGCGCCTCGATTTCCTTGCGGCTCTTGGTGACGACTTCCTCGATGCGTCCGGGATGGATGCGGCCGTCCGAGACGAGTTTCTCGAGCGCCAGGCGCGCCGTTTCGCGACGGACAGGGTCGAAGCAGGAGACGACCACCGTGTCCGGCGTGTCGTCGATGATCACGTCCACGCCGGTGGCCAGTTCGAACGCACGGATGTTGCGACCCTCGCGGCCGATGATGCGGCCCTTCATCTCGTCGCTGGGGAGCGAAACGGCCGATACCGTGGACTCCGCCGTATGCTCCGCGGCGATCCGCTGGATGGCGAGCGCCACGATCTTCTTGGCTTCGCGTTCCGCGTCACGCCGGGCACGCTCACGCACCTCGCGCAACCGGTTGGCTGCGTCCGCCTGCGCTTCCTCCTCGAGACGCCGCAGGAGTTCCGCCTTGGCCTCTGTCGCGGACATGCCGGCGATCTTCTCGAGGCGCTGGCGTTCGTCCGCGATGAGCTTCTTCAGCTCCTCTTCGCGCTCCGCCACGTCCTTTTCGCGGCGTCCAAAGTCGCTCGCGCGGCGTCCGATCTCCCGGTCGCGCTGCTCGAGGACGTCGAGCTTGCGGTCGAGCGTCGTCTCACGCTCCGTGACGCGCTTTTCCTCCTTCTGGACTTCCGCGCGCCGCGTGCGGACCTCGCCCTCGAAGGTCTCGCGCAGCTTGATGAGCTCTTCCTTTCCCGCCAGCACGGCGCCCTTGCGCAGGGTCTCGGCCTCACGCTCGGCGTCGGCCACGATCCGCTTCGACGTCTCCTCCGCCGTTCCCTTCGTGCTGGCGAGGCGCCGCAGCTCCCCGCTGGAGCCCGCTTGACGACCGACAAAGAAAAAGACCGCAGAGGCGACCAACCCAACGCCCAATGCGGCCAACAGACCGAAATCGCTCATATGGATCTATGCTCCACCGCGACCGGAGTCGCGGAGACGGGAAGAACCGCCCGAAATCCGCAGCACTCGCGCGGCTACCGCATCCGGCAAGGAACCGTCGAAGGGTCCGATGCGGGAGGGAGCCAACTCCGCGACCGACTGCGGACCCGCCTGACTAGTCGCTGTTCAAGGTATGGCCGGAAACACCGAAACGCAATAAACGCCAGCGACTTAGGCCTTTCTCAACTGGCGAATCTCGGCGCTCAGCCCCTTCAACTTCTCGGTCATTTCGTTGCCGGCGCGGGCCTCGAAGAGCTCACCGGCAATCTGCAGCGCGGCGAGAATCGACGCGCGCGTTGTTTCCACAACCGCGCCGCTCTCCAGCACCCGTCGTATGGCAGCATCGACATACTCGGCCACCGCGCGGGTGTGCTCGGGCGGCGTGTCGGAACGGATCGCGTATTCCTCATTGAGGATCGTGACGCGCACGAGGTTCTTCTTCACCTGGAGTTCCCCGGCTGCGCCTGGAGCTGCTGACGCAGGAAACGGACACGATCGAGCATCTTCTTGACGCGGTCTTCCGCCCGACCCATTCGCGACTTCACCGCCGCGTTTTCGCCCTCGATCGCGGCCGCGCGATCGGCGCTGATCTTCCCTCGCGGCGCATTCTGCGCCTCCTTGAGGGCGGACTCGGCCTGAGCCGTCTTTTTCCGCTGCGAGGCGAGGTCATCGCCCAGCCCGCGGACGAGCGTCTCGAGCTCGCGGAAGGCGGCGACGTCAGGTCGTTCTTTGGCGGACATGGAGTTCCTCTTCGAGGGTCCGGAGAATCTGCGTCCGACGGCCTTCGACTTCCCTGTCGCGAAGGGTGCGCTCGGGGTGCCGGAACGTCAATCGCCAGGCGAGGCTGCGGTGGCCGTCAGCGATTCCCGGCCCGACATATTGGTCGAACAACTCCACAGCCTCGAGCGTCTCGCCGCCGGCGGCCTTGATGACTTCTTCCACGCGGGCGGCCGCCACCGCGTTCGGCACCACGAGGGCAAGATCGATTTCGGCCGGAGGCATCGTTGGCAGCGGACGGTACCGGGCCGCGTGCGCCGGCTGCGACGCCGATCCTTCCATATAGTTGTGCGTGCCGCGCGGCGCGGCCGGAGCGGTCGGCACCCGCCCGAGCGAGAACTCGATGCTGAACGCCGGCGCTGCCCAGACGGGGGCGTCGAGTTGCAGCCGCGCCACCCAGCCAAGCACGGCTCCCTGCGCCCGAATCTCCCAGAGGCGGTCTCCGCTTGCGGGAGTCAGCGCCACCTGCCCGCCCGGGTACGCGGCTCGCAGGGCTGCTTCGGCGGCCGCCTTGGCGTCCCATTCGTCGATGATCGGCGGTTGCGAGTCGCTGAAGTGAACCGGCCGGCGACGGCCCATCAGCACGACGCCAACATGCGTGTGCTCGTGCGGCATCGCCTGCCCGCTCGGATGGAAGACCGCCCCGATTTCGAACAGGCGGATGTCGCCGGTCCGCCTGGCGAGGTTGTACTCCGCGCACCGCGCGAGCGACTCCACCACGCTGGTCCGGAGGTACGCCTCATCCTCCGACAGCGGATTGGCGACCCGCACGTGCGTGCCGTCGCCACCCGTTACGAACGGCATCGGGCGCGCTTCGAGGTATCCGAGCCCGACCATCGCATCGCGGACGCGCCGCGCGGCGGCCCACATCGGGTCGTCGTGCGTCGTAGTCGGCCGGAACGGACGTATCTCGGCGATGAAGTTGTCATAGCCGTGAAACCGCGCGAGCTCCTCGATCAGGTCGACTTCGGTCGCGACATCGGCGCGCCAACTCGGCGTTCGTGCCCGCACGATGACGTCCGTGACCTCCGTGATCTCGAAGCCGGCCGACCTCAGCAGCCGTTCGCAGGCATCAGCGGACAGCGCCTCGCCGAGGAGCTTCGCCACCCTCGTCACGCGCAGCGTGATCTCGGGCCTCGGCACCGCGGCGCCGGTGACTTCGACCGGCGCGCCGTCGACGGTGCCGCCCGCCACCGCCATGACGATGCGCGCAACCCGGTCGAGCGCGAGGGCGACCCCCTCCGGGTCGACGCCGCGCTCAAAGCGGTAACTCGCGTCCGTCGCCAGGCCCAGCAGCTTGCGGCTGTTGCGGGTCGCGCCGGGATCGAAGCTCGCCACTTCGATGAACACGTCAGTCGTCGCATCGGTGACTTCACTGTCCAGCCCGCCAATGACCCCGGCGATCGCCTGGGCGCCCTGGTCGTCCGCAATCACGATGTGCTGCGGCTTGAGCAGTCGGCCCAGGCGGTCGAGCGTGACAATCGTTTCGCCGGGCTTCGCGCGCCGAACCACGATACCACCGCGAAGCCTGGCGAGGTCGAACGCATGTACCGGCTGCCCGAGTTCATGAAGCACGTAGTTCGTGGCGTCCACGACATTGTTGATGCTTCGGCCCCCGACGGACTCCACTCGAGTCGCCAGCCACCCGGGACTCGGCCCCACCTTCACGCCACGAATGACGCACGCCGCGTAACGGCGCGCCTTGGCGTCGGGATCGAGGCGGATGTCCACGCCGGCAGTGCTGCCATGCGCCTTCGTCTGCTGCGGCGCAGCGATGGCCGGCGGGAGCCCGGCAATGTCCGGCAGCCGCCACGGCGTGCCGAGTACGGCGCTGAGTTCGCGAGCGAGGCCAAGGTGCGAGTGCAGGTCCGATCGATTGGCCCCAACGTCAACGACGAGCCTCGTGTCGCCGACTGGCATCGCGCTGAGGAGCTTCGTGCCCGGCGCGACGTCGACGTCGAGCTCGAGAATGCCGTCGCCGTCGATGCCCAGGTTCAGTTCCTTCGCCGAACACAGCATCCCGTTCGAGACCACGCCGCGGATCTTGCGCCGCTCCATCTTCATGCCGGTCGGGATCGTCACGCCCACCCGTGCAAAGGGGTAGAGCTTGCCGGCGCTGACGTTGGGCGCGCCGCAGACGACCTCGAGCAACTCGCCGCCGCCATCGTCGACCTTCGTGAGCCACAGGTGGTCGGAGTCCGGGTGCCGCGACGCTTCGACGACCCTCGCGACGACGATTGGCGCCAGGTCCTGGCGAACCGGCACGAGCTCATCCACCGTCGCGGTGTGCGCGGTGATCATGTCACGCAGCTGCTCCGGCGAGGCGTCGAACGGAACGAAGGCCTTGAGCCACTCGTACGAGGCGTTCATTCGGCCATTTGCCCGAGAAACCGGACATCCGAGTCGTACAACAGCCGGATGTCGGGGATGTCGTAGCGTTGCATGGCGATGCGGCCCGGGCCCATGCCGAACGCCCAGCCCGTGTACCTCTCGGCGTCCACGCCGACGTTGGTGAGCACGGCCGGATGCACCATGCCCGAGCCGAGGATCTCGGCCCAACCGGTTCCCTTGCAGACCGCGCAGCCGACACCCTGGCAGATCTGGCACTCGACGTCCATCTCCGCCGACGGCTCGGTGAACGGGAAATAGCTCGGCCGGAAGCGCGTCCGGGTGCGCGGGCCCAGCAGGCGGCGGGCGAAGTTCGAGAGCATGCCCTTGAGGTCCACGAAGCTGACGCCTTCATCAACACAGAGGCCTTCGACTTGCGCGAACATCGGCGCGTGGGACGCATCGAAGAAGTCGCGGCGGAAGACGTCGCCCGGCGCGAGAATGCGGATCGGCGGCGGGTGGCGCTGGAGCGTGCGGACCTGCACCGGCGACGTGTGCGTGCGGAGCAGTACGTCGTCACGCACGTACAACGTGTCGTGCATGTCCATCGCCGGGTGGTCCGCCGGGAAGTTGAGGGCGCCGAAGTTGTACCACTCGGTTTCGACGTGCGGGCCGAGCGCGATCGTGAAGCCGAGTTCCCGGAAGATCTCGACGATCTCGTCGGTGACGACCGTGACCGGATGCCGGGCGCCCTGCCACATGCGTCGCGCCGGCATCGTGAGGTCGAGATCCGCGGCGCCGGCGGACCTGCCCCGGACGAGGGCGCGCGAGCGCGCCTCATGGGCGGCCGTGATCGCCTGTTTCACCTCGTTGAAGGCGCGACCGGCGATAGGCTTGTGCTCCTTGGGCAGCGCGCCGAGCGCCGCCTGGACGTCGCGGAGCTGTCCCGAGCGGTCGCCGAGGAACTGGATGCGGGCGTGCTCAAGCTCGTCGGCGTTCGACGCACGGTCGAATGCCGCGAGCGCATCGGCCCGCAGGCGATCAGCCTCCGTCTGGAACTCGTCGAGCGTCATCGCGTTGGTCGAGCGTCATCGCGTTGGAAAAGAAACGGCGGCGGTGCCGCAATCTTGCACCGCCGCCGCGTGTCATCAACGAACCACCCGATCAGGCGGCGTTCAGCGCGGTGCGGGCCTTCTCGGCGAGCAGCGTAAACGCGGCCGGATCACGTACGGCCAGGTCCGCCAGCATCTTGCGATCGATCTCGATGCCGGCCTTCCGGAGGCCGTTCATGAACTTGCTGTAGCTCAGGTCGTTCTGGTGCGCGCCGGCGTTGATGCGGGTGATCCAGAGTCGCCGGAAGTCGCGCTTCTTGTTCTTGCGATCGCGGTAGGCGTACTTCCAGCCGCGTTCGACATTCTCCTTGGCGGGCCCCCACAGCTTGCTCCGGGCGCCGAATGCGCCGCGGGCCGCCTTCATGACCTGCTTTTTCCGCTTGAGACGCGGGACGTTCGATCGTGCGCGTGGCATGGTAGTCTCCTCCTAGGCCTGCAACAGGCGCTTCAGGCGCTTCACCTCGCCGCGCGTGGCGATCAGTGCGGCTCGACGCAAACGGCGCTTCCGCTTGGACGTCTTCTTCGTGAGGATGTGGCTCTTGAACGCGCGGCCACGCTTCACCTCACCGCTGCCGGTGATCTTGAAGCGCTTTCTCGCGCCCTTGTGGGATTTCATCTTCGGCATTTCGTGTTCCCGGTTGTGTCCGCGCCGCTACTTCGGCGCGATGATCATCGTCATCAGCTTCCCTTCCAGGCGCCCCGCCGTCTCCACCTTCCCCACGTCGGCGAGTGCCGCGGCAACCCGGTCCAGCACCTTCTGGCCCAACTCGGGGTGCGCCACCTGACGTCCGCGGAACATCATGGTGACCTTCACCTTGTTCTTCTCCTCGAGGAAGCGGCGCCCATGTCCGACCTTGGTCGCAAAGTCGTGCTCGCCGATGCCGGGCCGGAACTTCACCTCCTTGAGCTCGATCACGTGCTGCTTCTTCTTCGCCTTCCGTGCCTGCTTGGCCATCTCGAACTTGTATTTCCCGTAGTCCATGATCCGGACGACGGGCGGCCGCGCCGTCGGGGCGACTTCAACGAGATCGAGTCCGGCTTCGTCCGCGAGGCGGAGTGCCGCGTCCACGTCCATGATGCCCAACTGCGCATCGTCGGCGCCGATGACGCGAACCGGGCTGATGCGGATCTGCCTGTTGATCCGCACGCGTTTACTGGTGTCCTGGATGCTGATGCTGATCTCCCTTGTGCCGGTAAAAAAAACGCGGACCCTTCGAGGAGTCCGCGAGATCGCGGGCAGCGCCCAAGCGCGGCACCGCGGTTCTCTTGACCAGAACTCCAGCAGCACGCCTCGCCGGAGCGAGGGCCGAAGGGTGGGAAACGCGGATGCGTCTCCGCTTGATTGTCGCGCTAAACCTAGGCGCCGCGTGCGCTTAGGTCAACGTGTCGGAACGAAGCTCTTGCCATCGTGCGCGATGCGCGTCCACGCCGTCGTCGCATCGTGCTCGAACACGAGCAGCCAACTCTCCTCCGCAGCGCGCGTCAGGATGCGGCGCTTGGTCTCCAGCGTCACGAGTGGCTCGACGTCGTACCCCATGATCCACGGCAGCGGCAAGTGCGCCGTGGTCGGCACCAGGTCGGCGAGATAGAACGCTGTCTCTCCTTCGCTCTCGATCCGCACGCCCTGATGGTGCGGGACGTGGCCCGGGGTCGGCATGACCGTGATTCCCTTCACGATCTGCCGTTCGCCCGTCACGAAGTCGAAGCGGCCTCGCTCCATCAGCGGAACAAAGTTGTGCGGGAAGTAGCTCGCGGCGGTGCGCTCATTCGTGTGCGTAGCGTACTCATACTCGCCAGCCTGCAGCACGTAGCGCGCCTTGGGAAACGTCGGCGCGACCGAGCCGTCGGGCAGTCTCGTGGTGCTGCCGCCACCGTGGTCGAAGTGCAGGTGCGTACCAATGACGAGCGCAACGTCCTCCGGCCGGACCCCGAGCTGCGCGAGGCCGTCCTCGAGGCGCGTGCGCCCTTCCGCCCCCGCGTTTTCGACGCCGTAGATCTCGTGGAACTTGGCGTTCTCCTTGTTGCCGGCCCCGGTGTCGATGAGGATGAGCCCGGAATCGTGCTCGATCAGCAGGCAGCGCATTCCGAGCTGGATGCGATGCCGCTCGTCGGGCGCGATACGCCGTTCCCACAGCGGCCGCGGCACGACGCCGAACATCGCGCCGCCGTCGAGCTTCTGGCCGCCGGCCTGGATTGCGTGGACCGTCAGCCGCCCGATCGTGCGGGTCTCGACCAGTGGCCCGGGCCCGCCCGCCGGCGTCATGCGGTGGCGTCGACCGTTACGGGTTGCGGCATGGCGGACCACCGCGGACGCGGGCGCGGTTGCCGCAGGAACGCCACGAGTTGTCCCCACGAGTCGATGTCGTGGCGCCGGGCATCCGCCAGCATGTACTGGAGTACGCGCGCCGTAGCGCGCGCGTCGCCGCCCGCGCGATGCCTCCCGATGATCGACACGTCGTAGTGCCAGGCCAGCGCGTCGAGGTTACGACGCATGAGGTGCGGCAACAGGCGGCGGGCAAACTTCACGGTACAGAGTCGCTCTGCGCGGAGCGGTTTCCCCGTTGCGCGCTGCATCTCCATGGACAGGAACCTCCAGTCGAAGCGCATGTTGTGCGCCACGAACACGCGATCTCCGATGGCGTCCCGCACCCGCTCCGCGATGTCCGCGAACGTCGGCGCCTCGTGCAGCATCGCCCACGTGATGCCGGTGAGCCGCTCGGAGAAACGTGACACCGGCCGCTGCGGGTCGATCAGCATCTCGAGTGCGGTCGTGGTGTCGCCGTCATCCAGGTGCACGACGGCGACTTCCATCACGCGGTCGCCACGGTTGAGGCCGGACCCCGTCGTCTCCACGTCGACCACCGCGAAGCCTGTCGATTTCAGTTCCATGCGTCGTCCCGTTGCACCGGGCACGTCATGCACCGCGCGCCACCGCCGCCCCGCACCAGTTCGGCGCCCTCGAACGTGATGACGGCCTTGTCGCCGTCAGTCAGGGTTACTTCCCCCGATAAAAAGGCGTTGGCCGGCACGATCCGGAAACCCGCGCGCTCCATCTCGCGCAGGGTCGCCTCGTTCCTCGCGTACGACAGCACGACGCCGGGCCGCATCGCCGCGAAGTTGCAGCCCGACGCCCACTGCTCGCGATCCTGGAGCGTCCGGCGCTCGCCCCCGCACAGGACCGGCTCGAGCGGCATCCCGACCTCGCGCAGAACGTCGAACAACGTGGCGGGCTCGCGCAGGCGCGCCTCGCCCTTGCGCCAGTGCAGCACGCGCAGGCGCTCCGGGCCGAGAAAGTGGGGCGGGTAGACGACGCACAGGCGGCGATCGACCTGCGTGAAGACCATGTCGAGGTGGATCGCGGTCGCGTGCTCGGGCATCACGACGATGATGACGTCCGTCACCGCCGTCTTCTCGAACAGGAGTGATGCCAGGCCGTCGATCGCGGCCGGACTCGAACGCTCCGAGAAACCGATGACGACCAGATCCTCGCGCAGGGGATGAACGTCCCCGCCCTCGATCGTGTACTGGTGCCTCCGCTCGATCGACCCGTCATACAACAATCCGCGGCTCGGGAACTCGGGATGATGCATGAAGATCGCCTTCATGATCAGTTCCTCGGGCCACCGGATCCCGTACCGCATCGAGCCGATGAGCACGTGTTCACCGACCGGGATGCAGCTGTCGCGCGTGAAGAACAGGTTGGGCAGCGGCGGCAACTCGTATCCCGACTCGTTGAGGGCCCGGGCAAGCAGCCCGGCCTGCTCCTCCTTGCCCTCGATGAGCATCGTCGCGAGCTCGGCGGGGCCGAGCACCTCGATTTCACGCGCCAAGGGCTCCGACGGGACGATGTCCATCGTCTCGCGCGCGAACAACTCGCGAACGGGCTGTTGGGTGAGCACCGACTGCAGCAGGTCGCGCACCTGAAAAACCGTGGCGAAGCGCTCCAGGATTGCCACGAACCGCTGGTGCTCGCGCCGAGCGGTCCCGGCCTCGATGATGTCATCGTAGAGGAAGTCCTCGCGGGTGCGCGGCGTGACCGCCAGCAGCTCCGGCCCGGGGGTGTGCACCAGCACCGACCGCAGGGCGCCGATTTCGGAGTTCACGCGGACCCTCATGGCCCGAAGATAACCTGAAGGTCCTGCTCTCCCGCTGGCTTGGGCCGCGACAGACGCATAACTTGTGAATGAATTCACAAGCCAGGCGCAGCCGTGAAGCGTATCGCCGAATCCACGGTCCGACGGCTTTCCGCCTACCTCAGGTTCCTCGAGGACTCGGAAAGCCGCGGACTGACGACCATCTCCAGCGACGAACTGGCCCGTCGCGGCGGGACCACATCCGCCCAAGTGCGCAAGGACCTCTCGTTCTTCGGCTCATTCGGCAAGCGCGGCCTCGGCTACGCCGTCCCGGAACTTGCCGGCCGGTTGCGCGAAATCCTCGGGCTCGGCCGGAAGTGGAAGATCGTCATCATCGGCGCCGGCAAGATTGGCGCGGCGCTCGTGCAATACCGCGGCTTCAAGCAGCGCGGGTTCCACGTTCAGGCCGCGTACGACAGTGACCACAGCAAGGCCGGCAAGACGCTGGAGGGCGTTCCGGTGCGCGACATGGCGCAGCTGGAGAAAGACGTCCACAAGGATCCGCCGGACATCGCGGTGCTCGCAGTCCCGGCGGAAAACGCGCAGGCTGTGTCGAACAAGCTGGTGGCGTGCAAGATCAAGGCGATCCTGAATTTCGCGCCTGTGCAGCTTCAAGTACCACCTGACATTACGGTTCGTACCGTCAACATGGCCATGGAGTTAGAGGCCCTGTCGTTCGCGCTGACGAACCGTGGCTAGCGAGCGGCGGCCAGCGTGCGGTAGAGCGCGGCGAACTGGGAAACACTGAGCGTCTCCGGCCGGGCAGTCGGCTCGATCGACGCGGCTGCAAGCAGCGTCTCGGCATCTCTCAGGCTCGCCGGCAACAGCGACCGAACGACGCGCTTCATCTGCTTGCGTCGTTGCCCGAACGCCGCAATGACCATCCCGCGGAAGCCGTCCTCGTCGTCAGGGGCGATCAGTGGCACCGCTAGGGGGCGAATCTCCACCACCGCGCTATCGACCTTTGGGGGTGGGGTGAACGACCCGGGGGCGACCGCAAAGCAGCGTCGGACCGCGGCGAGCGCCTGAAGGTTCACGGAGAGCGCACCGAACTCCTTCCCGCCCGGCGCCGCGACCATGCGGTCAGCAACCTCGCGCTGCACCATGAACACCATCCGCGACGCGCGCGGGCGCTGCAGTGCATGGAACACAATCGGCGTCGTGATGTTGTAGGGAACGTTTCCAACCAGAGCGAAGGCGCCGCCGGCGAGCTCGCCGAGGGCTGCCTGAAGGACATCGGCTTCGACGATCTCGACGTGCGTCCCGGCGTAGCGTTGCCGGAGCATCGCCGCCAGTGCACGGTCCACCTCGATGGCCACGACCCGTCGGCAGCGTTCGGCCACGAGGGCCGTCAGCGCACCCCTGCCCGGTCCGATTTCGATGACGGTTTCGTCCGCCGCCGGCGCGAGCGCATCGACGATGCGGGCAAGAATGCGCCGGTCCGTGAGGAAGTGCTGGCCGAGGCTCTTGCGAACCGGCGGCACTGCGGCACGGCGCGCCACTTCAGCTGCGCAGCAGGACGATCGTCAGGTCGTCGCGCCGCGGGGCGTCAGCCGTGTGACCCTCGACGAGCGCCACGATGCGATCGAGTATCCGCTTCGGGGGCTCGTCCCGGTGGCGTTTCACCAGGTCGAGCACTTTTTCCTCGCCGAGGCGGCTTCCCGCAGGATCGCGCGCGTCGCTGACGCCGTCCGTGAAGAGGAGCAGCAGGTCGTCTGCACTCCACGGGCGCGCGGTGCCCTTCGGCATGCCGGCGCCCATCCCGAGCGGCGGGTCAAGCGCCGGCAGTCTCTCAGTGGCGCCGCGCCGCGAGACGACGAACGCGTGCGGGTGTCCCGCGTTGGCATAGCGCAGGCGTCCGGCGTTGCGATCGACGACGCCGTAGAAGATCGAGACGAACATCTCCGACTTGGCGAGCTCGTGGCTCAACGACGCGAGGAGCGCGCCGAGCGTCTCGCCGGGATCGGCCGTCGTCTGCGCGTGGATCGCGGAAGCGCTCATGGCCAGCGCCATGATCAGCGCCGCCTGATACCCGTGGCCGGACACGTCTCCCGCCATCACACCCGTCTTGCCGGGCCCGAGCCGAAACAGGTTGTACAGGTCGCCGCCGACGCTTTCCGCCGGCACCACCTTGGCCGCGACCGTCGCGGTCGGCGCCACGGTCGACGCGTCCGGCAGCAAGCGCATCTGCAGGTCGTGCGCCAGCTGCATTTCGTGCGCCAGGCGCTGCTGGGAGAGCGACTCGCGCACGAGCCTGGCGTTCTGGATTGCGGTGCCGATCTGCGTGGCGATTGCGGAAATGAGTTTCTGGTCGCCGGCGGTGAACCCGTGACCACTGCGCCGGTCGGAGAGATTCACGACCCCAAGCGTCTCAGGGTTGGCGTTGGGCGCCGTCCACATGATCGGGACGGAGAGCATCGCGCCGCGCCGGAAGGCGCGCTCCGCGCCCGCCACCGGTTGCGCGCTGTCGACGATGGCGGCGTGGCACGTCCGGAACACGCTTGCGGAAACGCTGGTGGGATCGTCAACGCGGATGCGCGGAACGGAGCCGACGTCGACGCCGACCGCGGCGACGGCGTTCAGCATTCCGGCTGCCGCGTCGTGCACCTGCACCGCGGCGAGCCGCGCCCCGACGGTGTCCGAGATCTCGGCCAGGATGCGATTCGTGGCGACCTCGAGGTCGACCGTCCGGCCAAGGATCTCGCTGATCGTGTAGAGGAGGTTGATCTCCTCGTAGCGGTCGGCGAGTTCCGCCGCTGCATGCTCGACCTCGAGCGCCGATTGCACGCGTTGCGCCACGACGGGCAAGAGGAAGTTGAGCTGATGACGGAGCGCCTCACGCGGCCCGGGACCGACCTTCAGCCACAGCGAGCGGGGTCCGGGCACGGCGGCCACGATCCACGGCCCGTTGCCATCGTTCCCCTCGACGGCGCCCTCAGACGACGTCGGGTGCGCCGTTGGGCTCGCGTGCCGGGCGCCCGCAACGCGGTGATCGATTCCGTTTTCACGCGACCAGAGCGACACCTCGCACCCGCTCGCTGCCCGAAACGCTTCGAGCAGCGAGTCCAGCTCGGTCACGACTCGCGCCGGAGCGTCAGGCGCACGGTGTTGCCGGTCCGGCCGTCGAAGCGTTCGACGCGGTCCATCAGCTTCTGCATGAGGAACAGCCCGCGGCCGTCCTCGCCGTTGAGGCGATCCGGCGTCGTCGGGTCACACAGGCAGGCGGCCAGGTCGAAGCCGGCGCCTTCGTCGATCACCTCGACGACCAGCGCGAGCGCGTCGACGCGGGCGTGCACACGCACCGATTTCGTGGGATCCTCGCCGTTGCCGCGCAGGATGGCGTTCGAGAGCGCCTCGGTGAGCGCGACTGGCACGTTCAGCATCAACTGGCGGCGGCCATACTGGAGCGCCTCGCATTCGCGTCGCACGAGGTCCACGACGCCCTCGATCTCGTTGACGTCGTTGCGAATCCGGAGCTCGAGGACTCGCGATGCGCCCGAAGTGCGTGCCTGCGCGGACAAGGTCATGCGGTCGTGCGATGCCCCTCCGTCAGAAGCTCTGAAGCGCCCGTTCGCGGGTTTCGGCGATCTGGAAGAGCGTGTCCAGCTTGGTGAGCTCGAACAGCGTCTTCAGGTCGTCGTTGAGGTTCGCGAGGCGCAACTCGCCTCCCGCCTCCCGGATCTTCTTCGAGAGCGAGACCAGAACGCCCAGGCCGGAGCTGTCGATATAGCCGGTCTTGGCGAAGTCGATGAGGAACTTGCGGCCGCCCTTCTCCAGTTCCTCGAGCATCTTCTGCTTCAATTCCTGTCGGTTGCCGACGATCAACTGTCCGTCGACCTCCACCACGACCACGCCGTCCTGTTTCTTGATCGAGAAGCTCATTGGTTTCCTCAGCGACCCTGAATGACGTCGGGCGAGCCGGCCTGAAGCGCGGTGATCGCGGCCACGTTGATAATGTCATCGCTTGTGGCGCCGCGCGAAAGGTCGGAGCACGGATGCCGCAATCCCTGGACGATCGGGCCGATGGCGGTGGCGCCACCAACGCGCTCCACGAGCTTGTAGGCGATGTTGCCGGCGTCGAGTGACGGAAAGACGAGCACATTGGCCCGCCCGGCCGCCACGCTCCCGGGCGCTTTCCGGTCGCCGACGGACGGCACCAGAGCGGCGTCACCCTGCAGTTCGCCGTCCACCGCGAGGCCCGGTGCACGCCGCCTGGTTTCCTCGAGTGCCGCGCGGATCACCTCAATCGACGCGCCCTTCGCGCTGCCGTGGGTGCTGTACGAAAGGAACGCGACCACCGGCTCGTCGCCCACGATCCGCCGCCTGTCGTCGGCGGCGGCGAGCGCAATGTCGGCCAGTTGCGAGGCTGTAGGCGCCGGGACGACGGCGCAGTCCGTGAATGTCAGCACGTCGGCGATCGCGCTGCCCGGGATGTGCCGCGCCGGAACCATATAGAAGGCGCTCGACACCGTCCGAACCCCGCTCGCCGGCCCCACGACCCAGAGCGCGGCCCTGAGGATGTCCCCCGTCGTGTGGCTCGCGCCCGCGACGCACCCGTCGACCCGTCCGGTCCGCACCATCCAGTCGGCGAAGAAGAGCGGCGTTCGCGCCAGCGCGGCCGCCTCCGGCCTGGTCATCCCTTTTCGCTTCCGCTGCGCGTACAGGTGGTCTGCCAGCGCATCGGCCCGCGCATCTGATGAGGGGTCGAGGCACTCGACGCCCATGGCTCGAGTCGCCACGTGCGACCCGGGCTGAGCCGGATCGAGCACGAGGACCGGCCTCACCATGCCGGTCGAGGTCAGCGCGCGCACCGCGTCGAGCGTTCGGGGCTCGGTCGACTCCGGAAAGACGATTCTCTGGCCGAGCGCAGCCGCCCGGGCCCGAACTCGCTCGATGAATGGCGTCACTTCGTGCCGGTCTTTGCCTTGAGCGCCTTGGCGACCGCGGGATGGACGAGGCCGCTCACGTTCCCGCCGTAGAGGGCCACTTCGCGCACGAGACTGGCGCTGATGTACGTGGTGTCGAGCGACGGCACCATGAATACGGTCTCGAGCCCCGGCGACAGGTGGCGGTTCATCAGCGCCATCTGGTACTCGTACTCGAAATCGCTCACGGCGCGCAGGCCGCGGATCAGGAGTTGGGCACTCACCGACTTCGCAAAGTCGACCAGCAACCCGTCGAACGGCCGGACTTCGATGCGTGACTCCCCCGCCACCGTCGCCTTGAGCAGCTCGACGCGCTCCTCGTGAGTGAACAAGGGCGACTTACCAGCGTTCTTGGCGACGGCGACGATCAGCCGGTCGACGAATGCGAGGCTCCGCGCCATCAGGTCTTCGTGACCCCGCGTGACGGGATCGAATGTGCCGGCGTAGATCGCTATGCGCATGGTGCCATGAACCTAGGGTGTGCCGTACAGGGTGACCACGGTATCGCCGTAGACCCGCCGGTCCGCGCCGCCCGGCAGTTCGACCTTCTTCTCATGCTCGATGCCGATCAGTCGAGCGAAGGGCACGTCGAGCCACTGTCGGGCGATGCGCTCGGCGAGGCCGAGTCCGTATGGAGGATCGGCGAACGCGACGTCGAACTCGTGCCGTCCGAGCCTCGTGGCGTAGCGAAGCGCATCACCCCGCACGACCTGCGCTTCCGGTCCGACGTCCAGCGCAGCCAGGTTGTCGCGCAGCGTCTTGAGGCTTCGCAGCGACACCTCGACGAAGACCGCTTCGCGCGCACCGCGCGACAACGCTTCGATACCGAGGGCGCCGGAACCGGCAAACAGGTCCACCACGCGCGCGTCGGGCAGATTCCCGTGGACAATGCTCATCCATGCCTCGCGCACCCTGTCTGCCGTAGGCCGCACCGCGCGATCCGCCGGTGGAGTCAGGCGGCGTCCGCGCCATTTTCCGGCGACGATGCGCATGCGGTCCTACGCGCGGATGTCCGCGAGGCGGGCCTGCAGCCGCGACTCGCCGTTCCACTCGTCGCGCTCCACGCGGAAGGCCACGTCCACGATCGCACCGGCCGGCAGCTCGGGCACGCGGTGCGCCATGCCCCAGCCAAGCGCCGTCAGCTCGACGCCGTTCTGGTGCAACCGGACGCGTACGCCGTCCTTGCCTACGGTCCGTGGTGGCGCGACAACACGGACGCCGCGCGCCACAAGCACCGGTGACGGGTTGCCGATTCCGCACGGCTCGAGATGGCGCAGGAGTGACTCGAGGTGGTCCGTCACCTGGGCGAGCTCGACATCCAGGTCGGCGCGCAGTTCGGGCACGAGGTCGTCGGGCGTCAGCATCTCGTGCGCCACTTCATTGAACCGGCGCGCAAACACCGGTACCTGCTCGCGCGCAATCGTGACGCCTGCCGCCGACCGGTGCCCGCCGAATCGCAGCAGCAGATCGCGGCACTTGCTGACGCCGCCGTGGAGGTCGAACGCCGAGATCGAGCGGCCCGACCCCTTCCCTTCACCGCCTTCGAGCGCGATCAGGACGGTCGGACGGCCGAACTCCTCGACGATGCGCGACGCGACGATGCCGATGACGCCGGGATGCCAGCCCTCGGCGGCCAGCACCAGGCCCCACGTCTGCTCCAGGTCAGTGCGACGCACCATCTCGCGTGCTTCCTCGAGCGTCTGGCGGTCGAGCTCCTGGCGCCGGGCATTGAGTTCCTCCAGCTCGCGTGCGATCGGGTTGGCCACCGACTCGTCGGCGGCCATGAGCAGCTCCACGCCACGCATCGCGCTCCCGACGCGGCCGGCTGCGTTCAGCCGCGGCGCCAGGATGAAGCCGACGCGACCGGCCGTGATGTCCTTGCCGTGCAGGCCGGAGGCGCGCACCAGTGATCCCAGCCCGACGTTGCCAGTCTCGTTGAGGAGCCTGAGGCCGTAGCGCACGAGCACGCGGTTTTCGCCGCGCAGCGGCGCCACGTCGGCCACCGTTGCGAGCGCCACAAGGTCGAGCATGCCGAACACCGGATTCTGGTTGGCGCCCAATGCGCGCGTCAGACCGAGGGCGATCTTGAAGACCACCCCCGCGGCGCAGAGATCCTTGTCGACCGACGGGCAGTCGGGGCGGCGCGGATTGAGGATCGCGTACGCCGCGGGCAGCGGGCCACCCGGCAAGTGATGGTCCGAGATGATCGTGTCGATGCCGGCATGCGCGAGGTGCGCGACGGGATCGACGGCGCTCGTGCCGCAATCGCACGTGATGATCAGCGAGGCGCCGGCAGCCTTCGCCGCCTCCACGCCGGCCGCAGTGAGGTCGTAGCCGTCGCGGAGCCGCTGGGGAATGAACGGCACCGCCTTTCCGCCGAGCATCCGGATGGTCCGCGTCAGGATCGTCGTCGAGCAGATGCCGTCGACGTCGTAGTCGCCGTGGATGAGGATCGTTTCGCCGTCGCGAATGGCCCTGACGATCCGCTCGACCGCGCGGTCGAAGTCTGCCAGCGTGGACGGATCGTGCAGGTGCTCGAGCCTCGGGCGGAGGAATCTCTTGGCGGCCTCACCCGCGACGAAACCGCGAACCGCGAGCAGCCGGCACAACAGCTCGGGCAGGTTGGTGTCAGCCACCAGCGCCGCGACGATTGTCGGGTCCGGCGGACCCGGCAGCAGCCATCGTGTCGGGGGTCGCACGGCCGTCGCGTTCACAGTGCGCAAGCTAGCAGCCCGTGGTAGAAGTCGACTTCATGAAGAAAATCATGGCGTGGCGCAGCGATGATTGATAGAGTGGCGCATGGCCATGGGCACACGCGGAAAACAGC
>Ga0187893_10002829_pt1 | contig 37012 bp, 29 predicted proteins | sample MA1701074metaG_FD_139574 | JGI IMG/M metagenome (GOLD analysis project Ga0187893, IMG submission 139574) | White microbial mat communities from a basaltic lava cave in the Kipuka Kanohina Cave System on the Island of Hawaii, USA - MA170107-4 metaG ... | reverse complement strand
GGCGGAGCGCCTGCGGCGCTCCGGGTCGAAGGGTCGAGCCGTCCGGCAAGCAACGATGCCGTTCGGTTGCCTGCCGGACGGCTCGACCCTTCGACCGCCCCTGCCGTCCCCCATCGCCCGATCCCCGAGATCACCGGATCTCCTAGGCTCGCCCCCCCGGGGGGGCGGGGAGGGGATCCTGATCGCTTTCGTGAGCGGTGGCGGGGGGCCCGGACCATGAGCGAGACGCGGCCGGTGACGGTGGCCGAGCGGTCGGAGTACCGGATGACCTCGCGGCACGAGGACGTCCTCCGGTTCATCGAGGAGCTCCGGGGCCGGCGGACCTGCTTCCGGGTCGAGTCGATGGGGCGGAGCGGCCTGGGCCAGGAGATGCCGGTCCTCGTCTTCGGGGAACGCCCGGGCACGCCGGTCGTCCTCGTCCTGGCCAACATCCACGCGGGCGAGGTCGAGGGCAAGGAGTCGCTCCTCATGCTGGCGCGCGACCTCCCCGAGTCCCTCTTCGAGAGGCTGACGCTTCTCTTCGTGCCGGACTACAACCCGGACGGGAACGACCGCATCGACGTCCGGAATCGCGCCCTCGACCTGGAGCGGCTCGAGGGTCAGATCGGGCCGGAGGGGGGCGTGGGCACCCGCTACACGGGGCAGGGGATCAACCTCAACCGGGACTACGTGAAGCTCGAAGCGCCGGAGTCCCGGAACCTGTCCCGGCTCTACGGCCGGTGGCGGCCCCACCTCACGGTCGACTGCCACACGACGGACGGCTCGATCCACCGCTTCGCGCTGACCTACGACACGTCCCACATCCCGACTCCGCCCTGCGAGTACGTCCGGACGCGGATGCTCCCCGAGGTGAGCCGCCGGCTCGAGGGGCGGACGGGCCTCAGGACCTTCTTCTACGGAAACTTCGTGGACGAGAAGGATCCCTCGAAGGGCTGGGCGACGTACCCCCATCTCCCCCGCTACGGGTCGCACTACCGGGGCCTGACCGGCCGGATGGACATCCTCCTCGAGAGCTACAGCTACATCCCCTTCCGGGAGCGGGTGGCCGTCACCACGGAGATCCTCCGGGAGATCTTCGACTACTCGATCGCGAACGCGGGCGACCTCCTCCGGCTCTGCGCCGAGCAGGAGCGGGCGCGTCCCGACCCGGTCCCGGTGGCCTTCGGAGCTCCCGAGGCCGACGGCGAATGCGAGATCCCCGTCTGGGACGAGGAATCGCAGGCCGCCCGGCGGATCCCGGGGCGCGAGCCCCGGACGGTCCGGATCCCCCACCGCTGGAAGTTCTCGCCCTCCAGGACGGTGCCGCGCCCGTTCGCCTACGTCCTGCGCCGCGACCAGGAGGCCGCGATCCGGATCCTCAGGGAACACAACGTGGCCGTCGAACGCCTGGCGGCGGGCGCGACGCTGGAGGCGGAGGCGTACCGGGTCGCCTCGATCCGGCGGGTGGACAGCCCGGACGCGGGCTCCGCCCCGAGGGAGGAAACCGTCGTGGGAGTCCGCCCGGAGAGGGTCTTCTCTGGCCTGGAGGCCGGCGACGCGCTGGTCCGGACGGATCAGCCGCTCGGGACGCTCGTCTCCTACCTCCTCGAGCCCGAGAGCGACGACGGCCTGGCGCGCTGGGGCTTTTTCGACGCCGCGCTCGGCGAGGGCCAGGTCTTCCCCGTCCTGCGCATCCCGCCCGCCCGGGCCGGCGAACTTCCGGCCGCGGCGCCCTACTAATCTCCGGCCGAGGCCCGTATACTCTGGAAACGATCGGAGGGATCCCCATGCGCCAGACCGCCGCCCTGCTCCTCCTCCTCGCGGCGCCCTCCGGCGCGCAGGACGAGGCCCGGATCCGGGACCTGGTCCGCCAGCTCGAGGACGACAGCGTCGAGACCCGGGAGCGCGCCCAGAAGGAGCTCGTGGCCGCGGGCCCGGCGGCCCTCCCGGCCCTCCGGAAGGCCCTGGCCGACGCGGGCGACGCGGCGGACCGCGGGGAGCTCCGCGTCCGGGCCGGGGCGGCGATCCGCCGGATCGAGCTGGACCTCAAGGCGCGCGAGGTCTACCAGGAGCCGAAACCGGTCACGCTCCAGGGCCGCGACCTCAAGCTCTCCCAGGCCCTCGAGTCGATCGCCCGCCAGGCCGGGATCCGGATCGACGCCTCGGCGGTGGACGGGGAGGCCCTCGTGAGCGCCGAGCTCCGGGAGGTCCCGCTCTTCCGCGCGCTCGACGAGCTCTGCCGCGGGGCCGAGGAGCGCACGTACGAGTACCGCGAGGAGGGCGTGGTGAAGTTCCTCCGGGAGCGCCACGTCCCGCGCCCCGCGGCCTACGCGGGGCCGTTCCGGATCCGGATCCTGTCGATGAAGCTCGAGCGGTCGACGGACTTCAAGGCCAAGAAGGCGACCCTGGCGCTGACGCTGGACGCCGACCACGAGAAGTACCTCAAGCCCTGGAAGAGTCCGGACATCGAGATCGCCAAGGCGACGGACGACCGGGGCGGCGCGCTCGAGGTCCAGGAGGGCGAGGGAGAGGGCGACCTGAACGCCGTCTTCGGCGGAGGGGCCTTCGCGCGGATCATGGTGGCGGGCGGGGCCGCCGTCCTGGGGGGCGTGGGGCCGGGCGAGGCCCAGAGGATCTTCACGCTCAAGAGCCTGACGCCCGGGGCGGGCCGCGTCTCCCTGCGGGGGAGCGTCCGGTTCCGCTTCCCCCTGGACAGCCGGGAGCTCCGCTTCGAGGGCCTCGAGTCGGGGGTGACGCGGGAGACCTCCGACTACACGATCCGGCTCGAAACCCAGGGCAACCGCCGGAACTGGAACGCGGTCTTCCGCCCCCGGAAGGCCGGGGCGGCGCCGGCCGTCTCCCTCGCGCAGGAGATCGAGGGGAGGCTCGACGCCGAGTCGCTCGTGGGCATCGACCAGGACGGCGGCGAGCACCGCGGGACGTTCACGAACGCGATGGACGGCCGGATGGCGGCGATCCGCGTGGTGAACGGGAAGCTCGTCCAGGACGCGGATGCGGCCACGTTCATCGCCCAGTTCCCCACCGTGCGCCTCAAGCCGCTCAAGGAGATCCGCTTCAAGTTCGCGGACGCCACGTTCGTGAAGTCGGTCCCCTTCTCGTTCGAGGACGTGGAGCTTCCCTGAGAACCGCCTTAGGGCGGCCGGCCCCGTGTCCCGGGGATGAAGCCACGATCGCGGATCTCTCCGTGTGCTCGCGGTCTCAAGTGCGTATCGGAATTGCTCGCACAGTTTCCAGTTACCAGTTCCCAGAAGTCGAACGCGCACGCTCTGCTGGAAACTGGAAACTGGGAACCGGGAACTGTGCCGCGATGCAGAAAAGCTCTACGAACTTCTGAAATCCGGCACTTAGTGCCCGTCCGTCTCGAGCCGCTCGTCGGGCAGTTCGTGCTTCTTGAAGCGGCTGATCTGGACGGGGTACCAGATCTCGTCGGCGTAGCGCCGGATCTTCACTCGGTACCGCATCACGTGGCCGCTCGGGTAGCGGTAGCCCCGGACGACGTAGTCTCCCCACTCCTCGGACCGGAGCAGCTCGTAGGCCTGGGGCCGGAAGGGGTCGCCCTTCCAGGGGAGGTCGAGGGAGTCGCGGAGGGCCTTGTCGGCCACGGCGCGAGGGTCGGCGTGCCAGGCCTCCTGGCCCGAGCGGCAGCGGGCCAGGCGCTCCGGGAGGTCGGCGGGCGGGGGCACGTCGATGTCGGGGAGGTCGAGGTAGTAGACCTGGTTGCACGCCGGGACGAGGAGGACCGCCGCGGCGGCCAGGAGGCTCCTACTCCTCCCCACGGGACGTCTCCATGCTTTCGAACATGGTCTTGAGCATGTCCTTGTAACTGACGGCGCTTTCCAGGTCCTCCCTTGCGATCAGCGAATTCTGATGGAGGCCCTCGAGGACGAACTCCATGGCAAGCGGGAGCTCGCCGGGTCCGGGCTTGAGGTGCGTCTCGGCGATCTCCCGGAGGCCGGGCACCCGGGAGAGGACGCGGGCGTAGTCCTCGGCCGGCATGGCGTCGTTCAGCTCGACCCGGCCGCCGCCGGCGAACCAGTCGAGGACCGGCTTGTACACGGTGCCGTCGAGCGGGGCGTCCTTGGTCCCCGGGCCCGGCCGGGCCCGCCCCTTGGCGGGCTTGGCGGCGTAGGCGTCGGGGAACGAGCGCTTGAAGGCGGCCTGGACGGCCTGCCCGAGGATGCGCCGGGCCACGGCGCCCACGCCTTCCCGCTCGCCCTCGTAGACGAGCTCGATCTTGCCCGCGATCGCGGGGACGAGCGCGTAGAAGTCGCAGAGCCGGGGCATCACCGTCTCCTCGCCGGTCCGGAGCGCGCGCCGCTCGCAGTTCGACACGAGGTTCTCCATCGCGGAGATCGGCAGCCGGGCCGAGACTCCGCTCGCCTGGTCCACGAATTCGCTCCGCCGCGCCTGGAACCCGATCTCCTCGACCAGCTCCCGGAAGAGCCGCGGAACGGGGACCCGGCAGACGTCCTCCCGGCGCGTCCAGGCCTCCTGGCCGGTGATCGCGATCGCGTCCTCCACGGTCCTCGGGTAGTGGGTCATGATCTGGGAGTCGATCCGGTCCTTGAGCGGCGTGATGATCGTGCCCCGGTTCGTGTAGTCCTCGGGGTTGGCCGTGTAGACGATGCAGAGGTCGAGGGCGAGCCGGACGGGGAAGCCGCGGATCTGGATGTCGCGCTCCTCCATGATGTTGAGGAGCCCCACCTGGATGCGCGTCTGGAGGTCCGGGAGCTCGTTGATCGCGAAGATCCCGCGGTGCGTCCGGGGGAGGATGCCGTAATGGATCACCTCCTCGTCGGACAGCGCCCGGCGCTCGTTGGCGGCCTTGATCGGGTCGATGTCGCCGATCAGGTCCGCCATCGTGACGTCGGGGGTGGCGAGCTTTTCGCGGAAGCGGTCCGGGCGCCCGAGCCATCCGATCTCGGAGGCGTCCGTGACGGTCCTCCGGCAGCGCTTGCAGATCGGGGCGAGCGGATGGTCGTTGATCTCGCAGCCGGGGACGACGGGGACGGCGTCGTCGAGGAGGGCGGCCAGGCCCCGGAGGATCCGGGACTTCCCCTGGCCTCGGAGCCCGAGCAGGATGAAGTCGTGCCGGGCGAGGATGGCGTTCTGGAGGGCCGGGAGGACCGTCTTCTCGTAGCCCACGATGCCCGGGAAGAAGGGCGTCCCGTCCCGGAGCAGGCGGACGAGGTTCCGCCGCATCTCCTCCTTGACGGGCACGACCTTCGCTCCGGAGGCCCGGAGCTCCCCGACCGTCCGAGGGCGGCCCTCCCCGATTCCCGATTCCCGGCTCCCGCTTCCCACCTACGCCTCGTCCTCCTCTTCCCGGCCCTCGCTCGTGGCCCCCTGCTCCCCCTCCGAGAGCCGGAAGGCGACGATCTTGCCGGTCACGATGTAGGTCTCGAGCTCGTCGATCAGGATCGTGACGAAGTCGGGGTTGGCCTCCCGGAGGATCCCCATCCAGGGCTCGGTGTTCTCCTGGGTCCAGATCTCGACTTCGCGGCCGTTGAACTCAGCCAGCTTTTTCAACATTCCTGTTCTCCCGGTCCCGGGCCGACTGGAGCGCGGCCTGGTAGTCGGTCCAGAGCGACTCCTTCGACCTTCCGATGTCGAGGGGGTCCCAGGGCAGGACCTCCGCGGGCCCGATCTCGCGGCGCGCGTAGAAGTCGGGGTCGATCCCCGTCTTCTCGAAGACGCGCATCCAGCGGTCGAAGTCGAAATGCTCGCTCCACTCGTCGAACCGCGCCCCCTGACGCCGGGCCTCGACCAGGGCGGCGGAGAGCCGGCGGTCGCCCCGGGCGAAGACCCCCTCGATGTAGGACTTCCTGGGGTCGTGGGCCTTCACGTGGACGCGCGTGCCGCGGGCGAGCGAGACCAGCCGCCGCTCCTGTTCCTGCACGTAGGAAAGCTCCCTCTGGCCGCAGAACTGGAAAGGGGTGTGGGGCTTGGGGATGAGGGGCGAGATCGTGATGTTCACGTCCGCGTTGTGCCCCCGGACCTCCTTCCCCAGGCGCGAGACCCGACGGGCGGTCTCGAGGATGGCGTCCACGTCCGACTGCTTCTCCATGGGGAAGCCGACCATGAAGTACATCTTCAGGTGGTGCCAGCCCTCCCGGAAGGCCGCGCGGGCGGTGGCCAGGAGGTCCTCGTCGCGGATGGGCTTCCGGATGATCCGGCGGAACTCCTCCGAGCCGCCTTCCGGGGCGATCGTGAAGCCGCCCTTCCGGACGGACGTCATGAGCGCCGGGAGCTCGGCCAGCTTCTCGTCCACCCGGAGCGAAGGGAGCGAGACGCTCACCCGCCGCTGCTTGAAGCGGGCGTTGAGGCGCGCCATGAGCTCGTGGATGTGCGGATAGTCCCCGCTCGAGAGCGAGGAGAGCGCGATGTCGTCGTATCCCGTGGCCGCGTAGACCTCCTCCGCCTGCCGGACGAGCTGCTCGACGGGCCGGAAGCGGAGCTTGTTCTTGAAGCTCACCGCGTGGCAGAAGCGGCAGCGGTGCGGGCACCCGCGCATGATCTCGAGGTTGATCCGGTCGTGGACGACCTCGGCGAAGGGGACAACCGGCCGCGTCGGGTAGTACGCCGCATCGAGGGAAGCCACGCTCGCCTTCTTCACGACCTTCCCCTCGAAGGACGCGACCGTCCCGTCCGGACGGTACGTCCAGCGGTAGTGGCCCGGGACGTAGGCCCCCGGGACCTTCTCGGCGGCGGCCTTGAGGAAGCCGTCCCGGTCCTTCCGGAAGTCCTTGAAGAGGTCGACCAGGACCGGCACCGCCTCCTCCCCGTCGCCCAGGATCATGAGGTCGAAGAAGTCGGAGACGGGCTCGGGGTAGCTCGCGTTCACGCCCCCGCCCACGACCAGCGGGAACTCGGGCCCCCGGTCCTTCGCGAAGACGGGGATCCCGGAGAGCTCGAGGAGGTTGAGCACGTTCGTGTAGCCGAGCTCGCTCTGGAGGGAGACGCCCAGGATGTCGAACTCGCGGACGGGCCGGTGGGTGTCCACGGAGAAGAGCGGGATGCCGTCGGCCCGCATCCGGTCCTCGAGGTCCGGCCAGGGGAGGAAGACCCGCTCGCAGAGGGCGTCGGGGCGCTCGTTGAGGAGGCCGTAGAAGATCTGGATGCCCAGGTGGGCCATCCCGATCTTGTAGCAGTCGTGGAAGGCGAGGGCGACCTTGACCTCGGCGTCCTCCTTGCGGACGGAGTTCCACTCCCCCCCGACGTACTGGCTGGGGGACTGGACGTGGACCAGGTGGGGTTCGAGGCGATCCCAAACGGAAGTCATGGGCAGCTTTCAGTATAGCGCCGGGAGGGCCGTTACGCTCGCGGCGCGGGCTCGCGGGCCTTGAGGCGCTCGACCAGGCGGTCGACGAGGAATTCCGGGGTCGAGGTCCCCGTGCTGATGCCGATCCGCCGGACCGCGGAGAGGTCCGCGGCGTCGATCTCCTCGGGCTCCTCGATGTGGATCGTGCGGCAGTGCCGCTCGCTCACCTCGACGAGCTTCCGGGTGTTGGACGAGTTCCGCCCGCCGATGATCACCATGAGGTCCACCTCGCGGGCGACCTCCTCGGTCCGCTTCTGCCGCGTGATCGTGACCCCGCAGACCGTCTGGAGGAGCTTGAACTCGTAGCACTTCGAGGCCAGCAGGGGGATCGCCCAGGCGTACTCGTCGAAGGTGACCGTGGACTGGAAGAGGGCCGCGATCTTGAGCTGGCGCTTGACGAGGTCGATGTCGCCCTTCTTGTCCACGATCGTGTGGTTCGCGGGGACCTGGCCGGCAATGCCCACCACCTCGGGATGGTTCCGGTGCCCGAGGATGACGATGTGGTAGCCCTCGGCCGCGTATTCCCGGGCCTTCCGGTGGGTCTTCAGGACGAAGGGGCACGTGGCGTCCTTGACCTGGAAACCCGCCTCCTTGAGGGCGGCCATCTTGGCGGGGGTCGTGCCGTGCGTCCGGATCACGACCGTCGCTCCCTCCTCGCCGATCTCCTCCATGGAGTCGACGGTGTGGACGTTGTGCCCGTCGCGGAGCATGTCGATCGTGTGGTGGTTGTGGATCACGGGGCCGAAGGTGTAGACCTTCTCCCCGTCCGCCTTCTCGGACTCGTCGATCGCCATGTCCACGGCGTCGCGCACGCCGTAGCAGTAGCCGATCTCCTTGGCGATCCGGATCTCCATCTGAGGAGGACTATAGCAGAAAGACCGTTCCCTTGCCATGGGGGGAATCCGGCATCCGGAATCCGGAATCCAGGACCCCCGCATTCCGGATTCGCCCTCCCGGATTCCGGATTCCGGATTCTAGTTCTCCGAGGGCGCGGGGGGCCAGCGTCGCCGGGCGGCGTCGGCCGCGGGACCGCCGCGGGAATCCCGCGCCGCTTCCAGCACCTCGAGGAGGCGGTCGGAGCGGATCGCCACGTCCGCCAGCTCCAGGAACGACTGCTTGAGCGGGGCCGGGAGCGGAAGGAGGTGGAGCACGAGGTCGCAGAGGAGCCCCAGGGGGACGTCGTCCGGAGGGAGGGACACGGGGGCGCCCCGCTCCTGGAGCTCCCGGAGGCGGCCGGCGTAGAACGCCAGGAGGACGCGTCGGCGGCGCTCGTAGGCCTCCCCGGCGGGCGGAACGTCCGGGAGGAGTTCGACGCTCGCCGTCCGGTAGGGAAGCTCGCTCACCACCTCCAGGACCCGGGCCCGGCCCACGCCCCAGAGAAGGAGGTTGTAGCGGCCGTCCGGGAGGGCCTCGTGCTCGAGGATGCGGCCCACCCCGACCACGTCGTGCACCGGGGGGTTCCCCTCGTAGTCCTTCTCGTAGCCGGGCTTGAGGAGGGCCATCGCGATCAGCCGCTCGCCCTCGAGCGCGGCCTTCGTCATCGCCCGGTAGCGGGGCTCGAAGACGTGGAGCGGAAGCGCCGCGAACGGGAAGAGGACGACGTTGGGGAGCGGGAAGAGAGGGACCCGGCCTGAGAAGGTCGCGGGATCGAGGCCCTCCGGCTCCACGCTATTTCAAGCGGCCGGACTTCGAGAAGAACCCCCAGGGGTTGTCCCAGACCAGCCTCTCGAGGTCCTTCTCCTTCGCGCCCCGGCCGCGGAGCTCCGTGAGGCAGTGAGTGATCATGAGGGGGTCGCTCGGGCCCCAGTCGGCCGCCGAGTTGATCATCATCCGGTCGTATCCGTTGTCCTCGACGATGTTGGCCATCCGCTCGGGTGAGAGCTTGGTGACCGGGTAGACCGTGTGCCCGGCCCAGCAGCCGGCCTTGAGCGACATGGGCGTCGTGTCCTCGACGTTGTGGTCCATGAGGACCTGGTCCATGTCGTAGTCCATCCCCTTGAGGACCTCGATCAGGCGCCGGATCCCCTCGAACTTGTTGAGGTGCGGGGAATGGATGAGGAGGGGGAGCTTGAACTCGCGCGCCATCTCCGACTGCCGGACGAAGAACTCCTCCTCCGTGGGATTGATCGCGTCGAACCCGACCTCCCCGACGGCCACGACGGTCGGCCGCTCGAGGTAGCGCGGCAGCTCTTCGAGGACCTCCTGCGCGAGCTCGTAGTTGTTCGACTCCTTCGGATTCATCGCGATCGTCACGTACTGCCGGATCCCGTACCGGGCCGCCCGGGAGTGCTCGTAGTTGATCAGGTGGTCGAAGTAGTCGAAGAAGCTTCCCGCGTACTTCCGGGTCTCCCCAAGCCAGAAGGCGGGCTCGACGATGTACTCCACCCCCGCCTTGGCCATGGCCTCGTAGTCGTTCGTCGTCCGCGCGTACATGTGCGCGTGGGGCTCGAAGATCCTCATGGGATTTCAGTCTACGAGGGCCGTTTTCCCCGGACAAGCGATTTCGAAGGAGATCCGGGGATGGAGCGGGATCGGGTGATCCGAAGGGGATCCGGAGATGGGGATGGCGTAAGGAGACTTCCCAGGAAGAGTCCGTCACCGGATCTCACCCCATCACCCGATCTCCCCGAGTCCGTCCGTCACCGGATCTCACCCCATCACCCGATCTCCCCGAGTCCGTCCGTCACCGGATCTCACCCCATCACCCGATCTCCCCGAGTCTGTCCGTCACCGGATCCTACCCCATCACCCGATCTCCTCACGGGTCGAGCTTCGTCCCGCATTCCCCGCAGAACTTCTCGCCCGGGCCGGCGGCCGTCTTGCACTTGGAACAGGCCCGCGGCGCGGCCTCGAGGGGCTTGAGCCCCACGAGCTCCGCCTTCGACACCCCCCGGTACGCGAGCCGCGGCTTCCGGTCGGAGGCCGGGATCTCGAAGACCGCCTGGAAGCTCCGCCGCTCCCCGTTCGGGACCAGGACCAGCGGCGTGGGCGGCCGGGGCCCCCGATAGGCGCACTCGTGCATCGGGAGCTGGGCGCCCTTCTCGGTCGCGTAGAAGAGCTGGTCCGCCGCCTGGAACGTCTCCCCGGCCGTTCCCGCTCCCGTCACGGTCAGGTTCAGGACGAGGAACGCCGAGCCCTCCGGGGCCTTCGTCCCCGCGAACTCCGCCGCCCGAGCCTGGCCGAGGACGGCGACCTTGAAGACGTCGTCGTCGATCTCCGCGAGGGCGGGCCGCGCCGCCCGCTCGGGCCGCGTCCCCTCGAGCAGGAACGAGAGCGCCTTCGGATGCACGACCTGGCCGTCCGGGAGCCGCGCGTTCGGGAAGTCGCAGCGGAGCTCGAGGGAGCGCGACTTCTCGGGGACCAGGAAGACCGCCCGGCCGCCCGTCGGGACGTCCGGGATGAACCGCGGGGCCTCCCCGAATTCGAGGGGGTCCAGCGAGGGGTACGCGACCTCGCCGTCCGCGAGGACGTGGAGGTGCCTTCGTAGGTCCGTCCAGTCGGAGACCGTCCCGACCTGGATCTTGTCCCCCGGCTTCGTCTTGGGGTCGAAGGCGGTGGCGTCCGTCTCGAGGCTGAGGCGGCTCCGGGCGCGGAGCTCGACCCCCAGGTAGGTCATGCCCTCCGGCGCCTTCTTCCCCGCGTGCTCGCCCCGGCGCTCGAACCCGAAGACGCCCGCCTCGAGAGCCTCGTTCTCCTGGAGCGGGACGAGGGGCCTGGCCTCGGGCCGCGCGCCTCCCCGGAGCTCCAGCGCGAGGTTCCCGTGGGCGTAGTCGTAGAAGCGCAGGTCCAGGGTCCCCACCCCCTCGGCCGGGATCTCGAAGAGGAGGTTTCCCCGCGCCCGGGACCCGAGCCGCTCCAGCGTGAACCCCGCCGTGGGCAGGTGGCCGGGGAGCCCGGGCCCGTCCGCCAGGATCCGCGAGAGCCGGCTCCCGTTCAGGACGACGTAGAGATGGTCCCCCATCTCGTTGATCCGGTACTGCGTGGGGACCTGGTTGGACTGGACGAGCGTGAGCGGGATGGTGTTCTCGAGCTCGACGTCCAGGACCAGGAGCTTCCGGCCGGGCGGCGCGGCGCGGGCCCCGTAGGAGGCCCGCTCGGCCACGCCGTGGACGCGGAGCCGGCAGGCGCGGCTGGAGGCTTCGAGCACGGACGGCGCCGGGGCCGCGGCCGGGCGCGCGCCCTCGCGGAGCTCCCGGAAGGGATCGGCCGCGAGGCCCCTCTTCCGGAGCGCCTCGGCGACCTTGTCCGACGCCTTTCCGTCGGGCTCGGAGAAGCGGTTCGTGACTCCCCCCGCGCGGATCTCCACGCGGCCCCAGAGGGCGCCGGTCCCGGGGGCCTGGACCATCCACGCCTCGCCGATCCTGAGCGGCTCGGGGTCCCCGCCGCCCTTCCCCGTGACGACGCAGAGCGCGATCCCCTTGGCCCCCCGGAGCAGGGCCGCCGCCTCGTCCCGCGGAAGCGACGTCGCCCAGACGACCAGCTCCGCCCGCGCCGACGCCGCCTCCTTCGGGTCGGCGACGACCGCGACCTTCCCCCGGGTGAAGGGCGCCGGGGCGAAGCCCGCCGCCGCGGCCAGGTCCGCCGCCTCCGGCCCCGCCCCGACCACGATGCCGATCTCCCCCGCCCCGAGCTCGACCGCCGGGAAGGAGCGCGCGGACGGGGATTCCAGCGTGCGGATGACCACGGCCTCCTGCGCCGGGGCCAGGAGGACGAGCGCGACGGCGAGGCCCATCGGCTACAACCCCGACAGCGCCGCGATCGCGGTCGGCCAGAGGTCCTTGTTCAGGTCGTCGATCTGCTTCATCGCCATGTCCCGGGGCCAGGTCCCCCCGACGACCCCGCACGCCTTGCCCATGAACTCGGCCCCGCTCTCGGCCCAGGCCGGGATGGACTTCGTCGCGCCGCCGGCCGCCCCGAGGAGGCCCACGACGTCGGAGTAGGTGCAGACCGCGTTCGCGTGCTCCCACGCCGCCTCGAGCATCGCCTGGCCCGCGCCCGAGGGCACGCGGCCCACGCAGACGCCGCTCGAGGGGTCGATGCTCCACCAGGCCTCCGGGGACCACCGGATCTCGCGCAGTCCGGCCCGGTCCGCCGCCTCGGCCCTGCCGCCCCGAAGCCGCGCGCGCTCCATCGCGGTCCACGCGGAGCGCCCCGGATCGCCCCGGCCCAGGCGCGCGACGAGGAGGCATTCCAGGGCCGTGTCGGCGATCCCGACGGCCATCGTCCGCGCGCCCGAGGCGAAGCGGACGGGGTTGTCCAGGATGTCGATCCCCCTCCGGACGAGCAGGCGGCCCCCCGCCTCGTCGAGGACGACCTGGCTCGTCTCCGCGCAGATCCCCGGGCGGTCCTGGACGGCGGGCTCGCCTTCCCCGATGCGGGCGAGCGCGCGGCGGCGGAGGTCGGCGAAGCGGAGCAGGAGCGACGGGACCTCCACGTGCTGGTTGAAGTGCACGCCCTCCCGCTCGCCCCGGAGGAGCTTCCGGAGCGCGGGGACGTTCCGGGCCAGCGTCGCCAGCTCGCGCCGGCCCCGCTCGCCCTGCGGAAGCGGCGCCCCGTCCACGAGGAACGAGTGGCGGAGGAGCGGAAGCGCGTCCGACTTCCCCGGCTCGACCAGCGTGCGCCGATGGACGCGCTCGCGGGCCCCCGGCTCCCGGACCGCCAGCTCGAGGACGACGCTCTCCAGCGAGGACGGCGCCTCCTTGCCCCCTCCCCCGAACGCGCCGCCGAAGGCGCGGGCCAGCCCCGCGCCCAGGGCCTTCGGGCCGCCGATCCGGCCGCCCTCGTCCACCTCGTAGAGCTTTCCCGAGAGGTCGAACGGGATCCCGCCGTAGTAGCGGCCGTCGACGATCAGGCCCCCGCGGAACGTCTTCGCCTGCCGGAGCGCCGCCGCCCGGGCCTTCTCGTCCATCGCGGCGAACTCCGGCGCCCGGGGGAGCTGGCCCGGGAGGGGGAGGAGGACGAGGTCGACGGCCTTCCACGAGACCGCTGCCAGGTCGAACGGCGCCGTCAGGAGCGGCACCGGCTCGACCTTCTCCCCGGTCTTCCGGTGCATCACCAGGCGGAACGTGACGCCCCGGCGCCGCGCGGCGAGTTCCTGCGGCGAGAGCGGCCGACCGCCCTTCCGGGGCATCGCGACGGGGGACGGGTCCAGGTCCGTCCACCCCTCCCCGTCGGCGACCTGCACCCAGACGTGCTCCCGGGGCGCGGCCGGCGCGCGGCCGGCGACCGGGCCGGCCAGGGGCTCCAGGCGCGCCGACTCCGTCCTCGCGGCCTCCAGGATCTCGTCGACGAGCGCCGCCTCCCGGGCGCGTCCCTCCGCGACGATCGCGCCGAGCGCCTCCGGGTCGAGCCCGAGCTCCCCGGCCAGGGCCCGCGGGTCGGTCTCCGGACGCTCCTTCCGTCCGCGCGCGCGGAACGCCTCGAGGAGCTTCGCCGCGTCGCCCGCCGCGAGGTCCGCGCGCAGGAGGCGCGTCCGCTCTCCCCCGGCCTCGAGCATGGCCTGGAGGAGGAGGGCGCGGTCGAGGGAGTTCCCGCCCCCGGCCAGGAGCGTGCCGGACGCGTCGCGCAGGATTCCCTCGTAGGGCTCCCAGGCCAGCGCGGCGACCGCCTCGAGGATCCTCGCCCGGTCGAACCCGAGGCGGGCGGCGGCGGCGCGGGGATCGGAGGGATCGAGGGTCTCCCGGTGGCGGCGCTCGAGGGCCCCGAGGAGGAGCTCGGTCCGCCCGGCCTCCTGCGGCCGGACGGCGGGCCCCAGGGCGAGGACCGCCAGGACTGCCGCGGTGAGGAGCCGCATCGTCACTTCTTCAGGAACCGGCCCAGGCTGACGGTGACGTGGGAGACGACTTCGGTGTTGATCCAGACCGTCTTCTGTTCCTTCTTCCCGGACGCCTCGAACATGAACGTGTATTTCCCCTCGGGCAGCTCGCGGCGGTCGCCGAGCTTCCCGCGGTGGATCTCCGCGCCGGCCTTGTCGAGCAGGGCGTACTCCGCCGCTCCCACCGTGGCCAGCTGGAGCGCGCCCAGGAGCTCGGCGGCCTTCCGGGCGTGGAAGTAGGTCCCGTTCCCGGCGACGGCGGTCTTCTCGAGCTGGTCCTTCCAGTCGTCGTCGTTGATGTCGAAGCCGACCACGTGGACCTTCATCCCCTTCCGGGACGCGGAGAGTCGGGCGGCCGCCTCGGGAGGCTTGGCGCCGCGGGTGGACTCGCCTCCGTCGCTCAGCAGGATCGTGACGAGGTCGAGGTCCGCGTCCACGCCCGACACGTCGCGGACCGCCTGGTCCAGGCTGTGCGTGATCGGAGTCTTCCCCCGGCACTTGAGCGCGCGCAGCTTGACGAGGAAGGAGGCGGGCTGGAGCGGCCCGACCGGGACCACGAGCTCGGAGTCCGTGTCGGCCTGCTTGTCCAGGGCCGTGTACCGATGCCCGTAGACGCGGAGGCCGACGTTGGCCCCCTCGGGGAGCTTCTTGACGATGCTCTCGACCACGTCCTTGGCGATCTCGAACTTCTCCTTCCCGTCCATCTCGTCGCGCATGGAGCCCGAGGCGTCCAGGATGAACATGAAGTTGGCCGTGTCGTTGAGGACGTGGGTCTCGAGCCAGCCCTTCCCGCCGCGCTTGAGCGCCTTGACGGGGGCGGTGGCCCGGGTGAGGAAGAGGAGGGCGAAGGAGGTGGCCTTCTCCTTGTCCTCGCCGTGGGCGACCCAGGAGCCGTCCTTCCCCTGCTTGTCGACCAGGTACTTCGCGCCCTTCCCGTACCAGCGGTGCTCGCCGATGGACTCCGTGGCGGTGAAGACGCCCACCCGCTCGACCGAGTAAAGGTAGTACATCGCCCACAGGTCCGCGTTCGGGTTCTTGTCGACCGCGAAGTGGTCGCCCAGCCACTTCAGGCCCGCCTTGATCTTGGGGTGGTCCAGATAGTCCTTCTCGCCCAGATAGTAGCGGCAGAGGGCGACGGTGCAGACCCCCGCGCAGGTCATGCTGCCGTAGGAGGTGGCCGAGAGGCCCTGGTAGTGCCAGCCGCCGTCCTTGCAGTGCCGCTCCTCCATGGCCTTGAGGCACTTCTCCCAGACCTCGCGGGGGACCTGGAAGCCGCATTTCGCCGCGGCGTGGAGCCCCAGGATGGCGAACTGCGTGCAGGAGGTGTCGCCGTCGGCCGGGTTTCTCGCGGTTCCCTTCCGGACGACGAGTTCCCCCTTCACCTCCTCGTCCAACGGCTCGCCCCCCGAGACCGAGACGCCGCTCTCCTCCCCTCTCCGCTCCGGGGGGAGGACGGCAGTAATCGGCACCTCGGCCTCGTAGTTCCAGGTGCCGCGGGGCCCCTGCGACTCCACGAGGTACTCCGCGCACTCGCGCGCCAGCGCCCGGAGTTCCGGATCTCGGGAGGCCTCGAGCGCCAGGGCACGCAGGCCCGCCACGTAGACCCGGGGATGCATCTTCTGCCACGCGTCGCTCCGCAGGAAGGCGTCGATCTTCCCGCGCAGCTTTCCGTTGGTGAAGTACTGGGAGGTATGGATCAGGGCGTAGGCGGTGAGATAGTCCTCCTGCCGCCCGAACTCGATCTTCGAGTAGTGCTTCGCGAGGTAGGCCGCCCCGCGCTCGATCGCCCGGTTCACCTGCTCGGCCGAGGTCCCGAATTTGCGGAGCTCGGCGTCGAGCGTCTCCTTCACGCGGTCGGTGTCGGCGTCCTGGCCCACGGGCTTGTCGGGCTTCGGCGGCTCGGGCTTCGGTTCCGGCCGCGGCTCGGGCTTGACGTCCGGCTTGGGCTCGGGCTTCGGTTCCGGCTTGGGCTCCGGCCTGGGTTCGGGCCTCGGCTCCGGCTTCGGGATCGGCGCCTCCTCGACCTTCTTCCCGCAGCCGGTGCAGAACTTGGCGTCCAGCTTGAGCGGCATCTTGCAGCCGGCGCACTCCTTCACGGGGACCTTCTCGCCGCAGCTCGTGCAGAACTTGGCGTCGGGCTTGAGTTTGGCCTTGCACTTCGGGCAGGCGAGATCCTGGGCCGCGCGGACCGCGGCGGGGGGAGCCGCCGGCGCGACGGACCCGAGGCAGAGGACGAGCACGAAGGCCGTTCTCATGGTCCCTCCGACGTTCGGGCGCCTACTTCGGCGCGGCCACCGGAGTCCCGCACTTGCCGCAGAACTTCGCGTTCAGCTCGAGCTTCTCCGCGCACTTGACGCACTTCGTGGCCTCGGCTCCCGTGCCGCACTTCGTGCAGAAGTTGCCGCCGGCCGCGAACTCGACCTTGCACTTGGGGCAGACCCGGGCGGCGGGCTGGCTGATCTTGTCGTCGATGTCAGGCAGCATCTTCCGGAGCGCCTCGTCCACGGCGTAGCGCATGAGCTTGCCCTGCGAGTCGCGGTCGATCTGGACGTTGTTCTTCGCGTCGCCGCCGATGCCGAGGACGCGGACGCCCCAGGCGCCCGCCGTCTGCTCCTTCTTCACCTCGCCGAACTGCTTGGAGACGATCTCGCCCGTCGTCGCGTTCACGAGCTTGATGTCGACCCCGATGTCGGTCGTGATCACGGTCTTCGAGGTGTCGATGTCGAGCGGCGAGAAGCGGGGGCTCAGCTTGTCCAGGATGCCGCCCGCCGTCTGCGTCTTCTGGCTCATGAGCCGGAAGTTCGTGACCGAGCCGATGAAGAGGTAGTCGACCCCGCGGATCTTCCCGGAGCGGGCGAGCTCCGAGGGATCCACGATCCCCTCCAGGCTCTGCTCCTTGATCAGGCTCTTCATGGCCATCCGGTCGATCAGGTTGAAGCGGCGCGAGCCGACGGCGAGGGTCTCGAGCTGCTCGCCCGCCGCGTCCCCCACCCCCTTCTGGCCCGTCTTGTCCTCGAACTCGACGACCCCGGCGCGGAGCCGGGTCGTCGCGCCGGCGGGCGGGGGCGGGTAGTTCCCCACGTCGGGCATCTTGTCGCGGGAGACCGTCTCGCTGGTGGTCGTCCCGCAGCCGGCGAGCGCTAGGGCGAAGGCAAGGATCGAGCAGGTGCGGATCATGAGTTCCTCCAAGTGGCGAAGTCCGGCCATTTTACCCCCGCCCGCGCCCCAGTCAAGCGCGGAATTCAGCGGTCCCGCCGGGCCTCCTGCTCCTTCTCGTGGGCGTACTTGGCGATGTCGTTGCCCATCTTGAGGAGGAGCTCGACCCGCTTCCGGAGCCCCCCCAGGTCCTTGGCCTTCTTCCCCGCCTCGTAGCAGCGCTTGGCCTTCTGGTAGAGCTTCCAGTACTCCGGGTCCACCACGTCCTTCATCATGTTCTCCGCCGCCGCCTTGGCCTGCTTCTTCGCGTGGCCCGCGGGGTCGCGGAACTTCTCGGGGACGAACTGCTTGATCGCGCCGTCCAGCGTATCCTTGACGAAGTCCTTCATGAACTCCGTCATGCAGTCCCGGCCGGCCTCCTGCATCGACCCGCCCCCGATGCCGACCCCCACGTTGAGGCACGCCACGAACTTCATGCAGCGCTCGACCATCGGGATGGAAATGTGGTCGAGGACGAGGACGCCCTCCGAGACGGCCTGCCCCTCCCCCGTGTCCCCCACGCCGAGGCACGCGCCCCCCTCGGGCTCCACGCGCCACCAGGCCGTCCGGGGCCGGCCGGCCACCTCGACCGGCGAGGCCGTGACCAGGACCACGCGTCCGGCGGCGAGGTCGGCCCGCACGGCCTCCTCCGCCCGCGCCTCGAGCTTCGCGCCCCCGGCGCCGCCCCGGAGGGCGACCAGCGGGACGTTCGTCTCCCGGGCCTTGCGGAAGCAGGCCGCCGCGCTCGCCACCGGCCCCTTCCCCTCGAGGAGGGAGGACTCGCCCTCCGTGAGCAGGAGGCCGTAGGCCATCCTCGCCCGCGCGGCCGCGAGCGGATCTTTCGCCGCGACCCCGAGGGGCGCGAGCGCCAGGTCCACACCGCCCCGCCAGGTCGCCTCGTCCTTCTTGCCCGGCAGGATCGCCTCCTTCCAGAAGAGGACCGAGGGCCGCTCCGCGAAGGCGAGGCCCTCTCCCGGCTCGAGCTCGCCCTGGGAAAGGAGGAGCGCCGACTGGACGACCCCGATCAGGCCGAGCGGGAGCGGGTCGACCCGCTCTCCGAGCTCGGCCAGGGGCACCGCGCGCCGGCGCTCCACCTGGTCGAGCAGGAGCCTGGGGATCCCGCCCCCCCGGGCCAGGAGGCCCGCCAGGCGGTCGACGAAGAACGCGTCGTTCAGCGCGCCCGTGGCGGGCCAGATCGTCCAGGCCTGGAAGAGGGCCACGCGGAAGCGGAGGTCGTCCTTCCAGGCGTCGTCCCACTCCGGCCGGCCCGAGGCCCGCGCGCCCGGCCGCAGCCGGTCGAGGAGCGTCCGGGCGACCTTCCGAGGCGCCTCGCCGGGGGACTCCGCCTCGACCTCGAGCCGGAGGGCGGAGAAGGACGCGGGCGGCTTCCGGCTGAGGCCGCCCAGGAGGCGGTTGCCCACGACCGCCCCGGAATCTTCGCCGAACCGGCCGTCCTTGGACGCGTGGGCCCTCCCCTGGACGTCGAAGACCCGGGCGTTCTCCCGGGCGGTCCCCCAGGTCACGAGGGGCTGGAAGCGCTCGAAACGCGCGGCCTGCCGCTCCAGCGGACCCTGGAACTTCGCGGCGTCGAACCCGGCGGGAGCCACCGTCACGTGGACGGCGCGGCCCGAGAGGTCCGCCGTGGGGCGCGCGCCGGCGTAGAGGACCTCGGTCTCGAGGGCCTCCCCGCTCCGGCGCTCCAGGACCAGCCGGACCGAAAGCCGGTGGAAGAGCTCGGGGGGGAGCGCGGGAGCGGTCCGGGCCGCGGGGACCGGGCACCAGCCGGGCGCCGCCTCGGGGAACGAGGGGTCGAGGTCGACCCACTTCCCCTCCCGCTCGACCTGGAGCCAGACGTGGTCCCGGAGCGCCGCCGCCCGGGCCGCGACCCCGTCGGACTCGAGTCCCGAGAGGGCGATCCCCGCCCCCTTCAGGGCCTCTTCGACCTGGGCGCGGTCGGCCGCGTAGCCCCGGCTCACCCCGCCGAGGTGGGTCGAGGCCGCCTTCACCTGGGCCAGCTCGGCCGCGGCCAGGCTTTCCTCGGTCTCGCCGGCCAGGTCGAGGAGGCCGTCGTCGTCCGACGGGAAGGCGGACGATCGGGCCGGGACCCCGGCGAGGGCGCGGGCCACGAGGGCCTCCGCCTGGGCGGGCTCGATCCGCCCGAAGGCGAAGCGGAGGTTCGGCCGCTCCGGGGACCGCTCCAGCAGGTCCCGGAGGAGGAGGCAGCGGTCGACGTCGTTGGCGGCCCCCGCCAGGAGGGCCCCCGCCGCCCCGCGGAGCGCGCCCCGGTAGGGATGGAACTCGAGGCCGCGGACGGCCTCGAAGACGCGCTGCGGATCGTGGCCGAGCGAGGCGGCGAGGGCCGCGGGATCGACCTCCCGCCGCACCTCCTCGCCCGCCAGGAGCTCGATCCGCTTCTGGATCGCCTCGATGCGGGCGCGCGCGTCGGGCTCCTGGGCCGGGAGGAGCCCTCCGGCCAGGAGGAGCAGCGCGGTCGCGACGGTGCGCATGGTCGACCTCCCTCGAACGGGACCTCAATCCTCCGCGATCTCGCGCGGGGCCTCGTCCTCCGACCCGTACATGGCGTCCGAGACGCACTCCGGATTGACGAAGGTCTTCCCCCCGCCGGGCGACTGAACGAGGAGGAAGCTACGCACCCGCGGCTTCCAGGGAACGGTAAAGGGTGTCCCGGCGGACGGGCTCGCGGCCGGCCTCGCGGATCAGGGCCCGGAGTTCCTCCTCCGAGACCCCGAGGGGCGAATCCGCCCCGGCCATGTGGACGATCCGCTCCTCGACGATCGTGCCGTCGATGTCGTCGGCCCCGTACGAGAGGAGGATCTGGGCCATCTTGAGGCCGGTCATGATCCAGTAGGCCTTGATGTGGTCGACGTTGTCCAGGAGGAGGCGGGCGACCGCGTGGACCTTGAGGTCGGTCTGGGCCGTCGGCCGGGGGATCCCCTGGAGGGCGTTGTTCTCGACCTGGTAGGCGAGGGGGATGAAGGCGGTGAAGCCGCCGGTCTCGTCCTGGAGGGCGCGGAGGCGGAGCATGTGGTCGACCCGCTCCTCGTCGGTCTCGATGTGGCCGTAGAGCATGGTCGAGGTGGACCGGCCGCCCAGACCGTGCCAGGCGCGGTGGATCTCGAGCCAGCGTTCCGGGCGGGCCTTCCCGCTGCAGACCCGGTTCCAGACGCGGTCGGCGAAGATCTCCGCCCCGCCCCCCGGAAGCGAGTCCAGGCCCGCCTCCCGGAGCTCCTCGAGCACCTCGCGGGGGCCCTTCTTGGCGATCTTCGTGAAGTGGTCGATCTCGGTCGCGGTGAACGCCTTCAGGTGGAGCTCGGGGTAGCGCTCCTTGAGGCCGCGGAGCATCTCCAGGTAGTACCGGAAGGGGAGCTTCGGGTGCACCCCGCCCACGATGTGGATCTCGTTCAGGCGCTCGAACTTCGCCTTGGCGGCGTAGGCGAAGATGGTGTCGAGATCCATCTCCCAGGCGCCGGCCGCCCCTTCCTTCCGGTAGAAGCCGCAGAAGGCGCAGTCGAAGACGCAGACGTTCGTGTAGTTGAGATGCAGGTTCCGGACGTAATAGGCCCGGTTCCCGTTCTTCCGCTCGCGGACCCGGTTGGCGAGGCGGCCCAGGGTGAAGAGATCGCGGGTCCGGAAGAGCCGGACGCCGTCGTCGAACGAGAGCCTCCCGCCCGATTCGACCTTCCGTTCCAGGTCCGCCAGGTCGCCCGCCATTCCGTCTCCGATTCTAGCGTGGCCCGCAGCCGACCGCAATCGCGGGAAGGAGGCCGGAGGGGGAGAAGCGAACTCTGCCGCCTCCGCGCATCCCCGGCGGCCTCCCGGAGGGATCTGCCGCTCCCTGGAGATTCGTGCGAGTGCTTGACGGGAGGGCGACCCCGAGGCATACTTCATGCGGCGGGTCAAGAGGGTCTGGGGACGAGTCATTACGAGAGGCTGCTTCTTCGCGTTCGGGCCGCCCCCGAGAGGGCGGCCGAGCGGGCATCGTTGTCCCCACCCGCGCGGGTTTCTGGCGATCGTGGGGTCCGGGATTCTAGGGTCGGGACCGGAGAGGAGGCCTGAGCGATGATCATGGGAGCGGGCAGGCGGACGGGAATCTCGGCGGGAGCCGTCCTGTTCTTTATCGCGGCGGCCGGCCTTTCTTCGCCCGCCTGGGCGCAGAACGGGCTGCTGGGCGAATACTACAACAACAACGGGACGGCGGCCAGTCCTCCGCCCCCGCCCGGAAGCCCTGCGGGAGGCGCGGCGGTTCTGACGGCGGTGACCACCCGGCTCGACGCCACGGTCGACTTCGGGTTCGCTACTCCCCCCGCCCCCGGCGTCAACCAGGACGGTTTCATGATCGCCTGGTCGGGATACCTGACGTCGGCCGTGACGGGCCCCCACAGCTTCCAGACCCGATCCGACGACGGCGTCCGGCTCTGGGTCAACGGCACGCTCATCATCAACAAGTGGGTCGACCAGGCCCCGACCAACGACACGGGAACGGCGACGGTGGCCATGACGGCGGGGGTCCGGGTACCGATCCGCCTGGAATTCTACGAGAACGGGGGCGGGGAGGAGTGCCGCCTGCGCTGGGACACCGCCGGGGGGACCACCTTCGTCATCATCCCGACGGGCGCGCTTACGCCGCCCGACCCCCCCACCGCGCCGGTGCTCAACCCGGTCGTGGGGGGATCGACGCCCCCCCTGTTCACGCCCTTCGCCGACCTCTCCTGGAGCGCCTCCACGGGGTCCCAGCCCACCTCGGTGATCACCTACGAGGTCCTCCGGAGCAACACGATGGGAGGTCCGTACACGGTGATCACGCCGCCCGGCGGGATATCCGGAACGACCTACACCGACAACACGGTCGCGTTCAACGTCCAGTACTGCTACGTCGTGCGCGCGCTGGACCGGGGACTGCTGCAGAGCCCCAACTCCAACGAGCGCTGCATCACGGTCACTCCCCCGCCGCCCCGGCCCCCCTCGGACAACGACGAGGGCCTCTGGGGCGACAAGTGCTCCTGCGGCAGCGTGAGGCCGACGGAACCGGGGCTCCTTCTCTGGAGCGCGGTCCTGGCGGTCCTGCTGACCACCCTCCTCGTGCGGCGGAGCTAGCGGGACGGAACGCCCGAGGCAGCGGAGCGGCGTCCCCGCGGAGGGTGCCGCCCTCCGGCCGAGGTCGGCCTCTCCGGTCGTCGCCGCCCCCTCGAAGTCGCGTCCCTTCAGCCATCGGAGGGCGCGGAGCCCCGCCCGGCGCCGGTCGGGGGGCACCGACAGGCCGCCGAATTCTTTCGCGGGGAGGCGTTACTTTCCGAAGGGCAAGATTGCACTCATCGGTGTACGCCTGCAGGGTCCGGGTCAGGGTAAGGGGGTGAGCCGATGCGCGTCGCGTCCTTCCGTTCCCTCGTCCTGGCGTTGCTGGTCGCCTCGTTCGCGGGGCCGCGGAGCGGCTCCGGAGCCGCCCCGGGCGCCGTCCAGCAGGTCGGGTTGACCATTCCCAACCTGATGGGATACTGGCCGCTCGACGAGACCGCCCTCGGGACGGCGGCCGACCTGTCCGGGAACGCCAACACGGGAACCCATTCCAACAATCCCACGATCTCCACGGCCGTCGCCCCGGTGCCCGCGGGGAACCAGAGGAGCCTCCTCCTCACGACCGGCAACGACCTGGTCCAGATCCCCGATTCCGCCTCGCTGAGCGTCGGGGGCGCCTTCACCCTGTCGGCATGGATCAACACGAACGCGACCCTGCCCTCCGCAAACCAGCAGGGCATCCTGGAGAAGTTCGAATACAACGGGACGCAGTTCGTCAACGGATTCACCTTCCGCCTCACGACGAACGGCTACCTGAGCTTCAGCGTGCTCGACGCGGTCGGCCCCCCCTTCGGGATCACGACCGCGCCCCGCGTGGTGCCGCTGAGCGCGTGGGTCCACGTGGCCGGGGTGTACGATCCGGCGCTGGCCTCGCAGAACCTCAAGACGTACGTGAACGGGGCCCTCGACCCGAGCACCGGGAACTACACCAACCCGCCGGGCAACGGGGCGAGCAACATGCACATCGGGGCCGACTACGGGAGCAACCAGTTCAGCGGGAACATCGACGAGGCCCGCGTGTACAACCGGGCCCTCACCCTGGAGGAGGTCAACGTGCTCCGGACCGGCCAGCCCGCGCCGACCAACCTCATGCTGACCCCGGCGCCCGGGTCCATCACCGTGTCCTGGACCGCGCCCGCGCCCCAGCCCAACGTCACGGTGACCTACACCGTGCAGCGGGCGCCGGCCGGAGCCGGCCCCTGGACCACCGTGGCCAGCGCGATCCCCTACGGGACCCCGACCTACAACGACAACGGCCTCACGTTCGGCCAGACCTACTTCTACCGGGTCTTCGCGATCAGCGTCATGGAGAGCGTTCCCCTCGGTCCCCAGAGCGCCTCCCCGCTGAGCAACATCCCCCGCCCCCCCTCCGACAACGACGAGGGGCTCTGGGGGGACAAGTGCTCGTGCGGGACGTCGATGGCGCCGGCCCCGGGCCTGTTCCTGGGCTGCGCGTCCCTGGCCGCCTTCCTGATGCTCGCGTTGAGGCGAAGATAGGCCCTACTCGTCGCCGCCGTCCGGGCCGCCGGCGCCCAGGCGGGCCTTGAAGGACTCGAGGGCCACGCCCTCGTGCACCTTGTGGAAGCCCTCCACGGCCGAGCCGCCGTACGCGCGCGACAGCAGCGTCATCGTGTGGAGGACCTCCCGGCCCGTCCCCTCCCCGATGTGCATCCGGCAGGTCCCGTTCGAGGCGGCCAGGAGCGTCGGGTTCGCCTTCTTGAGGTCCGCGAAGACGGGGCGGCCGATCGCCTGCGAGAGGTCGTAGGTCTCCCGCTTCATCCCGAAGGAGCCCGCCATCCCGCAGCAGCGCTCCGGGATCTCGACGAGCTCGAGGCTCGGGACGAGCGAGAGCAGCTTCCTGGCCGCCCGGTCCGCCCCGAGCGCCCGGAGATGGCAGGTGGGATGGAGGATCAGCGTCGAGGCGATCCGCTTGAACCCGGTGTCCAGCTCCTTCCGCTCGTGGAGCGCCCATAGGAACTCGTGGACGTCGGAGACGCGCCCGGCGAACGCCTTCGCCTCGGCCGTCCCGAGCAGCTGCGGGACCTCCATCCGCAGCTGGAGGCCGCAGGAGGGGGCGCTCGTGACGATGGGCAGCTCGCTCCCGCCCAGGACCTCCAGGTTCCTCTTCGCGCAGGAGACGGCCTCGTCCCGCGCCCCCAGCGACAGGGCCGCCAGGCCGCAGCAGGCGTAATCCGGGATCACGACCTCGTAGCCGTTGCGTTCGAGGACGTCGACCGTCCCCCGCTTCTCCCCGAGCGGGTCGTTGAAGTCGGCGAAGCATCCCGCGAAGTAGACCACCTTCTTGTCCGACTTCCGGCGCGGGCGGACGTCGGCCTTCACGAACGGGGGCGACCGCTTGACGCCCCGGAGGAGGCCGAGGACGGGCATCGCCCAGTTCGAGAAGGGGACCCAGGCGGCGGCCCTCGCGGAGTTCTCGCGGACCTTGACGAACATCTCGTCCCGCTTCGGGAGGCCCCGGGTCGCGACATCCAGGGCCTTGGCCTCGAGGCACATCCCCGGGATGTCCACCCGCGAGGGGCACTGGACGAGGCAGAGCTTGCAGTTGATGCAGAGGTCGGCCACCCTCCGCATCTCGGCGGGCTCGGGCCGGAGCTTCCCCTCGAGGATCCCCGAAAGCATCGACGCCTTCGCCCGGGGCGTCGCCTCCTCCTCCCGCAGCTCCCGGTAGACGGGGCAGTAGGTCCGGCAGTGGCCGCAGCCGTTGCAGCGCTCGATCTCTGGCGCCCACTTCGCGAAGGCGGACGCCGGGTCGTAGCCCGGCTCGGGGCGCTTGGCGGCCCGGAGGTGGCGGGTGAACTCGAAGCCGGGCGGACGGATCTTCTTCCCCGGGTTCAGGATCCCCCGGGGGTCGAAGGCGCGCTTCAGCTCCTCGAAGACCGGGACCAGGTCCCCGAAGACCTTGCCCGCCCAGGCGGCGCGGAGGATACCGTCCCCGTGCTCCCCGGAAAGGGTCCCCCTGAGCGAAACGACCAGGTCCGTCACGTCGTTGGCGATGGGGACCAGCATCGCGTGGTGCCGCGGATCGTGCGGGTCCAGGAGCAGGTTGACGTGGACGTGACCGCTCCCGGCGTGGCCGAAGATCACGCCGTCGACCCCGTACTTCGCGAAGATCCCCTTGAGGCCCCGGATGTAGGCCACGAGGTTGTCCGGATGGACGCTCGCGTCCTCGATGAAGCGCATCGAGCGGAGCGCGCCCTGCATCCGGTCCAGGATGGGGGAGGCGGCCTTCCGCACCTTCCAGAGGGCGTCGTACTCGCTCCCGGTCGCCACCCGGACCTCGATCGCCTTTCCGAGGACCGTCCGGGCGCGCTCGACGGCCTCCTCGACCGCCTCCTTCCGCTCCCCGTCGAACTCAGAGAGGAGGATCGCCCGCACGGCCGCCGGGAGGGCCTGGTCGAATTCCGGGTTGGAGCCCCGGACGAGGTCGATCGTCGTCTTGTCGATCACCTCGAGGGCGCTGGGGCCGAACGCGCGGAGGGCCACGACGGCCTCGCCCATGGTCTCCAGGTCGTCGAAGAGGATCCGGAGGAGGGCCCGCTCGGCGGGCTTCCGGACCACTTTGAGCTTCGCCTCGGTCACGAGGGCGAGCGTCCCCTCGCTCCCGACCAGGAGGCGCTCCATCCGGAACTCGGGGTCGAAGACGTGGTAGCCGCTGGAGTTCTTCAGGACGTTCGGGCGGCCACGCTCGATCGCCGCTCGGTTCCGGGCGAGGAGGCCGCCCACCTCCCGCTCGACCTCCCTCCAGCGCTCCCCGCCCGCGAGCGAGCCGTCGTCCATCACGCACTCGAGCCCGAGGACGTACTCGCGCGTGGGCCCGTACTTCACCGTGTGCGCGCCCGCGGCGTTGGTGGCGATCATGCCCCCGAGGGTGCAGACGTCCGCGCTCGAGGGGTCCGGCGGGAACCAGAGCCCGAACTGCCGCAGATGGCGGTTGAGGTCCCCCAGGACGACGCCCGGCTGGACGCGGACCCAGTTCTGGGCCTGGTTCGTCTCCAGGATCCGGTTCATGTGCCGGGAGAAGTCCAGGATGATCCCCTCGCCCAGCGTCTGCCCCGCCAGGCCGCTTCCGCCCCCCCGCGCCGTGACCGGGATCCCCTGCTCCCGGGCGTACTTCACGACGGCGACCACGTCCTCCCGGTCGCGGGGGGCCACGACGCCCCGGGGCATGATCTGGAAGATGCACGCGGCGGTGGAGTAGAGGGTCCGGGAAAGATCGTCGCAGAGGACGTCGCCCCGGACGATCTTCTTCAGGTCCCGCTCGAGGGTCGCGGCCATGGGGAAGACGTTAGGGGATCGGCCGGGAGGATGCAAGACTCAGCACCGCGCCACAATGGGTCTTGTGCCGGTTGTGGCGCGGAGTCCCCGGTCCAAGGTCCCGAGTCCCGAGTCGTGTCCCCCGTCGTCCTCGCCCCCCCGGGGGCTGCTGCGGGGGGACGCGGACTCGGGACTGGGGACTGGGGACTGGAGACTCGCGGCGGTCCTCAGGGCCCAGTGAACCGATTGTAGAGCAGGCAGGCCCCCCAGAGCCCGAAGAGGCCGCCGAACGTGAGGAGGCCAGCGTGCTCCACCCAGGCCTCGGGAAGGGAGAGGAGGACGTCCACCACGCCGGGGGTGCCGGCCTCCCCGCCCGGCAGGCCCGCGAGGAAGGCCGCCGTGGCCGCCAGGGCCACGAGGCCGAAGCCCGCCGCGCGCGCCGCCTTGGGTCGGCGGTTCCCGAACGAGAGCGCGAAGCCGCCGACCGCCAGGACGATCGCGGCCCAGGCGTGGAGACCCTCCCCCGCCGGCCGCTTCATCCGCTCGAGGAGGCCTTCCGGCGGGGCGCCGGAGGCCAGGGACGCGTAGACGGCGAGCACGGCCAGGGAGAAGAGCGTCACGGCCGCCCCCGCCGCGCGCCAGAAGATCGAGGCCCCGCGCGGGGCCCCGAGCCCGAGGCCCGTCAGGACTCCCCAGACCGCCGCGGGCGCCAGGTGGCAGGAGTGGGGCCAGACCGCGGCCAGGCGCTCCGCCGCCGGGCGCGCCGGGTCCGCCGGAAGATGGAGGCCCCCCAGGTAGACCAGGAAGCCGGCGATGACGAAGAGCATCACGCAGGGCCCCGCCGTGTGGCTCTCGGCGATCTCCCGCCGGTTCTGGGCGAAGGCCAGGACGAGGAGGAGGAGGCCTCCCGCGAAGAGCCCCACGCGGACGAGCCACGTGGCTTCGAACGTCACGAACGGCCGGGCCAGCCCCTCCCAGAAGCTTTCCCCCCGGAAGGGCGCGCTCATGACTCCCGACCCGAAGAGGAGGCCCCAGCCGCCGGCCATGAGGAGCCAGAAGAGGACGTTCCGCGCCGGCCGCGCGAGCGGGTTTTTCCTCGGGATCTTCCCCGTGGCCACCCGCACGGGCAGGGGGGGAGGCGGAGGGGGAAGGGATCGGACGGGCCCCGGGAGGGGGGCGCGGACCTGGGTCTCGGGCTTCGTCCGGGTATCGCCCCGCGCGGGCGTGTCGGCGACCATCCGCATGACCCCCGCCCCGGGCTTGGGGCCTTCCGGGCGGGGAGCGGGCGGGGGCACCACGAACTCGCGGGGCACGATCCGGGCCGGATCGACCGGAGCCTTCTTCTTCGGCGCCGCGAAGAGCTCCGCCAGATCCTCTTTCGGGGCGGGCTCCTGCGGCGGCGGGGCGCCCCCGATCCGGCCCCGGGCGGGGATCGGGACCGTGGGCGCCTGCGAGACGGCGTCCGGGGGCCGCACGGACCGGGTCTCCGGCACGGCGCCCCCCTCCGTGGCGAGGATCCCCTCGAGCGCCCGGCGGAGCTCCCCCGCCGTCTGGAAACGCTGCCCCGGATCCTTCTTCAGGAGGCGGTCCGTGACGGCCGCCGCGCGCGGATCCGCGTCCGGATCGCGTTCGGCGAGGGGCGGCGCCGTGTCCCGGAGATTCTGGGTGGCCACCTCCATGGGGCTCTGCCCCACGAACGGCAGGACGCCGGAGAGCATGAGGTAGTAGGTGACCCCGAGGGAATAGAGGTCGGCCCGCGGGTCCACGACGCCGCCCAGGATCTGCTCCGGAGAGACGAACTCCGGCGTCCCCATGAACCTCCCCTCGGAGGTGATCCCGCGCTCCTGCTTCAGGTTCCGGACGAGGCCGAAATCCGTGATCTTCACGGTCCGGTCGCGCGAGAGGAGGATGTTGGCGGGCTTGATGTCCCGGTGGATCATCCCCGCCCCGTGGAGGGCCTCCAGGCCCGCGGCCACGTCCCGGGCGATGCGGGTCGCGGTCCCGAGGTCGAGCTTCCCGGAACGCTTCAGGACCTGCTCCAGGCTCTCGCCCTCGATGAACTGCATGACGATGAAGTGCTGCTCGGCCTCCTGGGCGACGTTGAGGACCTGGACCACGTTCGGGTGGTCGATCTGGGCGGCCGCGCGGGCCTCGTGGACGAAGCGATGCACGAAGTCCTTGTCCCCGGACAGGTGGGGGGCGAGGAGCTTGAGCGCCACGGGCTTGTCGAGCGCGAGGTGATGGGCTCGGTACACCGTGCCCATCCCGCCGCGCCCCAGGACCTCGCCGATCCGGCAGCCGCCGAGCACCATCCCCAGCAGGGGGTCGTCGCCGATCCTCGTCATCTCCTTCGGACGAGCCTTTCCCGGGCGCGGAAGGAGGCCGAGATCAGGGCGTGGGCGGCCACGCCGAGAGCGCCCACCACGGCCAGCGCCGTGCCCGAATCCCGGAACGCGCGGCCGAATCCGTGGAACGGCTCGCCGAGCAGGCCGACCCAGCCCGAGCGGCCGGGCTGGCCGACGAGCGCGGCGAAGGAGAAAAGCCCCGCGCAGGCCCCCAGCGTGAGGAGGAGGCCGCAGGTCCGCGCGACGCGCTCGAAGTCGTACCCCGTGAGCATGACGAGGCCGAAGAAGGCGGCCAGGAGCGTCGCCGTGGCGAGGGGGATCGAGAGTTCCGGCTGGCCCATGAAATTGCGGAACGGCTCGAAGGCCCCCAGGCTCCCCGTCCCGAAGAGATAGGCCAGGACGAAGGAACCCGCGACCAGGATCCGGGAGAGGACCACCCGGTGGGGACCGGGCTCGTGCTCGTAGGAGACGACCGCCGCCGCCAGGAGGAGGACGAGCGAAAAGGCCAGGAGGTTGGGAGGGTCGCCCGCGTGCCCGACCAGCGACCGGACGGTCGCCGCGAGCGCCGGGAGGGCGTCCGACGCCCACGAGCGGTCCATCATGGTCCCGGCCGCCGCGCCTCCCGCCAGCATGAGGAGGAGGAGGGCCGAAAGGGCGATCAGACCTCCGATGCGCGCGAAGCTCCGGCGGTGGAGGTAGACGGTGAACGCCGCCGCGACCGCCGCGGCGAGCGCGAGGCCCAGGCGCACGGGGCCGAGCGGCCCCCAGGCCGCCCAGGTCTCCAGGAAGACTCCCCCGCGCTCTGCCAGCCCGCCCGAGAGGAACGCGAGGAGGACCGCGGTGACCGTCAGGTCCCAGTGGAAGAAGGCGAGGGCCCGCCTCCGGGCGCGGGCGTCCCCCAGGGGGCCGCCCCGCATCGCCTTGGTCGTGTCCGGGGTCTTCGCCTGGGCCTTCGGGCGGTCGCCCGAGAGCACGGCGTCGAGGTCGCGGATCAGGTCGGTGGCGCTCTGGTAGCGCTGCCCCGCCTCGGGGAGGATCAGGCGGCGGATGATGGCGGCCGCCCGGGGGTCCGCGCCGGGAAGGGCGCTCTCGAGCGGCCGCGGCTCCTCCTTCGTCCGCTTGATGGCGATCTCCATGGGCGACTCGCCGAGGAACGGGAGCGTGCCGGAGAGGAGATGGTAGTAGGTGATGCCCAGGGAGTAGAGGTCGGTCCGGTGGTCGAGCTTCCGCCCCTCGACCTGCTCGGGCGAGGCGTACTCGGGGGTGCCCAGGAAGGTGCCCTCGATGGTGAGCCCCTTCTTCCCGTCGGTGTTCCGGGCCAGGCCGAAGTCCGTCAGGTGGGGACGTCCGTCCGCGGACAGGATGATGTTGCCGGGCTTCACGTCCCGGTGGATGATCCCGGAGCGGTGGGCGGCGGCGAGGCCGGCGGCGATCTCGCGGACGAGCCGGGTGGCCCGCTCGAGGGGGAGGCGCCGCTCGCGCTCGACGACCTGGTCGAGCGTCTCCCCGGCCACGTACTCCATCACGAGGTAGTAGCGGTCCTCGTGCTTGCCCACGTCGATGACGCGGACCACGTTCGGGTGGTCGATCTGCCCGGCGGCGCCGGCTTCCCGGAAGAAGCGGGTGACGTATTCCTGGTCCTGGGCGAGGGAGGGGGCCAGGACCTTGACGGCGACCTCGTCGCCGACCTGGAGGTGGCGCGCCCGGTACACGACGCCCATGCCCCCCGCGGCCAGCTTCGTCTCGATCCTGCAGGGCCCCACCTTGGCCCCGATCAGGGGATCATGGGACTCTTCGCCCGGCATGGCGTGAGAAGTCTACAGCCCGGGAAGGCGCATTTCCAAAACTTTCCAGTCCGCGGGCGGCGTGAGGAAGGCGCCCAGACCGGCGTTGTGCGGGTGTTCGTCCCCGTGGAAATCGGAGCCCCCGGTGACGAGGAGGTTGCGCCGGCGGGCCACCTCGAGGTAACGCAGGTGCTTGCGGGGCGAGTCGTAGCGGTGATACACCTCGATGCCCCGGATCCGCGGCGCGGCGTCCAGGATCCGCTCGACCAGGGCGTCGTCGTCGAGAAAGCCCGGATGGGCGAGGACGGCCATCCCCCCGTGGCGGACGATCAGCGCCGCCGCCTCCGCCGCCCCGAGCTCGTTCGCCGGGATGTTCGCCGGCGAGCCCTCCGCCAAGTACCGGTTGAAGGCCTCGTCGATCGACGGGACGGTGCCCTGCTTCACCAGGGCCCGGGCCACGTGCTTCCGCCCGACCGACTTCCCCCCCGCCTGGGCGAGGACCGCGGCGGGGTCGAGCGTCACGCCGAGGCCCGCCAGCTTCTCGCAGATCCGGCCCACCCGCTCGCGGCGCTGACGGTGGAGCTCGGAGAGGCGCTCCTGGAGGTCCGAGGATCGGTGGTCGATCCCGATCCCCAGGACGTGGACGTCCCTCCCCTCCGCGCGGGACGACATCTCGATGCCCGGGAGGACCCGGACGCCGAACTCTCTCCCCGCGGCCAGGCACTCCTCGACCCCTTCGACCGTGTCGTGATCGGTCACGGCCAGGACGTCGATCTCCGCCTCGCGGGCGAGCCCGACCAGGTCGCGGGGCGGCGTGGCCCCGTCCGAACGGGTCGTGTGGCTGTGGAGATCAACCCGAGGGGATTGTCTCATTGACGATTGACTCATTGACGATTGGGGGTCCTTCAATCGTCAATGATGCAATGACTCAATCGTCAATCCCCTACTTCACCTTCTCGAAGTACTTGCCGGCTTCCTTGGGGTTGATGGACTCCTTGCCCTTCTGCCAGCCCACGGGGCAGACGGCGCCTTTGGCGGCCTCCTGGAAGGCGTCGATCGTGCGGAGCGCCTCGTCGACGTTCCGGCCGACCGGGAAGAAGTTGACCGACTCGCTCCTCACGACCCCCTCCGGGTCGATGATGAACGTGCCGCGGAGGGCGATGCCGTTGGCCTCGAAGAGGACGCCGTAGTCCCGGGCGGTCTGCTTGGTGTAGTCGGCGAGGATCGGGATCTGGACCCCGGCGATGCCTCCCTTGTTGCGGGGCACGTCCGCCCAGCCCTTGTGGGTGTAATGGCTGTCGCAGGAGGCGCCCACGACCTCGGCGCCGCGCGACTGGAACTCCGACAGCCTGTCGGAGAAGGCGTTGATCTCCGTGGGTCAGACGAAGGTGAAGTCGAGGGGGTAGAAGAAGAGGACGAGCCACTTCCCCTTGTAGTCCTCGAGCTTGATCTCCTTGAACTCCCCCTTCAGCAGGGCCTGGCCCTTGAAGGCCGGCGCTTTCTGACCGACGAGCGTCGCCATGGAAGCCTCCTCTAGAGCGGTTTGGGACGGTGAATCAGGTCCAGGAACTCCTCTCGAGTCTTGGGGTCGGAGCGGAAGCGGCCCCTCATGGAGCTCGTGATCATGTGGGCGTTCTGCTTCTCGACGCCGCGCATCATGACGCAGAGGTGGAAGGCCTCGACGACCACGGCCACGCCTTTGGGCTTGAGGGCGTCCTCGATCAGGCGCGCCACCTGGGTGGTGAGCCGCTCCTGCACCTGGAGGCGCCGGGCGAAGCACTCGACGACGCGCGGGATCTTCGAGAGGCCCACGATCTTCCGGTCCGGCAGGTAGGCCACGTGGCACTTCCCGATGAAGGGGAGCAGGTGGTGCTCGCAGAGCGAGAAGACGTCGATGTCCTTCACGATGACCATCTCGTCGTAGTCGCTCTCCTCGAAGACGGCGCTGCGGAGGATCTCGGCGGGATCCTGGGCGTAGCCCTTGGTGACGTACTTCAGGGCCTTCTCGACCCGGGCGGGAGTCTTGGAGAGTCCCTCCCGGGACGGATCCTCCCCGAGGAGCTTCAGGATCTCCGCCACGTGGTCCCGGAGGTCCAGGCGGGCGAGCGCCGCCTTCTCGGTCATGGGCCCCTGATTATAGGGGGGGTCCCCCCCAAGTCAAGGCACGCGTTAACCCTCAAACGTCGTGTTAGAGTTAACGCGTGGGACAGGAGCCGGGCGACGAGGAGCTGATGCTGCGGGCGGCGGCGGGCGACGCCGACGCCTTCGCCCGGGTCTACCACCGGCACAAGGAGGCCCTCCTCTCCTTCGCCTACCGGATGCTCCGGAACTGGGAGGACGCGGCCGACGTGTCCCAGCAGGCCTTCGCCTACGTCCATGCCCATGCCTCGACCTACCGGCCGTCGGCGAAGTTCGCGACGTACCTGCTCCACGTCGCGCGGAACATGTGCATCGACGTCCTCCGGCGCCGGAAGCGCTGGAACCTGAGGCAGCTCGACCCGGAGATCGACGTCCCGGACGAGGCGCCCGACCGGGGCTCGCCCCTGGAACGAGAGGAGGTGGAGACCGCGATCCAGAAGGCGCTCGAGGAGGTTCCGGAGCCCTACCGGGAGGTCCTCCACCTCCGGATCGCCCGGGAACTCCCCTACGAGGAGATCGCCCAGGTCGTGGGCTGCCCCGTGGGCACCGTCAAGAGCCGGATCCACACGGGTCTTGCCCTCCTCCGGCAGGCTCTGAAACGCCGGAGGATCGCGGAGTGACCGAACCTTGCGCCCCCCCGGTCGCTGGTATAACGTAACGAAACAGCGTCGCTGAAATGTGACGCGTCACGAATCAGCGACGCTGAAACGTGACGCTGACGCTGAAATGTGACGGTGGGAATCGAGATGGAGTGCAGGGAACTGACGAACGACCTCCTGGCAGACTACGCCGCCTGGAAGCTCGATCCCCGCGAGCGGGAGCCCGTGGGCGCCCATCTCGACGGCTGCCCCGCCTGCAGCGCGCGCCGGGACGAGGTGGACCTGATGACGGGGGCCTTGAAGACGGCCGGCCCCAGGCCCCCGCCCGCGCTACTGGATCAGCTCGACCGGGCCGTGCTGGAGGCGCTCCCCGGGACAAGGCGGCGCCCCCGCCTCTGGCCCTGGGCCGCGGCAGCGCTCTTCCTCCTGGGGATCACCGCCGGCGTCTCGGTCCTCGTCCTCCGCCCTCCCGATCGCCCCCCCCTCGCGACCCTCCAGCCCGGGCCGCTGCTCCCACCCCCCCAGCCGGTGCCGGACCCCTCGCCCGCGCCCGACCCCGCTCCTCCTCGGACGGACCCCAAGCCCGAGCCACCGCCCGCCTCCCACCCGGCGCCCAAGCCGGAGCCACCCCCTCCGGCTCCCGTCCCGAGGCCCGAGCCCGCGCCGGCGGTCCCGGCCCCCAAGCCCGAGCCGCCTCCGCCCCCTCCCCCGCTCCCCAAGGCCGTCGTCCTCGGGGACGCGAACGGGGACGGGACGGTGGACATCGCGGATGCGCGCGCGATCCAGCAGGCCCTCGTCCTGGGTCTCCCCCTTCCGCCCGAGGCGGACGCGAACGGGGACGGAGCCATCGACGTGGCCGACGTCCGCCAGATCACCCGGGCGGAGGTCGCCGCCCGATGAGGCTCCCGCCCCTGCTCGCGCTCCTGGCCGCGGGCGGCTGCGCCGCGGGCGGGCCCAGGGAGGCCGCCCCGAGGTTCCTCGAGGGCGAGGCCCGCGACCCCGACCTCGCCTCCTGGCACGTCCATGTGGACGCGCGCGACCGGCTCCTCGGGGCCTACACGATCACGCTCCGCTACGACCCCAAAGTCGCGGTGATCGAGTCGATCGAGCCCTGCGGCGTACGGCACTTCAAGGGAAGCCCGGAATACGACCCAAAAACGTTTACCACCGGCGTGACCCGAGTGACCTCGCTCGATGCCTTTCCTTCGAGGCGTCCGGACAACGAGTACCACCTCCTGACGGTGACCTTCCGGAGGACGGGTCCGGGGAGGCTGGAGGCCACGGCCGAGATCGACCGCCTCTACGACGCGGACAACAAGGCGATCCGGGGCCGGATCGGCGCGCCCGCCTTCAGCCATGCCTTCCCCTGAGCCGGCGCGGCTCCGGCCCCTTCACCTGTTCGAGACCTTCGTCGTCGCCGGACTGCTGGCGATCCCCGCCACCCTCGACGCAACCCTGGTGTTCCTGAACCCCGAGGTCTCGGCGAGCCTGGCGCCCTTCGCGGACTGGGCCTTCCTCACCCAATCGGTCCAGCAGGTCCTCCTGATCGCCCTCCTCTGGCTGGTGATCCGCTTGCGGGGGGAGCGGGTTTCCGACTTCACCGCGCCACCGGTCTGGCCGATCTCTTCCGCGGCGCCGGCCTGGCCATCGCCGCCTACGCCGCCTATTGGGTGGCCGGCGCGGTCGTCGTTGCGGCGCTCCCTTCCCTCTCGCCTCCCGCCTCAGGCTCGCCGGGCCTGCGGATCTTTCAGGCCGCTCTTTCGCCCGCCTATCTCCTCTTGTCGATCGTGAACCCGCACTGCGAAGAGTTCGTGATGCGGGGCTTCCTCCAGACCCGGCTCCGGCAGGCGGGCTGGTCGGGAGCGGCGGGGGTGGGAACCAGTGTGGCGCTGCAGTCCCTCTATCACCTCTACCAGGGAGTGTTCGCGATGCTCGCGCTGGGGGCGTCGTTCCTGGTTCTCGCCCTGTACTACCAGAAAACGAAGCGCCTGTGGCCCGTGGTGCTGGCCCACCTGGCGATGGACCTGGTGGCGATGCTCTCCCTCTCCCGTCCCTAGCCCCGCTCCACTTCCCCTTGCTCCTTACTCCTTGCTGCTTATTTCACTTCCCACATGTCCCCGGCGAAGAGCAGCTTGCGGAGGTCGCCCTCGCCCTTCTTGGCCTTGACGTCGGCGATCTGCTTCTCCGTCCGGTCCTCGAGGGTGGGGAGCTTGTCGTTCCGGAAGACCCCGATGGGCTCCGGGAACTGCGGATAGTTGAGCCGGGAGAGGAGGTAGGCGAGCGAGGCGTTATGCTCGTCGTGGACGATCAGGTCCTTCTCGGAGATCCCGTTCTCGCCGATCTTCACGACCTCGGGCTTCACCCCGTTGAGACGGATTCCGCTCTTCCTGTCCTTGCCGAAGGCGAGCGGCTTTCCGTGCTCGAGTGACACGTTCCAGTCGTCGCGGGCCTCGCGCTCGGTGAACTTCTCGAAGACCTTGTCGTTGAAGATGTTGCAGTTCTGGTAGATCTCGATGAAGGCCGAGCCCTTGTGCGCGGCGGCCAGCTTCAGGATCTCCATGAGGTGCTTGGCGTACACGTCCACCGAGCGTGCCACGAACGTGGCCTCGGAGGCGAGGGCGAGGGAGATCGGGTTGAGGGGCTGGTCGACGGTTCCGAACGGGGCCGACTTGGTCTTCGAGTTCCCGAGCTCGGTGGTCGGGGAGTACTGTCCCTTCGTCAGCCCGTAGATCCGGTTGTTGAAGAGCAGGATCTTGATGTCCACGTTGCGGCGCAGGGCGTGCATCAGGTGGTTGCCGCCGATGGAGAGGGCGTCGCCGTCGCCGGTGGCCACCCAGACCTGGAGGGCCGGATTGGCCAGCTTGAGGCCGGTGGCGACCGCCGGGGCGCGGCCGTGGATCGTGTGGAATCCGTAGGAGTTGACGTAGTACGGGAAGCGGCTCGAGCAGCCGATCCCCGAGACCATGACCATCTTCTCCCGGGGGAAGCCGAGCTGGGCGAAGACCTGCTGGGCGACGGCGAGGATCGCGTAGTCGCCGCAGCCGGGGCACCAGCGGACCTCCTGGTCCGTCTGGAAGTCGGCCTTCGTGTACTTCTTCGCGGCCGGGGCCGGGGCGGGGGGCTGGGGCTGAGTGGGAGCGACCATCTTACTTGAGCTCCTTCTCGATGACCTCGATCAGCTCGGCGACGCGGAAGGGCTTCCCCTGGACCTTGTTCACCCCCTTCGCGTCGACCAGGAAGCGGGCGCGGAGGAGGAAGAGGAGCTGCCCGAGGTTCATCTCGGGCACGAGGACCTTCTTGTAGCGGGCCAGGACCTTCCCCAGGTTGGGCGGGAACGGGTTCAGGTGACGGAGGTGCGTCCGGGCGACCTTGAGGCCCCGGCGCTGGCAGTCCTCGACCGCCGCCCGGATGGCCCCGTAGGTGGACCCCCATCCGATGACGAGCGT
>Ga0187893_10002828_pt1 | contig 37023 bp, 38 predicted proteins | sample MA1701074metaG_FD_139574 | JGI IMG/M metagenome (GOLD analysis project Ga0187893, IMG submission 139574) | White microbial mat communities from a basaltic lava cave in the Kipuka Kanohina Cave System on the Island of Hawaii, USA - MA170107-4 metaG ... | reverse complement strand
CGCTTCGTCACTGCCCTCGCGGGCAGCAACGCATGACTCAGGGCCGGTATGGGCCGCTAACCCTTTACCGTATGACTCTTTCATTCACTACACCTCGCCGGTTTATCCCGGCGCACAAGGAGATCACGATGAGGAAAAAGATGTTTGTCGGTTTGATGGTTCTTGCCCTGGGAACGGTGGGCTGCCAGTCGTGGGGAGGGAAGCGGTGCTGCGGATCGAGTGCCGCCAAATGCTCGATGAAGTGCGCTGGATGCGGAAAGTGCGTGAGTTGCGGGAAGTTGATGGCGCCGTGCACGGGGTGCGGTGCGGAAGTGAAGCTGGCCGACGTGCGTTGTACCTGCCCGAAATGCGGGGAAAAGATCAAGTGCCCATGCGGTATGGTGCGCTGCGCATGCGGGAAGGAGATACCCTGTTGCGAGGTGATGGCGGCCGCGGGAGGTGCGATGAAGTGTCCCGGCTGCAGAAAAGATGTGAAGACGGCGGACGCAAATTGCCCATGCCCGAAATGCGGTGCGCCGATTCCATGCCAGCAGATGATGAAATGTGCGAAGTGCGGGAAGGAAATGGCCATGACCGGGGAGTGCAAGAAGTGTTGTAAGTCCAAGAAGGGATAGTTACGAGTTAGAATTCTCGAACGGATGCTGAAGCGAAACGGAAAATTCCATGAGCGTGTGCGAATGAAGCGCATTGACTGTTGGCGGAGGTGGCCGCTGGCGATTGGTTCCGCATTTGGAATGACTTCCGCGGCGGCGGCTGGGGCGTACCTGCCGCGCTTGGTCACCGCAGTTGGAGCCGGAGAGGCGCCGAGAAAAGTTTCGGGGGAGCCTGCGCTACCGGCGTCGGAGCCGGCTCCCCTGCGATTTCGCTTGTCGTTTGACCCCGCCGTTCAATCCGGTGCGTACACCGGGCGCGTTCTTGTCATATTGAGCGCCGCGGAGAGCGGCGAGCCGCGAGATGAAATCAATAACTGGTTTCGGCCGCCGCAGGTCTTTGCCCGGGACTTGACGCGGCACGATCCGCGCGAGGCGGCCGAGGTGGGCGAGGGATCTCTGGGGTTTCCGAAGAAACTTGGTGAATTGCTTCCCGGCGAATATCGCGTCCAGACGGTGGCCCGGAAATCGCTCGATCATCCCGTGCCCGGCCAGGGAGCGGGCGATCTGTACAGCGACGCCGTGACCGTGGCGCTCGACCCCACAACCTCGGGCCCGGTCGAATTGAGACTTGACCGGGTCGTCGCCGAGCGGGCGTTTGAAGAGTCGGGCGGGGTCAAGCTGGTCGAGATCATCAGTCCGTCGTTGAGTCGCTTCCACGGGCGCGAGGTGAAGATCCGCGCGGGGGTGGTGCTGCCCGACGAATGGCGCGACGACGGAGAGACCAAGTTTCCCGTGCTGTACATGATCCCCGGGTTCGGAGGGAACCATGAGATGGTTCGGGCCGTGGCCCGGTCGCGCGCCTCGGACAGCTTGGGCAGGAAAGTGCTGTTCGTCGTTCCCGATCCGACGTGCTACCGAGGTCACAGCGTGTTCGCGGACTCGGAGAACAACGGTCCGTGGGGTAAGGCGCTCGTCGAGGAGTTGATCCCGCATGTGGAGCGGACGTTTCACGGGGCGCAATCGGGAAAACACCGCTACGTGGCGGGGGTTTCCTCGGGCGGGTGGAGTGCCTTGTGGCTTCAGGTGGCCTATGCGGACGAGTTCAACGGCTGCTGGTCGCATTGTCCCGATCCGGTTGATTTTCGGGATTTTCAGCGGATCGACCTGTACGCCGAAGGGAGCAGTTTGTTTCGAGATGCCGGGGGCGAGCGCCGGCCGCTGGCTCGCCGGAACGACAATGTGATTCTCTGGTACGAGGATTTTGTACAACGCGAGGAGGTGCTCGGTCCCGGTGGACAGATTCGATCGTTCGAGGCGGTGTTCAGTCGGCGCGGGGCAGACGGTCGTCCCGAATCCTTTTTTGACGCCGCGACGGGGAAAGTAGACACCGGCGTGACGAAGAAATGGGAGAGATTCGACCTTCGGCTGCTGATAGAACGGAACTGGTCGATGCTGGCACCGAAACTGGCGGGCAAACTCCATGTTTTCGCGGGAGAAAAGGACACGTTCTATCTGGAAGGGGCTGTGGCGCGGCTGAAAGAGTCGTTGGCGAAATTGGGCAGCGATGCGGAGGTTGTGGTGGTCCCGGGGATGGCCCACGGGTTGCATCGGGAGGCGGTGGAGCCGATGTATCGAACCATTTTGGAAAACTTCGCGCGGCGCTGAGTAAGAACAAAAGTATCGAACCAAGGGACGGAAGCCTATCAGTCTCGCCAACTCGCATTCTCTTGCGCGGCGATTCTTCGGCCTAGGTTTTCGACCGCCGCGGCAAACCAGCCCCAATCCAGAGCGCCTCACCGCCCGCCGCAACCGCCAGGAGCGGAGCAACCCACACCAGAAACGTCAACCAGATTTCCTGAGAATCGAAATTTCGGGAAGTTCTCAACAGGGCCAATCCGACGGTCGCAGCGATGGCCGGGGGCTCGAGCAAGTTGATCCATACGCCGGCGCGGATATGGCGGCGCAATCGAACCGATGCTTGCGGTCCGGGGTCGGCCCAGTCCAGGTGGATGCGACCGAGAACGCGAAGAGCTATCCCCAAAGTCCATCCCACGGCGGCGATCGAGACGGTCGCCAGGGGTCGCCAGACGCCTGCGGCCACGAGCGCGGCGAGGATCCCGGCGTTGTTCACGAAGATGATGACGGTTCGCAAGCCCCACGAACGGCAGCCGACCAGCGGAAGTACGACATTTGACATCCACCAGGAGATCGCCCGGACGGGAAGGAATGATCGTGACTTTGCCACAATCCAGCCCAGAACGGTCGTCGAAAGCAATAGGAGGGACCCCCAAAGCAGATCGGGCCAGAGCTGAGTCAGCACGTCATAGGTTCGCGGAAACAAAGACTGCCGGACCTCCGGTCTTCGCTACGCCGGTTCAGCCGACGCAACATCAGACGCTCAACCGAAGATAGGGAAAACTTGCCGGGTCGTGAAGGCGACGTACTGGGTAACCGCCCGAAGGCGAACCGAAGTATACATCGAGACTCTGAAGCCAGTCGCGCAGCTGCAGGCCCATGTAGGAACAACCTTGTTCGGAAAGTACGGACCGCAAATAGTTCGAGCTAGTCTCTCGAAGTCGAGCCACGCCGGCGAAATGTCCGACATAAAGCTTAAGGTGGGCGGCCGCGATCTGAATGATCCCCTGAAGAAAGCAGAATTGCGTTCCATCACGCTTGCAAAGCCGCCAAAGGCCTTCCCAGGCTTCATGGGCTTCCCACCAGAAGCCGTGATTGTAGAGGTCGCAACCGAACAAGTATTCCGGGCTTTCTTGCCATTCGTCAGGCGGAAAGAAATGGCTCAACGGTCGCGCACAGCCGGGCGGGAGGTAACTGTGGCCCAGCGGGTTTTCAGTGGGGTGGGGGTCTTTCCCCGGATTGAACCGATAAGCTGGAAATGGAGTCGAGAGATAGCGAGGACTGGCAAGTTCATCACGCGGGTCAGTTTGGGAGACGGGGAGGTGGGCGATACTATCGGCGAGCGATGAGGAATCGCGTTTTGTTTCTGCATCGGGCGAGGGTTTCGGCTGCGGTTTTGACATTATTATGGAATGCTTCGGCCACATCTCAAAGAATCTCGAATCCGATTCGCCATCCGGCCATCGTCGAGGATACTCGCTTGTACGGTTTGATGCATCATCTCCAGTTTACCAAGAAGGGGTTTCGCTCGCAGTTGGTGTGCATCAGACTTGGTCGCCCTCAAAGATTGATCCAGCACCGGGTCCGAATCTTACCCTGCACGAGCTTTATCATGGATTCCGCACAATAGGATATCTTGTGTTCTCAAAATGGGGAATTGAGGCGTCGGCCATCGCAATTCTCATGCCGGGCAATCAAGCGATTCTCCTTATCGGGTCGAAAAAACTGGATGATGTATGCCACGAAGGGTTGGGTGCGGCGGTCGCCGCAGTAGTGAACGAGGCGGGCGGCCAGGGAATCAAACTTCTGGAAGCATTGCCGGAACCTGGAGACCGCTTCCGCAGCACTGTCCTGAAGCGGGCAGGATTTCGCTATCTATCGAATCTGCATTATCTTAGAAGAGATTCGGCTCGGGGCACAACCCTTTCGGCGCGAAGTGATTTGGAATGGACCGAGTATTCGGATCGCTGCCGGGAGGCATTTCTGCAAACCTTGGAGCGCACATTGTCGCAAAGCCTTGATTTTCCAGAGCTTAACGGCATTCGATCCTCGGAAGAGGCGTTGCAGGGGTACGCAGCCGTCGGGAGGCATGAACCCGGGCTTTGGTGGTTGGCATCGGTGGCGAAGGAACCAGCGGGAATTCTCTTGCAATCCGAAATAGACGAATGCGGGACGATCGAGTTGGTGTACTGCGGCGTGACGCAACCTTTTCGGAGAACAGGAGTTGCAGACGCGCTGGTGCGTCGCGCGGTGCATCAGACCGGGCAAATCGGTGCCAGGACAATGGCACTCGGAGTGGACGAGCGGAACGCGCCGGCCCATCGGCTTTACCGGCGCTGGGGCTTCGTCCCTTTCGCGATTCGGGCCGCGTGGATCGCAACTCCTCACAAAATCGAAACTTCCGAATTCTCGGGCTATTGAGAAGAGGTTTTGTTGGGCCGGTGGGCACCCTGCGAATTGTCGGTCGATCGATTTTTTTTGAATCGTTAACCTCTTGCTAACATGGATGCACCGAACAAACCGATCCGTGTCCGTTGGAAAAAGTATTGACGACCTCGAATGCGCGAGTATCCTTCGCGAGAGAGTCAGCAAACAACGGCTTCGGGACTTGAGCGAGGTCAGCTCGAGTGCCGCGAAGCTTGGAGTTGTGAATCTAGTTCCCTGGGCTGACGTACTTTCCTGGAATTGTGGATAAGGATTTGGGTGGTTCCTATGCCAAAGGAGCTGGCAGTGATTCCATGCGCACAAAGTACCGGTACCGGTTCTCAAATCGAGGCTCGCGTTGCGGAGCGACTTGGGCCGCATCGCTTTAACACCTGGTTCAAGAACGCCACGGCCTTCGCGGTGGTGGGAAATCACCTGAAGGTGAGTGTCCCGAACCACTTTCTCGGCGATTGGATCGAGAGGAATTTTTGCGAGTTGATTCGTGAATCCGCCAAGGATGCGCTGGGGGTCGATTTCGAGGTCACTTTTGCGACTGACGCGAACTTGGCGCGGGGACTGGCGAAAAAACAGCCGGACCGGCAGCTCGAGTCCATCACCAATCAGACGGATCGGGTTCCGCGGAAAAAAGGCAAGGGACCACATTCGCCAAGCGCCCAGCTCGCCCTTCGCGGGAGGCTGGATCAATTCGTGGTGGGACTCTCGAATCGATTGGCATTCGCCGCGGCCACCAACGTGGTGGAAAAGCCCGGCGAGGCGTACAGCCCCCTGTTTGTTCACGGCGGCTGCGGACTGGGCAAGACGCACTTGTTGCAAGGCATTTGCAATGGCATATCCGAACGGCATCCGCGGCTGCGCTGGCGCTATGTCTCGGGCGAGGAGTTTACCAACGATTTTATCTACGCGGTCAAGGCCCGCGAGGAAGACGCCTTTCGCGAGCGCTATCGGCAGGTGGACGTGCTCGTGCTTGATGACGTGCATTTCCTGGCCAACAAGCGGGCCACGCGGGAGGAATTTCTGCACACGCTGAAGGCGATCGACGGCCGCAACAAACAGATCGTGTTGGCCTCCGACGCGCCCCCAAAAATGATCGGTCATCTTCCGGAAACGCTGGTAAGCCGGTTCCTCGCCGGCATGGTGGTGCGGGTGGACTCGCCCGACCTGGAAGTTCGTGTCAACGTGCTTCGCAGACGGGCGGAAAAGCTGATGGTCAGTATTCCGGAGACCGTCACGCAGTACATCGCCGAGCATTTTCGGGCGAACATCCGCGAACTCGACGGGGCCTTGCTCAAAGTAGTGGCCCAGGCCGACTTGGCCGGACAACCGGTCACGCTCCCCCTCGCCGAGCGGGCGATCAAGGACCTGATCCGGCAGACGGCGCCCGTGGTAATGTTGTCGGACATTGAAAACATCGTTTCGATCTATTTCGGTTTGACACCGGCCGATCTCCATACCTCGCGGAAATCACGGACGATCGCTCTGGCGCGGGAGATCGCGATGTATCTCGCGAGGAGGCATACGGACATGAGCTTCCCGGAGATCGGCCGGTATATGGGCAACAAGAATCATTCCACCGTGATCCTGGCCTCGCGGCGGGTGTCGCAAAAGCTTCAAGCCAATCAAACGGTGAGTTGGCTGACCTCGGGCGGGCAGAAGAGCGGCAACCTCGCGGAGATCATTCAGGAAATTGAAGAACAGTTTGGGGCGGGCCGGTCGCTGGCCGGAGCGGCGTGACGGGGGAAACGAAACGAGCAAGCAAAGACCTCTTTGCCCGCCTACTTCGAAACGATTTGGGTGATTCGTTCGGCAACCGACTCCAACCACCGGGCCGGTGTGGCGTTGTCTTCCGGAAAGAGAATCACTTCGACATGCGGTCCCAGCGGCCGCCATACTCGGGGATCGGTCGGGCCGAACGCGGCTATGGTTTTCGTGCCGGTCATTGCGGCGACGTGGGTCATGCCCGCGTCGTGGCCGATGAAGAGGTCGGCGCCGGCCACAATGTCCGCCGCGTTTCCGATGTGTTCCTCGTAAATCACGCGGGCGCTACCTTCGTGGCGCTCTGTGAACGAGGGCCCGAATCGTTCGACCTCATCGGGACCAATCATCCAAGAGACTCGGTGGCCTCCGCGCTGAATAGTGGCGGCGAGCCCCTCGAGAAGCTTTAGCGAAAGGCATTTTTTCAAGCCGCCGCTCCCGGGGTGAATGAGGACCGAGCGCTCCTCCTCACTTGCGAAGCAGTCCGCTTTCGCACGGCGGCGTTCGCTGCGTGGATCGCCGGTCAGGGTCGCGGTGCCGATTCGCGTCATGTCGACGTCGCAGCCCAATGCGACAAGATCCGCGGCCCATTGTTGCGTAATGTGATGTCCGGCGCGAGCCGTTCCTTCGCGAGCTCTCGGATCGACGACATGTACCGGTCCACCACAAACGCCGCGTAATTGCTCTTGGAATGCGACGCTGCACTCGCCCACGAAACTCACGACACCCTCAAACCGGCCGGCCGGAACTGCGGTTACCATTATGTCCAGGTTGGAACGCGAATTCATGAGCCGGTCGTGCGACATCGCCGACTCGATCAGCCCGTTTTTCGCCGCCCATTCCGCAACCGAAGACCTGGCCGCCAGCATGACAACCACCGGGCGTCCCCCGGAACGGAGAGCCGACAACAAGTGAATCGCGAGAACGCAATCACCGAGCGAGCCGGCGTGGAGAGCAAGCCACCGCCGCGGCGAGGAATCGGTGTCAGCGTTCCGAATCGGCGGCATGGCCGCACCTCCAAGGCCACCAATGGCCGCAAGCAAAACTCCGGACAGAATTCGAGCGATCCTACAGTAACCGGCTCATGGAACCATGCCCACGAAGCCATCCTCGATGGCTGAATCGTTGGTATGAGTCGTAATCCCAACGCGCCGATTCGCATTGCGGTCTTCCTCGGAGTTCCGGGACCGCCGATCGGGGGTGAAGCGGAATCAGGGACGGTCACTTAGAATCGGTGAATGGCGAACGCGAAAAGCGAACCCGCGGAGACGAACCACGCCGACCTGATCATCGTCGGCGGCGGGGCCGCGGGACTCGCCACGGCCATCTTTACGGCCAGGCGGAGGCCGGGGCGATCGATTCTTGTCCTCGATTCCGCAAGAAAGCTCGGCGCCAAGATCCTCGTCAGCGGTGGCGGCCGCTGCAACGCCACAAACGTGGCCGTTTCGCCCGACGACTTCTGGGGCGGCAGTCGCAACGTGGTTCGCCGCATTCTTCGCGCGTTCACCGAAAAACAGACCGTCGAATTCTTCCGTGAAATCGGCGTCGGCCTCCACGAGGAGGAAAACGGCAAACTCTTTCCTGATTCCAATTCGGCGAAAACCGTGCTCGACGCCCTGCTTGGTGAGTGCCAACAACTTGGCATTCGGATCCTGACCGGCCGGCGCGTCCTCGCCGTCGCGCGGGAAGCCGGCGGTTACGCCGTTCGCGCGCTCACTTCTTCCGACGCCACCGCCGAATTCCAAGCGCCGTGTCTCGTCCTCGCCACGGGAGGGAGATCGCTGCCCAAGACCGGCAGTGACGGTACGGGCTACGCTCTTGCCGCCGACCTCGGTCACTCCCTCGTCCCCACCACCCCCGGCCTCGCCCCGCTCATTCTTGAAGGCGACTTCCACGTTGCATTGTCGGGCATCAGTCAGGTCGTCGAGATCACCATCCGCATCGAATACGAAAAACCCCTTCGTCTCCGCGGCTCGATGCTCTGGACGCACTTCGGCGTCAGCGGCCCGGTCATCCTCGATGCATCGCGACATTGGCACCGCGCGAAGCTCGAACAACGAACCGTGGCCCTCGGCATCAACTTCCTTCCCGACGACACCTTCGAAACCGCCGACCGTATGCTTATCGCCACGGCCGAACAACAAGGTCGGACGCAGTTGCATAACGCCCTGGGCGCGCTATGCCCCGATCGATTTCTGCGCGCGCTGCTCCGTCACCTCAAAATCGACGCGTCGACGCCGATGAACGTTGTTTCACGTGAAACAAGACGACGACTTGTCCACGCTTTGCTCGATTTTCCGCTTCCCATTCGCGATTCACGTGGCTACGGCTTCGCCGAAGTCACCGCCGGCGGCGTCGCCCTCGAAGAGATCGACCCCGCGACGATGGAGTCGCGGAAGTCCCCCGGTTTGTTTCTGGTCGGGGAGATTCTTGACGTGGACGGCCGTATCGGCGGGTTCAACTTTCAATGGGCTTGGTCGAGCGGCTGGGTCGCGGGAAAGGCCGTGGCCTCTCGTGAAGGTTGATCCATTGCCGAAAGGAGCTCTCGGACGCGCGTGTCGATCTCCATTCCGCACTCCGGGCAACGCGGCGTCGTGGAAGCAAGCCCACGAAGCAGATAACCGCACCCGAGGCACACCGGCACGCCGTTTTTAAGAAGTTTCTCTCGCAGCTCCCCTTGTGCGCCGCCGCGATGAAGCCAACGGAGTACCAGGACGAAGGTCAGTAACCAGGCGGCGCCTCGGAGCGTGTCTTCCAACCATGTGGGCCAGTCAATTTTCGCGAAGACCCAACGCCCGATGAAAACGATGCTGACGACCGCGAAAACAAAAATGGCGACGGCCTTCCAATAGGAGCCTTGAGCGGGGTTGCCGGCCTCGGTGCCGATTTCATTCAGCGCTTCCGTTCGAGCCTGTTCCGTGGGAAACAACTCCAGTTCGGGCAGGCCGCGAAGGGTGAGGTGAAGCAGCGTCTTTCGCAGTTTCCTTTCGCGTGCCATACGTTGACGCTTCGCAGTCGGTTCTACACTCGGCGTCGCGGGTTTTCGCTACCCGATCGACCGTCCCAACAGCCTCGCGGCCTCGACGACGTCCTTGTCGCCGCGGCCGGAGAGGTTCACGATAATCGCCTTGTCCTTTCGCATCGCGCGGGCCGCCTCCACGGCGTGGGCCACAGCGTGGGCGGTCTCCAACGCGGGAAGGATGCCCTCGGCCTCGCTCAAGAGTGTGAAGGCGTTCAGCGCCGCCTGGTCTTCGACGGCCACGTACTCTACCCGGCCCGATTCCTTCCAGAAGGCATGTTCCGGCCCCACGCCGGGATAGTCGAGCCCGGCCGACACCGAATGAACCGGCATGGTGTGCCCATCTGCGTTTTGCAATACATAGGTCATCATGCCGTGCAGCACGCCCGGCGAGCCGGCGGACAGCGTGGCCGCGTGACGTCCCGGCCTTCGTGCCTCACCTCCGGCCTCGACGCCGATAAGTGCCACGTCGTTGTCATCCAGAAACGGGGCGAAGATGCCGGCGGCGTTGCTCCCGCCCCCCACGCACGCGAGGACGGCGTCGGGCAGCCGCCCGGTCTGTTCGATAATCTGGGAGCGTGCTTCCCGGCCGATGACCGATTGAAAGTCGCGGACCATCTGCGGATAGGGATGCGGGCCCATCACGCTGCCGATGCAGTAATGGGTGTGCTCGCTGGTTGCCATCCAGTCGCGCATGGCCGCGTTGATCGCATCTTTCAACGTGCGCTGTCCTTCCTGCACTGCCACGACTTTGGCACCGAGAAGCTCCATGCGAAAGACGTTGAGTTTCTGCCGCCGGACGTCCTCGGCGCCCATGTAGACGACGCACACCAGCCCGCGGCAGGCGGCCGCCGTGGCCGTGGCCACACCGTGCTGGCCGGCCCCCGTCTCGGCAACGATCCGCCGCTTGCCCATCCGCTCAGCCAGCAGAATCTGGCCGAGGGTATTGTTGATCTTGTGGGCTCCGGTGTGATTGAGGTCTTCGCGTTTCAGGTAAATCCGTGCGCCGCCGATCTGGTCGCTGAGCCGCGCGGCGAGATACAGCGGACTCGGCCGACCGACGTAATGCGTGAGCAGGCCATGCCACTCCGCCCAAAACGACGATTCTCCTCGAACGGCGCGGTACGCGTTGCGAAGGTGCGTGACCGCGGTCATGAGCGTTTCGGGAACAAACGTCCCGCCGAACCGCCCAAACCGCCCACGCTCATCCGGCTCCCAACGGGGGTTGAGTCGTGGAATACAATTCGATTGCTCGTTGTTTGGTTGATTCAACTCGATTCTCGTCCAATCGCCGGCATCCAGGATGGAATACCTGACTGGCCAATGACAGGCAAGCGGTAAGGTGGGCAATGCCCACCTCGATCCCCTCACACCTGCCTAGGCCCGACGCGCACCGCGGGCCAACCGATCAGGGAACTCTCATTGGCAACGAACATCTGCTGGTACGGAGGACGAACGGGTGGGCGGGTGTTGCGACCTTGATTCAACTCGCGATCGTGCGACGCGAGGCTGGGCGGCGCGCGACCGCTGCGAACATGCGCCGTCAGCGACTTGCCGGGGATAGGCGGAAAGCGGCCATCTCCTGATCGTTGCGAACCACCACGATGTCGCCGACCAACACGGGATGGTTCCAGGTCTTGCCCTCGATCGCCGGAATCCGTGAGAGCTCCGTGAACTGCTCGGGGGTCGCTTTGACCAGGGCCAGCTCGCCTTCCTCCGACAGCACCAGCAACACGTTTTGGTCGGATAACAATACGAGCTGGCCGTGGCCGTAGCGTCCGCCCTTCCACTTGCGCGTGCCATCCTTGAGGTCGATGCACGCGAGGATGCTGTTGTCGAAGCCGAAGGCATGCTCCTTGTGAACGACGAAGTCGTTGTAATAGGGCCTCAGCCCGCGCGACGTCCAGCGCTCTTCGATGGTCCATCCGTTGGGTCCGTGCGCGACCGCGATCCGGCGCATGCCGATCCCGCCCATGGCATCGGCGCCGGTGACCAGAATGTCCCCGTCCGCGATCCCAGCGGGCTGCACGATGCCGACGCCCGACGAATCCCACGAGTGCTCCCAAAGCAGGGTACCGTCGGCCGGGGAGACGCTGGTTACGCCGCCTCCCATCAGCAGCAAGATCTGAGCGACTCCATGGACCGTCACTGAATGCGGAGAGCTGTAGCCCCCCCCACCGCCGGTCGGGCCGAACCAGCGCGGATGGCCGGTGGCGACGTCGTAGGCGACGAGTTGGCCGCTGACGGCGACAATGACGAGATCGTTCATCAACAGCGGCGAACTCGCGAAACCCCAGTGCGGGATTTTCTTGCCGGTGTCGGTCGCCGCGTTTCGCGACCACACGACCGCGCCGTTAGCGGCGTCGAGGGCGTTGACGATTCCAGTCGCACCAAACGTGTATACGCGACCGTTGCTGAGGGTCGGCGTCGCCCGCGGGCCGGCGAAGGCATTCGATTCGTAGAACCGGGTCGGATCGCGGTGTGTCCACAGCGGCTCGCCGGTGGTCAGGATGTAACAGGAGACGACTTCGTCATCACCGCGCTGCTCCTGAGTGTAGAAGATATCGCCCCGAACCGCCAAGGACGACCAGCCCGGTCCGATCGGCCGGCGCCACAGCTCGACCGGAGGCGACTTCGACCAATCGGTCTCGATCCGCACGCCGCGAATGATGCTGTCGCGCTGGGGTCCGCGAAAGCCGGGCCAGTCGGCACCCGTTTTCGTTTCGGAGGGAACTGGGCGGGTTTCCGGCTCGTTTCGAGCCTGGGCGAGCAGTCGTTCTTCCGGAGTCTTTGTCCACCGCCAGTGGATATCCGAATCGCCTTCGCCGGTGATGCCGCCGGTGCGCAGGAGTGTGAACATTCCGCAGGCGAGCAGAATGGCGCCGATCATCGTTGCGCGTCGAGGCCCCTTGGACAGCCCACGGCTGACCACCGCCGCGGCGACGAGGGCGAGGCTGAAGACCAGGATGGCGTAGAGGTAGAGCAAAAAGCCCATCCCTCCGCCGGCAATGGACTCGTGAACGACGCGTTTGGTCGCGACGATCCCGACGACCATCAGCGCGAGGAACCCCAGGCGCTCCAACCACGGGGCGCGGCTGAAGAACAACCACCACAAGAGGACAACCGGCGCGGCGAAGATCGCGACTTGAATCCCGCGGGGTCCGGCCGCAGGAAAGAAAGTGGGGACGACGAACCAAGCCATCCACTGCACCGCAACGGCGCCCACGCCGGGCCAGAGCCGCATCGGTTTCCGGGGAGTCGGTTGGTCAGTCGCAGTGTTGGTCATGCCGGGGTTGCATTCCTGGGAGTGCCGGACGCGTACCTCAATGTCCGAGGGGTGTGGCCCATCCGACTCCTGCTTCAACGCTTGGCGCGTCCGGTCGGTGGTTTCCCTACGACGGCTATTCTATGTTGCGGGATTCGCCGACGCAAGTTCTTTACAAGGCCGCGCGGGCGGTCCGAGGTTCGCCGGCATTCTAGTCCTTCAAAGCGGCGGCCGCGAGCTATTTCATCGTCGCCCAAGTAAGCATTCCGGCCAGGCTTCGGCTCACTCTTTCGGACCCCCGAACGATCCCAATTTATCCGTGTTGGTACACGTCCGTACGGAGATACTTCAGGCCCGAATCCACGATGAGCGTAACCACCTTGGAGTCCGGTCCCAATTGTTGCGCGACCCGAATCGCCGCAATCACATTGGCACCGGAGGACGTACCGGCGAACAATCCTTCCTCCTGCGCCAAACGCCGTGCCATGTCTTTGGCATCGGTCGTCTTGACGGCCAGGATATCATCCACCAGGCCGGGTTCCCACAGCGGCGAGGTGTAACCGATGCCCACGCCTTCGATCTTGTGGGGTCCGGGCTGACCACCAAGCAATACGGCGGATTCAGCCGGTTCGACGACGACGATCTTGATGTTCGACTTGTAACGCTTGAGCACGGTGGCAACTCCGCGCGAGGAGGCCGCCGTCCCGACGCATTGAACAAAAGCACTCACTTCTCCGGCCGTCTGATTCCAAATCTCCTCTGCCAATGGATAATAACCTGAAACACTGTCCGCATTGTTGAGTTGGTCCGTCCAGTATGTATGAGGGGCCCTGCTTATTTCTTCAGCGACTTTGATCATATCCAGAATCAATTTCTTGGTGGTGAGCCCTCCTTCACTCGGCACGCAGGTGAGTTGAGCGCCGAGGGCGGACATATGATCCAGTTTCTCCCGGCTAAAGGCGTCGGAAGTGACGATGTGAAGGCGGTAGCCCCTGGCAGCGCAGATCAACGCCAGCGACGTCCCGGTGCTTCCCCCCGTGTATTCAACAATGGTATCCCCGGGTCGCAATCGGCCGTCGGCCTCAGCGCGGACAATCATGGCCTGCGCCGATCGATCCTTCATGCTCCCCGTCGGGTTTTCCCACTCAAGCTTCGCAAAGACCCTTCCGCACTCGGGTGGAACCACACGTTGAAGCTGAACCAACGATGTGTTTCCAATGGCCCGAAGTATGTCGCCGGCGATTCGCAACGCTTGCCGCTCCATGATGGGTACCACGTGTTCATCAGTCGATGACGGCGCCGGTCTATTTCAGTAACCTGCCCCCGGTTTCGGCTCAAGCCAGACTGGTTTAAGGGCTCCCTCCGCGGCATGGAGCGTCGGCCACGTTGATGCCTGCACCGACACGTTGAGTCATGTCGCAGCGCCAAGTAGAAACGTGGATTGATTTAACCACTTGCCCTCCTGGGCCATAGGCGAACTCACAATCATGGGCTTCCGAAAGTTCGCACGGGCTGTCCCGGCGCGCCGGGACACGCGGCTCGGAAGGCAAAGGATTCCACGTTCCAATTTAGGCGACCCCGCATGGTTCAGCAACTATCGGAGGAGGGGTCCGACCGGGCCGCTCGTCCATGGTGAGACGAGCCATCGCGGGGGAAAGGCACAACGAGACTTCGCGCACTCGCCGTTCCACCGACATCCCATGTCTTTGAAGACTGCGCAGTTTTTTCCGTTGGACACGGGCCTGCATCAACGCCGAGCTGCCGTTGGGGTCTTCGCGAAGCAAGGATGACTCCCGGCCTTCGCTCAGGATCGCTAGAATCCTGTCAACGCTCTCGGAGTGGTAGCCCTCCAACATGTCTTTCGCCAGCGGACGCCCCGACACCCGGCCCCACAAGTTGATCGTTTGCCCGAACCCCTCATGGACCGCGAGTGCGTTCATTCGATCGAACAGGGCTCGATTCCATTCGAAGGTCAGAAACGTGCCCCGCAGGTGAGAGCGGAGGTCCGCAAGGTGTTCGGTATGGTCCATTTCCATCAGGCAGCCGAGCTTCCGGCGGCACGCCTGGGACAAGGCCGCGTCCGCTCGCATTTCCCAATAGAAATGCCCGAAGTTGATCGAACAGCCACTGACCAATATCTGCCTCGGTACGAATTTGCCGTGCGCCACCGTGTCCGCGGCCAGATGCGACAGGTAGCCGTAGGCAAACGACTTTGCCGAATCCGTCCTGGCGGAATCCACCAAGCCGAACGCGGTGGACCAATGGTGGCAAAACTGCTTGATCCGGCTGAGCCGTTTGGCAAACACCACGTCGGCGGCCACACAGCCGTAGAGATAGGCCCCCCAATGACGAAGTAGAATCCAGGCCACACCGGCCGGCAAGAGCCCCGCCTGATCCAGGACGGACTGCCCCAGACCCACGTGCGTGGCCGGTCCCCAGGCCATCGCCGCGGAGGGACCGCACAAGACAAGCACGACCCCCACCACCAAAGCCCAACCGATTTTCATCCCCGTCGTCTCTCCCATCGCCGCCCAGGTAGCAGCCCCTAAGTTATTCGGTCCATCAGCGGCACACTGCCCAACATTCTCTATATTCGCCGAAAAACCCAAAGGGTTTCGTAGCGACCGGGAATAATAGCGATATTGGCGAAAAAGGCCGCATTTCCTTTGCCGGCAACCGTGCTTGACAACCCATAATGGCCTCCTAGACTCTATGATTCAGCGCCTACTTTTCAACGTAGGCGAATGGAGTTGAAGTGCGATGGCGGAAAATCGGTCCCACCTGAAGGTCCGAAAGAGCGACGGAATCAACATTGTCGAGTTCTCCGACCGGAAAATCCTCGAGGAGATTTCGATTGCCGAGATCGGCGACGAGCTGAAGTCGCTCGTGGACGCCAACCCTTCGATCCAGCTGCTGGTCAGCTTCAAGAATGTGGAGCACTTGTCCAGCGCCGCGCTCGGAATGCTCATCAATTTGAATAATTCCGTATCGAATCGATCGGGAAAACTCAAACTTTCCGATATTACTCCTCAGATTTTTGAGGTTTTCAAGATCACTCGGCTGAATAAGCTGTTTCACATTTGTGACACGGCGGAACAGGCCATGAGCGCGTTTGGGACGAGTTAGTCAAACGGAGATCAGCTGAAAACCGTTTTCGGGTCAACCCCAGGGCAGGCATTGCGCGAACCATGAGCGGGGCGCCAAAGAATAAGAGTTGTTCGGTCAGGACCTGCGTGATTCGGAGTGATATCCGGCAGGTCGCCATTCCGAAGCAGCTCATTCTCAAAGAACTCCACCGGCACCATTTCCGCGAAAAAGACGCATTCGCCCTCAAGCTCGCGTTGGAGGAGGCCCTGGTCAACGCCGTGAAACACGGGAATCGTTCCGACCCGGCCAAGCGCGTCACCGTGCGCTTCTCCATCTCCGACGAAAGGGCGGAAATCATCATTCGCGACGAGGGCGGAGGATTCCAACCCGACAAAGTGCCCGATCCGACTCTTCCCGAACGCCTGCCCCTGCCCAACGGCCGCGGGATCATGCTGATTCGCGCGTACATGGATGAGGTGAGCTATCGCGATCACGGCCGGGAGATCTGCTTCGTTAAAATGAACTCCTGCCATTGCGCGTCGTCCACCGAGTCCGGCGGGGCCAACCCGTAGACGGCGTCGCTGCCGCGGCTTTTTTCCCACCGAAGAGTCCATGAATCATTCAGAAAAAGCGGAGAGCGCTCCTTCTACACCCGGCGCGGAATTCGAGATTCGCCGACGGATTCTTTTCACAGGCCGCGTTCAAGGCGTTGGATTCCGCTATACGACCCTACGGGTCGCCCGCCATTTTCGTGTGACGGGCTACGTGAAGAATCTCGCCGACGGCCGGGTCGAATTGATCGCCGAAGGCGAACCAATCGAATTGGAACGCCTTCAATCTGCGGTTCGTGAAGCCATGCGCGGCCACATCGAACACGAGGATATCGCCGACGCACCGGCGACGGGCGAGTTTGACCGATTCGCGATCCGCCGATGAGGGTGGAGATCGAGCGGCCGGGAATCCATCGGGAATCCTTGAAAACGCGCTACCCGCCCGCGAGCCCTGCGCGGGAACTTTAGTATGACCCGTTTCGGAAAGACAGGTCAAGGGCCTCAATCTCGGAGGGCCGCGCATTTTCGGGATAGGCGCCCCAATGCAAGCACAGTGGCAAGCGTCGAGCCATGCCGACTGGGCTGGGCACTCAGGCGCATGTTTCGGCTGTGGCGGAGCCGCGATACGCGACTATTCGAACAATGTCTGTTCAGCGGGTTTTTGATGGACAGGCGGGGGAACGAAGGGGATTCCCAAATGGGCGTAGGCCGCTTCGGTGGCTTGCCGGCCTTGACGGGTGCGGATGACGAAGCCCCTTTGAAGAAGAAATGGCTCGACCATGTCTTCAAGCGTGTCGCGCTCTTGACCCATGCTGGCGGCCAGGGCCTCGATCCCCGCGGGCCCGCCCTGATAGATTTTCATCAGCGTCTTGAGGAAGGCCCGGTCCAGCTCATCGAGTCCCAGCGCGTCCACTTGCTGAATCTCCAACGCGTCGCGAACGACCTGCGCGGTGAGCATGCCGTCCGCACGGACCTGCGCATAATCACGGACGCGCTTGAGCAGCCGGTTGGCCACACGCGGGGTTCCCCGGCTGCGATGGGCGATGGATTCCAATGTACCGTCTTCGGCGTGAACACCGATTTTCGCCGCCGAGCGTCGAAGGATGCGGCTGAGGTCGTCGACCGAATAGAACTCGAGGTGCAGGTTGTGGCCGAAACGGTCGCGCATGGCTCCAGTCAACATCCCAGCGCGGGTCGTTGCTCCGATCAAGGTGAATCGCCGCAACGCAAAGTTCACCACCCGCCCGTTCAGCCCGCCTTCGATGGTGAAATCGACGCGAAAGTCCTCCATGGCCGGGTAAAGAAACTCCTCCACGACTTTGGGCAGCCGATGCACCTCATCGATGAAGAAAATGTCTCCGATTTCCAGATTGGTCAGCAGGGCCATGAGGTCGGCGGGCTTGGTTAATGCCGGACCGGAGGTGATCCGCGGAGGTCTGTTTGTCATTTCCGCGGCAACGACATGGGCCAGCGTGGTTTTGCCCAGTCCCGGCGGTCCATCCAATAGAATATGTTCGAGCGGTTCTCCACGGTGCTTCGCCGCGGCGATGGCGATATGGAGTTTTTCGATGACGGATTTCTGGCCGATCATTTCGGCGAGTGTTTTGGGACGCAACGTGGCGTCGGCGGCCTCTTCGCCTTCGCGTCGTTGGGTGGTAAGAATTCGGTCCCTGCTCATGGTCTTTCCGTTTGCGCCAGTCGACAACGGTTCGACGACAATTCGCGTTATCCTTGGGCACCTGTTTTCACGCGATACGCGCCCCGCACCCAATCGTCCGGCGAGTCCAGGTCGGGGTGAAGCTGGCCGACTCGTTCGAGCCAACGTTCGGAATCGGCGCGCGTGTCACCCCAGGCCACCAGGATTTCCAAGGCCAAACGCGCCGGCTCCGGCAATTGAGACCTTGGAGCTGGGACCGCCCCATCGCCACCGATGGCCAGATCGTCCATCTTGCCCTTCAACTCCGCGACGATCATCTCCGCTCCGCGTTTTCCGATTCCGGGCAATCGAGAAAGGGCTTTGGTGTCGCCCGACTCGATCCACGAGGCTACCCGCCGGACCGGCTCGCTGAGGGCTTTAAGTGCCTTGCGCGGGCCGATGCCCTTCACGTTCAAAAAGCGATGGAAAAACAAGCGATCTTCGGGGTGCAGGAACCCCAGGATCCGCGGTACGAGATGTCCCGACGATGGGTTGCCCTCCAGAAACTCCATGGTGTGCAGCATGACGTCGCAACCGCGGCAGGCTGCCAACTCCCCCACCGCGAACTGCGGAACTAGTACCTCGCGGGACACGCCGTTGCGATCCAGAATGACCGACGCGGCACCGACCTCCACCAGCGTCCCCGTCAGCCGAACGATCATCGAACGGCCTCCTGCAATGGTCGGTGCATGATCTCCCCCGCGCAACATAGGGCGATGGCCAGGGCATCAGCCAGGTCGGGTGGTTCGGGCAAATCCGTCAAGCCCAAGGCCTCGCGGACGGCGGCCTGAACCTGTTCCTTGGCTGCTCGGCCGTTGCCGGTCAGATGTTTCTTGATTCGCGTGGCCGAATATCCGCGGACATCGATTCGTCGATCCGCCACGGTACTAAGGATGACCCCGCGTGCGTGTCCCATCAGCACCGCGGTTCTGGGGTGATTGTAATGCGAATAGAGCTCTTCGACGGCCACCACAACCGGCTTGAATTCATCTAAAATCGCGGCAACGTCCCGACCGAGGGTTTGAAGCCGCTGGGCCAGGGGTCTCTTCGGATCCTGGCGACAAACGCCGGCGTCGACGACGACGATGGCGCCGTCACCGATGCGCAGCACTCCGTAGCCTGTCGCCCCTAACCCGGGATCGATACCACAAACAATCGCATCCATGCCGGCGGTCAGGTTCCCACCGCTCGGCCCGGAAGGCAACAGCGAAGGTCAAGATCGTACGTTCGGTTCTGCACAATCGCTGCTACGGCGTCGGCGGTCGCGGGTGCCAAAGTGAGTCCAGCACGATAATGGCCGGTTGCGGCGATCAATCCTTCGAAACCCGGAACCGGACCGATATAGGGACGTTCGTCGGGCGTACCGGGACGAAAGCCGGACCAGGCCGCGACGAATTCCGCCCGCTCCAGGCTCGGCACCAGTTGGGTTGCCGTCTGCATGAGCGTTGCCATGGCCTTCGAGGAATTTCGTTTGACATAGCCCGCTTCCGGCTCCTCCGTGGAACCGAGCAAGACATGGCCGTCGCTTCGTGGAACCAGGTACGTTTTTCCACGAGAGATGATGCGGCAAAATGGGCGAGAATCAACCTTCAGGAGGATCATCTGACCGCGGACTGGGTGTACCGGCATGATCGAAGCAAGCCGGGCGTCAAACTGAGACGACCACGCCCCGGCAGAGAGGATGGTGTGTGGAGCTTCGAACCTGCCGTCCGGCGTTTCCACGCCGGTAACCTTCTCGCCGACTTGTGTCAATCCTTGGACCGGCGTCCGCTCGCGAACTTCTACTCCACGGCGCCGGCACGAGGCCGCCAGGGCCTGCAACAACCGAGGATTTCGAACTTGCGACGTCATTCGACAATACAAGGCTCCGAGAATCGTGGGAGCGACGCACGGCTCCATTCGGATCACTTCGTCTTTGATAAGCAATTCAAAGGCCGCTCCGCCATCGTGGGCGACCCGGCCCGCCGCCGCGGCCGCGTCGGATCGCGCAATGGAGACCGAATTCTCGGTGAACAACAAATCGAATTCGCCACTGGGGTCGTACTCCGGATCGATGGCCGTTTCGTCGCGCAACGCCGCGCAGAACGACGGGTAGATTTCGAGACTACGATCCTGGAATTTCGAGAGGGGGTCGTTGCGGTGCGGGTTGCACGGCGCCAGGATTCCGGCACCGGCCCACGAAGCCTCTTTACCGCATTCGGTTCGCTCGAGCAGGATGACCTTGATGCCGTCCACCGCCAGACGCCGGGCGATCGACAGGCCAATGACCCCGCCCCCGATGATCAGACAATCCGCCCGCGCGCTCATCAAGAATTATACTATCCAAACTCGAAGCGAACGAAGAGCGGCGTTTTCCAGTGCGTGCCATGTTCGATGCGGCGGAATGATTCGAAAACCGTAGTTGACAAAGATATCATTGAGTGGAAGACTTCCACCGTGTTGGTGCTTTTGACTCCGGCGGCACAGGACGACGTGGAGGCGTTACCCCTGGTCATTCGCGCGGGTCCATGCGGTTTTGGAACGATTGCAGTTATGGCCGAGCGTCAGCGGCGCCCGGGCGTTGAAGGGCGAATGGGCCGGGTGCCACCGGATTCGGACGGGCGACTACCGCATTGTGTTTCGGGTCGAGCCGGATCGGATCGTTGAGCTTCGCATCGGTCATCGTGACCGGCTCTATGAGGGTTGACCATGTACAGGCGAATCGAGGAACGCGGGAAAACCTACGTACTCGTGGAGGAAAGCGAATTCCGCGAATTGAAGCGAAAAGCTCGATCGCGGGCGAAGAAGGCCGTCGGCCCGGCGTTTCCCGCGCCCGACGCGGACGGCAACGTTGCGGCCTTACCCTATCTTAAGGCAAGCATCGGACGCGAAATCGCCACGAGGCGGACGGCCCTTGGGCTGACCCAAACCGAACTCGCCAAAGCCGCCGGTATCTGGGCGGAAACCTTGTGCCGATTGGAAGCGGGCAACCATTCCCCGACGGTCCGCACCGTCGAACGGATTGACAAAGCGCTGCAGCGAGCGGCGAAGAAAGCATAGGTGCACTTCAGACCGCGACCGTTCATTGTTCATCAGAGGCAGTCTCCCTCTTCGTCTGTTCGTGGCGTGCTGATTCCGCCGCACCGAGAGTCCCCCCGACTTGCTGAGGCGAAGCCGAAGCTGAAGTCCCGGCGCGCCGGGATCGCCCGTTGCGAGTGCGGCGTATAGATGCAGCATGTCACGACCCACCCTTCAGGCCGAGTTTCCCGCTTCACCGCCCCCCGGCAATTGCCGCAAATAACGCTCACGACCTGATAGATGCACAGCGCATGAAAGGGCCGATCCGACAGCACGTCTGAATTCGAAGCCGTCTCAGGCCGGAAGAGGGGGCCGTCCGTGAGCGTCCGGTTGCACAAAGTTCCGGCGGGAGAATACGGTGCATCCCATTTTTGGGTGGCATCCTGGCCGCGCGGGAACTGGAATATCACGGCCTCCCCATTCGAGACCGTGCCTCGCGAGTTCATTGGCCTCACTTCTTGGGATGCAGCCGAGTAAAGGGAGAATCGTGGCCCATTCTGGCCGGAAGGCGAGATTGTTGCTAAACTCCGACGGACGCTAGAAACCACGGTTTTCCCCGAAGAAAGCCGCGATTTTCCCGGCGAATTCAGCAAGACGGGGCGTAGCGCAGTCCGGCAGCGCGCCTGCTTTGGGAGCAGGAGGCCGCGGGTTCGAATCCCGCCGCCCCGATGGATGCGGCATCGGTGGACGCGACGCCCGCATGGGCCCGCGCGTTGTTCCGCATTTTCACGCGGCGGCCGTAGCTCCAGTCGCGCCGGTTCCCAAGATGGTACACTTCCGGCATGAAGCCTCTGGTCTGGCTTTGGACTTCCCTGGCGAGAAAAGTCAGCATCCTGTTTGGTGTGGCCGTGCTGGCGACGATCCTGGTCACTTTGGCATTCCCCTGGATGCAGATGTCCGCGTTGAATCAACAAGTCGTGCTGTTACAAGCCAAGCGCGCCGCGGGAACAGTGTTCCAGGCCGTTGACCTCCATCAACCCGACTGGGGAGTACTTCAGGATGAACTGGAACGTCGTTGGGCCTTGCTGGCGGAGAAGCAGAACCTGCCCGGCGGTTGCCCCACGCTGGTTCCGGCCACCGAGGAGCTTTGCCGCAGCCGAGGGTTTCGGCATGAAGCGGCGGAACGGTTGAACCGCCGGCCGGAACAGGCGTACTACTGGCGAATCCAGGAAGAGGGCCGGATCCTGCGATATGCCGCGGCCGTCCGGCGTTTGAACACCGATCCGCATCCCGACGTACTACGGGGACTGATCGACGTTCGGCTACCGATGCCCATCGAACGAAGCGTGTGGAACAGCGTGGCGACGGTGCTCGCCGGGGCCAGCGGCGCGGTGCTGGCGATTCTGGCGTTCTTTGTGGTCACGCAACGGTTCGTGCTCTCGCCGGTCGAGACCCTGAGGCAAGCCGCCCAAAAGGTTGGCGCGGGGGACTGGAGCGCGCGATCGTCCATCCACAGCGGTGACGAGTTTCAACACCTCTCGGACGCCTTTAACAACATGCTGGTGCGTTTGCGGGAGGCTCAGGAACGTCAGGAACTGATCAATCGCTCGCTGGACATCAAGCTCGGTGAACTGGCTCAGTCCAATGTCGTGTTGTTCGAAGCCAATCGGCTGAAGAGCGAGTTTCTCGCCAACGTGAGCCACGAGCTTCGAACGCCGCTGGTGTCCATCATCGGCTTCGCGGAGCTGCTTCGCGACGCCTGGGGTAATCCCAACGTAGACCGGATTCGGCTGGCACGGTTTACCGAGAACATTCTGGTCAGCGGGCGGAATCTGCTGGACATCATCAACGACCTGCTGGATCTGGCCAAGATCGAAGCCGGCAGAGTGGAACTCCATGTGTCCGAGTTTGACATCGGATCATTGTGCCGTGACCTCGTCGATTTCGTGAAACCGCTGGCGGAGAAGAAGAGCCAGCCGTTGGAATTGCACGAGGCCGGGCCGGCATGCGCGATGCGTAGCGACTCCGGCAGAATCAAGCAGATTCTCTACAACTTGCTAAGCAATGCGATCAAATTTACTCCCGCCGAAGGCCGGATCGTACTGACGGTGGACACGACCGCGGGCGGGACCGTGCGGTTGAGCGTGTCCGATTCCGGCCCGGGGATTCCCCGAGACAAGCAGGCCGTGATTTTCGAGAAGTTTCGGCAACTCGATTCATCCAAAACGCGTGAATACGAAGGGACAGGTCTGGGCTTGGCGATCACCAAAGAGCTCGTTCAAATACTCGGCGGCGCGATTCGGCTCGAGAGCGACCAAGGGCAGGGCGCGACGTTCTTCGTGGAACTGCCGATCCTGGCACGCCCGACCGGCTTGGTTCCGTCTTCCCCGATGATGCTCACCGGGTGAATGCCTTCGTCGAATTCGGGTCCTGTGAAATCTGGTGCCCGACTCCCGGCGTCGCGGCCGACCGGCTCCGCAGCGTATCAGTTCTTTCGGGCATAGAAGGTCTCGAATCAACCGAAAATCGCATTCGAATGATCCTCGCATCATTCGACGGTTGAGGCCGAATGAACTTCCGACTACCATCGTAGGCAGGTAGAACAGGTGTACGATGACCGAACCTCCTCCCGGACCATCCGGATTTACGATGCCGTTGGACGGGGAGCAAAAGGCGTTCGAGGTGCTCCTTTGGTTTGGGGTATACGTCCTGTTGATGCTGGTGGCCGGTGTATTCCTCTTCTGGCTGCGCAAGCGGCTGCGGCGTCGGCCGGTGGAAGGGGAAGAGGTCTTCACGCTCGAGCAACTGAGGCGGCTGCGTGACGAAGGCGAGTTGTCCGCCGGGGAATACGATCTGCTGAAGCGCAAGATTGCCGGCGGTATGGCGGGAATTGCTCAGCGCTCGAAACGGACCTGACGATACATAGCGCAGCCTTTGGCCGCGGCCAAAGGCTGCGAGTTACGAATTGCAACAGGCAAGGGGTTCCCCCCAAAACTTGGGATACGTTGTTCCGCGAGGACTGGCCGAAGGATTGTAATTCGAAGGAGTGCGTTCAACGGAAAGGGTTGGGCACCCGCAGGCTGAAGCAGGGACAGGAGAAGACGATGCCGACGGTACGGGGTGGCGGAGGCGGAGAAGGATCGAAAGGCCGCCGCACGAGCGTGTGCAGTTTTTGCGGCAAGGCGCAACGCGACGCCGGGCCCATGGTGGAAGGCCCGCGCGACGTCTACATCTGCAAGTCCTGCGTCGAGTTGTGCGGCAACATCATCCGCCAAGAGATGAGGCGGAACACGGCGACGAAAAGCCCCGTACGGGAGATTCCGCCGCCTCGGCAGATTCATGAATTCCTCGGCCAATACGTCATCGGCCAGGAGCGGGCCAAAAAATCGCTGGCGGTCGCGGTCCATAATCATTACAAGCGTCTTCAACATCTGGATGCGAGCCGGCCGGACGACATCGAACTCGACAAGTCGAACATCCTTCTGATCGGACCGACCGGATCAGGCAAGACGCTGATGGCCAAGACTCTGGCCAGAATGCTCAACGTGCCCTTCGCCATTGGTGACGCCACCACGCTGACCGAAGCGGGTTACGTCGGCGAAGACGTCGAGAACATCCTGCTGCGATTGCTGCAAAACGCTGATTTTGACCTCGAACTTGCCCAGCGGGGGATCATTTACATCGACGAAATCGACAAGATCAACCGCACGTCGCACAACGTCAGCATTACCCGAGACGTTTCCGGCGAAGGGGTGCAGCAGAGCCTGCTGAAAATGCTCGAAGGCACTCTATCCAACATCCCCCCGCAGGGCGGGCGGAAACACCCGGAACAGCAATACATTCAGATGGACACCACGCACATCCTGTTTATTTGCGGGGGAACATTCGTCGGCCTGACCGACATCATACGCCACCGGATCGGCAAGAGTGCGATCGGGTTCAACAACGAACTGGAAGACCGCGACGAAAGCGCCGAGGAAAGCGAATTGCTGCGGCAGGTGGCCCCGGAGGATCTGGTCGAATTCGGGATGATCCCGGAGCTGGTCGGCCGGCTTCCGATCATCAGTTCCTTGGAAGCCATGAACGTGGATACGCTGGTTTCCATCCTCACCGATCCGAAAAACTCGCTGGTCAAGCAGTATCAGAAGTTCTTTGAGCTGGAGCAGTGCGAGCTGGAGTTTACGGCCGGGGCGCTTCGCTTGATCGCGGAGCGGGCCTTGGCGCGGGAAACCGGTGCGCGCGGTCTCCGGGCGGTGCTCGAGGAGATCATGCTTCAGCCCATGTACGAGCTTCCTGAGAACGGCCGATTCGGAAAAGCGGTAGTGTCCGAAGATGTCATCGAAGGCCGCGAACCGCTGCTCCAAACCAAGGCCCGACGGCGGCGCGAGTCGGCGTGACCCGATTTCAGGCGAGTTTGAAGACCTCACGAACCGCGGCCAGGTCGAGCGCGAAGCCCGGGAGGGCTCCGCTCAAGACCGTGTTTCCCTCGGGTTGAATCTCGACGTACCGGTCGCCTCGAAGGCGGAAGAAGTTCATGGAGTCCTGCTCCGGGTCGAGCACCCAATACTCGGCAATTCCAAACCGTTCGTAGTCGGATTTCTTCGTTTCCTGGTCGAGCCGCCGCGACGTCACGGAAATAATCTCTACAACCAGATCCGGCGGGACGGTGACGCGTTTCATGCCACGGCGCACGTTCTCCGATCGCAAGTAGAGCAAATCCGGCCGGTAAACGAGGTCGCCGCCACTTGGACCCTGGCCCATGTAAACGTCGAGTTCCGCGGCGACCCTGCCGAGTCGATTCTTCATCAGGAACGCACCGATCTGACTGGTGATCTCCGCCGCGACGAATTGATGGACTCCAACCGGGCTGGGAGACATGCATACCACTCCGTCGATGAGTTCGTACCTGCAGCCGTCATCTTCGAGCAGAAAGAACTCCTCCGCGGAAAGCCGCAGGCCGTTGTATCGGGCCTCTCCTTGCGGGCAATGGGTTTCGACAACCACCGACATAATCAGCTCCCATGCAGAGCATAGTCGCAAGTTCGGCGATTTCCAGCCCATTGCGGCTGCCGCAATTTTTGGCACCCTCGATGCGCTTCTGCCGCCAAAGAGTGCCGCCTGTGGATGGAACCGCTTACGGCGTCGGGCTAATTGCGGCGCGCCGGGACTTGCGTTTTCGCAGGGAGACGGTAGAATAGCCGTTGCAATCGCAAGGGCATTCTGTAAGCGGTGTGTCGTGTGCACGAACCGGGTTGCGCGCGATACAAGTGCCTGAACTGTTTGCAGGCCGGGTCATGAAGGAGCCATTCAAATGCCGATCAAGAGTCGTTTCGGAATCATCCTTGTTTCGCTCACAGGTCTGTCGCAGGTGGGCGCGGCCACCGTTACTTCAGAACGATCCGACAGTAAATCGGACACCCGCTCTAAGGATGGAACGGATCTCGCAACGGCTGCTCGGAAAAGACCGCACAGCACTGAACCTATCGATTTGAGGACCCGGGCGGCGCCGGCGAACGAACCGGCGACCTTGGGGCCCGGAATCCTCGAGACGGCCGATCGCGTCGGCAAGCCGGCCACGACGAGTACTCTTCCCGGTCCCGGAAGCGGCGCCTGCTGCCAAAACAATGGCGTTTGCACGGATGTGGCCGATGAGGGGTCGTGCCCGGGCGGCAACTTCTACCCGGGGGCCTCCTGCCGCTCAGCGCAGAATCCCGAGGGGTTTTTGTGCAACCAGGCCGACTCATGCGATTACGATCACGATCCGCCGTCCTCCGTCGGCTTCTCCAGCCAAGTCTTCCCCGATCTCCTGATCCACGTTGAGGCGGCAGACAACTTCACCCTCAAGGGGACGCAAGACAACGATTGCTTGGTGGAGAAAATCTCCTTCCTAACGTTCGGCTACAATTATGATTCCGCGGGTGGCTGCCCGATGGGCGGCGGCGCAAATTGCATGGATAACCCCACGGATTACGACGGAATCGTCGTCACGATCATGTCAGACATAGACGGGAGCGGCCCAGCCAAGCGCCCATTCTGCGAACCGAAGATCCCGGTGACCGGGGGGCCGCCGTTCCACGTTGGCCTGAATCCCGCCTGCCCTGCTCCCCTATACCGGCGGACCACCCCGCTGGCCGACTGCTGCGAGTTCGTCTTCGGCACAACGGTGACGCCGAACCCGCCGCCGAGTTCGGGTGACTACTGGACGTACGTAGACGCGGGGGGCGGGCAGCCCGCGTACAGATTGACCTTGCATTTCGATCCACCGCTAAGGCTGGTGAAGAACGCGAAACACTGGTTGGCTATCGCGGTGGTGATGCCGATGAGCGGGAATTATCAAGTCGCCTGGTCAAACACCCTGAACTTCGATGGAAACCCCGTGCAGCAGTTCACTTCCCTCGGGGCCCAGCAATGGGAGCCTCTAATCACGGACCCGCCCTCGGACCTGAACTTCGTGGTCCAGGGAGTGAAGCGCCCTCCGGGCTGTGGGCCGTGCAGGCGGTACTTTGACATCGAGCCGCATTTCTGTTTGGTCGAACTCGCGGAGCTACTCAGACTCGTGCCGGCGTACGCCGACGCCGGATGCACGCACGGCGAGATCGATACGCTGGTCTTTGACGGTGGGTGCCCGCAAGTCTGCTCGACGGACGCGGATTGTTTATACGGTTACTTCGGGACGTGCACATCGGATGCCGACTGCAACCCTCCGCTATCCGGTGTGAACGCCAGGTGTGGTCCGGGCATTCCTTGCACCTGTCTTGATCGCGGGTTAGGCCTGTTTTGCACGGGAACGGGCCAATGCCTCGCTGGCGCGCAGCCGGTCACGGGTGAGGCGCTCTGCTGCGACTTGGTGGAGCTCTCGGAGGTGCTTGCCTTGATTGATATGTACAACAATCGGGAGAACAATGGCGAAGGGACCGGGGGAGAGGTGTGTGCGCACTGGTGCCCGCCGGGGCGGTGCGACTTGACGGATGATCCGAACACGCCGACTCCCAACGACGCCTGCTGCCGCGATGGGTACATCTTCGGCGGGTTCCCTTTTGTCAGCCAGGGCACTTCGGAGACCGACTGCGCGGTCCTCGGTGGAACCTACTTCGGGGACAATACCACGTGCGCCGGCAGTGCGTTGCCGCCATGCTGTAGCGACTTCCCCGGACCGCCGTGCCCGACCCGTTGATGACGAAGATTGCTTCAAAGCTGACACGGACACGAAGGTTGCGTAATCTCGAAAGGACCGACCTGACCTTTCTTTGCACCCGCTCCGTCCGGGAAAATCAATCCAATTGGCATCGCATCCATCCGAGGCACGAATGCCCGTCAAGTTTCAGTCCTACGGCTCCGATACCGAAGTCACGGAAGTTCGCTGTTCTCGGAATGGTCGACTTGTCGGATTCCAGCGCATGGCCATCACGGTATTGTGCCCACGGCTGCGATGTCGCGCGATCCTGCGCGTTCCGGATCACGTACGGGGCAAACAGGTCCGATGCTCAAATTGCGCGCATTCGTTTGTCGTCCCGGAAACCGCTCGGCCGAACCCGCCCCCCAAGCTCTCCAAGAACAAGAAGGGCGACGAGTGATCGTCGGCGCCTCGACGGCTCACCTACGGCAATGCACGACCATCGTTGCGGCGAGCCGTTATTCTTTGCCGGGCTATGGCCACCGCACCGCCGACCGCAAGTAAGACCGCCAGCAGCAAAGCCGAAATCGCCGAAACCGCGGGAATCTGCGGCGGGCCGACGGAAATAGTTCGTGATGCGGTCGCCGTGTTGCCGTCGTCATCCGTGACGGTCAGGAAAACCGGGTACTCGCCGGCCACCGGAAACGTTTTTGCGGGATTGGGGGCGAGAGAAAACCCGCCGTCTCCGAACGTCCATGCAAATTCAACGATCGTGCCGTCTACATCGGACACGTTGCTCGTAAACTGCACGCTCAACGGCGGCTCACCGGCCGACCCATTAACGGAAATGGAAACCGTCGGCGGCTGGCCCGTTTGCGTGCTTCGCAGAAACCAGTTTCGTGCCAGGGGATCGGTCTTGAAAAACGCGAGAAGCTGGTCGGCCACTTTGCGGGCGCCACTCTCCGAAGGATGCGTGAAGTCCCCAACCAGGTCTGAGCAAAACCATTGAAAGCCGTCCGATCGCGGGACTTCCCCGTCCGTCCAGATTTACGGCCCCCAAACCAGTAGGGGAGCGACAACGGGTCCCGACGCGGAATCGAAATTCAGATTCCCAGTTCCGTTGATCTGGCTTTCGATGAGCCATTTGACCGAGAAATTCTCTTCATAGGCGAACGGTTCGGGATTGAGGGAGAACGGGTTGTTTTCGTACGACCGGGTGCGGCTGGACATGAACGCGATGCGAACGTTCGGGTACTCGGCTTTGAGGAGGCGAACCACGTTGCCCAACCGCTGCTGATGAAACAGCGCATGGGCTGGGAATGACCGGTCGGGCACGTCGCTGGTTCGTTCGGCGAGTTTGAACCAAACCGCCTGGACCTGTTGGGGCGAAACCCCGGCGTTGGCCAGGCGTTGATCGCACATCGTCCAGACTTCGTTGGCGGGATCTTCCCACTGCTCGGCCGCGTGACCGCCAAGAGCACAATCAACGATGACGAGTCTGGGATTCTTGCTGGGATCGGCATCGGCCCGCGGTTTGAACGCGCCCGGCCCGCGGGTGGCAAACTCCTGCGTCGTATTCGACATGCCCACGGAAATCAGGACGATCCGACCATTCACCGGATCCGGATTGCCCGCCGAATTGACCGGTTGAATCTGGGCGGCCAGCAAAAGTCCGCCGGCATGATGAACCGACGGCCGGGCGCTTGTCCCGTCGGGATAAAGCCCGCCCATTTGCCCGAGATAATGGCCGGTCCCCAGATCGTTCAACGGCGTCTTGCCCGTCGAAGTCAAAGAACAATCCGCAAGGGCGGTCGGCCGCGTCACCGCCGATGCAAGGACGACAGCAACCAGATAGGCCCTGAATTCTTTACTATATCCTTGGTTTGTTTTCACCGGTCGCACCCCTCAAAAGCGAGCCAATTTCATAGGTCGATCTTCGGATCGAATTCTCGTTGTCAGGCGTTTCCAGTGTACTCAAAACCCTGGTCAGGGGGAGTCTCGGGAAACGATTATTTGAGCGGCCTTATTCCTGCCATTCCCGAAGCCCCAATAGGCCCGTGCATTGGACTTTCCGGTCGATATACTCTCCAGCATGGCCCAACTGGTCGTGTTTGAAGACGAGGCGTTTGTCCAATTCCTGCCTTTGCTTTTCTGGCGGACGTTGTTCGAGCTGCGCCTCGGCCGGACGATCCTTCTCGACCGGGTGTCGCAGTGGACCGGGCAGCCCGTAACGGGCGTTTGGACGCGCGATTGGATGACGAAAGTGGCGGAGCAGCGCTGCGGGGCGCCGGCCAATCGACCGATCCGAGCGGGGACCGTTCTGATCAACGGCCGGTGGGTCTTCACCGATCCTCCGAGCTTTCCCACGACGCCCACGGTCGGCATGATCGGAAACAAGGTGGCCTACGTCGTTTGCGACGCGGCTCTGGCCCAAGAATTGTCTCCGGAAGTGATGCTGGATCCGAGTCGGCGGGCTGAGGTTCTTCGAGAGGTTCGCGACAAACCCAAAGTCTCCGGAACGCTATTGGCCTATCCCTGGGACATCGTTCGGGGGTTGCCCCAGACTCTGGCGGATGAGTGGCAGAGGGTGGACGCCGCCATCGATTCCGAGCTGGACCCACGCATCTGCTTGACCTCGAGGGACCGGATACACGTCGGCGAGCGGGCGGTCATTCATCCGACGGCTGTGCTCGACGCGACCGAGGGACCGGTGTACCTCAGCCACGACGTTCGGATCGGCGCGGGCGCGGTGCTGGAAGGCCCGCTGTACGTCGGCCCGGGGTCGTGGATTCATCCGCACACGTGGATTCACGGAGGAAACTCCATCGGTCCGGTCTGCAAAGTCGGCGGAGAGATCACCGGGTGCGTGATCCACGGGTATACCAATAAGCAGCATTCGGGGTTTCTGGGGCACAGTTACGTCGGGAGCTGGGTCAATCTTGGCGCGGGGACGTCCAATTCGGATTTGAAGAACACCTACGGCCACGTCAGAGTGCCGATCAACGGCACCGACGTGGACACGGGGGACGCCTTCTTTGGAGCGATCATCGGGGACCACGTCAAAACCGGAATCAATTCGAGCCTTGCCACGGGCGCCGTGCTGGGCTTTTCAGCCTTTGCGGCGCGTGCCGGTTTCGTGCCCAAGTACGTGCCATCTTTCGGATGGGTGAGCGATACTGGGATTCATGCTGGGAAGGCCGACCGAATGCTGGATACGGCCACCAAGGTGATGGCTCGTCGAAACATCGACATGACCGACGAAGAAATCGAATTGTTCCTGGACCTGGGAACGCGGGTTCGGGAGGTTGAGGCCAAGGCGTGATGCGAACCCTCCATCCAACCCCGATTTGGACCGCTTGATTCCACTTCGCGTTGCGAAACGGTAGTTGGCTCGCTGGATTCCGATCCGTCAAAATGTTATCATGGAGCCGTTCGCCATCGCGGCGAAGTTGCCGTTGCGAAGCGCCAGGTAGAAGGAGGTCCGTTCCAACCCATGAAACCCAGAACAAGTAGATTCAGCTTTTGCCACCCTGCAGAAGCGCTCCTGCTCGCCGCCGGGATCCTTGCGGCCGGGCTGCGGCCCGTCCGTGCCGTCGAAGTCACGGTAAAGAACGACTCGGTGACGGACCTGGCAGGTGCCGCGGTGCAGGTGGGTTTTGTCGCAGGTGAGCGCGGGGCGGCGTGGCTGACTGCTCCGTGTACCGGTCCCATTGTCGCGGTTCAGGTATTGTGGCGATCGGCCAGCCCTACGGGCGGACTGAGTCTCGAAGACTCGATCACCATTTACAACGGCGGCACGTTTCCGGTTCCGGGTCCCCCGCTCGTGGTGATCGAAGGGCCGGTCATGACCGACGGACCGATCAACGAGTTTCGGTTCCTGGATGAGAACATGACGAATCCGCTCAACGTTCCCGTCACCAGCGGTCAAGTCTTCGTGGTCTCATTCCAGTTTCAGAACACGCCGCCGGGCAGTGGGCCGAGCTTGGTGACGGACGTCGATGGTTGTCAGGGCGGCAAAAATGGCATCTTCGCGATTCCACCGAGCATATGGTTCAACGCGTGCGCGCTGGGGGTGTCCGGCGATTTCGTGATTCGCGCGGTCATCGATTGCCCGGGGACGCAGGCTTGTTGCTTCCTGCCGAGCGGTTGCCTGAACTTGAATGCCGTCAACTGCGCCGCCGCGGGCGGATTCTCTCAAGGCTCGGGCACGAGCTGTGCCACGACCACGTGCTTCCCCACCGGTGCCTGCTGCAACCCGGACGGAACCTGCGACGACGCCGTCTTGGACGATGACTGCACGGCTTCAGGCGGAACGTTTCAAGGAGACGGCGTGCTGTGCTCCGGCGTATCGTGCCCGCAGCCGCCGGGAGCTTGTTGCTTGTCCAACGGAAACTGCCTGGAATTGAGCGATGCGGACTGCAACGTGATTCCCAACAGTCGATGGGCGGGCTTTGGAACCGATTGCATCGATGCCGATATGAACATGCTCGCCGACGATTGCGAAGTGACCGGATGTGGCTCGTGCCAGTTGTATACCGATCTGGAGCCTTTTTATTGCGTAATTGATATTGGCGACTTGCTCACCGTGCTGACGTCCTACGAAGAAGTCGATCCGTGCTCAACACCGTCCTCCGTAGGAAACACGCCGGGTTCGCTTGTTTACGATGCGGGGTGTCCGGTGCCCTGCCCGAACGGGCCGGCGGATTGCACGGGTGGGCTCGGTCAGGAATGCGTGAACGGCCTCTGCTGCGACCTGTGCGACATCTCCGAGATCCTTCAGGTCCTTGACATGTTCGCGGACCCGACAACTCCAAATTGCCCACACGCCTGTCCGCCTGGCGCTTGCGACCTTCCCTCGCCGGACAATTGCTGCCGCGACGGTTCATACTTCACCGGTGTCGGCCAGAATCAGGGTACAACCGAAACCGACTGCTTCATCGCCGGGGGCACGTACCTGGGGCACAACACGACGTGTGCCGCTAGCGCGCTGCCGATGTGCCCGTAAGAAAGATTGTCCGTTTCCGATCGCGAAATCGCTGAGCCACCCGGGTCCGTGACAGTTTGGGCGGCTTTGGAATACCTACGATACCCTCATCACACCCGCTCTTGTCGGGTTTTATCGCTTCGAAACCTGCCCGGTTATCAATGCCTCAAGTTTCTCCAGACGGTCGCGAAGCTCCGCGATCTCGCAGTTCTTTGCCAGCATGGCGCGCTCGTACTCCTGGACGATTTTGTGCAACCCCTGAATGGCCGCCAGGGCGACGCCGTCCGCATCGATCGTGCCGATGAAGCGTTCATCGTGACCAAGACCAAAAGCAGCGCGGAAATCCTGTGCCGTCGGACCCATGTGGTACACCGATTCCGGCTCGCCTTTGTACCTCCACTGCGCGATCGGCAGGGTCGCGACTTTCTCCAGAACCTCCGCAGGATCGCACGCGGCGAAGTCGGTTTTCGAATTTCGATCGGAGCCGTTGGTCCACACGCCGCCCGTGGTGCAATGCGCTCCGTTGCCGCCCGTTCCGGTTCCGCCGTCTCCCACTTGTAGCGGGTGGCCCGGGGTGGCGGTGCCAAGCCCGACACCGCCCGACGCCCGCACCAGATATTGGTTCGTGGCGGTCGAAGTAAAATCGGCGTTGGTCGAATCGGCCCAGACGAAGGCTCCGTCATGAATGGCCTTCGCCCGCCTTCCCGCCGCGAAACTGGGATTGCCCGAGGCTGCGTTGAGCAAGCCCCCGGGTATGATCGAGTTCGCCCCGCTAGCGCTGTTGGATTGTCCGCCCCCTACTGCGGAAAACGAACCGCTCGCGGTGTTGGATTGGCCACCTGCGACGACCGTGCTTCCGCCGCTCGCGGTGTTCGTGGTCCCTCCGCCCACAAACGACTGAGTCCCCGAAGCGGTGTTGGAAACGCCGCCCGACACCGTAGCGTGGGGCCGATCAGCCGTCACGCCGGCCCCGTCACCGGCCTGGTTGTTGCGGCCGCCGCCGACGCTCCCAAAATTGTCCGTCACACGATTGCTATTCCCGGATTCCCCGCCACCTGTCAGCACCGCCCCGACTGTTCCTGTGGTCACCGAGTTACCACTATGTCCGCCGACCACATTGGGACTTGTCGAACCCGGTTCTAGTCGAAAAGCCCGCCCGTTGTTCACCCAAAGCTCAAGGGCCTGATTGTCCGTGGTTCCCAGAAAATCCGTCCCCGCGGACGTCCCCGAGTTTCCGGCCAAGGACCAGAATTCCTCGCAGGCCGCACCGCCGGTTGCGTTGATCGATCGAACGGCCGCCCCGGCCGGGCAGGTACCGGTTACGCGCGCCTGGATCACCCCCGTGTCGACGCTCAGCGATACATCACCCGTGGTGCCTCCGCCGGAAAGACCGCTGCCCGCCGATACCGCGGTGATGTCTCCGCCGGACGACCCAATGGGCTCGCAAAGAACGCCTCCGACTGAATTGATCGAACGAATGGCGTTGCCGGCTGTGCAGGAGCCGCTGACGCGCGCTTGAATCGCCGACGTATCCACGTCCAGTGTCACATCGCCCACCACTCCTCCGCCGGTAAGACCGATTCCAGCGCTTACCGAGGTGATATCCCCACCGCCGTCGTTATCCAATTCACAAGTTACGGACCCGTCCACGGCAACAGTTCGGATGCTGCTTCCCGGCGGGCAAGCCTGACTCACCCGGGCCTGAATAATGAGAAGATCAACGTCGAGCACGGCCTCACCGGAGGTGGCCCCGCCCGCGAGGCCGATTCCCGCGACGACTCCCGTAATATCTCCGCCGGAGCTGCCGTTGTTTTCGCAGACCACGGATCCGTCCGCGGCAACCGACTGGATGCTGCTGCCGGGTGGACATGCGCCGCTGACTCGGGATTGGACCGCGGAAAAATCAACGTCGAGCATGGCCTCGCCGGATGCGGCCCCTCCGGAAAGTCCCGTGCCGGCCGTGACCGAGGTGATGTCACCGCCGGAGTTGTCATCCGATTCGCATGAAACGCTTCCGTCGTCGGCGACGATTCGGATGCTGCTGCCGGGTGGACATGCGCCGTCGACCCGGGCTTGGACTACGGCAAGATCCACGTCGAGGATGGCCTCCCCGAACGCGGCCCCACCGGAAAGACCGGTTCCGGCGGCCACCCCGGTGATATCCCCGCCGGAATCATCGTCGGTTTCGCAGACGACGGAACCGTCGCCCGCGATGGAACGAACGCTGCTTCCCGGAGGGCACCCACCGCTCACGCGAGTCTGAACCACGGCAGGATCGACCTCGAGCAGGACATCGCCCGCGACACCCCCACCCATGAGGCCCGCGCCCGGATTCACGGCGGTAATGTCGCCGCCGGAATCGTCGTCGGGTTCGCAAACCACGCCGCCGAAAGCGTCAATCGCACGAATGCTGCTCCCCGGAGCGCACTGCCCGGCCACGATGGCTTGCACTTCGGAGAAGTCCGCTTCCAGGAGCACTCCTCCGGTCAAACCGCCGCCCATGAGACCTGGACCGGCAGTGACGCCGGTGATATCTCCGCCGGAGTCGTGATCGACGTTGTCCGCGAATCCCGCGGGAACATCGCTCAATCCGGTCCAGGATGCACCACCCGCAAATAGCGCATAGGAAGCCGGAGTCAATTCCTGACGTGGAGTCAGCGTGGAAGGGCTGATGTCCTGCGCGCACCTCACGGTGATCTCAAGCCACCGGGCGTCCCCCCCAAACGCGCCATCCCTGAAGTCGATCACGACGGTGAACAGCCCGTTGGCCACGCTCACGCCCGGCGCCACCTGCGGTGAAGCGCCGACCACGTCACCGGCGATCGGGGCGTCCCAAAGGCCGAAAGAAAAATTGCACGTGGCCGTCACCGGCACGCCGCTGCGGAGCAATCGTCCTTGATAGGTGAAGGCCGTTCCCAGGTCCGCGCCAAGAGCGCCGACCCCGACCGCGGCAACCACCATCGCTGCCAACCAGTACCAAGCCCGCCGGTTCATGTTTTTGCGTACCGAACCGAATTGGATAGGCGAATGCATCATAGGGCACCTTCCTTTCCTTTCCGCAAGTTGGTGAACAAACTTTCTGAATGCAGGACGCACGGCGTCTCCCTCTCCTGTGGATCACACCATGCTACCGAAAAACCCGCTCGCGAATCAACGTCGATACAAAATGCCGACCCATCGAGAGACCGGTTTTTCAAGATTTCGTTAGGCAGGCGGGATCAGATTTCGCCGAGAAAAGAAAGTCGCCGTTGAAGTTCCGCGGGGTTGGAATGCCAATCCAGTCCCACCAAACCCTCGATCTTCATGCGAAGCCGCTCGGCGATGCGCAGGGCAAATGCGATGCGTTCCTCGGGCGTGCCAAGGTGTCCCGCGGGGTCGGGTAGCGACCAATGAGCGGTTACCGGAATTCCCGGCCAAACAGGGCAGGTTTCCGCCGCGGCGGCGTCGCACAAGGTGAGGACCGCATCAATCTGCGTATCGCGGTATTCGTCCCAGCTCTTGGAGGATTGCCCGTCCAACGCAACGCCCATTCGGCGCATAGCTTCCTCCGCGAGCGGATGGATGTAGCCCGCCGGATGCAATCCCGCGGAAAGGGACCGAAATCGAGGTCCACCGACGTGCCGCAGAAGAGCCTCGGCCATCGGCGAGCGGCAAGAGTTTCCGGTACACAAGAACAATATGGTTCGGGGCGAATCCATTCGTTTAGCCGGTGGCGCAATGTAGTGATTCGATGCCCGTGACACGGGCCGGCGAGCTAGCCGGTGCTAGTGCATCATTCCAATTCAATCTGCGGGTAAAGTCTCCGCAGTTTGATTCTCGCGTCGGCGGTTCGGAATTGCCAGTTGATCTTTTTCGACCGGCGGTTTCGATCCTCGTTCCAGGGCT
>Ga0187893_10002826_pt1 | contig 37040 bp, 35 predicted proteins | sample MA1701074metaG_FD_139574 | JGI IMG/M metagenome (GOLD analysis project Ga0187893, IMG submission 139574) | White microbial mat communities from a basaltic lava cave in the Kipuka Kanohina Cave System on the Island of Hawaii, USA - MA170107-4 metaG ... | reverse complement strand
TTCAACCGCCGCATCGACGATCGACAAGCCGCGTTCACGCAGCTGTTCGGCGAACTCCACGATCAGGATCGAGTTCTTCGCGGCGAGGCCCACCAGCAGCACCAGGCCGACCTGGCAGAACACGTCGTTGCTGAATCCGCGCAGCAGCTGCGCCGACAGCGCGCCGAAGACCGCCAGCGGCACGCCCAGCAGGATGATGAACGGCAGCACGAACGACTCGTACTGCGCCGACAACACGAGATAGACCAGCAACAAGCTCAAGCCGAAGATCAGTCCAGCCTGGCCGGCGGCCTGCCGTTCTTCGCGTGACTGCCCTGCCCACGCAAAGTCGAATCCGGTCGGCAGGTTCTGCCGCGCCAGCTCCTCCATCGCCTGAATCGCCTGCCCGGAGCTCTGTCCAGGCGCCGGGTTGCCGGTGAGCGACGCCGAGCGGAACAAGTTGAAGTGGCTGATCACCTGCGGCGAGGTGGTCTCGCGCAGCCGCACGACGGTGTCGAGCGGAATCATGTCGCCGTTCGACGCCCGCGCGTACAACTGCTTCAGGTTCGACGGGCTGGCGCGGAACCGCTGATCGGCCTGCACGTAAACGCGATACGAGCGATTGTTGAAATCGAAATCGTTCACATACTGCGAGCCGAGGAACACCTGCAGCGCGTCGGTGACCTCGCGCAGCGGCAAGCCGAGGCTGCGCGCCTGGTCGCGATCGATGTCGACAATCAGCTGCGGATCGTCGGCGCGGAACTGACTGAACAGACCCTGCACACGGCCGCTCTGATTGCCGGCCCCCATCAATCCGAACGTCGCCGCCGCCAGCTGATTGATGTCGGACGATCCCGTTTGATCGAGCACCTCGAACTGGAAGCCGCCGAAGAACCCGAGGCCCTGGATCGACGGCGGCGGAAACGCCACGACGATCGCGCCGGGAATCATGAACAGCGGACCGCTCACACGCTGCAGCACCGCTGCGAGCGACTGATCGGGATTGCGCCGCTCCTCGTAGTCCTTGAGCCGCGCGAAGATCATGCCCGTGTTCGGCGCCGCGCCAGTGAAGCTGAAACCCATCACCGAGAACACCGCCACGATGTCGGGATCGTTCTGCAGGATCTTCTCCGCCTGGGTGGCAATCTCGGTTGAGTACTCGAGAGACGCGCCAGCGGGCGCCTGGACGATCGACATGAAATAGCCTTCGTCCTCCTGCGGCACGAAAGACGAGGGCACCAGGCGGAACACCGTCCACGTCGCGAACAACCCAATCGCAAACAGAATCAGCACGGCATAGCGGAACCGTAACGCCGCCTTTGCCGTGCGCACGTAGGCGCCCGTTCCGGCGTCCACCAGGCGATTGAAGCCGGTGAAGAACCGGCCGTGGGTGTGGCTCTCCTTGTCGAGCAGCAGCGCGGCCAGCGCCGGCGTCAGCGTCACCGCGTTGAACACCGAAAGGATCACCGAGAAGGCGATGGTCAACGAGAACTGCTGATACAAGCGGCCCGTGACGCCGGGGAAGAACGCCACCGGCACGAACACCGCGACCAGCACGATGCCGATGACCAGGACGGCGGAAAACACTTCGCGCATCGCATCGACCGCCGCCTGCCGCGCCGACTTCTGGTACTCGCGCATGTGGCGCTCGATGTTCTCGATCACGACAATCGCGTCGTCGACCACGATGCCGGTGGCGAGCACGATGCCGAACAGCGTCAGCGTGTTGATCGAGAAGTCGAACAGCTTGATGAACGCGAACGTGCCGATCAGCGAGACCGGGATGGTGATGGCCGGAATGATCGTGCTGCGCCAGTTCTGCAGGAACAGGAACATCACGAGAATCACGAGACCGATCGCCTCGGCCAGCGTGATCAGGACCTCGCGAATCGATTCGCGCACCACCACGACGTTGTCGAAGGCCACCTGCCACTCGAGGCTGGGCGGGAAACTTTGCTCCAGCCGTTCCATCTCCGCCACCACGCCGCGGAACACGTCGATGGCATTGGCCGACGGCAGCAACGAGATGCCGACGCCCTGCGCTTCGAGGCCGAGGAAGCGGAGGTTCGACGAATACGTCTCGGCGCCGAGCTCGACGCGGCCGACGTCCTTTACCCGGACCAGCGCGCCGTCGCGGCCCGCTTTGACCACGACGTCTTCGAATTCCGGCGCCTCCGAGAGGCGACCCATCGCGCGCACGCTGATCGTGTATTCCTGATCCACCGGCGCCGGCGCGTCGCCAAGCGCGCCGGCCGCCACCTGCACGTTCTGCTCGCGCAGCGCGTTCAACACGTCGGCGGCGGTGATGCTGCGCGCCGCCAGCTTCGTGGGATCGAGCCACAATCGCATCGCGAACTTGCGCTCGCCGAACACCAGCACATCCGCCACGCCCGGCACGCGCTTGATCGAATCGCGGATATAGAGGTCGATGTAGTTGCTGATGAACTGGCTCGTATAGCGGTTGTCTTGGGAGAAGAAGCCAAGCCCGCCAATGAAGCCGGTGCTCACCTTCTGCACCATGATGCCGTTGGTCCGGACTTCCGCCGGCATGCGCCCGAGCGCCTGGTTGACGCGGTTCTGCACGTCGATGGCGGCAATATCCTGATCGCGGCCCACCTCGAACGTCACCGTGATCATCGCAAAGCCGCTGTTGGTGCTGGTCGAGGTGATGTAGCTCATGCCCTCGACGCCGTTGATGGCTTGTTCGAGCGGCGTGGTGACGGCCGTCTCCACGGCCTGCGCGTTCGCGCCGGTGTAGAACGCCGTGACGGTCACCGACGGCGGCGCGAGATCCGGGAACCGCGCGATCGGCAGCGTCGGGATGGCGACCAGCCCGGCAAGAATGATCAGCAGTGAGCAGACGGTCGACAGGACCGGTCGGCGAATAAAGACGTCGGCTACCATGACTACTTTTTCTCAGGAGGAGCGCCGGCGCCGGCCGGTGGAGCGGCCATCACGGGCGCGCCGTCACGAATCTTCTGCAATCCCGAGACGATCAACTGCTCGCCGGGCTGCAAGCCGCTCTGCACCACGTACTCGTTGCCGATGATCTCGCCAAGCTGCACCGGCTTTTGTTTCGCCACCAAACCCTGCTGATCCTTCTCGGCGACGAACACGAAGAACTGCGCGTTGATGCGAGCCACCGCGGTCACGGGCACGGTGAGTCCGGGTGCGTCCATCCACACGATGCGGGCGCGCACGAATTGATCGGAGCGGAATTGACCGCGTCCCTCGACGAGCTGCGCTTTCGCCAGCACCGATTGCGTGGCATCGTCCACGGTCGGCGAGACGAACGTGATGCGGTTGGTCACCCACACCTTCCCTTGATCGTCCACCAGCCGCACGGGCAATCCGAGCTTCAGCTGCGGCGCCTGCTGGACCGGAACGTTGACGTAGACCTCGAGCTCGTCGTTCTCGGCCACCGTCGTGAGCACGGTCGATCGCGTCACACGATCGCCGGCGTTCACCGGAATGTCGCCCACCGTGCCGGCGTTCGGCGACGTCAGGCGGTAGTAACTCAACTGGCTGCGCTGCTGCCGGATCTGTTCGTCGAGCGCCTTCAACTGCGCGTCAGCGGCGCGCAGCTGAGTCTCGACCTGTTCGAGCTCACGCTGGCTGACGGCGCCGGCGCTCAACAGGGTCGTGTTCCTCTGCACCTGCTGGCGCGCGAACTCCACTTCGGCCTCGCGCATCGGCCGCATCGACTGCAGCGAGGCGAGCGCGGCCTGCTCCGGCGCCGAATCGATCTCGAACAACACGTCGCCCCGGCCGACGCGTTGTCCCGAACGTACCGCGACGCGCGTCAGAAACCCTTCCACTTCGGGCTGGATAGTGGTGCTGCGGCGCGACTTCAGCGACGCGACGAACTCGCTCGTCTGCTCGACCGGCTTGGCCGCCAGCGCCGTGATCTCGACAGGCATCGGCGGCATCGCGCCTCCCGGCGGCCCACCGCCCGGCGCGCCGGCGCCGTTTCCACCGCATGCGCCTCCAGCCATGATCAAGCCAATCAGCGAAAATAAAGCGAACATCGGCGGCGTCTTGAATCGATGGCTGGCGATTGTCATGGCGAGATTCATTGGCTTTGATCGAACCCAGGTGAAAAGACGTAGAAAAAGCGAACCCCTACTATACCATCTGATCTCATCTCAGATGCGCGACACCTTGCGCGGTTTCAGCCGGGGCATGTACTCCAACTGGCTCTGGCATCGGCCACTCCAACTGCTCATCGACGCCGGTGAAGGCGCCCAACTTGCGCTCGGAACCCAGGTGTTCTCGCCGTCCCTGCTGGCCATCACTCACGGGCATTCCGACCATGTGCTTGGCTTACCGGGCCTGATTGCGGCGCGGCGATTCGGCAAGGGCGCCGTCGACAAACCTTTGACAATCGTCTTCCCCGAAGGTTCCCGCGGCGTGCAGGCGGTCCGTGAGCTTCTTGGCACGGCGTATCACGGCGTCGTGTTTCCTCTGACGTGGATGGCCGTCACGCCCGGCGCTGCCGTTCCACTTGGCAAGGGACGACAACTCGAAGCCATCGCCGTGCGCCACACTTCGAACGAGCCGGCACTCGGCTATCGCGTCGTCGAGATGCGGCGCCGGCTGAAGCCGGAACATGCCGCCATGGCGCAGGCCGACATCGAAGCCGCGGCGCGCGCCGGCAAGCGCGACGAGCTCCTCGAGGACGCGGCGCATATCGTGTTCGCCCATTCCGGCGACGCGATGCCCCTCGACCCCTCGCTCGTCATGCACGCCGACCTGCTGGTGCACGACGCGACATTTCTCGAGGAAGCCGACCGCCGCGAGCCGATTCACGCCACTACCGAGGAGGCGCTGGCGGTGGCCGCTCGGGCGCGCGTCAAGACGCTGATCCTGTATCACCTCTCGATTCGCTACGACCGCGTCCCCGCGATCGCCGCGCTGCGCTCCCAGGCAGCCGCCAGCGGATTCGAGGGTGAATGCTGGCTGCTCGATGAGGATCAGTTGATTTCGCTGCGGTAGCAGTTGATTTCGCTGCGGTAGAATGAACGGCTGTGTCACTGAGCCGTGACGACGTCAAGCGGATCGCCGAACTCGCCCGCCTCGCGCTCACCGACGCCGAGCTCGATCTCTTCACGCGTCAGCTCGGCGACATCCTGACCTACGTCGAACAGATTCGCACGCTCGACACCAGCGGCGTGGCGCCGACGTCGCAGGTCCTCAACCGCCCGGTGGAGCGCGACGACGGGCCCAACGCCACGTTGTCGCGTTCGGAGCTCCTCCGCAACGCGCCCGATGCGGCGCGCGAGTCGGGCTTGTTCAAAGTCCCGCGGGTGATCGGGTAGTGTCGGCAACTCAGCTCGCGCGGCGGATTCGAGACGGCGCCATGACTGCAGTCGACGCGTGTCAGCGGTCGCTCGAACTCATCACGCAGCGCGAGCCGCGCATCGCCGCGTTCAACAGCGTGATGGCGGAGCGAGCGCTCGATCGGGCGCGCGCGCTGGATGCTGCGGGCCGATCGACCGGGCCGCTGCACGGCGTGCCGATCGCGGTCAAAGACAACATGTCAACGGCGGGCGTGCCAACCACCGCCTCGTCCAGGATCCTGAGCGGTTACGTCCCGCCGTACAACGCGACGGTAGTGACCCGCCTCGAAGCCGCCGGCGCGATCATGATCGGCAAGACCAACCTCGACGAGTTCGCGATGGGATCGTCGACCGAGAACTCGGCTCTGGGGCCGACGAAGAATCCGTGGGATGTCTCGCGCACACCAGGCGGATCGAGCGGCGGATCGGCTGCCGCCGTGGCGGCGCGCATGGTGCCGCTGGCGCTCGGATCCGACACCGGCGGATCGATTCGTCAGCCGGCCGGCTTGTGCGGCATCGTCGGGCTGAAACCGACGTATGGCCGCGTCTCGCGCTATGGCCTGCTGGCGTTCGCCTCGTCGCTCGATCAGATTGGCCCGCTTGCCGAAACTGCTGAGGACGCGGCCCTGGTGTTGCAGGTGATTGGCGGCTCCGATCCACGCGACGCGACGTCGAGCCCGGAGCCGATGCCCGACTATGTCGGATCGCTCGACGGCAGCGCCCGGGGGGTTCGCATCGGCGTGCCGAAAGCGTTGCTCGGCGAGGGCCTCGACGCCGATATCCTGCGCGCATTCACCGCGGCGCTCGGCGTGCTCGAGTCGCGTGGCGCCACGCTCGTCGATATCGAACTGCCGCACGCGGCTTATGGCATTCCGGTCTACTACCTGATCGCCACCGCCGAGGCCTCGTCGAACCTCGCCCGCTACGACGGCGTGCGCTACGCGTATCGCGCCAAGCCGGGCCAGGACGATGGGCTCCGCGAAATGTACGAGCGAACGCGGGCCGGCGGATTCGGCCCGGAAGTGAAACGCCGCATCATGCTCGGCACCTACGTGTTGAGCGCCGGCTACTACGATGCCTACTACCTGAGGGCGCAACAAGTGCGAACGCTGTTGCGGCAGGACTACGACCGCGCCTTCGCGCGTGTCGACCTGGTCGCGACGCCAACCACGCCGACGCCGGCGTTTCCGCTCGGTGAAAAGACCAGCGATCCGCTGCAGATGTATTTGAACGACATTTTCACCGTGAGCGCGAACCTGACCGGTCTGCCGGCGATCAGCGTGCCGGGCGGTTTTTCAGCGCGAAAACTTCCCATTGGCCTGCAGCTGACCGGACGAATGTTCGACGAGGTCACCGTGCTGCGCACGGCCGACGCGTATCAACGGGATACCAGCTTTCACACCGAGATTCCCGCTCTGAACTGATGGCGGGTGTCTTCGCACTCTGCGCGGCGTACGCGGTCTACTGCCTCGTCACGAACCCTGCCGGCCCGATCACCACGCCCGATTCGTTCCACTACCTGAACATGACGCCCATCGTGCCGCTGGGCTATCCGTGGTTTCTGAAAGTCACGGGCGCGCGCGGCGCGATCTTCGCGCAGCCGGTCATCTTCGCCGCGGCGCTCGCGTTTCTCGGCCGCGAGATCGTGCGCGCCACGCGCAGCGTCTGGCTCGCGGTGGCCGTGGTGGCCGGCTCGATGATCGTTCCTCAGATTCGCGAGTATCACGCGTCGATTCTGTCGGAGTCGTTGTTCCTCTCGCTCCTGGTGGTCTTCCTCGCGCTCATGGTGCGGTTCATGCACCGGCCAACCTGGCGGTTGATGGTGGTGATCGCCGTCACTGTTGGCGCGAGCGCGTTGGTACGGAGGACCGGGTTTGCGTCCGTGCCAGTAATGCTCGTGATGGCGCTGCTGCAACGGCATCAGCTGTCGCGGCCGGCACACGAGTCGCCAGTGGGCGCCGGCGCCCGGCGCAGCTTCGGCGAAGTCGGACTGTTCAGCGTCGCGGCATTGGCCCCGTTCGCCTTCGTGATCGGAATCGAAGGCGCAATTGCGCCGGTCGTTCACGCCGGCGCGGCGTCGAGCCTGATGGGCAGGCACGTGTTTGCCAAGGCGGCCCTGATCGAGGCGGCCGCGGCAACAGCGACGGACGATCCCGTGCGGGTCGCGCTCGACGGCGAGCTCGAGCAGACGTTTGCTCCCATCCGGCAGATGCTCGCCCGCGCGCCGTATCACGTTCGAGCGGTGCTGACTATTTACTATGAGACGTGTTTGCAGGGCGGCTGCGCGGACAAGGCGCGGGCATCGACGCGTGAGGAGTCGGAAGCGCGGCAAACCGAGGTGATGGGATCTGCCGGCTTTGCACGGATCCGGCGCGCGCCACTGAACTTCTTGAAACTGACGTGGCTGCACTATGGTTCATTGTGGACGGTCAATCGACTGCGCCATCCCGATACCGCCGCCGACCTCAACGCATTTCTTGCCACGCATCGGCCGTTGCCGTACGAAGAATTGGCGCTGTCGTTGGGCCCGGACCGAACCCTGGAGTTCAGCGGTTCGCCGATGGTGCGTTACGCCCAGTACGCAATTCGTGCGATCGCAGTTCTTACCGCGGTCCTCGCGCTGACCGGCGTCATTTCTGCTCTCTCAGGCATCCGGCTGGTGCCGCCACTCGGTGTCGCCGCCGTGGCGGCGTTGAGCGTGCACGCGGGACTTCTGCTCACGGCACTCCTCGCCGCGGGCTTCACACGGTTCCTGCTGGGATTGTGGCCGGGAATCGTGGTGGCGTGTGCGTTCGGCGTCTGGGCGAAGTTAAAAGTGAAAAGTTAAAAGTTAAAAACTAGAAACGTCATTGAGCGCTCAGGTTGGGGCGGCCTTGGCGCAGCACATACTTTTGAATCTTTCCCGTTGCCGTCTTCGGCAGTTCGGAAATGGCGGTGAATCCCTGCGGCACCTTGAAGTGCGCGAGGTTGGCGCGGCAAAACTCACGCAGCGCCTCTGGAGTGGCCGACATGTCCTTCTTGAAGACCACAAACGCGTGCGGGGTCTCGCCCCATTTTTCATGCGGCATGCCAATCACTGCCACTTCCTGGATGGCGTCGTGGCGCAGCAACATGGCTTCCACCTCCACCGACGAGATGTTCTCGCCGCCGCTGATAATCACGTCCTTGAGGCGATCCGTGATCTGCACGTAGCCATCGGGGTGCACGAGCGCGGCATCGCCAGTGTGGAACCAGCCGTCACCCATGCACCGTTCGGTAGCGTCGGGATCGTTGTAGTAACCGGCCATCACCACGTTGCCGCGTGCCACGATCTCGCCGGGCGTCTTGCCATCTCGCGGGACATCACGTCCCTGGTCGTCGATCACCCGCAACTCGCCTGACGTGATCAACTCGACGCCCTGGCGGGCCTTGATCCGGGCGCGGGCATCGCGATCGCCGGCGGCGTGCTCAGGACGCGGCTCGCAGATGCTGATGGCCGGCGCGGTTTCAGTCAGCCCGTAGATCTGGATCACGTTCCAGCCAAGCTCCTCTTCAATGCGCTGGATGGTCACCGCGGCGGGCGGCGCACCGGCGGTCATGACACTGACGCCACCCGGAGCAATCGCCTTCATTTCCGAAGGCGCGCTCGCGAGCATGATCAGGACCGTAGGGGCCGCGCACATTCGCGTGACGCGCTCCTGGGCGGCGACTTTGAATACAGTTGGACCATCGAACTTGGGTAGGCAGATATGCCGCGCAGCGGCCGCCGTGACCGTCCACGTGAAGGTCCAGCCGTTGGCGTGAAACATCGGCAGTGTCCACAGGTAGGCATCGCCCGACGTCAAGGGCCAATGCGCCAGCATGCCGACGCAATTCACCCATGCATTGCGATGGGTGATCATCACGCCTTTGGGGCGCGAGGTCGTGCCACTGGTGTAATTGATCGTGAGGAGATCGCGTTCACCGATCTGAGGCCGGACGAACGCCCCGTCAGAGGTCGCGATCAGGGCCTCGTAGTCAAGCCAGCCGTTGGCCGGCCCATCGAGCGCGACAAAGTGCCGGACTCCCTTGAGATCGGTTCGAATCGACTCGACGGCCGCAATGTGATCGGCGCCGGCGCAGACCACGGTCGCGCCGCTGTGATTGATCAAGTAACGGAAATCGTCCGCGACCAGCCTGAAGTTGATCGGCACGAGCACGGCGCCAAGCTGCGGAACGGCATAGAACGACTCGAGTTGCGCGTGCGTGTTCGGCGCAATATAGGCCACGCGGTCACCCTGCCTGAGCCCCAATCTCTGCAACGCCGACGACCAGCGATCGCAGCGATCAAAAAACTCGCCGAACGTCCAGCGCTGCGGGCCGTCGACAACACCTTCGCGATTGGCGTACAGCTTTCGCGTGCGCCGCATGAACTCGAGAGGGGTCAGCGGTGTTTCCATTGGGAGGAATTGTATGTAGTTAAAAGTGAAAAGTTAAAAGTTAAAAAGGGTTGCCTCGAACCCTGGCGTTGCAATGGCGCTCCTTCGATCTCGCGGGCGCGGTGGTGAGGGCCTATCCGAAAAAAGCCGTTTCTCGACGACTTCCAACACGCTCAACCTCGAGGAAGCCGACGCTGCGTCAAGTGACGCTGACCTTCTAGCGAAGATGCGGATCGCGCTAAGGGAAACGAAGGAGGCCCGAGCCCTAATCTTCGGGAAGATCATCGTCAACAAGAAGGCCAGCATGCTCAAGGCACGCCGCTTTTGACCTTCCAACTTCTAAACTTTCAACTTTCAACTTTTAACTTTTAACTAACTTCAGGCCGTCGCCGTCCGATTGGCCTTGAAGATGGCCCACACGACGAACCCGAGCAGCACGAACGGAATGGCGGGAATCACCAGGGCGAGAATGGCGGCAAGGGCGCCGAGCACCACGACGGCGACGCCGACGATCAACAGGATGGGCAGAACCGCGGCGCCGGCGGCCAAACCGACCGCTCCCATCGCCAGGCCGAACGGCAGCCAGATCAGTTTGAACAGGAGCCGGATTGGCAGGAAAACAAGCCAGAACACCAGCTTGAGGGCAAAAAACACGACGCCGACAACCGCAAACACGGCCAGTCCAGCCATCACCAGCCCAGCCAGGGCGATTAATTCCAGCATCTAGAACACAGAGACGGTCACGGCGCTGTTTTGTTCCGGGAGGTTGCCGCGCGTCGGGGGAACACGTTATGCTGGTTGGCTATGTCAGAAGCCGAAATCCCGCAGGATCCTGGCGCTGAGGCCGCCGTGCCGGCCGAAGACACACCGATAGTCCACCCGAAAGCCGCGCCCATCGAGAGCCGTTTTCTCTACGTCGACGTCGCCGCGCTTCGCGCTAAACAGCTGCGTCGCGGCGCCCGGCCCCGCCTCGACCATGCCGAGCCAACCGTGCCGGTGGCCAAGCTGGTGAAGGCCGAGCGTGTGGCGATGGAAGAAGTGCGTCACAACCTCGTGCAGTGGGATCTGCCTGAATTCAAGGCCGTGATCGACCTGCGGTAAAAAAATCCCGACGGGATGTGACTCCCGTCGGGATCGAGTTTCCCGGCCGCTTTCATTTCCCGACAAGAATTTCTTCCCGTCAGGTTCTCCTAGGCCGCAACTTGGACGTTAATCGTCCGCGGCTTCGTTTCCTCCCGGAACGGCAGGGTCACCGTCAGGACGCCGTTCTTGTACTCCGCGCCAATCTTCGACGCGTCAACGGTTGACGGCAGCGAGAACGATCGGCTGAACGTGCCGTAGGCGCGCTCGATGCGATGGAACTGCTCCTGCTTCACGTCGTGATCGAACTTGCGCTCGCCCTTGAGCGTGAGGGTGTTGTTCTCGAACACGACCTGGATGTCCTCCCGCGTCATGCCCGGCAGCTCGGCACGCAGCACGAGCTCCTGCTTGCCGTTCTCGTAGATGTCCACGGCCGGCACCCACCGGCCGTTAGTCAACAGATCAGCGAACGGATCGAAACGAATGATCGACATGGTTACTTAGCCTCCGCGAATTCCGCGTCAACGACCTCGCCGTCCTTGGCGTCGGCCGGGTTCTCCTGCTGCGGCGCGTTCTGCGCCGCCTTGGCCGCCTGCTCCTTCTGATACGCCTCCGCCTCAGCGCGGTTGCGCGTTTCCACTTCCTCGCGCTTGCGCGCATCGTCGGCGGCGCTGGCCTGCGCGTCCTTCACCATGCGCTCGACCTCGGTCTTGTCGAGACCGCTGGCGCCGCTGATGGTGATCGCCTGTTCCTTGCCCGTGGCCTTGTCCTTCGCCGTGACGTTGACGATGCCGTTGGCGTCGATGTCGAACGTCACTTCGATCTGCGGCAATCCGCGCGGCGCGGCGGGAATACCCGTCAGGTGGAACTTGCCCAGCGTGCGGTTGTCGTTGGCCATCGAGCGCTCGCCCTGCAGCACGTGCACTTCGACGCTCGTCTGGCTGTCGGCCGCCGTCGAGAAGATCTCGCTCTTCTTCGCCGGGATTGTGGTGTTGCGCGGGATCAGCACCGCGGTCACGCCGCCCAGTGTTTCAATGCCGAGCGACAACGGCGTCACGTCGAGCAGCAGCACGTCCTTCACTTCACCGCTGAGCACGCCGCCCTGCACTGCCGCGCCGACCGCGACCACTTCGTCGGGATTGACGCCCTTGTGTGGCTCCTTGCCGAAGTAGTCCTTCACCACTTGCTGCACGCGCGGCATGCGGGTGGATCCGCCGACCAGCACGACCTCGTCCACTTCCGACGGGCTCAGACCGGCGTCGGCCAGCGCCTGCTTGACCGGACCGATCGTGCGCTGCACGAGCGGCTCGACCAGCGCCTCGAGTTTGGCGCGCGTCAGCTTCGTCGTCAGGTGTTTGGGACCTGAGGCATCCGCCGTGATGAACGGCAGGTTGATCTCGGTCTCCGTCACCGAGGAGAGCTCGATCTTCGCCTTCTCCGCCGCTTCCTTCAGGCGCTGGAGCGCCATGCGGTCCTTGCTGAGATCGATCCCGTCCGTGTTCTTGAATTCCGCGGTCAGCCAATCGACCACGACCTGATCGAAGTCGTCGCCGCCGAGGTGCGTGTCGCCGTTGGTCGATTTCACCTCGACGACGCCCTCACCCACCTCGAGCACGGAAATGTCGAACGTGCCGCCGCCGAGGTCGAACACCGCAATCGTCTCGTCGGCCTTCTTGTCGAGGCCGTAGGCGAGCGCGGCCGCGGTGGGCTCATTGACGATGCGCTGCACGTTGAGGCCGGCGATCTGACCGGCGTCCTTGGTGGCCTGGCGCTGCGCGTCGTTGAAGTACGCAGGCACGGTGATCACCGCGTCGGTGACCTTCTCGCCCAGATAGTCCTCTGCCGCCTGCTTCAGTTTCTGCAGCACGATAGCGGAGATCTCGGGTGGCCAGTACTCCTTGCCGCGAATGGTCATGCGGGCGTCGCCGTTCGACGACTGCACAACGCGATACGGCACCCGCTTTACTTCGCCGGCGACCTCGCTGAACTTGCGGCCCATGAACCGCTTCACCGAGAACACCGTGTTTTCAGGGTTGGTGACGGCCTGTCGCTTGGCCACCTGGCCAACCAGCCGATCGCCGTCCTTGCCGAAGCCCACGACGGAGGGCGTGGTGCGCGCGCCTTCCTGGTTGACGATGACGGCGGGCTGGCCGTTTTCCATGACCGAGACCACCGAGTTGGTGGTGCCCAGGTCGATTCCAATCACTCTTCCCTTACTCATTTTCCTGGTCCTCCTCGGGACTCGTTCAGTCTAGCGACTGATATGAGCGTATGTCAAGCAACTTATATTAGTTATGTACACTCATGTGATGCTATCTGCAGTAAATCGTTACAACAGAAGAGTTTCTGGCCAGTAGCGCTAAAGCTCCGTCCGAGGCACGAGGCACGAGGCACGAGGCACCGCGCGAGCAAAGGCCTTGCGCCTCGCGCGATATGTGAGAATCGAGTCGTGGCCTACTCCACCAGTTCCGATGTCGATGCGTCGGTAACCGAGGACGTCCATCGGCTGTTCGAAGACCTGTCGAAGGGGCGGTCCGACCGGCGGCACACGGTCTCCGGCGAATGCATGCCGGTCGTGGACGTGTTCGAGACGGAACGCGCGGTGGAAGTGGTGCTCGATCTTCCGGGCGTGACCGCGGATGCGGTTCGCATCCTCTTCAAGGGCGGCGTGCTGCTGATTGTCGGCGAGAAAGAACGTCCCGATGCGTCGAAGCGCACGCCGGCGAGCTTTCATCTCGTCGAGCGCGACTTCGGCCGCTTCGCGCGCGCGGTGCGCATCATGGCGGCCATCGACGGCGCCCAGGTGAAGGCACGCCTGCACAACGGCGAGCTCCGCGTCGTGTTGCCGCGCTTGCCAGAACGGCGCGGCGGCGGCATTCTCGTACCGATCGAATGAACCTGCTCTTCATCGGCGACATCGTCGGCCGCCCGGGCCGCGACCTGGTGCGCCGTCACCTGCGCGCGCTCGCCGCGTCGCGCGGCGCGGACCTCGTGATTGCCAACGGCGAGAACGCCGCGGGCGGCGCCGGCATCACGCGCGAGAACATGCACGAGGTGCTCGCAGCGGGCGTCAACGTGGTCACCACGGGCAATCACGTCTGGGACAAGCGCGAGACACTGGAGTTCATCGGCAACGAGCCGCGGCTGCTGCGGCCGGCGAACTATCCGGAGGGCACGCCGGGCGCGGGCTCGTACGTCGCTGTCGCCGGCAATGGAGTGCGCGTCGGCGTGGTCAACGTCATGGGCCGCGTCTTCCTGCACAACATCGACGATCCGTTCCGCGCGGCCGATCGCGAAATCGCGCGCGTCAAAGACGCCGGCGCCCAGGTGGTTTTCGTCGACATGCACGCCGAGACGACGTCGGAGAAACAGGCGCTGTGCTACTACCTGGACGGCAAAGTGGCCGCGGTCATCGGCACGCACACGCACGTGCAGACCGCCGACGAGCGGATTCTTCCCGGCGGCACGGCCTGTTTGACCGACGTCGGGATGACGGGGCCGCATGACGGCGTCATCGGGATGGACAAGGACGCGGTGATCGCAAGGTTCGTCACCGGACTGCCCGGAAGGTTCGAAACGGCCTCCGGCGATCCGCGATTGAACGGCGTCGCCATTACCGTTGATCCCGCCGCCGGTTGCGCCACGCACATTGAGCGGATCTCCCTTTCGGAAGATCAGTTGAAGTCGATCACCGACAGCGTGACCGAGGCCGCGCGGGCGTGAAGCTGCCATTCGAGCCCGATCCGCCCTCGCTCGAGACACGAACGGCACGAGGCACGAGCCACGAGGCACCAGGCACGAGGCACGAGGCCCGCACCGTCTACTCCGTTGGCGAGTTGAACGCGAAGATCCGCGATCTGCTCGAGAACGAGCTGATGAACGTCTGGGTCGAGGGCGAGATCTCCAACGCCCGGGTGTGGAATACCGGCCATCTGTATTTCACTCTGAGAGACAGCGGCTCGCAGATCAAAGCCGTCATGTTCCGCTCCGCCTTGCGGTATCTGAAGTTCAAGGCCGAAGACGGGTTGAAAGTGATCGCGCGCGGCAAAGTCAGCGTCTACGACCCGAAGGGCGAGTATCAGATTATCTGCGAGCACCTCGAGCCAAAGGGCCTGGGCGCGCTGCAGCAAGCCTTCGAACAATTGAAAAAGACGTTGCAGGCCGAGGGGCTGTTCGACGCGGCGCGCAAGCGTCCGCTGCCCGCTCTGCCCCGCCGCATCGGCATCGTCACGTCGCTCGACGGCGCGGCGCTGCGCGACATCATCCGCGTGCTGCGGCGTCGCTACCCGAACGCCCATCTGGTGTTGTCGCCGACGCGAGTCCAGGGTGAAGGCGCCGGCCGTGAAGTGGCGCATGCGATTCGCAAGATCGAGCGCATCGAAGGCGTCGACGTGATCATTCTCGCGCGCGGCGGCGGGTCGCTCGAGGATCTGTGGGCATTCAACGAGGAAGTCCTCGCGCGCGTGATGGCCGCGTGCCAGGTGCCGATCATTTCCGGCGTTGGTCACGAGACCGATTTCACGATCGCGGATTTCGTCGCCGACCTCCGCGCGCCGACGCCGTCGGCGGCGGCGGAGCTGGTGGTCAAGCGCAAGGACGAATTCTTTGGCCACCTCGATCGGATCGGCGAACGCCTCGATGCGGCGATGCATCACCGGCTGCGGCGGCTGGAAACCCGGCTGCACCTGCTTGAAGCGCGGCCCGGCTACGCGGGCTATCGCGGACGGATAGCAGTGCGCGGCCGGCATGTCGCGGAGCTCGCCGGGGGGCTGCGACAGAGCATGAACCAGTCTCTGGCGCGTCGCTCGCGGCGGCACGAGCTGCTGCGCCGTTCGCTCGACACCTTCGATCCGCGGCATCGCCTCGCTGCGGTGCGCACCCGGCTGGTCGCTCGCGATGGTCAGCTCCAAGCGGCGATCCGCCGCCGGGTAAATGTGATGCAGAGCCGCTTTGGCGCGCTGGCCGCGCGGATCGAAGGCCTCAGTCCGCTCGCCGTGCTCGGCCGCGGCTATGCCGTTACCTGGGATGCCTCGCGAACGCATATCATTCGGGATGCCGCGACGCTGCATCCCGGCGATGCGGTCAGTGTGACCCTCGAACGCGGCAGGTTCGACGCCAACGTGACACGAGTTCATGGATCCAACGATTAAGGACTTCGAAGCCGCCATCGCCGAGCTCGAGTCCATCGTGAAAAAGCTCGAGGAAGGCGACCTCGCGCTCGAAAAATCGCTCGAGCTGTACGAGCGCGGCGTGCAGCTGTCGCGCTTCTGCCACTCCCGCCTCGAAGAAGCCGAGCGGCGCATTGAAATCGTCAACGAGCGTGGCGAGCTGAAACCCGCGCCGGCTTCGCTCCGGCTGCCAGACGCCGAAGACGAATCGTGAAGACTCCAGCCCCGTGACCTTCGACGCCTATCTCGAGTCGCGACGCAAAGACGTTGAGACCGCGCTCGAGACCTGGCTGCCACGGCCGCCGCACGTGCCGGCCATCGTCTCCGAAGCCATCCGCTACAGCGTATTCGCCGGCGGCAAGCGGCTGCGGCCGATGCTGGTGATCGCCACGGCCGAGGGCGTGGCGCAGGTGACGGGCGCGTCCGAGGCCGCGGCGCGTGACGCCGCCTTGCCCGCCGCGTGCGCCATCGAGATGATCCACACCTACTCGTTGATCCACGACGACCTGCCGGCCATGGACGATGACGAGCTGCGGCGGGGGCGGCCCACGTCGCACGTGGTGCACGGCGACGGGATGGCGATCCTCGCCGGCGACGGCCTGCAGGCCGAGGCGTTTCGGCTGCTGGCTCGCGAACCACAGGGCTATCACCCGACGCTGATGACGCGCAAGCTGAAGGTGATCGCGATGATCGCCGACGCGGCAGGCCCGGCGGGCATGGTGGGCGGCCAGGCGATCGATCTCGCGGCGGTCAAGCCCGGCCCTCAGCGCACGCCGGTGCCAATCGATGGTCAGGGGCTGCAGGAAATGCACGCGCGCAAGACGGGCGCGTTGATTCGCGCGGCGGTGGGCGCCGGCGCGGTGATGGGCGGCGCCGACGATCGGATCGCGTCGGCGCTCGACACCTACGCCGCTGAAGTCGGCCTCGCCTTCCAGATCGTCGACGACATCCTCGACGAGGAAGGCTCGGCCGGGTCGCTCGGCAAGACCGCCGGGAAGGACAAGGCCGCAGGCAAGCCGACCTACCCCGCGTTTTTCGGATTGGAGCGATCGAAAGAGCTCGCCGCCGCGTGTCACGCGAATGGCAACCGCGCACTGGAACTCGTCGGGCTTCTCGATTCCCGGCTTGCCGAGATCTCGAGTTGGGTGATTAGCCGGAGGTCCTGAGGTCCTGAGGTCTTGAGGTCGAAACGACAACGGCTGGATACGTTGCTGGTTGAGCGGGGGCTCGTCGAGTCTCGCGAGAAGGCGCGGGCGCTGATTCTGGCGGGGCATGTCAGCGTCGATGGCGACGCCGCCGCAAAGGCGGGGACGCAGGTGCCGCTCGATGCCGATGTCCGCGTCGCAGGTCCCGACCACCCGTGGGTCAGCCGCGGCGGGATCAAGCTGGCGCATGCCCTCGACAGCTTCGGCATCGACGCCGGCGGCGCCATCGCCCTCGATATCGGCGCCTCGACCGGCGGGTTCACCGATGTCTGGCTGCAGCGCGGCGCCCGTCACGTGATCGCGCTCGATGTGGGCCACGGCCAGCTGCACTGGAAGGTGCGCAGCGATCCCCGCGTCACCGTGATCGAGAACAAGAACGCGCGTTACCTCGCCCCCGGTGATTTGCCGAACGCCGGCGGATCGATCACGCGTGTCAGCATCGACGTCTCATTCATCTCGCTGCGTCACATTCTTCCAGTGCTGCCGCCGTTGATTGCCACGGGCAGCGACATCGTCGCGCTCGTCAAACCGCAGTTCGAAGCCGGCCGCGCAGATGTGGGCAAGGGCGGGTTGGTGGTCGATCGCGGCGTGCATCGACGCGTGATCGACGAGGTGACCGCGCGAGCCGCTGAAGTAGGATTGCAGCGGCACGCGCTCGCCGATTCTCCGATCACAGGCGCCGAGGGCAACAAGGAGTTCCTGCTGCACCTGAAGGCCTGATGGCCTGATGGCCTGAATAAAATGCGTATAGGAATCGCCGTCAAACCGGCTCTCGTCGAGGCGCGCGGCACGCTCGTAGAGCTCGAAGACTGGCTGCGCCGGCGCGGCGTCGATGCGGTGTGGTCAACGGAAGCCGCGCAGCTGGTCGGCCCGGGATCACGTGCGACCGCCGATCGCGCCGCCATCCCCGCGCAATCCGACCTGATCGTCGTGCTCGGCGGCGACGGCACGCTGCTGGCGATGGCGAAAGCGATTGCCGAGAGCGCGCAGGATGTGCCGATCCTCGCGGTGAACTTCGGGTCGCTGGGTTTTCTCACGGAGACCACACGGCCGGAACTGTTCGATGCGCTCGAGGCCGCGCTGGCCGGTCGCGCGTCGTACGACCTTCGGATGATGTTGCGAGCGGTCGCCGCGAATTCGGGACAGGCGCGCATGTCGCAGATGGCGCTGAATGATGTGGTGTTTTCGCGCACGGCCTTGTCGCGGATGATCGAGCTTTCGGTGTCGGTCGGCGATCAGCTCGTCACCGCCGTTCGCGCCGACGGCCTGATCGTGGCCACGCCGACGGGGTCGACGGCCTACAACCTGGCGGCGGGCGGACCGATCGTGCACCCGGCGATGGATGCGCTGATCCTCACGCCGATCGCGCCGCATACCCTGACCAACAGACCGATCGTGATTCCCGCGGAGCGCGAGGTGCGCGTCAAGTCCACCAGCTCGAATGCCGGCGAGGAAGTCTACGTGACGCTTGATGGGCAAACGGGATTCGGGATGCACGAAGGCGACGAGCTGGCGATCACGCGCGCCGACCGGCCGCTACGCCTGGTGCGATCGACGACGCGCAGCTATTTCGAGGTGCTGCGGCAGAAGTTGAAGTGGAACGAGCGCTAGCGAGCTTGCTGACGAAGCTTGCGGAAGTACTCGACCTGCCAGGTGCGAACATTCCGGTTGTGCTCGTCCAGCGAGCTCGCGAACACATGCGAGCCGTCGTTCCTGCTGACGAAATACAAGTAGCCGACGTCAGCCGGCCTGGCGGCCGCTTCGAGCGAGGCTTTGCCGGGCGCGGCGATCGGACCGGGCGGCAGACCGCGGTAGCGATAGGTGTTGTACGGCGAGTCGAGTTGCAGATCCTCGCGGCGGAGATTGCCGTTGTACTTGCCGGTCTGCTGCAGCGCGTAGATCACGGTGGGATCGGCCTGCATCGGCATGCCGATGGTCAGTCGATTACGGTAGACGGCGGCCACCAGCGGGCGCTCCGACGCCGTGCCGGTCTCCTTCTCCACCAGCGAGGCCAGCGTCACGAGCTGCCGTATCGTCAAGCCGGCACTCGTCGCCGCCGATTGCAGCTCCGGCGTCAGCGCGTTCCTGAAACCGTCGACCATTTGCGCGACCACCGCCGCGGCGCTGGTGCCGCGGGGCAGCGCATACGTTTCGGGGAACAGATAGCCCTCGAGATCACGGGCGCCGGGATCGAGGTCGTTGATCAGGCTCGCATGCTGCGCCGCGCGCAGAAACTCTTCGGACTTGCCGAAGCCGCGCTCCTCGAACACCTGCCCCATCTCCGGGATGGTCAAACCCTCGCGGAAGGTCAGCAGCCGTCGGTAGACGTCGCCGCGCGCAATCTTGTCGATGACGTCGAGGGCGTGCATCGGCGCGGTGAAACGATATTCCCCGGCGCGTAAAGACCGCGAGCGGCCGCTCACCCACAGCGCGACCTGCCACGTCCGGCCGTCGCGCACCACGCCGGCCTCGACGAGACGGCTGCCAATCGTCGCCGGCGACGCGCCCGCGGCAACGTCGACGAACACTTCAGCATCCGGGTAGCCGCGATAGGGCTCGATGACCTGTGCATACAGCCACCAGCCGCCCACAGCGGCGGCGAGGGCCGACACGACGAACAGAAGAAAGAGCCGCTTGATCCAGCGCATCAGGTTCTGACGCGACTATCGAGGTAGTCCTGCAGGATGACGGCCGCGGCCGCAGCGTCGAGCTGCTGCTTGCGGCGGCGCCAGTCCTTTTCGCGCCGTGCCAGTCGCGACTCCGCCTCGGTACTCGACAGGCGCTCGTCTTGCAGCACCACCGGAATGCTGATCTGCGCCTTCAGCGATCGGGTGAACGTTTCGACAATGGGTGTCTGATCGGACGCCGATCCGTCGAGCCGGCGCGGCCAGCCGACGACCACGGTTTCGAGGCCGTCATCCTCGCGCTGCAATGCGGCGATCGCGGTGATCAGCAGGCGCAGCGTTGCGGCCTCCGACGGCGGGCGCTGCAGCATGCGCCATGGCGACGCGAGCGTGGCGGTGACGTCGCTCAGCGCCAATCCGATGCGTCTGGCGCCATAGTCGATCCCCAAGACGCGCACGGCACGATTATAATTCGCGAGGTGCGTAGGTGCGCTGGTGCGGTGGTGCGAGGGTGCCTGGTGCTGTTGCTCCTGGCGATTGCGGCCCACGCTCAACCTCCGCTCGACAACACGGAACAAGCGGCGCGCGCCGCGCGCCGCATTCGCGCACTCCAAGCAGAAGCCGATCGTCTCGCCGCGCAGTCGCGGACGGTGTTCGGCGAATTGCGCAAGCTCGAGATCGATCGCGCGCTGCGGCAAGAAGAGCTCCGCACCGCGGAGCGCGACCTGGTGCGCGTCACCGGCGAGCGAGACGCCACCTCGGCGCGCCTGAAAACGCTCGAAGCCACGCGCGTCGCCGGCACTCCCGGTGTGGCCGAGCGACTGGTCGAGCTGTCGAAACGCGGCCGCGCCGGGTACGTGCAACTGCTGCTGGCGTCGGACGACGTGCGCGCGGTGGGCCGCATGGCGCGCGGCGTTGCCGCCGTCGCCGAGCTCGATCGGCTCCGCCTCGACACGCATCGCCAGAACCTCACCGCAGAGCGGGACGCGCTCGCCGCGCTGACCAGCCAACGCACCGCGGTCGCGCAACTGCAGAAAGATGCCGTGCGCGCCAAGGCCGCGGTCGACGCGGCGGTGAGCGCGCGCAACCGGATGATCGACGATCTTGACGGCCGCCGCGACCTCGCGGCGCAATACGTCGCCGAACTCCAGCAGGCGCAACGCGACCTCGCGCGCACGATCGAGTCGAGCGACGCCGGGTCGAAAGTGGTGGCGCTGCCGATCCGTCCCTTCCGCGGCGACCTGCCCTGGCCGATCACCGGCGCCGTGGTGGCGCGTTTCGGGCGCGTGCCCGCCGGCCGTTTTGGCACCACCATCGCCCGCAACGGCATCGAGGTCGCGGCACGCGAGGGCGACGAAGTGAAAGCGATCCACGAAGGCACCGTGGCCTATGCCGCGCCGTTCACCGGCTTCGGCACGCTCGTGATCATCGACCACGGACAATCGGCGTTTACGTTGTACGGCCATCTCGCGGAGACTGTGGTGAGCGCGGGGACGAACGTCAGCCGTGGAACCGTGCTCGGCACCGTTGGCCCATCACCATCCGGCGGAGTCGCGGCGTATTTCGAGGTGCGGATCGACGGGCGCCCGGTCGACCCGCTACAATGGTTACGGAGACAATAGAAGGACGCTATGAGAATTCGCGGGCGAGTCCTCGTGCTGGCACTGTCGATGGCGGTCATCGGCTTCGCGGTGGTCGGTGGCTTCATGAGCAATGCCATCGCGCGGCAGGACAGCTATCAATACCTGCGCACCTTTGAAGACGTGGTTTCGCTGATCCTCAACAACTACGTTGAGGCGGTGGACATCGACAAGGTCATGCACGGCGCGATGCATGGGCTCGCGGATGGACTCGATCCCGACAGCGCTTATCTCGATGCCGGACAAGTGAAGGTCTTCGAGAAGGGTGATCTCGGCGGATCCGGACAAACCGGAATCGAATTGACCCGGCAGTATTACCTGCGCGTGATCGCCGCGCGTGATGGATCGCCGGCGGCCAAGGCCGGACTGATGCCGGGCGACTACATTCGCGCCATCGATGGTCAATCAACGCGCGACACCACGGTCTATGAAGGCCAGCGGCTGCTCCGCGGCAAACCGGGTACGAAGGTGCACTTGACCGTGTTGCGCGGCAACGCCGCCGAGCCGCACGAACTCGATCTCGTTCGTGAAGAGCTTCCGGCGATCGCGGTGAGATCGCGGATCGCGGCGCCGGGCGTCGGGTATCTGCGCGTCGCCGAGTTCGGCAAGGCCACCGTCGATCAACTCAAGGGCGAAGTGTCGTCGCTGAGCAAAGCCGGGGCGAAGAGCGTCATCGTCGACCTGCGCGGCACGGCGGTGGGCGATGTCGACACCGGCATTGCCGCAGCGCGGTTGTTCGTGAAAACCGGGACGCTGGCGTATCGCCAGGATCGCGGCCGCGAGAAAGAAGCGATCGCGGCGGGCGCGGGCGACGGCGCCGTTACCCTGCCGGTGGCGATTCTGACCGACAACGGCACCTCGAGCGGCGCGGAAGTGTTTGCCGCGGCGCTCGCGGGCAACAAGCGGGCGACGCTCGTCGGCGAGCGGACGCTCGGCCGCGCGGCGCGCCAGAAGCTCGTGCGGCTGCCCGACGGCAGCGGCCTTATGCTCACGCATCTGCTCTATCTCACGCCGGGCGGCGTGGCGATTCACGAAAAGGGACTCGTACCCGAGATCGGTGTCGAGCAACCCGACCTCGACTTCGGCCAGCCGGCTCCGGCCAGGGACGCCACGCTGGACAGGGCCATCGAGTCTCTGACGCAAAAGGCGGCCGCCTGATCGCTCAAGCTCACATACAGTAGGCGCATGACGCCGATCCTGCTGCGGGGTATCGCGGCGGCGGCCTTGCTGGCTGCCGGGACGTCGGCGTTTGCGCAGTTTGATCGGCAGGGGTGGGGCTGGGGACCGCGCATGCGCGGGCGTACGCCCACCGCATCGTCGTACGACGGGTCATTCACCTACTGCCGCGGGATGTACAGCAGCGGCCGCCGCGACGGCAGCGGCAGCGGCTGGACCACGGATTATCCGGACGCCGATGTCAACTTTTCGATCCGGCTCTCGGAACTCACCAAGACCACGATCAGCAGAACAGCCGGCGGCGAACCCAATCACCTGGTCGTCGGCCTCACCGACCCGTACTTCTTTCAGTGTCCATTCGTGATGATGACCGACGTGGGCGAGATTCTGATCAGCAGCGACGAAGCGGAGGCGCTGCGGAAGTATTTGCAGAAAGGCGGCTTCCTCTGGGTCGACGACTTCTGGGGGCCGTGGGCGTGGGACGCGTGGGAGCGCGAGATCGCCAAGGTGTTGCCGCCGCATCAGTATCCGATTGCCGATGTCGAACCGGGGCACCCGATTTTCCGGACGCTGTTCAGTGTCGCCACGCTGCCGCAGATTCCGTCGATCAACTCGTGGCGTGGCATGGGCGGCGGCACCTCCGAAATGGGTGACGCCAGCGCCGAGCCCCACATCCGCGCGATCCGCGATCGCGAAGGCCGGATCATGGTGCTGATGACGCACAACACCGACATCTCCGACGCGTGGGAGCGTGAAGCCGCCGACCCGCAGTACTTTCTCGAGTTCTCGCCCAACGGCTACGCCGTCGGCCTGAACGTCGTGCTCTACGCCATGAGCCACTAGGCCCAACGACGCAAAGTCCGCGTCGATGGGGCCCGTCTGATATACTTTTCGTTCGGCCTTCGATCAAGAATCGACGTAAGACAGGCGCGTAGCTCAGTTGGTTAGAGCGCCTCCCTGACACGGAGGAGGTCAGTGGTTCGAATCCACCCGCGCCTACCATTCCCATGAGTCAGATCACGGTTACGCTTCCCGACGGATCGACCAAACAGATTCCGTCCGGCGCGCCGGTCAAGGCCGTCGCAGAGGCGATCTCGCCTCGTCTGGCTGACGCTGCGTACGTCGCGTCCGTCGACGACAAGCTGGTGGACCTGACGTATCCGCTCACCCGCGACGCGAAGGTTCGCATCGTCACCAATAAGAATCCGGAAGCGCTCGAGGTGTATCGCCACTCCACGGCGCACCTGCTGGCGGCTGCGGTGACGGCGCTGTTTCCCAAGGTGCAATGCGGCATCGGGCCGCCGATCGAAGACGGATTCTTCTACGACTTCGTCGTCGAGCGGCCGTTCGTGCCCGAGGATCTCGAGGCGATCGAGAAAAAGATGCGGCAGCTCGCCGCCGGCGACTTCGTCTACGAGCGGCAGATGTGGCCGCGCGACGAAGCGATCGCGTTCTTCAAGCAGCGCGGCGAGCCGCTGAAGGTGCAGCTGATCGAAGAGAAGACGGCGGGCCAGTCGGAGGTGTCTGTCTACACGATCAAGGACACGGACACATTCGTCGACTTTTGCGTCGGCCCTCACGTGCCGTCAACGGGGCGGCTGAAAGCGTTCAAGCTGACGACGGCGTCGAACGCCTACTGGAAGGGTGACGCGAAGAACGCGCCGATGCAGCGCATTTACGGAACGGCGTTCTTCTCGCAGAAGGAGCTCGACGAACACCTCGCCCGCATTGAAGAAGCGAAGAAGCGCGACCACCGCAAGGTTGGCAAGGAGCTCGGCCTGTTCGCGTTCCATCCCTGGGCGCCGGGCGCGGCGTTCTGGACCGGCAAGGGCGCGACGCTCTACAACACGCTCGCCGACTACATGCGCGTCAAGCTCGCACCGGCCGGCTACCAGGAGGTCAAGACACCCATCGTCTACAACAAGGACCTGTGGGTGATGTCGGGCCACTGGTCGCATTACCGCGAGAACATGTTCACGGTGATGTCGGCCGACGGCGACGAGATGGGTCTCAAGGCCATGAACTGCCCGGGCCAGTACTTGCTCTACTCGACCGAGAAGCACAGCTACCGCGAGATGCCCATCCGCTTCGCCGAGCAGACGCCGCTGCACCGCAACGAGGCATCGGGCGTGCTCTCGGGCCTGACCCGCGTCCGCCAGTTCTCGCAGGACGACGGCCACTGCTTCATCATGGAATCGCAGATCGCGAGCGAAGTGGAAGCGCTGATTCGATTGATCCAGAGCGTCTACGGCGATTTCGGCCTCGCCTACACGGCGAAGCTCTCGACGCGCCCTGAGAAGTTCATCGGCGAGATCGCGTTGTGGGACCGCGCGGAAAGCGCCCTGAAGGAAGGCCTCGACAAGTCGGGCCAGTCGTACACCATCAATGCCGGCGACGGTGCGTTCTACGGGCCGAAGATCGACTTCGATATCACCGACGCGATCGGGCGCAAGTGGCAGTGTGGGACCATCCAGCTGGATTACGTCGCGCCGGAGCGCTTCGATCTGACGTATGTGGGGGCCGATAATTCCGAGCATCGGCCGGTGGTCATTCATCGGGCCATCTTCGGCAGCCTCGAGCGTTTCATCGGCATCCTGATCGAGCATTTTGCCGGCGCGTTCCCGTTATGGTTCGCCCCGGTCCAGGCGATGGTGTTGCCGATTGCGGACCGCCACGTGGACTATGCGCGCGAGGTGGCAGCGGCGCTGAAGACAGCCGGATTGCGGGCCGATCTCGACGACCGCCAGGAAAAGGTGAATTACAAGATTCGCGAGGCGCAGTTGCAGAAAATCCCCTACATGCTGGTCGTGGGGGATCGCGAAGCAGCCGAACGCGGGGTCGCAGTTCGGAGCCGGGCCAGGGGCGATCTCGGTCCCCGTCCGCTCGATCAGTTCGTGACCGACGCGCTTGCCGAGGTCCGGGCTAGGGCGGTATCCTAGTAGTCTTTGTCGCTGGAGGAAACTTATCGCGTTCGATAGAACCCGTCCGACCCGTCGTGATGACCGGCTCCGCATCAATGAGCGGATCCGGGTTCGTGAAATCCGCGTAATTGACGACACGGGGCAGCAGCTGGGCATCATGCCGCCGCCCCAGGCCCTGATGCTTGCCCGACAGAAAGGCCTCGACCTGGTCGAAATCTCTCCGACCGCCGTGCCGCCGGTCTGCCGGATCATGGACTACGGCAAATATCAATACCAGGAGCAGAAACGGGCGCGCGAGGCCAAGCGTCACCAGAAGGTGATCGAGGTCAAGGAGATCAAGTTCCGTCCGAAGGTGGACGAGCACGACTACCAGTTCAAGAAGAACCACATCGAGCGGTTCATCGAAGACGGCGACAAGGTGAAGGCGACGATCTTCTTCCGCGGCCGCGAGATGGCGCACCCCGAAATCGGTCATCGCATCCTGATGCGGTTGATCACGGATCTCTCGGAAGTGGCGGTCGCTGAAACGATGCCGCGGCAGGAAGGCAATCAGATGCACACCATCCTGACGGCGAAGAAGGGCGCGCCGAAGGGGAAGCCCAAGGCTGAAGAAGTCAAGAGTTAAGAGTTAAAAGTTATGGCGAAGAAGATGAAGTTGAAGACGCACAAGGGTGCGTCGAAGCGATTCAAGAAGACCGGCACCGGGAAGGTCACGCGCGGATCGGCGTTCAAGCGTCACATCCTCACCGGCAAGACCACGAAGAGCAAGCGCCACAAGCGAGGCGCCAAGGTTGTCTTCGAAGGCGATGCGCGCAAGATCGATTTGATGTTGCCGTATAAATAGGCCATCAGGCCATCAGGCCATCGGGCCTACGGGCCATCGGGCCATCGGGCCTACGGGCCATCGGGCCTACGGGCCATCGGCGCGCTGCAGCCTGCGGTATTGGGGCATTTCCGCTGCAGCACCAGCGCTCATAAAGTTCGGCAAACCGCCGGCCCCCGATAACGCGAGAGAGTCAATCATGCCACGCGTCAAACGCGGCGTCGTACGCCGTCAGAAGCGGAAGAAGCTGTCGAAGCTCACCAAGGGCTACTTCCAGAACAAGAGCAAGCTTTACAAGTTCATGAAAGAGGCGTCCGAAAAAGCGGGCGTCTATGCGTATGTCGGGCGAAAGCGCAAGAAGCGCGACTATCGCAGCCTCTGGATCATCCGGATCAACGCCGCCGCGCGTGAGAACGGACTGTCGTACAGCAGGTTCATGCTCGGACTGAAGAACGCGGGCATCGAACTCGATCGCAAGAGCCTGGCCGAGCTCGCCGCGCGCGAACCGGCGGCGTTTGCGAAGCTCGCCGAGAAAGCCAAAGCCGCAGCAGCGTGATGGGCATCGACCCATCCATTGGACCAGATCGGGCGCGGGCACTCTTCCGCGCCGAGCTGGCCGAGGTGCGTACCGACGCGGCGCTGCAGGCGCTGCGCACACGCTGGGTCGGCCGCAGCCACAGCTGGATCGCGGCGTTCATGGACGCGCTGAAGAACGCCACGCCCGATCAGAAAAAGACGATCGGTAAGGGCGCCAACGACCTGAAGAAAGAAGTCGAGGCCGCCCTCGACGAATTGTCGGCGAAGCTGGCGGCGACACGCCGACCCGCTCACGCCGTCGACATCACGCTGCCGGGTCGCGCACCGCGGATCGGCTGTCGCCATCCGCTGAGCCTCGTTCGCGACGAGGTGATCGAGATCTTCACGCGGCTGGGCTACCAGGTGCTCGAAGGTCCGGAGATCGAAGACGACTACCACAACTTCGAAGCGCTCAATATGCCGGCCGACCACCCGGCCCGCGACATGCAGGACACGTTGTACTTGCAGGAGCCGCTCAAGTTCGGCGACCGACCGCGGTCGCTGCTACGCACGCATACCAGCGCGATGCAGATCCGGCACATGGAGAAGAACGGCCCGCCAGTGCGGCTGGTGGCCATCGGTCCGGTGTATCGCAAAGACAATCTGGATCTCACGCACACGCCGATGTTCCACCAGGTCGAGGGCCTCGTGGTCGGCACCGGCGTGACGCTGGCCGATCTCAAGGGCACGCTGACCGCGATGGCGGAAGCGCTGTTTGGCGCGGGCACGGGAGTGCGATTCCGTCCAAGTTTCTTCCCCTACACGGAGCCGAGCGCGGAGGTGGACATCCGCTGCTTCAAGTGCAAGGGCGCCGGCTGCGCCATGTGCAAGCGCACCGGCTGGATCGAGATCCTCGGCAGCGGCATGGTGCATCCGTTCCTGTTCGAGGCCGTCGGCTACGATCCGAATGCCGTCACCGGATTTGCCTTTGGCATGGGCATCGAGCGCGTGGCGCTGCTGAAGTGGGGCGTCGACGATATCCGCCTGTTCTATGAGAACGATCTGCGTTTCCTGGAGCAGTTCGGCTCATGAAGGTGCCGCTCGCGTGGGTTCGTGAGCTCGTCGACGTCACAGCTTCGGCCGAGGAGATCGGCACGCTCATGGGCGTGCGCGGGCTCGCGCTCGAAGGGCTCGAGTACCGGCCTGCCCTGAGCGAGCGAAGCGAGTCGAAGGGCGACGACGTGGTGATGGATTTCGATGTCACCGCCAACCGTCCCGACCTGCTGTCGGTGATTGGCATCGCACGCGAGATTGCGGCGGCATACAAGCTGCCGCTGAAATATCCACCTCAAGCCGGGCTCGACGAGTGGCAGCCGAATCAAGCAATCCCGATCACGATCGATGATCCCGATCTGTGCGGCCGCTACGTGGGCGCGACGGCTGACGTCACGGTCGGGCCATCGCCACAGTGGCTGCAGGATCGCCTGCTCGCCTGCGGCGTGAGGCCGATCAGCAACCTCGTGGACATCACCAACTACGTGATGCTCGAGCTCGGCCAGCCGATGCACGCGTTCGACCTCGACAAGATGCTCGAGGGCAAGGTGGTGGTGCGCCGCGCCAGGCCGGGCGAGACGATGACGACGCTCGACGGCAAGAAACGCGCGCTGACGCCGGACATGCTGGTGATCGCCGACGCGAAGAACGCCGAGGACATCGGCGGCGTGATGGGCGGCGCCAACTCGGAAATCACCAGCGCCACGAGACGCGTGGTGTTCGAAGCGGCGTACTTCTTCCCCACACACATTCGCAAGACCAGCAAGGCGCTTGGACTCAAGACGGAAGCGTCGACGCGCTTCGAGCGCGGCATGGACCGCACGGCCCCGCCGCGCGCGATGACGCGCGCGCTGGATCTGCTGGAACAGATCGGCGCCGGCAAACGCACCGGGGCGATCACCGACGTTTACCCGCGGCCGTATGAGCTCCGGGTGATTCACCTTCAACGCGAGCAAATCATCCGTCTGCTCGGCATGGAGGTCCCGGACGCTGCGGTGATGCGGGTCCTCGCAGCGCTTGGTTTCCAGGTGCGGTCGGTCGGGGACCGGTGGGACGCCGTCATCCCCAGCTGGCGCGTCGATATTCATCGACACGTGGATCTGATCGAGGAAGTCGGCCGGCATTACGGCTTCGAGCACTTGCCCACCACGTTCCCGGGTGTCGAACAGGCGCCGCCGCCCTCGGATCCGCGCCTTGCCCGCGATCGCAGAATCAGAACCGCGCTGCTCGCGATGGGATTCTCCGAAGCCATCACGTTCGCATTCATCGAGGCGGCCGCCGCAGAACCGTATCTCGGCGGCAACGCGCCGGTCACGATTGCGAATCCGCTTTCGGAAAAATTCGCGGTGATGCGTCCGAGCCTGCTGCCCGGGCTGGTCGACGCGGTGAGCCACAACCGCCGCCACGGACGCCCGGATGTGCAGCTGTTCGAGATCGGCACGCGCTTCTCTCCGCACGGGGAAACACGCGCGGCCGCATTCGCGTGGACGGGGCTCGCCACTCCCGATCACTGGAGCGGCGCGCGGCGCCCGGTGGATTTCGCCGACGCCAAAGGTGTGGTGGAACATCTCGCGGCGTTGATGCTCGGCGGTTCGATAGGCACCCCCTCCAACTTCAGCGAAGTTGAATCTCCGTATTTGGTCACCGGACGCGCCGCCCAACTCGTCGCTAACGGTCGCGCGATCGGTGTGTTCGGACAACTGTCACCGTCGATCGCGGAAGCTCGTGAGCTTCCCACCGACGAGCTTTACGTGGGCGAAATCGATCTCGATGCGCTCACCGCAGCCGCGCCCACCGAAACGTTGCGGACCTCGCCGCTGCCCCGCTATCCAGCGGTGGTGCGCGACGTGTCGATTCTGGTCGCGGATACCTTGTCTGCCGCAACGGTTCGTGGCACCATTCGTTCGGCCGCGCCTGACACGCTGATTCTGGTTCGCGAGTTCGATCGCTACCAGGGCAAGGGGGTCCCGGAGGGCCGCGTCAGCCTGTCGTTCAGATTGACCTTCCAGTCACTGGATCGCACGCTGACAGACGAGGAAGTGCAGGCCGCGATGCACGCGATTGTCGCGGCGCTCGGGCGCGAACATCAGGCCGAGCAGCGGTAAGCCACCGAAGGTCAGAGAGCACACGATGCCTACCAAGATCACGTCGCCCGGACTCGAATCAATCGACCGTCTCGAAGAGAAAATCAAACTGTTGGTCAGCACCATCGGGCGCATCAAGGGCGAGCAGTCCCGGGTCGCGGAAGAGAATGGCCGGCTCAAGGCGGAAATCGCGACGCTCAAGTCGCGCATCTCCAGCGCCGAGAACACCGGCGCCGAAGTGATGTCGCTGCGCGAGGAACGCGACCTGATCAAGAGCCGCGTGACCGACATGCTGAAACAGCTCGATGGGTTAAGCCTGTAGACGCATGGGCGAGCCGCGAATCGTCCAGATCGAGGTGCACGGGCAGAAGTACCCGATTCGGACCGAACTCGACTCCCGGTATGTCGAGGAGCTGGCGCGGTTCGTCGAATCGCGCATGGCCCTGGCGGCCAAGGCCTCTCCGTCGAGCGACTCGGTGGGACTGGCGATTCTCACGGCGCTGAACATCACCGACGAATACTTCCGCACGCGCAGTCACCTGAGCACCAATTCGGGCACGCTGGCCGAACGCGCCGCGGCTCTCGAGCGAATGGTGGATCAGGCGCTGGCCCTGGCCGAATAAGTTCACGGCGCTACCCCCCCTGCGCCGTTCTGCGCCGTTCGCCATTCGTTCTTCTTTCGCCTCCAGCTTGACCCGGACGCCCCCCGGACCTAAGATCAGTCCTCCTGCTTTGCTCGTGATGGTTAGGAGGCTCGTCTGAGCCGATGTTCTTAACCCAAGCGAGTTGCGAAGCCATGTGGTGTGCATGCCTCCGCGGAGAGGAAGCCTAAAGCGTGGTTACTACAGCAGCTCCACCTGCTGATGCAGGTTCAGCGATCCTCCCCACACGGCAAAGCGGGAATCTTTGATAGGGGAACACGCCCTCCTGGCGCGGCTTCTGGCCCGCCTCCCTCGTCCGTCGCCCGCGGTTCTCGTGGGGCCCGGCGACGATGCGGCGGTGGTGGCCGGAGGCAGGAACGAGCGGCTCGTCGTTACGACCGACGCGGTGGTCGAAGGCGTGCATTTCTCACGCGCGTATTCGACCCCGGCCGACATCGGTCACCGGGCGCTCGCCGTCAACCTCAGTGATCTCGCAGCCATGGGTGCAACGCCGCGATGGGCTCTGCTCTCGCTGGTGCTTCCCGCGACGCTGCATGAGACCGAGGTGGAGGCGCTCGTGGATGGACTGGCGGCGCTGGCGATCCGCCATCAGGTGTCGGTGATCGGCGGCAACATCACGCGCACCGATGGTCCGTTGATCGTCGATGTGACGGCGGGCGGCGAAGTGGCGCCCCGCAAGTGGCTGACGCGAAGTGGGGCGAAGGCAGGCGACGAGATTTATGTGAGCGGTTCGATCGGCGGCGCCGCGGCAGGCTTGGAGATGTTGCGGAGCGGTTCGGCGTCCACCTCCGCCCTTTGGGCGACGGCGGACAGGTCGCTGGAATGCATCGAACGGCATCGGCGGCCCGAGCCGCGAGTGAGGTTGGGCGTGGCCATCGGACGCGCGAAAGCCGCGCGGGCGGCGATGGACCTGAGCGATGGACTTGCTGATGCGGTGAATCAGGTCGCGTCGGCGAGCGGCGTTGGCGCGACGATCGACGCGGCGCTGCTGCCCGTTGACGCGGCGGCGCGCGACTGGTGGCGCGCTTGTGGCGACGACCCGGTCGCGCGAGCGCTGACCGGCGGCGACGATTACGAGTTGTTGTTCGCAGTCGCCGCGAAGTCCGGGCGGGCCTTGCGCGCGGTGACGCGACGCATCGCCGATCCGCCGTTGACGAAGATCGGGGTCTTCACGAAGGACGCGCGCGCGCGCGTGGTGGTGAAGGACGGCAAGACAGAAACGCTGCCCGAGGGCTTTGAGCACTTTGCGAATCGCTGATTCATACCTACGCAAGGCGCTGGTGACGTTAGCAGTCGCGCTGCTGTTCGTGTTCCTGCAGCAGACCGCCACGAGGGACTCCCGCTCCGAAGCCACCGCCACCTCCGTTGTCGAGACCGGCGTGCTGCCTCAGGCCGGCGCGCGGCTGGTGTTCAGAGCGACGGCGTATTGCAAAGGCGAGACGACGGCGTCGGGCGTTGGCGTGCGCACCGGCATTGCGGCCGCGGATCCCGCGATCCTGCCGGTGGGCAGCGTCGTGCGGCTCGAGACTCCGAACCCCCGCTATAGCGGGGTCTGGAGCATCATGGACACCGGTCCCGCGGTGCGCGGCCGGGTGGTCGATCTGTATTTGTGGAGCTGCAATGAGGCGTTGCAATTCGGCCGCCGCTCCGTTCGGCTGACCGTGCTGCGCCTCGGTTGGAGTCCGGAGAACAGCATTCCGGGTCTCGTCGACACGTTGTTCCGCAAACGCGAGGCCGACTCGAAGAAGCCCGCGACGCCGGCGGCGCCGGCGCCCGTCCCGGTTACAACCCCAGACAGCCGCTTTCGCTAAGAGCTCGGCGTAACTGGTAAGATGCCCGGCTATGCATGCATTGTATGTACTGCTACCGGCGCTGGGCATTCTGGCCATCGCCTACAGGTACTACAGCGCCTTCATCGCCACCCGGGTGTGGATGCTCGATGACGCGCGGAAGACCCCGGCGCATACGAAATACGACGGCGCCAACTTCTACCCCACCAGCAAGTGGGTGATGTTCGGCCATCACTTCGCCGCCATCACCGGCGCCGGCCCGCTGGTCGGTCCGATGCTCGCGGCGCAGTTTGGCTACGCACCCGGGTTCATCTGGCTCGTCGCCGGCTGCTGTCTGGCCGGGGCGGTGCACGACTCGATGATCCTGTGGGCGTCGACGCGGCGCGGCGGCAAATCGCTGCCCGACATCGTCAAGCAGGAGATCAGCCCGACCATCGGCTTCGTCGCCGCGATCACCATCATCCTCATTCTGGTGGTGGCGCTGGCCGGGCTCGGCGTGGCATTCGTCAACGCCCTTGCCGACAGTGTGTGGGGCACGTTCACGGTGGCCATGACGATCCCGCTGGGCATCTTCATGGGCTTCTGGATGTACGTGTGGCGCAAGGGCAAGATCACCGAGGCCACCGTGCTGGGTGTCGCCGGGCTGCTCTTCGCGCTGTGGGCCGGCGAACCGATCAGCCATTCGGACTCGTGGTTCGCGAGCCTGTTCCACCTGTCGCGCACACAGATCGTGATCGCGCTCGGCGTCTACGGGTTTGCCGCGTCGATGCTGCCGGTATGGCTGCTGCTGTCGCCGCGCGGTTACCTGAGCTCGTTCACCAAGATCGGCACCATCTTCCTGCTCGCGATCGGCGTGGTCATCGTCAATCCGGAATTGAAGATGCCCGCGCTCAGCGAGTTTGCGGGCGGCGGCGGACCGATCATTCCCGGACCATTGTTCCCGTTCTGCTTCATCACGATCGCGTGCGGCGCCATCTCGGGCTTCCACGCGTTAATCAGCTCCGGCACCACGCCGAAGATGATCGACAAGGAATCCGACATCCGCCCCGTCGGCTACGGCGCGATGTTGATCGAAGGCTGCGTCGGGATCATGGCGCTCATCGCCGCCGCGTCGATGGCGCCCGGCGACTACTTCGTCATCAACACGCCGCCGGCGGTGTACTCCAACCTCACCTTCCAGGGGCAGCAGCTGGCACCGGTGAACGTGCCGGGAATCGAAGCGGCCGTCGGTGAAACGGTGACCGGCCGAACGGGCGGCGCGGTGTCGCTCGCCGTCGGCATGGCGCAGATCTTTGCGTCGCTGCCGGGCATGCAGGGCCTGCTCGCCTACTGGTATCACTTCGCGATCATGTTCGAGGCGTTGTTCATTCTGACGACGATCGACTCGGGCACGCGCGTGGGCCGCTTCCTGTTGCAGGAGTTCATGGGTCGCGCCTATGCGCCGTTTGCGCGGCACGACAACGTGTTCGCGGGATCGTTGGCGACGCTGATCATGGTGTTCTCGTGGGGGTATTTCATCTACACCGGGCAGATCAACACCATCTGGCCGATGTTCGCCGTCGGCAATCAGCTCCTCGCTTCGGTGGCGCTCGCGGTGGCGACCAGCATCCTGATCAACCTCGGCCGCACGAAATACATCTGGGTGACGCTGTTCCCGCTCGCCTTCCTCTCGTTGAACACGTTGTATGGCGGCGTGTTGAACATCACCGGCAACTACTACCCGCTGGCGGTTGGCGCCAACGCCGCGCGAAACCTGGAAGGCTGGATTCTGACGATCTGCACGGCGGTGATGATCGTCCTGGCCCTGGTCATCCTCGGCGCCGCTATCCAGAAGTGGATTTCGGTGATGAGCGGCGGAGCCGTGCCGGCCACCGCCGAACGGCCCTAGCCATGGGATTGCTGAATGCCGTCCACGCCCTCATGGACGGCATTCGTGCGTTTTTCCGCGTGCTTTACACGACTCCGCCCGGGTGTTGAGGGATGGACGTCCGCGACCTGGACGGCCGCAAAGACTCCTGGGGCATCCGCCGATAACATCTCTGGTATCCTTGAACGCGAGACGGTTCGAACTCCCAGCGGACCCGCGTTCCTGCCAACTGAGAATGGATATGAAAAAGACCGTATATCGCCTGTACGTGTGTGTGCTGGGAATGGCGCTGGGACTGCTTGCCGTGTCGCCCGCGGCGGCTCAGTATCGGCCTCGGGTCTCGTTCAACGGCGACTCTGCCGTGGGCGAGGATTACCACATCGAAGCGGCGTATAGCTGGTGGAATGCCGAGCCGTCGCTGATCGTCAACTCGGAGTCGCTGGGTATCATCGGCACCGACGTCAACCTGGTGGCCGACCTCGGCATCGCAAAGAAGCGGCTCCCGGTGTTCGATGTCGTGCTGCGGCCTGGACGCAAGCACCGCTTCCGCTACCAGCGGCTGCCGATCAAGTACGAAACGGACGCGTTTCCGGTGGCGCGCGAGTTCGTGTTCAACGGCCAACGCTACCGCTCCGGCCTGCCGGTGACCACGCTGGTGGATTTCACCACGCACCGGTTCGGCTACGAGTACGACTTCGTCTACACGCGCCGCGGTTTCTTCGGTGCGCTGGTCGATTTGAAATACACCAACGTCGACGTCTCACTCGACAGCCCGATCGGCAACGAGTTCGTCAGCGCCACGGCGCCGATTCCAACGTTCGGGTTTGCGGGCCGCGGCTACGTGATGCCGAACCTCGCCATCAACGGAGAGATCACGTTCTTCCGAACGCCGGAGAGCCTGCAGGAACAGCTCGAAGGCGACGCCAGCTACACCGACTTCGACATCAACGGCACGGTGAACTTCACCAAGAACGTCGGCTTCAAGATGGGCTATCGCCGCACGTCGGTGTTCTACGACGTGGAGCTGGATACCGGAGACTTGAAGTTCAAGGGTCTGTACTTCGGCGGCGTCGTTCGGTACTGATTCGAAGCTACTTTCGAGCCAGACAGAGCAACGAACTGCCAATCGGCATGTTGACGGCGCGGAGCGCCATCGCTTCGAGCGAGACCAGCGCCGTCAACGCCGCATTCACCGGGGCCGGCGGCACCGTAATCTCGGCTTCGCCGGCCGTCACCGTTCCGCCACTCGCCGTCAAACGGTGCCACACGCGCACCGGCAGCATCATCGGCAACAGCGTCATGTGATCGAACGTGAGGCGGTCGATGCGAAAGCCGCCCCGTTCGACCACCGCGCGCAACCGCGCCGGCGTGTAGCGCCGCACTTCCTCCGACAGCACCGAGTGTTTGCCGTGCAGAATCTCGAGCGCGGCGACGTGCAGCAACAACCACCCGCCGGGCCTGAGCACGCGCGCCATGTCGGCGATCGCCGACGCTTCCACCGCGTCGGGCAGGCACTGCAGGACGTCGAACGACGTCACGAGATCGAACGTCGCCGCTGGAAACGGAATCGCGGCGATGCTCGCCTGCGCCACTCGATGGCCGTGCGAGCGCGCGAAGCGCACGCCGCTGATCGTCAGATCGAAGCCTACGGCGCGGCCGTAGTCACCCAGTAACCGCAGGTTCGATCCGGTGCCGCAGCCGCAATCGAGAATCCGCGCGTGGCCGGCGCCGGCGGTGGCGCGCTGCAGCGCCGGACGCACGTACTGACGAAAGCCGCGAAACCAGAAGTGGGATTGTTCGGCGCGGTAGGTGAGCGCGAGGAGTCGATCCGCGGACAAGGGCGTTCACGCGCATGCTACCATACGCCCACAGATGCGCTCCCGCGGGATCGGCGAGGCGGCGATCGTCGCGATCGCGGCAATCGTGCTCGCCTGCGTCTTCACCTACCCTTACATCCTGCAGTTCTCCAACGCCGGGCGCGTCGACACCAACGACGGCCGATGGAGCATCTGGGTGATTTCGTGGGTGGCGCACGCGCTGACCACCGACCCGCGATCGATCTTCCACGCCAACATTTTCCATCCACACGACAACGCGCTGGCTTTTTCCGAGGGCAATTTCGTCGGCGGCGCGATGGCCGCGCCGGCATGGCTGCTGACGAAGAACCCCTATGCGGCGCACAACTTTTTCTTCATCGGCTGTTTTGTACTGTCGTCGGTCTCTACCTACCACCTGGTGCGGTATCTCACCGGCGATTGGCGGGCGGCCGCGGTGGCCGGTTTGCTCTACGCGTATTGCCCATTCGCGTTTGCGCGACAGGCCCACAGCCAGCTGCTGATGATCGGGGTTCTGCCGTGGGCGCTGCTGGCATTCCATCGCTTCATCGATCGCGTCAGCATCGCGCGGGCGATCGAGCTCGGCGTGGTGCTGTGGCTGGCCGGTCTCGCCTGCGCCTACTACGGCATTTTTGCCGGCGGCATGGTGGCGCTCGGATCGATCATGCTGGCGATCACGCGCGGCTATTGGACGCAGCCGCGCTATTGGGCGATGGTGGCCCTCGCCGCGGCGGTCTGCATCGGATTGACGGCGCCGTTTTTTCTGCCGTATGTGCGGATGCAGGATGCCACCGGTTTCGCGCGGCAGCTCGACGGCTCGTACTCCGCCAACATCGGCGGGTGGTTGATTTCATCGGCCTGGGCGCACCGCTGGTGGGCCG